>Ga0070741_10003358_pt1 | contig 39989 bp, 30 predicted proteins | sample Coa_R1_4_FD_66440 | JGI IMG/M metagenome (GOLD analysis project Ga0070741, IMG submission 66440) | Surface soil microbial communities from Centralia Pennsylvania, which are recovering from an underground coalmine fire - Coalmine... | ecosystem: Environmental > Terrestrial > Soil > Unclassified ...
GTTGCCCTGGGCTACAACGTGAACCTCCCAATGACAGGTCACGACCGCGGTGTGCCCGTAAACAGAGACCTTGATGTCGTCGCGGGTCATCGATTGATACTGGGTCCCCGGATTTGATGGCGACAAGGTAACTTTCCTTGGTATCCACCTTGCCATTGGAGTGCGTGTAAACGATCGAGTCGTCGTAGAGCTTCTCGAGCGCTGAAACGTCAGATTTCGTGAGAGCATCCTCCCATTGTTGTTCCAGCCTCAGCACCGTGTCTGCGAGGGTTCCTAAGGTTTTCTTTTCCTGGGCGAAAGCAATCAGAGCGCATGAAACCAACAACGCCACGGAGAGGAGGAGTTTTTTCATCGAAGGCATCCTGCAAGAAAACAGCGCGCAGAGGCAACTCCGATCGCCAGCAACCCGAATCTGCGCAAGCCCCTAGCCAAAGACTGACCACCCGCTGGGCTCCCCTCCCGACCGTCTGGAAGAGATGCTGCGTTACTTATGCCCACCAATGGCTAAAAGACTCGACTCCGTCCGGAAGAATAGACTCTCATTCGCGACAGCCGGCGTAGCGAAGCTGGGTTCGCCGAGCGCATTTTGAGCCAAGAGTTGGTATTTGTCACCGGCAGCAACGACAAATACTTCACCTGCCTTGCTCGTGAGATACAGCCTGTTCTTCGCCCATACCGGCGAAGCATAAAAACGTGCCGGGAGACGCTCTTGCCAGATCGGCTCGCCAGTCGCCGCACGCACGCAACGGAGCAGGCCGTTGTCGCATAGGATGTAGAGCCGGCCGTCCTTAACCAGCGGCGTGGGGACATTCGGAATTCCGGTCTTAAAGTCGTAAACGATTCGGGGGGCATGGGTGCCATCAGGCGGGCACAGCGCGACCAGGCGCCTCCCGACACCGCCCTCCCCGCTGCTGCAGAAGATGAGTCCGTCGCCGCTGATGGGCGACGAGACGACTCGGGTTTCAAACAGGTTCGTGCAATCCCAATTGATTGCGCCATTCAGTGGATTGACACTGGTCAATCCGTGACTTGAGGAGGCAAAAATGAGCTGGTCCGGCCGGCCGGCTTCCTGCCAGAGGCAAGGCGTGCCATAAGAAACCTTATCCGTTAGCCTGTCAATTTTGTAGCTCACCGCGCCCGAATCAACCTTCAGGGCAATGAGGGAACTCGGACCATCCTGGTCGTTGTTAATCCAGACCAGCCCGTTATAAACCACGAGCGAGGCGCCGCTCCCGTGTCTTCCCTTAAAGGGGCCCAGATTGCTTACCCACTTTTCATGACCATCCAACGTCAGGGCGGTGACCGTGATCGCCTCCGGCGTCGTCCAAGACACATAAACGCCATTAGAATCGGCCGCAGGGGTTGCGGTGCCAAAGCTGTTTTCGCGGTTCTGTTGAAAGGCGTGAGATGCATACTTCTTTTGCCACATCAGGCTGCCATCCCCGGAAGCCAGGCAGAGGATATAGCGGTCCGCATTGGTGCTATCGCCGCTGGTGACGAAGATGCGCTCCTTCCAAACCACTGGTGAGGAGTGGCCCTTGCCCGGAAGTGTTGTTTTCCAGCGGACATCACCCTCGGCCCAACGGATGGGAAGGTTGGTCGCGAGACTGATGCCACCGCCATCCGAACCCCGAAACCGCGGCCAGGAATCCTGAGCCGATATGCAGATCGGCGCCACGAGCGTCAGAAGCGAGACCAGCGCAAACACCAGGCCGGATGGGGTATAACGACGGCAGCTCAACACAGAACAAGTGATACGCAAAACGAGCAAAATTCAAGCTCGGAAGGAAGTTCGTCCTTCTTGGTTTCGCCCTTGAGATCGTCTTTACTTGGATTTCGTTTCGCTTCCGGCTATGGAGAAAGGAAGTTACCCCGACGAACGAAAACCGACGAGTTATGGGAATGAATCGACGAACCTTGCTGGCGGCGACCGGTGCATTGCTCGGATCGAGCTTGCTGGAGAGGGCAGCGGCGCAAAATGCGCCCAACAATGGCCCGCCGCTGAAATCCCCTTCGGCTTCAGCAGCGGAAGCCTTCAACTTGTTCGACTTTGAGGGTCTGGCCCGGCAGCGAATTCCGCACCCTGCTTACGAGTATATCGCTGGCGGCGCAGCGGACGAAATAACGTTACGATGGAATCGGGAGGCCTTCGATGCGCTCGCACTTCGTCCGCGTGTGCTGGTTGATATTGAGCGCATCGACACGGGCGTGGAATTGTTCGGGCGAAGGCTCGCGTTTCCGGTCCTTCTCGCGCCGACGGCATTTCATCGACTGGTTCACCCGGACGGAGAGGTGGAGACCGCACGCGGGGCTAGCGCGGGCGAGGCACTGTTCGTCGTAAGCAGTTTGAGCACGCGTCGGGTGGAGGACATTTCGCGGGCGATGACGCAGCCTTGGTGTTTCCAACTATTCGATATCGGCAGGCGACGCAGGGAATTCCTGATGGGGTTGTTGGAGACGTTGAAGGCTAGCGGTTGCCAGGGGCTGGTGGTGACGGCGGACGCACCGGTGACTGGCGTAAGGAATCGTTCAGATCGCGCTCATTTTTCTTTGCCGGAGGATTTTGAAACGCCCTATTATCCAGATAGAACCACTCGGAAACAGGTTGGCGGCTTGCCCGTGTCGGGAAGTTCTACCTGGGCGGATTTAGCCTGGTTACGGTCCCAAACCGCGCTTCCAATTATGCTGAAAGGAGTCCTGCACGAAGAGGACGCAAAACTGGCGGTGAAAGCCGGAATGAACGGGATTATCGTTTCGAATCATGGCGGGCGGGAGCTGGACACCGTTCCTGCCACGATCACTGTTTTGCCACGGATTATTAGAGCCGTAGGCAACCGAATTCCTGTGCTGCTGGATGGCGGCGTCCGCCGCGGCACGGACGTACTGAAGGCGCTGGCCTTGGGCGCCCGCGCAGTGCTAATTGGGCGGCCTTATCTTTATGGATTAAGTGTGGGTGGAGCGGCGGGAGTGGCGCAGGTGCTGAGGATTCTGCGCGGGGAGTTTGAGATGGCGATGAAACTGTCCGGGTGCCGAACCCTGGCCGAAATCAACCGGGCAGTCATCCACGGGAAGTAGGTGGTCGTCTGCCTTCCTTTTTGTGAAGACTGAGGCCTGCGAACTTGAACATTCGATGCCAGCAGTCAACCTATGAGCCATGATTGAAGTTAAACATTCGGCGGGTGATGAATGGGTGGTCAGTATCAAGAGTACCGTTACCACGCACCACCGCGTGCGGGTGGCCAAAAAAGATATCGAACGCTTGGCAGTAGGACGCCCCCCCGAAGAACTACTCCGAGAGAGCTTCCGGTTTCTTTTGGAGAACGAGCCGAATACCTCAATTCTCCCGTCATTTGATCTTCATGTGATCGGCCACTATTTCCCTGAATATGAGCGGGAGATCCAAGCCCGGCTTCAGCGAGCGCATTAATGTTTCGTCGATCCTTAGCCGTTGCCGTCGGGTCGGGTGCCGGAGGTCACAGCTAGCTCAGTCTGGCAATCTGGGAACGTCACATACCGTCACTTCATGCCCTTTGAGCGGGAAAAGATGAAATTGAAGGCGGCAGAACTTGCCGCCAAGGGCATTTATGTGGGCACGTCTTCGTGGAAATATCCAGGTTGGTTCAATCAGCTCTACACTCCCTCTCGATATGAGTATCGCGGCAAAATTGCCACGACGCGATTCGAGCGCTCCTGCCTTGCTGAATACGCCGAGGTATTCAAGACCGTTTGTGTGGATGCGGCCTATTACACATTCCCCAGCGAAAAGTATCTTGATGGTCTTGTGTCGCAAGTGCCGTCCGATTTCCAATTCGGGTTCAAGGTCACAGATGAAATCACGGTGAAGAAATTTCCTAACCTGCCACGCTTTGGGGACCGCGCTGGCATGGCTAACGAGAACTTTCTGAACGCGGACCTGTTCAGCCGGTCGTTTCTGGGGCCTTGCGAACACATCCGCGCCAATGTCGGAGTAGTGATGTTCGAATTCTCGCGGTTCCACAAGGGCGACTACGAGCACGGTCGCGATTTCGTCGCTGACCTAGACAAGTTCTTCAGCAACCTGCCAAAAGGTTGGCCTTATGCCGTGGAGATGCGGAACAGCTACTGGCTTGCGCCTGACTACTTCGCCTGCCTCTCACGACACAGCATCACGCACGTGTTCAATTCCTGGGACGCTATGCCCCCGGTTAGCGAACAAATGTCGCTTCCGGGCAGTCGCACTAATCCTGATTTGATGGCCGCGCGGTTCTTGTTAAAGCCGGGACGCAAATACGAAGAAGCAGTTAAAACCTTTCAGCCTTACGACAAGACGAAGGAAGTGAACGAGGAGGCTCGCAAAGCGGGGGCCCAACTAATTAAGGAGGGAAAGGCGGCAGCCGAAAAGAAGAAGACGCTCATTTTTGTGAACAATCGCCTGGAAGGCAATGCACTCGAGACCATCAATGCGATGATCGAGGCGGTTGATCGCTGACGCCATTGCCCGATTGACGGGTGCTCGAACCAACCCAAAAAAGGGATAACCCGGTTCTCTTCGAGCAATCGTGCGAACCTGTAGGTGCCGCTCGGAGTCAGGCTGGCCTCGCGCAGGTAAGGTAGCGTCTGCTCCAGGTTCGTCGGGAAAACATTTTGGTTCTTTGCGGCATACAGCATCATCCCCAGGCAGTAGATTTTGGCGTCATTAAATCTCGAGAGTGAGTCTCCTGACAGTTCCTCGTCGGTCTCAGTGCCTCCGGAAGATGTAATCCGAGCGGCTTGTGCGGTGGAGGCTTGTGTTCCAGGGTTGGGCGCCGTCCCGCCCTGCTTGGGCTTGTCGCAACCGTCAAAAGCAACGAGCTTGCCATCAGAATCACAACGGTAACCGCCTCCATTGGAATGTCTTTTCTTCCGTGTTCCCATTCATTGTTGACCACCAGCGGCGCCTGAATACCGTCCAACATTCAGAATGAGCGCCCGAGCCCGGTGTGTTAGGCCACACGGTCATAACTTCACCTTCCCCCTTTCAGGCTCATACCAATACTCCAATCCCTTGCGACTCCGAAGCGCGCGAGACCGACGAAGAATTAAATGCATGCACAACCTGGAAATGCTCCAGAAAGAATGCTCGCGAAACTTGCGCCCGGAAGTGACCACCGTCTCGGCCAAAATGGCAAACCGCCCCTGACGCTTGAGAGCAGCGACAAACCACACCTCTTCCCACGCGAAGTAATTCTCATCGAAACCGCCCGTCGTCTGAAAGGCGCTGCGAGTGCAGAAAAGGAAAGTTCCACTCGGCAAAAAGCGCGCCAGTCGCATCGCAGGTCCTATCAACGGTTCTGTCAGTCTGCCCCACCAAGGTAGCCATCCCTCGAACCGCGGCACACAACCACCGCCCACCGCGCCGGCGCGAATGCTGCACAAAGCCGATTGAATGGCCGGGGCGCTCGCCAATGTGTCGGCGTCCACAAAAAATAGAATGTCACCGTGAGCCTGCTGCGCGCCAGTATTGCGAGTGGCCGCAATCTGCCGGTGCTCCACGCGAACCACCTGCGCGCCCTGCTGTTGGGCAATCGAGGCTGTGGCGTCACTGGAACCATCATCCACCACAATGATCTCATACGGCTCGCCAAGAGATTCCGCCCCGTTGCGAATGGCGGAAACACATCGACCAACCCAAGCTTCCTCGTTGTGCGCTGGAACGATGAACGAAATCATTTGCGCGTAGTGGCCTAACGTTAACAGCTCGGCAGGCGGCTGCTGCTTGCAGCGCGGGGTTCTGCTCACCTTTCGTGGAATGCTTCAAGCGCAGAGTTGACCTCGATCTCGCCGCTGCTGCGTGAATCGAGTGAGCCATATCGGATGAGGAATGGAAAGCCTTCAATATCGGTGCCCCCAGGATGATGGAACGGATGCTTGCCGTTGGCTCGCGCTACACTTCGACCAACCTTGAAGTTGGCAGCGGAACGGTTGTCCCGCCGCCAGTCAGAATTATCCAATCGAACGAGGAGCGTCGCGGTCTGACCTTGATACCTCTGATGGCCAGACACAACATCCCCGAAAACGCCAACGATCTTTCCCGATTCTTCAATGAAGCCAGCGACCCGCACTGAGAAGGAAGAGCGGTCCTCGGTAAACTCGTGCTTGCCCGGCGCGTAAACGATCTCAACGTCATCGCCTGGGGTCACCCTGACTTCCGTTCCGATCTCCGCAATCGCTGGCATACGGTATTTAGCAACTTAGATTATGCGACGGCCGGTTCCCATATTGAAATCCCAAGACCGTCACGACGCTTGCGCGTAACCCCTTAAATCTGCGTACTATACGCATGAGCCGAGCTTTACATAGTGAACCTCCGAGTCAATCCAAATTAAGGCATGACCAAGCAGACCAGCGCGGAGGCGACGCCGTGAGGATGACCAACTGGAGTCCAAGGAGTCACCGCAAACTCGGCCGTGACCTGGATACCAAATAATTCGAAGTCGCCTTAACTCTTGCCGAGATCACGAGTGCGTGCAAGAATTAGCTAGACAAATGGCTGTAACGCTTCACATGAAATTGCCGGATAGCGAGCTGCGGGAACGGCTTGCTACAGGAACCAGCCTTTTATTTGATGGGAGTCGGGTCGACTGGCATGAAATCGAAAGGCAGGTCGATCGCATGGGGTTCGGTGATTGCTATATCGTTTCCGAGGCAAAACGGGGACTCTCGGACGTGCCGACGATAAGCGTCAGGCCGGTGGGCATGGCCTCGCTAGCTCCGGGTTAGTGGGTCTGTGTCGGCCCAGTGGGCCGCTCCAAATCGGCGATTGTATGACAGCGCAGGAGAAGGTGCGTGGACAGGAAATAAGCGGCGTGCCCCGTGGGAGGGTGGTGCGCATAATATGCGCGATCGGGTTGGTCGTTATTGGTGGCGTAATCGTTGGACTCATCTCCAAGCGGGATTTCTCTCCTTCCATACAACTTCCAACGGGGCACAGCCTGACGGAGGTGTTGCAGCAAGGCGTCGATGCCCAGCCGGCGGGTTGGCACACCAACTTTTATTGCCTGCCGAGTCAACCGAGACCGTCGCTCGGCCTGAAAGAGGATGCAAAGTTCATCCTTCGTGAGGCGGGTGGGAAAATCCACGAGTGGCGGGGGCAAACTCTCCTGCGAGCGCCCCAGCTTCCCACGACCGACTGCTTAACTCCGCGTTTGGGGGAATGCCATCAGAATTCAGGAGAGATATATCTACTGGCGGTAGAACTGGACACGGAGCGGAGCGTCCGGGGCGGAATGATCGACCTGTGCTTCGTATGGGGGGCTCCTAACCAATTGCGCCACGCCCGTGAGTGGAATGCGATGATCGAGCACGGGATCTGCAACGGCGTCTTCGAAAGGGAGTTGGACTTTACTCCGAAACAGCGGCCATCTGAAACATGGGGGAGAACAACCAATCTATGCGCTATAGTGCGAGATCAGCCGGGCTTCGTAAAAATAGTGCCGCTCCGCTTACTAAAGGCTTACGTGAATTCTGGATTAATCAGTCAGCCCGGCCAGGCAAAAGAGCTGGAGTGAGGGCAAACAGGAAACTGGGAACTATTCGGCAGTCGCACCAGAGCCTTACCCGATCTTGTCCCCACAACTGGTGACATGCGAAGAAGCGACGTTCTGGTATGTTGATGACGTTCTCAGGTGTAGAACGTGTGTCAGAAGAGCCGGAAAAAATCCGGCTTTTTTGTTGTACTGGGGGATCGCTTTCGATTACTAGCTGCTGACGCCGCGAGAATCAAACGACGCAAGCGCCCGCTTGAATTGGACTCGCTCGATGGACTTGCCACACATCTTGGATGCCAGTTTGATGACCTCTTGTTCACTTCCACCGTCCAATCGGTTGATGGCCGTATAAACAGCGTCACAAATGCTCATGCGCGGCGTGTTTGCTTTGGAATTAGGTGCAAGATTCCGCTCTGCTATCGTCAGCCCCCGTCGGCCAGAACTTGTTGCTTTTGCGCGTCGACTGCCTGACTGGCACTGAGCTCCCGAAAGGCCGGTGTGCGATTTCTCAGCGACGGCCAAGGTCTCGCAAATTCTCACGGGCAGGGCGAACGATTCTTCATTTAAAAATATGCGCTTGTTCGACATGGAACCGTGGATAATACAATATGTGGGGACTGTCAATGCAAGATGCACCATATGTAGGGGTATTCGCTTGGGTGTTAGATTCTGGGCCGATTTCCGTGGTTGATGGGCTGAACAACGTTTCGGAGACCGCCAACAGTTCGACAACGGCATTCCGGCTGGGGAAGCCTTAGTAGGGGAGAGCGGAACCATCGGTGCGAACACATTGGCCGTCTTACGAAGCTGTTGCATGTCGCTTTCTTTTTTGTTCCTGCCAGCTGAAAGGCAATACACTCAATACCATCGACGCGATGATTGAAGGAGCGACATGAAAACCGATCCCAGCAACTCGCAACAGGTTTTCGTCGCGAGGTTGCATTCCGAGTCCGTCTGAATCGTCACAACAAATTAGGTAACAGCGATCTCCAGGTAATAGTTTATTGTGGCTACGCCGTTTGAAATCAACCATCGCCAATCAACCGTCCATGCCCGAGGCCGTGGCCGAGATCATCGCATATCACGAACGCACCAAGCATCATCCCGAGCGTTACGCCAGAGGCCCGCACGGTTTGGACTGGGCGACTCAACCAAACCCTTTTCGTCGCTTCGCTGACTCACCGCTCTTCCGGCTGCCAATAAACCGCCCGAATGAAATGCTCTCTCCGGCCGTCTTGTTCGGGGCGACCATTACAGCACGACCGCTCACCACGGAAACGTTGAGTCTGTTTTTTGAATTATCCATGGGTCTTTCTGCTCGCAAGCAGATTGCCGATTCGAGTTGGTATCTGCGGATGAACCCATCCAGTGGCAACCTGCATCCGACGGAGGCCTATGCCGTGCTTCCTGCACTCGAGGGATTTCCAGGTGGTGCAGGTGTCTATCACTATGCGTCCTTTGAACACGCCCTGGAACTCCGGGCGCGTTGGTCGCAGGATTCCCCATCCACTGCGAGTGGATTTCATGTGGGGCTAACCTCGATCACTTGGCGCGAGGCTTGGAAATACGGGGAGCGGGCTTTCCGCTATTGCCAGCATGATGTTGGACACGCGCTTGCCGCGCTTCGTTTCGCTGCCGCCACATTGGGCTGGCGCGTGCAACTTCTGTCGGAGTGGGATGACGCGCGCCTCGAGCACCTGCTCGGGTTAGATCGGGCGCAAGATTTTGTCGACGCGGAACGGGAAACTCCGGAATTGCTTGTCCGGGTGAGCGCGAACGAAGCAGCAGAGAAGTCGCTGTCGCCCGCCGCGGAAAGTGCTATCGAATGGTTCGGACGGGCCAATCGGTTGAGCGATTCGCATGTTGAGTGGCCAGAAATTGATGAAGCTGTGAAAGCCTCGGAACGCAAGACCTCGAGAGTGGGACCATCTCAAGCCGAAGCTTGGCCTGGGTGGTCTCCTCCGTCTCCGCCCGCCTGCGGCCATAGCGCAAGTCAGTTGATTCGCCAGCGACGCAGTGCGGTTGACTTCGATGGAGCCACCGGGCTCTCGCGGGATAAATTCCTAACCATTCTCGATACCACGCTGCCCCGCAGTCTCGTGCCGCCCTTCGATGCCTGGCCCTTTGCTCCACGTTTGCATCTGTTGCTGTTCGTGCATCGAGTCGCTGGGCTACAACCTGGTTTGTATCTCTGGCTGCGGGCTCCAGCGGATGCGGAGGCATTGCGTCAGGCGTTCGATCCGGAACTCAAATGGGAAGCGGCGACTGATTCAGGCACCTCAACTCCGCTTTATCGGCTGGGCGGGGGCGACGTGCGCGATTTCGCGCGGACGCTTTCCTGCCATCAAAATATCGCCGCCGATGGTGCGTTCAGCCTGGGGATGTTGGCTCGATTCGAACCCGTCCTGCGGGAACGCGGTGCGTTTGCTTATCGGGAATTGTTCTGGGAAGCTGGTATGATTGGTCAGGCCTTGTATCTAGCGGCCGAAGCGGCCGGGGTTCGTGGCACAGGCATCGGTTGCTACTTCGATGACGTGCTGCACCACGCTCTCGGTCTGACCGGCTGCGACTGGCAGAGCCTTTACCATTTCACCATCGGCACTCCCGTGGAGGATGTGAGATTGCGCACTGCTCCACCCTACGCACACCTCTCGCAAGAGGTTTGAGCGAAGCCCAGGCTAAATGGAGAATTGCTGCCAGAAATGACCGACGGCTTGACGTAAACCGTCCGAGTGTCGCACCCGCATGTATTTCCACCAGGCGGGAAACAACCGGCGATAGCGCACCTCATTGAAGCGCGCATCAATGAGCAGCACCACGCCGTGGTCGGTCTCCGAACGAATGACTCTTCCGACGGCCTGCAGCACTCGGTTCATGCCGGGAAAAGTGTAGGCGTATTCAAATCCTGCCGAGTTATGTTGTTGGAAATAATCCCGGATCAGATCGCGTTCGACACATAATTGGGGCAGCCCCACACCGACAATCACCGCCCCGATCAACCGCTCACCCACCAAGTCGATCCCCTCTCCGAATATCCCACCCAGCACGGCAAATCCCAACAGTGTCTCGCCATGTTCAACGGAAAAAGCAGCCAGGAAGGCATCGCGTTCTGGCTCGGTCATGCCGGGTCGTTGGACGAGCACCGGGACTGTTGGATGGCTGACCTGAAATTCCTGGAGCACTGAGTTGAGATATTGATAGGACGGAAAATAAACGAGGTAGTTACCGGGTCGACCGCTCACCAAAGCTCCGATTGCCTCCACCACATCCCCCAGTGATTCGGCCCGGCCTTTGAAATGAGTTTGGATCCGGTCGTTAATGAGGACAGCCAGATTCTCCGGCGGGAATGGCGATGCCAACTGTAGGGCGGAATCTTCCGGAGCGCCGCCCAGCAGAGTGCGGTAATAGTCCATTGGCGTGAGCGTGGCGGAGAAAAAGATGGCGGCTTTGCCGCGCGCCAGCGCTTTTCGCAGTAACAGGGAAGGATCCAAACAAAACAGACGAACCATTATTGACTGGTCGCTTTCGATGATGGCCACAAAGCGCTCATCGTAAACTTCGGCCGTGCGTCGGAACGCATGCAGCCGAAAATAAAGTGCGAGCAAAGCTTCACGAAACTCAGCCGGCTGGTTCTTGACCAACCAACGCTCGGCCTCCTCAAGGGCGGTTTCCAGTGGCTCAATTAAACTCTCCGGAAACTCGAGGCTCGTGCATACAAGGTCATCTTGATTTCGGATGGTCGCAGCCTTCACCGGAAATAAATTAAGTTCGAAGGAGGAATCTGAGGGTTCAGTGATTTCTTCGGGCGGTTCGACCTCGTTCCCAAGTTTCCGCATCGCCGTGTGCAATTGAGCCAAAGCTTTGGAGCAACGTGGGACGGCCTTCTTTAAGGCGCGCTTCACCTCCAGGAGTTCCCGACCATCGAGGTCGGCTGAGAACATGTCTCGCGCCCGGTCCACGAGGTTGTGGGCCTCGTCGACAAGGAAGCCGTATGCACCACCATCCTCGGCAAAGTGACGCCGTAGATAGACCTGAGGATCAAAAACGTAATTGTAATCGCAGATGACGGCGTCGGCCCAGACGGACACGTCCAAGGAAAGTTCGAAGGGGCACACCTGATGTTTCTGGCCCACAGTTTCGAGAACCGAACGGGAGATTTCTTCCTCTTCCAAGGCTTCACGGATAGCGGGTTTGACGCGGTCGTAATAACCGCGAGCGAAGGGACAGGTCAGCGGATCACAGGGATGACATTCGCGAACACAGACCTTTTCCTTCGCCGTAAGCGTCACGGCGCGCAGCTTCAATCCTGCCCGGCGCAAATCACCCAAGGCTTTCTCGGCGATGGCGCGACCGACCGTGCGCGCCGTCAGGTAAAAGATGCGCTCCAGCTTTCCTTCCCCCAAGGCTTTGACTGCCGGGAACAGAGTGGAGATGGTTTTACCGATGCCGGTAGGGGCAGAGAGAAATAGCCGACCACCGTTGGTCAGGACGCGGTAGGCAGCCACAGCCAGCTCACGTTGCCCCGGACGATACTCCGGGAAGGGAAAGGCAAGCGCCGCAATAGAGGCATCCCGGGCGAGGCACCAATGATGACGCTCCTGCAGCCAAGCCACATACACGGCGGTGGTCGTGGTAAAGAAATCAGACAGTTCGGCGAATGAAAAAGTCCGACGAAACTCGGTAATCTTCCCGGCAGGCAACTCCAGATACACGAGTTGGATGACAAGTTCCTTCAAGGCATTCTCGCGCGCATGCATGAATCCGTAGAATTTTGCCTGCGCCCAGTGCAACGGATCGGCTTCGTGATCCCAAGTTCCAGAAACGGTCTTTATTTCTTCCAGCAAAACGCGTTCGGACGTGATGAGCAAACCGTCGATGCGTCCCCGGATTTGTAGCGTGAATTCATCGACCTCCACCCGCTGTTCAACCGGCAGTTCGGTAAGATAACCGCTCGGGCGTGAGCGTTGGATTTTCTGGTGGCCGCGGATGCCGGCGAGAGCTCGGTCTGATCCGACAAATTCACGTCCCCCGCCAAGATCACCCCGTCGCAAAACGAACTCCACCAGGTCACGCACCGAAACCGTGTGCATTGGCTTTTCGGCCGAGACTTTCACGGTTGCTGCCAGTCCTTACCCACAAATGGAAATATCCCTTCGCGTTCCCTCTTTGCCACTGCGGCACTTTGGTCTGGCGCGGCGAAAGGCAAGGTGCGACGTGCCTTCGCCTGCATAAAATTGGTCACTGTTTCCAGATGGGCGTCCCGCATTTCCAAATCATAAGCTTTTACCAATGACTTTGTTCGCTCGGCAATCCAGGCAACGAACCCCTCGGTTTCACCTTCAGCAAACAGCTTCGTTAAAACCAGATCCACTTCACTGTTGTCTACCTCGATTGTCGCGATCGCTCCCATTTGTCCATGCAACCAACCCTGGGGCATGTTGATGGAGCCGGAGGCCGGATTCAGCGCGTGCCAAAGAAGGCGCACCAAGGCCGCACGCAAAAAGACCACCCCGCTGCCAAACGGTCCGAAAGGCAGCCAGTCGTTGGCAGGTGCTTCGGCGATTGCCAACTCCAGTGTCCGTCCGGCCCAGCGCCAGACTAGAAACCGGGGCGTAGCTGGCCAGACACCTGCGCGATTAAACTTGGGTTTGAGCGCCCGCAGCAGTTCGGCTTCTTTGGCGAGCGCCGCCGGCTCATCCGCGCATTCCTGTAATTCAATCCGAACCACCTGCCTCAACAACCGAAGATGGCGACGCCCCATCCGATCGGGGTTGGCCACACGATAATGTCCCAGCCGCTGCCGTAGGTTTTTGGCTTTCCCCACATAAAGCGCCAACCCGGTAGCATCTTGCATCACATAAACCCCGGGGCGATCGGTCAGTTGCCGAAAGAAATCCTGACCCAACCGTTCGACGAGCGGCCGCGGATCGGGAAACAGCAATGTTTGTGATGCCGGCACGGGTCAGTTTAACGCCAGGGACTTGGAAAACGGAAGTCCTACCGGTGGCTTTGCACTTTAAGCAGAATTCGTTGACATAGGCGTAAATAATAATAGTGTATATCCATACAGTATGCAACCACTCACTGCCAAACAGCGGGCGCTGGCCGACTTCATTGAAAGTCATCGACGGCAGCATGGCAGCGCCCCAACCTATCAGGAAATCGCCGATCACTTTCGTTTTCGCAGTTTGAATGCAGTAACCAGCCACATCCGACTCTTGCGACAGAAAGGTTATCTCGCCTCGGATGCCGGTAAAACGCGGTCGCTCAGGGTGATCTCCCCGCTGGGAAAACTGCGCAGCCGCATCGTGGACATTCCCATCTTGGGCGCGATCCCCGCCGGATTTCCTGAGGCTGGCGAGCCGGAGGCGGAGGGCTGCGTCTCGGTGGACATTGGCAGCGTCGGATTCACGCCGACTCGGAACACATTCGCGGTACGCGTTCGCGGAGTTTCCATGATCGGACGTCACATCCTTGATGGGGATCTGGTGGTTTTGGAGCGTGGACCGGACCCGCGCCATGGCCAGGTCGTCGCCGCCTTAGTAGATGGCGAGCGCACTCTCAAGACTTACGTGGTTAAGAACGGCAAACCGTATTTGAAGGCCGAGAACCCAAAATATCCCGACCTCATTCCGGCACAGGAGCTGGTTATTCAGGGTGTGTTCAAGGCTTTAATTCGAAAAGCGGACTGATCCATGCCTGCCGAAAGCGCCAAAGTTCTGGCTGAGCTTCGTCGTCTTGCCAATCCCAGGAATGTAGCCGGCATGGCCCGTTTCGGGATCGTCGGCCAGAACCTGCTGGGCATTTCAGCGGTCCAACTGCGAGCCATCGCCAGACGGATTGGCCACAACCAGGCACTGGCCGAAGAATTGTGGGCCTCAGGGGTTTTTGAAGCCCGCATTCTCGCCGCGTTCGTGGCCGAGCCCGGAAAGTTGACCAGGCGACAGGCCAATGCATGGGCGAAGGATTTCGAGTGCTGGGCCGATTGTGATGGCCTCTGCATCCACCTCTTCCGCAAGACCCCGTTTGCCCACGAACTGGCGGTTGCCTGGACTCGTAGCCGGAAGGAACTCGTCAAACGCGCTGGCTTTACGACGATGGCCACGCTGGCCGTGCACGACAAAGCTGCCGACAACGATGTCTTTCGCGGCTACTTAATCCGCGTTGAGGAGGCCGCCACTGATGAACGACACAATGTAAAGAAGGGGGTTAACTGGGCTTTACGCCAAATCGGAAAGCGAAACCCGATCCTGAACCGGGAAGCCATTCGCACCGCTAAAGTTATTCGTGCAAAGGACTCCCGCGCGGCGAGATGGATTGCCAGTGACGCACTGCGAGAGCTGCAACGATGGAAACCCAAATGACTTTCCATGTCCCGAAGCATTGTGCATCTGGACGCCGATGCTTTCTTTGCGTCCGTCGAACAAGCTGCTGACACCAGGTTGCGGGGCAAACCCGTAGCGGTTGGCGGTGAAAGCCGGGGCATCATTGCTTCGGCATCCTACGAAGCCCGTAAGTTTGGGATTTATACGCCCATGCCTACGGGTCAGGCCCGCAAGCTCTGTCCCAAACTGATCGTATTGCCAGGCCACTACGACCTTTATGAGGAGTTTTCCAACGGAATGTTTGCTTACGCGTACGACTTCACCCCGGACGTGGAGCGGACATCGATTGATGAGGGATACTTTGACCTCACGGCCAACCACAAAAGGCCGGCGGTCGAAATCGCGCTAACGATCAGCAAAGCCATTCAGCAGTCGCTGAAAATCACGGTCAGCGAGGGCGTCGCGTCGAACAAACTCATCAGCCAAATTGCTTCCAAGTTGAATAAACCCGCCGCTTTTCAAAACGTGCCGGAAGGACAAGAAAAACGATTCATACAACCCTTGCCGAATCGCTGGCTGCCGGGCATCGGACCGAAAACGAGCGCCAGGTTGAATGCTGCGGGACTGGCTAAAATCCTCCACGTAGCGGCCACGCCGGTCGAGATGTTGGAACTGGTGCTCGGCCGGCAGGCGGTAACGATGCGTCAATTCGCACACGGAATTGACGAGCGACCTCTGATCCCTGCCCGTGAACCCCAAAAAACCTTCAGCCATCAGGAGACTTTTGGCAGTGACCTGACGGACGAGGAATATGTCGGTGCCACGCTACGACGTATGGCAGATGATCTCTTCGCCAAAGTGCGTGCAGAACAACGCACGATTCGGACGTTAACCGTGACGGTGCGTTACAACGATCGGGCGGAAGATCAGGTTAGCGAAAGTTTATTGGAACCCACCGATCTGGAAACGGAGGTTTATGACCGGCTCCAGGCCATGCTGAAGAAAGCCTGGAAACGCCGCGTCAGCCTGCGGTTAGTTTCGCTAAAGTTGTCCAATTTGTATGACGGACGGTTCCGCAGTGACCTCCCGCTAACTGTTCCACTGCAGCGCCTGGGTGCCCAATCCAGGCTGGCGGCCGTCGTGGACGCACTTCGCTCTTCTCATGGGCGTTCAATCCTGTTGCGGGGGCATGATTTCCGCCTCTTGAGTCCACCCACCGAAGCCTTGGCGGCAAGCCCGAACCATTTGCCAATTCGCCGTCCGATCATTCCGGCAAAGCTTGAAAGCGCCGTTTACGTTCCGTTACGGGTGCATAGCCATTATTCCTTTCTTGATTCAACGCTTTCGCCACAAGCCATCGTCAGTCTGGCGAAGCATCATGGCATGTCTGCTGTGGCGCTTACCGACACCGGCAATCTCCATGGAGCGGTCGAATTTGTGGCCGCGGCCCAGCAGGTAGGAATTAAACCAATTCTCGGGGTGGAACTGAACGTGGCCGAGCATCCTTTGCTCCTGTACGTTGAGTCAGCGCGTGGCTATGCCAATCTCTGCCGCCTTCTTTCCCGGCACGCCGAACTCACTGTTAAGAACGCTGACGAATCCTCTGTTGCGGATCAACAACGACTGCCGTACCGACTCGGTGAGCTCAACGGTTTCACCGAAGGATTAATTGCAGTCAGCTCGGAAGAACGACTGGCAGAAATATTCAAAGGCAGGTTTTACCACCTGGTAACGGCGGCGAAGGTTCTTTCGCGGGCCGTGGCGTGTCCCGCGATCCATTATGCCGTGCCCAGCGACCGGCAAAAATATGACATTGTGCAAAGTATAAGGACGTTGACATTACTGGGGGAGGAGCATCCTGGGAAGCGAAAGAACGGACGATTGCATTTCCGTTCCCCTGCTGAAATGGCCCATGCCTGCAGGGACCATCCTGATTGGCTTCGCCTCACAAGTGAGATCGCGGAGCGCTGCAATTTCGAGATGCCCTTCGGGAAACCCCAATTCCCAGCTTACAAGCCCCAAGATGGTTCACAACCCAGTGCGTTTTTGCGACTGCTCGTGCTGCAGGGGTTGCGTGATCGTTACGGCGCCCGTGCTGAGACGTTTCGCGCCCAGGCGATGGAGGAACTCGAGATCATCAATGAGGTTGGCTACGAGGAATATTTTCTTATTACCTGGGATTTTCTCCAGGAGTGCAAGCGCCGCGATATCGGATGGATCACGCGGGGCAGTGCCGCCGACAGCCTGGTTTGCTATTGCCTAGGGATCAGTGGCGTTTGCCCGATTCGCTTCGATCTGTATTTTCGCCGGTTCCTCAACAAGGAACGCATGGCGTTGAACAAGTTGCCGGATATCGACATCGATTTCGCCCACGATAGCAAAGACGACGTGGTGAAGCTCATCTTCGATAAATACGGATCAGATCATTGTGCGGTCGTGGGTGGATTTTCCACCTTCCAGGCCCGTAGCGCGTTCGCAGAGGTGGCCAAGGTGCTCGGGGTCTCGGAACGCGACGTGCGCAAGTTCACCGAACACTTCCCGTGGGGTTTCGGTGGCGGGTGGGTACCCGACGGGCCCACTCCTAAAGGCGGCGACGGTTTGATCGAGTTGTTGCGCGCGGGTCCGGAAACGCGCAGCCTGCCGCTGGATGAGGAGCCTTACAAAACCGCCATACAAATGGCGGAGTTTTTGGACGGCATGCCTCGCTACCCAAAAATGCACCCCTGCGGTTTGGTCTTGTCGCGCCAACTGCTTCATGAACTCACGCCGACCTTCATCGCCAACAAGGGCTACGCGACCACGCATTTTGACATGGATTCGGTCGAACCCATTGGTCTCATCAAAATGGACATCCTGGCGCAAGGCGGCTTGGCCGTCATGCGGGACGTAAAAGCCAGGCTCGACGCGCGAGGCATCGAAGTTGATTTGGAGCGTTGCGTGGCCCGGCAGAAAGCGGATGGCGAGTTGTTACGGGGCGACCCCAAGGCACCAGAGCCCTGGTGTGATCCGGAAGTCTGGCGGATGATCGCCAGTGGCAGCGCTCGCTCCGTGCATCACATTGAAAGCCCCGCCATGACGAGCCTGTGCCGAATGTGCAATGTCACGGAGATTGACGGGTTGGTTGCCATTGTCAGTGTCATCCGTCCAGGCGCGGCCAATGAAGGCAAGAAGGAAGCCTTCACACGGCGCTATCAAGGAATGGAGCCGGTTACCTACCCACACCCCTCGCTGGAATCATGCTTGCGCAGCACTTACGGTCTGGTGGTCTACGAGGAACACATCCTCCAAATCTGTGAAGCCTTTGCGGGCCTGCCTCCAGGCCGTGCCGATGTTTTGCGGCGGGCTTTGAATAAGCAAAAGCACGCGGTAATTGAGGAAATCCGTGGCGAATTCTTCGCTTCGGCGCTTTCTCGAGGTCATACGCTCGAGAAGACGGTTGAGGTATGGGGTTTGGTCACAGGCTTCGCCGGGTATGCTTTCTGCAAGGCCCACAGCACTGCGTATGGAGTTGAGGCATATCAATCGGCTTGGCTCAAGCGATACTATCCGGCGGAGTTCATGGCAGCGGTGCTCACCAACGGCAAGGGGTTCTATCACCCGCTTGTCTATGTCCTCGAAAGCCGCCGGCTCGGATTGAAATTCCTGCCTCCATCGGTCAATGAGCCTGGTCCGGCCTTCATTCCCCACGGCGATTCAATCCGTGTGCCGGTTACGCGGGTTAAAGGGCTCACGACTCGCACGACCGACGCAATGATTCACGCGCGTGAACGTGGAGTTTTTACCTCGTTATCGAATTTCTTCCATCGGGTGGCGCCTGTGGGCGAAGAACTGGAAGCCATGATTCGTGCCGGTGCTTTCGACGAGTTCGGCGAAACGCGCACGCGCCAGTTCTGGCAGGCTCAACATCTCGTCAAAACCTATTCCTCCAACACCGAACCCAACCAAGGCTGGCTTATTTCACCACCCGGACTTGAGCAACTCGTATCGGTTCCACTCACGGAGCCCACCCGACGGGAAAGGCTGGAAGCGGAGACAGATTTGTTCGGTTTCGCCGTCAGTGGCCATCCGCTGGAATTGTTTTCTGATGTGGCGTGGAACAGCTACTGTCCGGTAAACCGTCTTGGAGAATTCGTTGGGGAAACCGTCACGACGTGTGGCTTGGTCGTGGAGCAGCGCACCCACCACCAGATTACCGGGGAGCCCATGAAGTTCCTGTCGCTCGCCGACTGGACCGGCATTGTTGAAACTGAGTTGTTCGCACAGACCTACAAAAGCTATGGCCTTGCAACAATTCGGTATCCCGTTCTCGAGATCGAAGCACGAGTGGAAGCTTTTGAGAATGGCATGGGTTTTAGTCTCCGCGCTCTCCGCGCCGGGAAACCACGGACAAGATCTGACCTGCATTGATCTAACTAAGTCTGGGCACCGCCAGCGAGTTGAGGGCGGCAATCTCACCAAGGTCGGTGAGCGGCAAGCTCGTTGCCGTTGACGTGTTGAAGGTCAGTGCCTCACCACAAATCTTCGCGGGCATAACACTTCGCATGTGCTATGATTTCAGCCGCTTTACCTGAACGAAGAAGATCCAATGGTCGTTTCTCCTCCAACGAGAATCGCTGACACAGAAAATAGGCCATCACACGCCAATGGTCGTCGCTGCGAAAGATTTTCAGGACTTCCTCTACTCCAGGCAGCAGTTTGCGGCCCCTAAATTGCCAAACGGGGAAAAAGGTCTCGGTTCGTTTTGTCCACCCAATCAAGCGGTGGTTACGCCAACGCCACAATACGGCAGTTTCTTGTATCCCAAGCAAGCGGGATGTTTCTGCGCTAGAGATCGCACCCCCCTCGGCCACTGACATCTTTTTTCGCAGGCGTTTGCCCCGCGCAGCGGCAGCCGCCAGCTGAAGTGCGCGTTTTTGCGACGGCTTTGGACTTCCCTTTTTTTCCAATGGGTGCGACTCGATCGGTTGTTAGCTGTTGAACAGTCACCAAATAATAGCTACCTCACGAGGAAAAATGTTCCGCGAGTAAGCTTGCCGACGAAGCCTTGATACTCAGCGCACGCTCAGAACAATGGACCGGCGAGTAGCTTGGCGGCACACCCTTTCGCCAAAGCAGACGTTTGGCATCGCTTGATCCCGAGAAATTGGCAACCACCTTACCTTCTCCGATATAAATCCGGGCGGGCAAAGGCAAATCTGTCAGTAACTTCTTTTTCTGTCACATCTTCACCTTTTCGAGCTACTTATGTGCTGATACGATGGACACAACGATGAATTCGATCGCGGGCGGCGGAGATGCGGAGTTGGTCAACGCTAGCCTGGATGGGAACCGCGAGGCCTATGGGCACATTGTCAGGCGCTACCAATCGCTGGTCTGTTCGCTCGCCTACAGCGCCACCGGCAGCGTGACCCAAAGCGAGGATCTGGCGCAGGAAACCTTTCTTGAGGCCTGGAAAAATCTGGCCAGCCTACGCGAGCCCCAGAAGCTTCGGTCTTGGCTTTGTGGCATCGCCCGGAACCGCATCCACCTAGCGGTCCGCATTGAGCGACGCGAACCGAGCCATCAAGCCGAGCCGTTGGAGAATCTGGCGCAGGCCCCCTGTCCGGAGCCGTTGCCTCCCGAGCGAGTCATCAGCCGGGAGGAAGCTGAGCTTCTCTGGCGCACGCTGGGGCAACTGCCGGAAACTTATCGCCTGCCGCTGGTGCTGTTCTACCGCGAGCACCAGTCCGTTGAAATGGTCGCCCGGAACCTGGACCTGAGCGAAGAAGCGGTGCGCCAGCGGCTGTCGCGCGCGCGCAAGCTCCTGCAGGAAGAGGTCCAGGCCTTTGTGGAAACGGCGCTGAGCCGCACTTCACCCGGCAACGCCTTTACCCTCGGGGTGATAGCCGCTCTGCCTTTGGCGGCCACCTCGGCCAAGGCGGCTGCCGGGGTTGCGCTTGCAAAGGGCGCTGCGGGAGCCAAAGGCCTCTTTTTACTACCCTTGGTAGGCGGATTGGCCTCCATGCTTGGCTCGGTCGCGCTGTCGTGGAAATTTGCGGCCGACGAAGGCCAGACCCCGGGCGAGCGGAGATTTCTGCGACGCGTGGGGCGGGGACAGGTGCTGCTGCTCTTGGCTCTGCTGACTCTGGTCGGGGTTCCGACGATCCTGAGCCTGTCCGGCGCCATTGGGATGGCCTGGTTACCGGTGACTCTGTTTGCTTTGCTCGTCCTCGCCTTGATTACCAACAGCGTCTTCCTGCTTCCCTGGATGGTGAGGCGCCAGATTCAAATACGTATGGAAGAAGGGGGTTGGCCCCCAGCGCCGGCCGACGTCCAGCAGGGGACGGAGCACTCCGTCGCGCTGCGAAAGGCCTGCAAACAGAGCTTACCGGCCGTGATCATGCTGGCAGCATGCGTCTTCTTCCTGCCCTGGAAGAAGAACTGGTTAGGGTGCGCCGGGTATGTAGGCGTGTTCGTGATGCCCACCCTGTGGTACACCCGCACGCTCTATTGGCGCTTCCGCGGCCAGCCCCAGTCCAGTTCGCTCTGGAAAAAGATGTTTGCGAAACAACCGCTACTGGCGGTAGCCGCAGGAGTATTTCTCTGTTTTCTGATGTGCATCGTGCTCTCGAATTTTGGTGTCCGTTACCTCGCCTGGCTCAATACCGGGACGTTCCCTGATCTGCCGGTGGTACCAACGGCGACGCGCCAGCTCCTGCTCGGCCTCCTTGTGGCTGCAGTGGTGTTCGCTTTGATCGCGGTGGCCGCCCGCAGGTTGCACTTGGCCGTGGCTGGGCTGGGCGGGAGGCTCAGGTTACCTTTCCTGGACCAAATTCTTGCGATTACCCAAGGACCCAATGCCCTGATTGAGAACATGTTTAAGCCCCTGTTCGAGCAACTCAAACTGGAGCCTGAGCGCGCCCGACAGCTCAAAGACCTTCTGCTCAAGCGAGCCATGCTCGGGAGTCACGCCGGGATGCCCTTGATGAATCCCCGACTTGACTCTGAGAAACGCGCAGCGCTGTTGCGCGACCTTCAGACGGAGAAGGACGCCTGCACCAGCCAGATTCGGCAGTCGCTGGGGGAAGATTTCGCGGTGTTCCAGGAATTTGAGAGGGGGATTATGGACCGGATGTTGGTCGAGCAATTTGCTCGCAAGATCAATCATACCACCCAGGGGCTGGATGAGAACCAACGGGCCCAACTGTTGGAGGCCAGACTTGCCGCCCGGCGAATCTTCCCCTGGACCAGCGACCTGACTCGGCAGGATCAGGGCGCTCGTCTTTCCGAGGCGTTCACGCCGTCCAGCCTGCAATCGTACGTCCGAGAACAATCGGAATTCGACCGGCAGTTTTTGGAGCATGCGAGGAAGATATTGTCGCCAGAGCAGTTGTCGCTTTTTGAGAAACTGCAGACTCAGCAACGGGAGTCACAAATCAACCTGTTCAGGATGGGCATGAAGTTGTTCGGAAGCACGGCTTCGTGCTGAATCTCCAGGAGCATGGGGCGTGCTCTGTTTCGATGGGAAGCCCACACGGGAGAGCCTGTAACCTTTCCCTTCCAAAACGTCAGGCATTGGTGGCATGATCTGTCCAGATTCTGATGGCTTCTGAGCCGACACAACCCACGGCGTGCACGCTCTCTCCGCAAGGACAGGGTGAGGACTTTCGCACGACGCGGTGGACGCAGGTCAGTAGGGCCAAAGTCGATTCGCCGGAAGGCCGACGCGCCTTGACCGAACTGTGCGCCGCCTACTATGAGCCGGTTGCTGCGTTTCTTCGTTGCGAATTGCGCGAGACAGATGCCGCGCGCGAGCTGGCCCACGATTTTTTTGCGGTCATGCTGGCAGGCGGGACCATCGCCCACGCCAGTCAAGAACGCGGTCGGTTCCGTTCGTATCTGCTTGGCGCTGTGAAGCACTTTCTCTCACATCACCGAGAGGCGGTGGGCCGACTTAAGCGGGGCGGCGGACTGGAAAAGATTTCACTCGATCAAACCGATACCGGCGAGGCTCGCACTGTGGCTGATGCAAGCGTGTTGTCCCCTGACGCAGCCTTCGACCGCCAATGGGCGTTGACAGTCGTGGCTCGGGCGCTGGAAGCGCTTCGGGCCGAATGCGCCACCGAGGGGCGAGCCGTTTTTTTCGAGCAAGTTAAACCTTGGCTGACTGGCGATGCCGCGCGCGGCGACCAGACGGCGCTGGCTGCGGATTGCGGCATGAACGCAAACGCGCTCAAAGTTGCGGTGTCCCGGTTGAAGCGGCGTTTCCGCATTTTGCTGAAAGCCGAGGTGGCGGGCACCCTCGATGACCCTGGCTTGATCGCGGCGGAGATGCGGGAATTATTCGACGCTCTGGGGACTTAAAGGAAGAATTTGGTAACCGAACTAAGCCGCTACGTCAGGACACAGTTATGAGCGAGTCAAATGTGACCTCGAACACCTGTCCGAAATGCGGCGCGGCCCTGCCTTCAGGGCCAACAGGCGGCTTGTGCCCGCGCTGCCTGATGGCCGAGGCGATGGTGCCGACGCAGCCTGGCCTGGAAGAAGCTCAGGCGCCAAAAGCACTCTCACCGCAGGATTTAGCTCCCTACTTCCCACAGCTTGAAATAATTGAATGTCTCGGACGTGGCGGAATGGGGGTCGTCTACAAGGCGCGGCAAAAGATCTTGAACCGTTTTGTTGCGCTGAAATTGCTGGCGCCTGAGCGCGAACGCGAAGCGAAGTTCGCCGAACGCTTCACGCGCGAGGCCCAAGCACTAGCAGCTTTGAACCATCCGAATATCGTCACCATTTACGATTTCGGGCAGGCGGGCGGATTCTATTTCCTGCTAATGGAATTCGTCGACGGCTTGAATCTTCGCCATCTTTTGCGTACTAGGAAATTCACGCCGGAGGAGGCTCTGGCCATCGTGCCACCACTTTGCGACGCCCTTCAATTCGCGCACGACCGCAGCATTGTCCACCGCGACATTAAACCCGAAAATCTGTTGCTGGACAAAAGCGGTCGGATCAAGGTTGCCGACTTCGGCATCGCAAAAATGCTGGAAGCAGCGGACGTGAGCGGCGGCAAGCCCAGCGAACCGTCCGCACCCGAAATGGCCACGCAAACAACTTTAGGAACCCCAGGTTACAGCGCGCCTGAACAGAAGACCCACTCGCAGCGGGTGGACAGCCGGGCTGACATCTATTCGCTCGGAGTGGTTTTCTACGAAATGTTAACCGGCGAATTGCCTGGCAAACGAATTGAGCCGCCATCGCGGAAAGTTCAAATTGACGTGCGTCTCGACGAAGTGGTGCTGCGCGCGTTGGAAATGAACCCCGAACTCCGCTATCAGCATGTCAGCGAAGTCAAGACCATGGTGGAGACGATTGCCCGAACGCCGGCGAACGCAGGACCGAGCACCGTTCGCACTCATTGGGCAGACCACGGCGTCGACAGCAGATCCAAGGCTGAAACGACAAAATCACATCAGGATTGGTGGACCTGGTCACCGCTGCAGTCGAAAGAAGTTCGTGAAATCTGCTCCCATTTAACAAAAGCGGAGCGAAACCATGTCTCATTGCTTGGACTACTCTCCGCAGTCTGGGTCGTAGGCACTGTTTCAGGCATTCCAGCTTTTGTCAGGTCTCAATCCGGCTCGGGCAAGTGGGTGGTGGCCTCGGTTTGGGTGCTCCTGTTCGCCATTTCCATCCCGATGTTGCACCGATTGGTGCGGCATTTCTTATGTTCGACGACTTGGGCAAAGGAGAATGGCTTTGAACCAGAACACCTTCGGCTTTTCTCATTTAGCCGCGGAAATCTCTGGAAGGTGTTCGCCGTCCTAGCCGTAGGGCTCGGGTTGGTCTTTGCACAACAAAGAGCGATCACCCATTATCTTGGGTTGGGAAGTTTGACTCGGTCGAACCAAATTCAGGTGGCACATCCAACTAGAGCGGCGCTGACTGCCCATAATCTTTCTTTCGGCCCGGTGATTGAGCGGGTGGTTGCCGACAGTAAAGCTCATTTTGAAAATGAATTCGAGCGAACCAACGGTCTCATCATGATTGATTTTGATTCCGGAATGCTTCTTGCGGGATCGTCCGGCATGTGGGCAGCGGACACCGCTTTGCAGAAATCCTGGATGGAGACCAACGGTGTCGATGCGATCGGCGTCATTCCTGGAGTTAGAGGTTTGGTTTGTTTGGATATGAAGATCCTCTCCGTGCCACCTTCGGGATGGGATGAAATTTCGGCCGCAGCAGTATCGGAGCAGCTTGCGCGCGTAAAAGTGCAGGACACGGTGCTGATGAAGAGCCAAACGGAATCTCCTCCCACGTGGCTTTTTCAAACTCGAAAAGGCGGTATGGGCATACTGCAAATCGCTGGGTTCACCGAAAACCTGAGCGGCATTAGGATTCGCTATAAGCTGATTCAAAACCAAGGCGGCACAACAGCAACAGATGAACGTGCCGCCGCGCTGCAATTCCGCTGGTTGCGCCGGCAACCGGGCCAGAGCCGATAGATGTGCTTACGAACACCGATAATGCAAACGACCCGCGCGAATTCGGTGTCCTGCGCGAAATCCTCCTCGATGGATCGGCCGTCTCTCAGGCAGGGAGCAAATTTGATGCCGACGCCCGCCGGTCGATTTGGGTGCAATTCACCGAGTCGGGAGCAAGGCGATTTGAAGAGATCACCGCCAGCAACATCGATCCCCAGATTGCCATTGTGTATCACGGCGCGGTCCTCACCGCACCCTTCATTAGAACTAAAATTCCTGGAGGTCAGATTAGTATCCCGGGTCCTCAGAGCCTCAAAGAGGTCAGCGCTCACTCGCCACACCTGGTAAGGAGGGGGCGAGCCATTGTGTCTGCTTATCCGCCAGCAGGAGAGTGGAACTCGGCCAGCGCCTGGGCCGGAGACCCTACGAGAATGAGACCCATACCTCATAGTTTGATGTTGACAATACCTCATAGTTTGATGTAAGACTCCCTGCATGCGAAGAAGTAATCCGAGCTTTCTCAATGGAGTGCCTGAACTGGTCGCCTTGAAACTTCTTTCCCGACGGGAAATGTATGGCTACGAAATCGTCAAAGCAATCGAAGCGGAAACCCAGGAGATCTTGCAGTTCGGTGAAGGCTGCATTTACCCGTATTTACATTATCTCGAGAAAACCAAACTAGTCGCCAGTTCGCGAAAGGAGGTTGGTGGGCGCAGCCGAAACTACTACCGGCTCACGGAGCGTGGTCGCAAACGTCTGGAGGAATTGGCTGGAGAATGGCAGCGCGTTTCAACGGGCGTCGCCCTGGTTCTAGGAGGACAGCATGCGTAAGCCGGAAGTGCTTCGGAAGTTTAGCCAGCGCCTTGTTCAAGCAGGGTTCGCTCATCGCGATGTGGAGCGACGGGTCAACGAACTTGCTGACCATTGGGATGATCTGAAACGAGCCGGCCTGGCCGAAGGTCTCTCGGACGCGGAGGCGGACGACCATGCCGCGGTCCGGTTAGGCGACCCAGTCGCACTAGCAAAGGAGATGACGAGGGCTGCACGCCAGGTGCACTGGTATGGCCGCCACCGCTGGCTTGCTTTCTGTGTTTTGCCTCCCATTTTGCAGCTCATCTGTACAGCGGGGATTTTCGGTCTCTCTATTCTGATCGGGGAGTTGCTGGTTTCGCATGAACGCCAGCTCGCTATGGCCAGGAGTCCCTCAGGTCCGCCCCTAGTTCAGCTGGGCATGTCGGTTTTGTTTTATGCTGCCGCGGGCGCGACTGCGCTTTGGTGTTGCTGGTGGGCACGACGATCAGTTGCCGGACCCGCCTGGGTGCTGGCTGCTTGCGGGATCTGCGCGCTTCATAGCTACTTTTGGCAGGTTAAGGTGATCGGTCACCAGATATACATGGGCTACTATTTCGAGCCTGGAAATTTGCTGACTCCGGCTATCCCGTTGGTTGTGGCGCTTGGTGTCTGGATCAAAAGGAGACGCAGCGAGGCACAATTCGCGGTATACAATCATAGCGCGGTCGAGCGGCGGCACGTGATGACTGGGCTCCTTTTCTGCGCGCTCATTTTTTCCCTGACCGGCTGCGCGAACACAAAACGAAAGGTCACCACACATGAGCGGGGCTGGATTGATGGCGAGTTCCTGACGGCCAACCCCAAAGCCGTTTCAGCTGAGTCTCTTCTTGCGCCGGCAATGGATCGCGAGGAGTCCTTGCGCGCACCCAAGGCGGGCATTCTCGTAAAGCATTGCGGATGCAAATCCACTGTAACCGTGCTCCAGGATGGCGATGTGATCTTGGAACTCAACGAGCGCCCTATGTCCAAGCTCAACGAGTTCAGCCGCGCTATTGGCCGTGCAAAACCAGGGAGCTCACTGCCAGCCAAGATCTATCGCAGGGGCGATTTGCTTCCGGTGCAAATCCCTGTTGGAAGAGAGAAATACCAGAGGGAAGGGTTGCTTGTGCTGGGGCTGCCGACGATCATTCATGGCTGGGATCTGTGGCCAAATCCGGGCTTCTCTTTAGTCTTCCTTGGCTATGAACCAAGCGCCGGGACCACCAAACCCAGGGACTCCGACAACTTCGTTCAGCACTGGGCCGTATGGGCTGGAGTGCTCGAGTTTTCCTCGGGACGCAAGATTCTCTCCCGTGAGACTCTGACTGCGCATCAGTAACTCTCCGATTGATGCCCGGAACCGGTCCAGACGGATCATAAGAAACGCGCCAAAGCGCGAGGCCAGTGTCGAACGCCAGCGCAGGATCTGAGACTGCTTGCTTCAGCAGGGAATTGCCCCTTGACCAGTAGATCCCACTTGGGCCAACACCCACACACCGGGAAGCGGATTCTGCAGAGCCCTCGTTAATGCCGGAACAGCATTGAAGGACACTAGCCGTTGTTCGGAGCACGCTTCGGACCAGCCCAATGGATCGCTGCCGTCCCAGCCTCACCTGGAATCTTGTGCTGCGTGCCGGGATGAGAATTTAGCTATCATTCGCTTGCAACGGCAGTTGGTCCGCTGGGGCCGGCGGACAGGAAATTTATCACCATATATTGTGCTCAACCGTCAAACCTTTACGTTTCCTTGTCCGGTTTTGACGTTGAGCGGCATCTATTAAACAGAATGAGTGAGGATCGCCAGTTGCTGGCTGAGTTCTGTCGGAACGGTTCGGAAACCGCCTTCCGGCGCCTCGTGGAACGACATCTGAAGATGGTGTATTCCACCGCGATGCGCGTGGTCAATGGAGATGTGCATCTGGCACAGGACATCGCTCAATCCGTTTTTTCGAACCTTGCTCGCAAAGCGCGTTATATACCGGCCCAGGTTGTCTTGGCAGGTTGGCTTCACCGGGATGCCCGTTTTACTGCGCTTGAGTTCTTGCGCAAAGAACGGCGCCGCATCGCTCGTGAAAGAGAGGCCGCCATCATGTATGAACTTGAATCGTCGGGACATGAAGCCGCCTGGTCATGCCTCCGGCCAATATTGGATGAAGTCCTCGATGAACTGGAAGAGGAGGATCGGCACGCGCTCCTTTTGCGCTTCTTTGGACAGCAAAACCTGGCGGAAGTGGGTGCAGCCCTGGGCCTGACCGAAGATACTGCTCGCAAGCGCGTCAGTCGCGCCTTGGAGAAGTTGCGGCAGCTGCTTTCTTCGCGAAGCATTACCACAACCACAGCTGCTTTGTCGCTGGTGCTAACCACTCGTGGGGTTGAGGTGATCCCGGCAGGACTAGCCTCTCAGTTTGTCCACTCAGCGTTAGCCGCTGCGGGAACGACCACAACATCAACAGTCGGAATCCTTGCGCTTATCACATCCATGAAAATCACCACCCTCATCACCGCGTCAACCGTTTTGCTATTTCTCGGGGCTGCCATCGTTAAATTCCATACTTCCGGTGCGGTTCGAAAACAGATGACCACAACATCTGCTACCGAACCAATCAATGCCCGGGACGCGAATGTTCTCCGGACGCGTCGCAGCCTCCAAGCTCGATCGGAGGCCAACACGGCAAACGATGCAGCATTGGTGAGTGCGTTGGCGCAGATTGAAGAAGTACTGAATGACCCGAAGCCCACGCGGAGCTTCCCAAATCCGGCCATGCAGAAAGCGCTGGCGGCATTGGGCGAGCATCGCGCAGCCGCCCTGCCGCTGCTTGGGAAGGCGTTGCAGAATTTGGATGAACGTGTCAGTAACCGGGCAGTTGATGGGTTGAGCCAGATCGGCCACGAAGCGCAAGAAATGATCCCTTCTCTTATGCAGAAGCTCCGTGACAGTGGCGCGGGCGCTGCGCCAGATCTGCTTGTCCTCGCGCTGCAAAACATCGGGCCGTCTGCTGAGCTTGTTTCCGAGCTAGTGCAAACGTTGAAAGACAATCCCGCAGCCCGCCTGGCCATCGCCAATAGTATATCGACACCGGTTTGGGGCGATGTGGCCAAAATTGACGAAGCTCTCAGGCCGCTGTTGCAAGATAAGGACATCGGTGTCAACCAGGCGGCTGCCTACTCACTTGCAATGCTCCTTGGAAGCCGGGCCGGTGATGAGGTCACCAGAGCAACGATCGAAGGTTTGAAGTCGGCCGACGAAGATTTGCGCAGTCTGGCGTTATCGGCTCTCAAGAATATTGGTTCGGATCCCAAGGATCCGAGCGGTCGGGTGACGCCGAACAGCTTTGGCCCTGCTGGTGCCGAAGCCGTGTCCGCACTGATTGATATTGCAAATAACAACAACCGGAAAGACCAGCAGATTCTGGCTCTGCAGTTGTTGGACGCGATCCAACCAGGACTGCGACAAGAGAATTCAACTATGGACAGCATGTTGCAGACTCGGGAGCAGGACTCTGCGTTCGCAACCAAGGTTCGCCTGGGAGAGGTGTCGTTGCCCGAACTTATCGAAGGCGCCCAACAGCATCCAGGAGCCATTGGCGCCATAGCAAATGCCCTCGCGGCGATGGGCCCTGATGCACAATCGGCGCTACCCGCTCTACGCGTTGCGCTGACCGCGCTCGAACCCCGCGCCGGTGCCTCTCCAATGGATCTGGCTCAAGCAAACCGCTCGCGTGACGCCCTCGTGGATGCCATGCAGAAAATTGCTCCGGATCAGCCCAAACCACTCTTCACCGAATCGGACGTGCGTTCTGTTCTGGCGACAATTGATGCCCCATCAGTCATGGCGGATCGAAATCTTAAAAAGAGACTCGCAGTTGCTCTTTCGCCAGTTTTGGCGGATTTTAACGGCCGAGCCATCGAGTTGACTCCGGAGCAAATGCACCAGCTGCTGGATGCCCTGAAGACAGTTGACCAACCGGTCTATGACATCGTTTCTGCCAAGGTGAACAATATCGACCCCCAATTTTACAAGAAGCCAAAGCCCTGAACTGAAGATCTAACTGGATGCAATTGAGCTTCAAACCGTCCATCGCGAGAATTTCCATGACAGGATGTTCGAGCTGTTTCAGTAATCCCTGAAAATCAACTGCTGCACACAGCCTGCCAGTCGTCCGCAGTGGGCAATTGGCAAAATTGACAAGAAACCGTCTTTCGCTAGTTTTCGGCATGCCCGGAGATAATCCACTCTCCTCTGCTCGTTTTCCTAACAATCTTTGCCCAGCCGTTTGGATACTTTGCATCCTGCTGGCCGGTGCGGTTGTTTCGCGGGCGGATGCGCCAGTAGAGTGGAAAGGTGGTAACGGCGATTGGGATGACGCGCTTAAATGGGGAGGGGCGTTGCCTTTGCGAACGGCTGAGGCGCGGATCAATGGCACCCGGGCGGAGCCTAGTGATGTGACGGTTGCGCGGTCGGATGTGCTAGTGGGCCACCTCGGCATCGGGGACGGAGGCAACAGCGAAGCATCCCTGGTACTGGACGGTCGAACATTGACGGTGACCGCCGGCATGGATATCGGCAAGTATGATGGCTCCGAAGGAAAGTTGGTCATCAAGTCGGGCAAACTGTTTATTAATACAATTTTCGTTTCGGGCGGCGGCGGTCCGGGTATGAAAGGCCGCGGCACAGTCGAGATTCATGACGGCAGCATGGTCACCAAGCTCATCGAACTGGGTCTTTCTTCCGGGAGTTCCTGCACATTGCGCATGGTGGGTTCAAAAGCTTCATCTGTGTTGGCAGAAGACGGTTTACAAATCGGTGTCTATAATTATCTAAGCCTGGAAACCAATCCTCCGCCGAGCACGACGGAATTGGACTTTGAGCTGGATGACGAGGGCGTGACGCCCATTTTCACCTGGGGCAAAACGGAGGGGCGCATTTACTTTCCCATTCCCGATGGCAAGGGCAATGGCGTGGGAACATGTCAATTGCGAATTGGCCTGCTTGCGACGCCTCCCTCGGGCGATATTCTTTTGGTCGGCTCGGCCAATGCGTGCCGCGGCACGTTCGACGGATTGAAGGAGGGCGCGAAAGTGCGGGCCCAGTTCGGTGACAGGACTTATGAGTGGACGCTCACTTATCGCGGCGGACCAAACCGATGCGATATCCTATTAACCAACCCGCAGGTGGCGGGTGCCGGTGGCAAAATGATTCCTTACCTGACGGGAAAACCCGCGAAGGTTTTCCGGTTCGATCCGGCTGTTGTGCAATCCAGTTACCGGGATTTTTACCGGCAATGGGATGCGCACGCGCCTCCGGTGGGCAGCAGCACATTAGCCTTTCCCGGAGCGGAAGGTTATGGGGCATTTACAAAAGGAGGGCGAGGCGGGAAAATTTTCATTGTCACCAATCTCAACGATTCCGGACCCGGCAGCCTGAGAGAAGCCGTCGAGGCGAAGGGTCCCCGCACGGTGATTTTCAAAGTGGGTGGCATTATCGAAACGACGGGCCTCGATGTCCGCGAACCTTACCTTACCATTGCCGGACAGACCGCTCCCGGCGATGGCATCTGCATCAAGAAAGGTGCGGGCAACGCCAACGCCTTCAATGTGTCGCGCACGCACGATGTTATCCTGCGCTATCTGCGCTTTCGCGCCGGCAACAACACGGGTGACGTGCGATGCGAGTCTTTCCGCATTTCCGACAGCGAGAATGTGATTGTGGATCATTGTTCGAGCAGTTGGGGCAATCCAGAAACATTCTCCATTGCCGGAGCATCCGATCGTTGCACGGTCCAATGGTGTATCTTTTCCGAAGGAAACAACGCGCAAAGGCACGCTTTTTCAACCATCCTTGCGGGCGATCGCAGCACCTGGCATCATAACCTTTTCGCCCACATGTTCAGCCGCGTTCCACGATGGGGCGATATCACCGTCGAATGCGACTTTCGCAATAATGTCATCTATGATTGGGGCCATACTTGCGGTTATGGAGATATGCGGACACTGAATTACGTCAACAATTACCTCCGCGCGGGGCCCTCAACCACCCAGAATCCACCTTACTTCATCATCGATCCAAAAGTTGCCCTCCCGGCCTCCTTATACCTGGATGGGAACGTCATGATCGGAAAACCCGATGTATCTCGAGATAATTGGAAGGCAGTGAAAGGAGATCGGACGTTACAATCCTTGTCCCCCTTTCCTGCGCCTCCGGTGAAAACGCAACCGGCGCAAGAAGCGTTTGAGCTAGTGCTGCAAAACGCCGGGGCAAATGTGCGCAAACGTGACGCGGTGGATGCGCGAATTGTCTCTGAGGCACGCAACGGCACGGGCAAAATCATCAATAACGAGAATGAGGTTGGCGGATGCCCTGACTATAAATCGGGCGAATTGCCGGTATGCAGCGCCAACGACGGCATTCCGGACGAATGGAAGAAGGCGCATGGAATTTCTTTAACCGATGCGAATGTTGCCAATGCCGTAAATAACGAAGAATATACCGAGCTGGAGGTCTATTTGAATTCGTTGACGGAACATTGACTCTGACCTGTAGCCGGGCCGATTCGGCTCACGGAACGGCGCGAACAGCCTCCAAACCTGCCTGCATCTTCTTGCTATTCATGCAGGAAGGGCGACAGTGTTTAATGGAAACTTCCCCCGTTGGGTCTGGAATTGATCGATCCATTGAAAACATTCCCGCCAGAGCTGGGGTGCTTTGGCCGATCGTTGAAGAATACCGAAACGCATATCCAACTGGCTTTGAGTCGTGGTCCGAGGACGACGTCTCAGACGCAGGAAAGAAACGCTTCTTGCTGGAGGGGAACCGGAAACCAGAAAAAACGATCGTTGGTTTTCGCCACTATCGTCTTCGACGAGTGGGATCCAAGACATGGGAAGCCCAGACAACTACGTGCTCCACAAAACGGACTCACCAAACGACTCAGTGTCGAAGCAGCTTCGATTGCGAAGTCGATGCGCGTCGTCAATGTGAATCCTGGCGCCTGCTGGAAACGAGCCGACTGGAAACTGAATATCCAGGTTCGTACGAGGATATACCCGAACCAGGGCTCGGGGACCTACTGCAGCCGCGGCATCGCAAGGCGCTCTTTGCGGCGCAAATTGAACTGAAGAGGAAATCTGAGCCTAATTTTTACGAATGGTGCGTGCGAATCCACTCCGCAACATGCTCGGAAGCAGTTGATTCGTTGAACGACCAACTGGAGATTTATAAATTGCTGGACAAGGCTCATCGCGGAGAACAGGTGCCGCCGATATTGAAATGCAAAAGCCTACCGGTGGAACTCATTTTAAGATTCAAGCGCGAAATTGATCACGGCAAAAAGTCACGGATAACGCCAACCCCCGACAACCTAAAGATCGACAAGGAATTGGTAGTTGGATGGATCCGCCGCGGGTATATCTTTTTGCCGTTGTGGTTTCTTACGAGGCGGCTGAACCTGAACATGAGGACGCATATTACTGAAGCGGCGCTCGAGAAGCGTATTGACAGTTTGGGCTTAGAAAGGGTTATGCATTGCGGTGCGCTTCAGGCCGCCGAACGCGATTATTTAAGGCTAATGGACTGGTAGACTACGGTCTAAGGTTTGTGATTCTTTCCGGCTTATAGTCCTCGTAAAAAAGCCGTCAAACTACATAGCAGAGGGACGCTTTCGGCGCCTTAGACGATTGATTGCGTGCACGTTTGGCGTGACCAAGCCTGCTGAAACAAGGAGCAATCCCTGTCTTACCGTTGCCCGCTTCAAGCGAGGTGACTTGAAGACTCGCATTTTCTATGGAAACCAAACCCAAAATAACGCTTGGTCCGTTCTGCATCACCGTGACGCAAATGGAAACGACAAGTGCTCCAATGTCACCGTTGGGTCTGGCGATAGAGTGGTCCAACTCGGGCCAAGCAATAAATATTCCGTTGTTTCGGCGGGTTCTTCCGTCTGGCTCGGAACGGATCCGCTTTGAGCACATTCTTTTTCGAGATGCAGATCTGCCATGCGATTTGGATTGTCTGGATTATCAGGCTATAGATTCCCCCGGAGGGGCCTTTCTTGCGTTGGATGCGCTCTTCGCGACGTTGTACCGCAGCTGTGTCGTTTCCCGTCCAATTTATGCCGTTCTGAGCGAACTCTCAGCTGTAGTGCCATTACGGAGAACAGTCACAAATCCAATCTCCTTGAAAGGCCTGTTAACGGCCGAAGCCGAGGCGCGAGGTTTTCGGCTCAACTCCGTGTTCCAGGCGTCGGGACTAATTTACGCGCAGATCGGATGGGAAGAGCAAGGCGGTTCAACGCGGTTTCACGTATGCACAACTGCTTTCCGGACGAAGCCAAACGGCAGGTTGGACGAGGGAAGATGGGTGGCCCGGCGGGATGTGGGCGTTTCCGAAGTCTTGTCAGATGAGCTCCATCGCCTGGTGCCGGAAACCATGGATTTGCTAAGCAAAGCTGGAATTCAATTTCTTCGATCTCAACTCACCTCGTAGACACGTCCTCCAGAGCTAAAACCGCGCCTAACCAAAGCGCGATGAAAGCTCCGTTGAGTTTGGAGTGTAGCGTCCGCTGCGAAGTTCGCTTGAACGAACTATCAGCAGCGGACATCGCCAACCTTACGGGATTCGCCGAGCGTCGTCTCGCGGTCATGGGCCTGAACCCATCGGCTGGAGAAGACGCAACACAGCGTGCGCTGGCGGCAATCCTCCAAGGCATGGAATCGGACCAGGGCGGCCGTACGCCGCGCCTGGTGGACGTAGAAAGCAAAGGCGCGTTCCTGAACTTCGTGCGCGGTGCCATCTCCTCGATCGTCGAGGCGATGGGACGTAAACGGCAGTTCCGAGTGAAAAACACGCCCTGGGAGGATGGTATGCCCCCTGCAGCTGACCGGGTGTCGCTTACGCCGGCGCAAAACGCCGAACTGAGTGATCTGCAAGGTCAACTGTTCCCGCGTCTTCGCGCTCGAGCCCCACGACGGCTCAAGCGTACCATTGATGCGTGGGAGTCGGTCTTCACCGAAAGTGACCGCATCCCTGCACGAGGACATCGTCGATACGTGCGCGAAGTGAAAGGCCTAGCACAAGAAATCATCACGGAACTGGGCGGAATCCGCTAGTTCCCGATCACGTAGTGTCGTTACAACGCCGACCAAGGACGGCGCCTTCTTCTCAAAAGCTTGCGTTTCCCTCCTCCGCTTGGGGAAGTGACCGAAGCTCCGCACGCAAGTCGGGTCGCTCGATCGTCAGTTGAGCCAGGTGCCTCGGCAGCAGAGGGCGCCACAGTGACGGATAAATAAATAGGTTAATGGCTTCCGGCACGGCCCACGGCCCATCGCCCCACAAGCTCGACGAACGATCCAGCTCCGCCCAAAGCACGCCTGAGCTGACCCTTACTCGGACGATTCCCCGGGCCAGAGCGGAGTTCTTCTTCTTCCATTGAGTCAGCCCAAGCATCCAGCAGGATGGCAGTTCCTTCAGACCCTGAATGCTGTCACCCATCCTGGCCTCGAGGCGGTTACGAGGAACGCGCGGCTTACACAACTGCCACGCCGCCGCCACGACGTTCGGCGTCAGCCTCAAGCGGTGCCTTCGGCGATGCATCTTGACTAAGAAAAGCGGCACGCCCGAATCCAGGTCGTCGTACTCTGACCTAAGCAACGCGACGGCTTCGGCGAGGTCATCCCTCTCCACACGCTGAGGCGGAGCAATGAACTCGTGGAACTTGGGTTCCAGCCAGACTGGACCTATTGTCACTGTGCCATTTGCCAATTTCGCATACGCATGGTGTTGCGCCAGCCTCGCCAGGGAACCCGGGGGACAGACCAGCCGGGCCTGTCCTGATTGCATTCCTTCCAAAACCTGAAGGTTTCCGATGTCTTTCGACGTAGCTTGGTCCTCAGGGTTGTCCTGCAGACCAAGAGTGAGCATCGCGTGCTCGTCGGTCGAAGCTTCGCGTGACGCGAAATAGATGATCGAATTGAAGTTTGCCAGCAACGCCGCCCGTTGGCGTGCTCCCAAGACCTCATCCAAGCCATTAATTCCCTGGGCACAAGCTACGAGGAATCCGCCTTTGGAGCGGAGAAGCGCCAATGCTGGGACATCATCCGGCATAACTGATAGTGGAAGCTCATCGAGAATAAGTCCGCAGAGGCGATCCCGCTCCGGATTCGCCTGTACCCTCGAGAGCACCGCCTCATAGTAATCGCGTTTTAAAGCCTTGAAGAGTAGTGAGGCCAGGTGCGGATGCGACACTGCGTTCAGCGAGGCCACCATGATTTTACCGGACAACACATCTGCCGGGTTGAATCGTTGGCCCCTCGTCTCATCAAAAAGGTCACGCGCCGCCGGCGAGAGCAAGCTCCGAAGTGCGTTGCTGACCGTGCTCTTGTGTAATTCCCGAGTCCGCGTGTCCAAAACCTTCCAGTTACGTGCCTCCACGACTGCTAATTGAAGCCGCCGTCGAGTCCCCGGCTGCAGATTTCCAACCGACAACAAGCGCTCAATAAATGCAAGGCTCTCTTTGACTTTAGCCGAATCCTCCGCGTAAAACCACGCCCCAAGGAACTCGGCGACAGTATCGAATGTGAGAGGTTCACCACGTGCCAGCAGGACTGTAAGAGCCGAGTTTACGAGACCAAATCTAGTTTCTGTCCAGTACGCGTTCTGGTCGCCCATTTTCTGGGTGCCGTGGAGCACCCGCCTGGTGAACTCGTCGACCTGTTCCAATTTCTTAAAATCAGCGAAGTAGCCATAATACGAATGTCCGGTGTTTGACAGGACGACTACATCCTCCAACCGGCCGACCTCGCGGGCATAGGCACGGACCTTGTCCTGGGTATCGTCCTCCTTTGGATCAAGTATCAGCAGTCCCGGTTTTCTGTCCGGCTCACCTGGGTGCCAGGCCATCAATTGTTGGAGCAGCGGATTGACCAACCCCGTCGTTTTGCCGCAACCCGTAGCGCCCAATCCCAGCACGTGACGCGTGAGATCATCCGCACTCCATCGGAGAACCTGACCTGCCGGTTCGTAGCAAAGCAGTTGAATCATGATGCCTTTTCAACCTTTCGAAGTTACAATTGGTGCTGGAGCTGAAAATCGTTCCGAACGAGAGCCAGACGTAAGATTTAGGCCGCGCTTGGATTATTTGATTGCAGCCTGGTCCGTCTTGTCATTTTACAGGCCAAGCGAGCGATTCCGGATCGCCAGTGCTTCAGCAACTAAAATAGGTTCAGCGGTGGTACTCATGTTCTCTCGCTCGACTGTGATAGCTACTTTGGTGGGGAATTTGTTCCCGGCCGTCGTATTGATAAAACTGCTGATAAGAAGTGGCCGCTTTTCGGCACGTTGTCGCTATAGACTGTGACGCTCGGCCGAAGCTGGGCGTAAACATGTTTCGGTTTCCAACCCCAACAATTCTGCATTTTGTTTTTAAAATTACTCTATGAGCGAAAACTCAAACGCTGAGCTGGAGTCCATTACACCAACCCCTTTCCCCGCTGTGTCCAATTTGGAACCCACAGCACTGGTTAGTCCCATGGACCAGCTAACCAACGCCATGGGCTTACTTAAGCTTTTATGGGACGACACGTCGCGACCTTCGCTTCGATGGCTTCGGAGTCAGACCAAGCGCTCCACCATACCCTGTGTGCGTTCAGGCGGTCGCGTATGGTTCATTCCACGCGAAGTCAGGGAAGCCCTTGCCTACAGACCGGCTCGGCGAGGCCGACCCCGCGGAACATGAGAGAATCAAAACCCAAGAGAAAAGGCCTGGATTACTCCAGGCCTTTTTCGTTGCACTTTCCTCGCTTATGCGGGAAATTGTGCGTTGTCTGGTACTGGCATTGCCGGTGCCTCAGGTGCAGGCGCTTGAGTTCCAAGCTCAAGCGCTTGCTTTTTGGTCTCAGGCTTTCCATTTGGACCCGCTACTTGCATTTCTGGCCCTACAACTCCATTTTTCGTCTCCTCGCTGCTGTTTCCAACCGCCGGCGTTAGGCCAAGATTTGCGAAAGCAACTGTTGGGATGCCGACACCGGATTTATTCTCATTGCCGCGGAACCGCGGGTTGCCGTTGGCCATAACTAACGCGGCAGCTTCCGGCTGAGGGTTTCGAATGCCCTCCTCAACAGAAACTAGTTTGGCTCGCAGTTTGGTGGCCCGTTCGTCGGCTTTTATGGCCTGATTTGAAAGGTGCGCGGCCCGCGCCTTAGCAAGGCTATCACGAATTTGTTCTGGAGAACGATCCTTAGCCAGTCTTCGCATATGTTCGATTTGTTTGTTTTTGATGGTGGAACTGGTATTTCGGCCAGAGGCGACCAGCTTACCATGGGCTTTGAGGGCAATCTCCGAAACATTTGCGACTTCCGTCTTTCGCTCATCTGCCGTATGGATCGAAAACCAGTTCGGCAGTTTGATTGCATTTGGATCAATCATGCCGCGCAATTGCTCCGGAACAAGACGGTAAAAGCGCTCGCACTCGTCGAAGCACTTAATGCGTCCCCAATATGACCTTTTAACGACTTTTTTCGAGTTTCCAAGATACTGGGCCGTTTTTCCCGCATCCTGACAAGATGTCGCATGGTGGCTTGCGCAAGTGTGCCGCGCGTAGTCCGCTACCCAACGGCCCAGTTCATCCGAAGGCGGATAGATTTGATCGAACAAACGTATGGCATCTTCCGTAGATACCTCACGATACTTGACTCGCAGGGCAGCACGTGCCCATTCACGCTTACGTCCTGGTGAGAGTTGAAACCCGATTTTCCCTCTGGCTTCGCGTTCTGCGGCTTCATCGTGCGACACTTCTAAGACAAGCCGTCCTTCGAGTTGCAGTTGCCGCAGGAGTATCTGTGCAACGGGCGGTAAATGAATATCCCGCCAGCCTGTTTTAGTATCCCCTTCTTCTGGGATCGCGAAGATGCTTAGGTCTTCGCTCAAGTGAGATCCTTCCGCATGAAATTCCGAGGGACGCAGGCCACCGAACAACAAGATAATAGACCACGCAGCCCTATTGGTCGGCCAAAAGCCGTTTAACCATAACTGACACATTGGGATACTCATGAATTTGGGCTGCTGCGGTATATGTTTGGGCGGATCCCAGCAGTCAAAGCTCAAAATCCATCCAGCCTCTTTCGCCACCTGCAGCATTAGTCCTATATTCACTCGCAGTGTTCGGGCGACGTGGTTTGATAGCCTGGCAGCTTTGATAAGCCGTTTTTGAGTGTCGGACTTGGCCAGAGCGGTCAATTGCAGATCATTAGGGAATAGGCGCATCAGCCGATTCTGCGTTTTCTCGTAGTTCTCGGCCGTTCGCATTTTGATTCGGTCTTCATCTGTGCGGGGTAATTCGCGTCTGCGCTGTAGATCAGCACGGAAAAGAACGTCCAGATCCGCCAAGGTTTTGGAAACCAATAGGGGGTTGAATCCATTCGCCAAACTGTACCTAACCGAAAGCAAAATGACGTAATCATCCGAAGCTCCGGCAGTTCGCGCTGGGACAGTCAATGGGTACCCTGCCTCCTTTAGCAAAGCCACACTGGTTTCTACAGCGCCCAGCATGCCGGGCGACGTAATAGTGTGGCTGGTGAATACTCTCGGGGCAGTTTGCTCGGTGTCCGCGTCCTCTTTGACAAGGACATCTTTTCTGGCCTGAGCGGCATCTCGTGTCTCGAAGCCCTGTTCCCGGACTCGGTGTCCTAAGAGCGTCATGCCGGTTAGGCGCCATAGCTGCTGGCGGGTCGCAGGTGCCTTGTAAGGCCTGATCCGATACTCGCCTCTTATGTTGCGTGCCATTTTCTTCCTTTTTTTGTTGGTTTTGCTTTTTGTTTTGTTCCCGAAATCCCTATCGTTCGTGGTGTCCCGGCTAATGGGCACAAATGACATGTTG
>Ga0070741_10003359_pt1 | contig 39988 bp, 34 predicted proteins | sample Coa_R1_4_FD_66440 | JGI IMG/M metagenome (GOLD analysis project Ga0070741, IMG submission 66440) | Surface soil microbial communities from Centralia Pennsylvania, which are recovering from an underground coalmine fire - Coalmine... | ecosystem: Environmental > Terrestrial > Soil > Unclassified ...
TTGAGACCCGCCGCAGGCGAGACAATAATCATTTGAACTGTTACTATTTGCTTATCTATCGACATCGCCCAGCACGAGATCGAAGCTTCCCATGATGGCGATCACGTCACTCATCTTGTGACCACGCAGGATTTCGGGCATGATTTGCAAGTTTACAAAGGAAGCGGCACGGACTTTGGCACGCCAGGGATATTCACTGCCGTCGCTGATAAAGTAGACGCCCTGCTCTCCCTTGCTGCTCTCAAGAGCGAAGTAGGTCTCCCCACGCGGGGGACGCAAGGCAATGGGCACACGTGCCGAGATAGGACCGCCAGGCATCTTATCTATCGCCACACGACAGAGACGGATACTTTCAAAGATTTCCTGAAGACGTACTTTGTAGCGCGCAAAGCAGTCGCCTTCCTGTCGCACCTGGATATTCACCGGTACTTCACGATAGGCCATGTAGGGGCGATGCACGCGCAAGTCCCAATTGACGCCGCTAGCACGCAGCATAGGACCAGTTATGCCATAGGCGATGGCTTGCTGAGGATCAATGTAGCCAACACCCTGAGTACGAGCCTCGAAAATCTCATTGCCGGTGAGCAGAGTATTCAGCTCTTGCGTATTCTTTTCAAGCTGATCCAAGAAAGTCTCACACTCTTTCAACCAGCCTTTGGGGAAATCGTGCAAGACGCCACCGACACGCAGATAGTTAACGTTGAAGCGACTGCCACCCAGTGCTTCAAACAACGAGAGGATACCTTCGCGATCACGGAACGTCCACAGAACGGGGGTGAAAGCGCCCAGGTCCAGGCCATATGTTCCGATGGCCACCAGGTGACTGCCGATACGCTGCATCTCGTTGACCAGGAGGCGGATATATTGCGCACGACGCGGCGGTTCGAGGCCCATCAACTGTTCGACGGCCCCCACATACGTCGACTCCATGAGCATAGGGGAGAGGTAGTCGACATTATCCATGTAACGAATGCCACCCATCACGGGGCGATTTTCGAGAATTTTCTCGATGCCCCGGTGCAGATAGCCGATGATCGGCGTGCAGTCCATCACGGTTTCGCCTTCAAGCGTCATCACCAGACGAAGTACACCGTGCGTGCTAGGATGTTGCGGCCCCAGATTTAACAACATCTCCTGCGATCTCAGGCCCTCGGGCGCTTCCGCAGTCTGAAAAGTAGTATCTTCTGTATCTTGTTGGTTTGTAGCCATAAGCTTCCTCTTATGATCTCTTAGTTAATTTGCGATGATCTTCCTTGAAGGATTTTGCGCAGACGAACGCCAAACAAGGCTGACCACATCATCGCCATGATGACTGCCATGCCACTGAATAAATAGCGGTTAGGATCATTCGTAAAAAAAGCGAATGTAAATGCAAAGCCCCAACAACCGAGCGCAACCATAGCCGCCATAAAGAGATTCTGACGACCTTGCCTTTCAACGCCCTGGCGGCCGACGTTCCTGACCTGCGAACGCCTGCCAGGTTCTACAGCAGCAGTGCTGCGCGGCTGTGATAAGGGCACATTGCTTGCGCGCATACGCGTTGCGCCACCTTTTCCACTGTTATTTTTGCTGCTATATTTGCTATTTTTCGAGCTGATGTTTCGTGTTTTCGCTTTTGGCATGACACTTGCTCACGTTTCAGTTTGCAGGGAGCCGACAATAACTACAAGGGCACGGGGCTTATTAACCCCCAAAGGGGGCACGGTCGCGCCCCTGCGTCGGTTTGTGCCCCTGTGTTAAGTTGCGCTCCTGGGCGTGCCCCCGAAAGGCCCCGTGTTTTATTCTTGATGAGGTACAGACTCGCCCTCCTGCTTTGAGCCGTGTACATTCGCTTCTTCCTGGTAGCCACCAAATGTGTGTCCAAAGGTAGGCGTGCCAGGATGCAGGCGCTCTTCGAGGCCCTGGCCCAGCTTCTTCTGTACCACACGTTCTACGTGCTGCTGTTGGAATGTACCCGCTACGGCCATATTGGGATCAACTTGCGTTGTGGCACGGGGCTTCACAGTCAAGGGAACCTGGTGGAAGCTCTTGCGCAGCGGGAAACCTTCGAAATCATCATCTAACAAGATGCGTCTCAGATCAGGGTGCCCGGCGAAGCGTATGCCAAAGAGATCGTAGGTTTCGCGCTCTAACCAGTTGGCAGTGGGCCAGACCGATACAACGCTGTCTACTTCGGGATTTTCATTATCCAGGCGAACTTTCAGCTGGATCAACTGACCACGCGTCGTCGAGCGGACGTGATAGACGGTCTCCATATGATCCAGCATATCGACGCCGGAAATGCTGGAGAGCAGATCGAAACCGAGCTGATCGCGCAAAAAGCGTGAGACCGCAACGAGGTTTTCACGGTCGATATCAAGGGCAAGATAGTCCCCCTTGAGGGTTGTCGGGGAGACAGGCTTGCCAGTAATCTGTGCAATGGGGGCCAGGTCGCGTGCAAGCGCGGCATTTTGGTCACGATATCCAGTTGAAGCACTGGGAACACTAGTTGAACGAGGTACTAGATCCATCGAGTCACTCCCTTGCGCCATGCATATACCAGACCAAGCGCGAGAACAACAATAAAGAAAAGTATCTCAAAGAAGCCAAAGACACTTAACTGCTTAAAGATAACAGCCCAGGAAATGATAAAGACGATATCAACATCAAAGGCCACAAAGAGTAAGGCAAAGATGTAGAAACCCAGAGGGTATTGAACCCAGGCAGAGCCAATGGGAGTTTCACCAGACTCATATGTTTGCAGTTTTTCTTTTGTTCTTCTATGAGGTGCAAGTATATTCGCCAATGTCATAACAAACAAGACGAAACCAAAGCCAGCCGCGAATAAAATGGCTGCATATAAATACCCAATATTGGTTGGCGTTGACACGAGTATTCCTCCCAACAGTTACCTTTTTCAGGCGACGCCCTCGCTAGCTAAGCATAGATAGGCTAGGAGATGCTGTTTTGATTATAGCACAGAGAGGAAAGAGCGACAATTTTAAGACCATTCTTCAGCAATCTGCCCTAAGGCAATTGCTGAAGAATGGTCTGTCTCTAAAAATTATCGTGTCCTGACAGCTTCTTATAATTTGGGCAGTTGTACGGTATCGGGTTTGGCAAGTAATTGGAAATGGGAACTCTTGCCGCCCTTTGAGGCATCGGTGATGTGGACAACAATGACGCTGACATTATCTTCGCCACCGCCCTCGAACGCTGCTTGTATAAGGGCATCGCCGGTGGCTCCTGGATCGGGTACGGGAGCTTTGATCACGTCTTCGATTTTGGGATCGCGCACCATGTCCCATAGACCGTCGGAGCAAAGCAGCAGTTTGTCGCCCATGCGCAATTGCACAGAGAATGAATCGACCTCTACTGCAGGCTTCTCGCCCAGACTGCGGTAAATCTGGTTGCGCTTGGGATGTGTATAAATATCATCTGGTTTGATGATGCCTGCTTCTACCAGGCTAGCAACGACTGAGTGATCATTGGTAATCTTCTTCAGCCCTTCACCCTCACGATAAAGATAGGTGCGGCTATCGCCCACATTGGCGACGTAGGCAACAGTATCGACAATCAAAGCGGCAGTAACCGTTGTACCCATATCGGCACGCTGATCCATGTTATGCTGGTGTACAGCCTGATTCGCGGTTTGCACCCCTTCAACCAGGAGTTGCTCGTAAGAGTTCTCAGGCACCACCCCGGCATGACCTGACAATTTCGGCAGAAGATAATCAATGATCGTCTGAATGGCCAGGCGGCTGGCGTCCTGGCCATTGGCATGGCCGCCCATGCCATCAGCGATGACAAAGAGACCGAATTGCGGAGGTGTAGAACTACCATTGAGCATCCCTTGCGCAGCAAAGAGACTATCCTCATTGGGTTTATATTTTCGCTTGATGCCTGGATCAGAGCGGGTGCCCACAGCGAAGCCCAGGCGTCTGCCGGTCATCTGCTGCATGTCAAAGGGTATGGTTTGCTCCATATCGGTATTGCCATTTTTCACCCCACCTTGCACCATCTCAATGGTTGGCTGCTCAGAGACAGAGTTTGAGGGCACAACAGGAGACGGAGAGGCTTGAACAAGTGGCGGTGGTGGTGCCGATGCTGGAGATGGCGAAACCCCCGGCGTTGGCGGAAATACGCGCAGATGCAAGCCAGATTCGGTGGGAGAAAGCAACATACGACAATTTGGACAGAAATTGGCGTCACGAGGCACCATCCTGCCACAGTTGGGACAGGGCAACTCTGGTCTGGAGAGAGGGCCGGATAAAGGGGCCGTGCGAGATTGCGGAGTCGGTAACGTCTGCTGTGACCAGGCGCGCTGGGCTGCCTCCATCTCAGCAATGTGCTGAGCGTCAACAGCGGCACGGCGCTCGGCTTCTTCCAGTTCTTTTTTGAGCGCATTCTTGCGTTGCGCACGCTGACTACGCGCACGGCCAAAGAGTATGCTTGTCAACACGAGCAAAATCACAAGGATCAACAGGCTGAGCACAATGACGAGAACACGATACGAGATAGGTACCCCATTGATAGTAATGGCAGGTACCTGGGACGCAGAAGGCGTAGAAGTTGCAGTGGATTGGCTATTGCCAGCCAAAGCCGTCTGACTCAGGGTATCAAAATCCCTGGCAGCCTGAAACTCAGGATTAGCGGCAACGGCGGCAGCGAAGGCAGTATGAGCGACGCTATAGTTTTTTTGGAAGTAGGCATCGACGCCTTTGTTCCAATCATCATGGACAGGATTAGGACCGTGCGAGGTAGGCACAGTAGTATTCACAAACGTCTGGAGATCGGTGGCACTCGGGGTAATCTGGCCACTGAGGCGCAAGCCAGTGAGTTTGCCCACTTGATCGACAATCGGCGTCCCGACTTCAAATTTCGAGCTGTTGAGAGCCAGTTCGCGCGGAGTCAGAAAGGTGGGAACCTGCTGTCCAAAGGAAACAATGCTTTGGGCGCTCGTCGTGGAGGCAGGGGGTACATCGACCGTCGTACTACTTTCTTGCGACAAAGCAATACCCATTGTCTGAGCCGTATCCTGGGTCGCGACATCGAGGAAAGGACGCGTATCGGTTGCATCGGTAGGAAAGCTCAGGAGAGCGGGACCATTGCTGCAGGGAGTAGCGCTACAGTGTAAGAAAGGAGAAATTGACCCACCAATCGTTACAGGGATGGGCTGGAGTTTGTAGGCACTGCTGGCAAAGATATAGACGGCTGTCAACTTGCCAGCAGGATGGCCAGGGGCACAGACGGCTTGATCCGAGGAAAGAAGGCTGCCATCGGTCAAAACCCAGTTGTTCTGCTCACTAGGTTTCTGAGCTTTCCAGCTTGACACGATCACGCCCAGACCCGTACACTCTGCCACAGGAGTACTCGTCGCAAGCCCTTTCGGATCTATGTAGGAAACGAGCAAGCGCACGACAGAAACCCCTGCACGTGTGACATCCTCTTGTGGTTGCGGCGGCTGAACTGGCATCAGACGGACAGAAGCAAGGGCAGTCGAGGATAAAGACAAGCATAGTAGCAGGGCCATGAAAAAGGCCCGGTGTAAAGCAGACCGGCTCATGCTTCTTTGCCTCCTAGAGATGAGACGATGCGTACTCATTGACACATTCCCTTCGCCAGATTTACAGTGCATAGAAGATTGCCTCTCATCGTCCTAAACGGGCTCGTAAACGTTGATACATCTGCTGGACCGCAGGAGTAGGACCCAGAGGTCCTCCAACCACATAACTGCACTCACGAAAGGCTTCATCCCATTTGTTTTCCTGCTCATAGACTTGACTGAGTAAGAAGCGCGTATCGTGACTTGCAGGATCGAGGATGAGCACCTGTACGAAGGCATGCTCAGCCACAGGAAATTGTTTTAAGCGCCAGGCGGCCTGACCGAGAGAAAAGTACAAGCGAAGTTGTACATTTTGTGGTTGTGTAGCGGCCAGGCGTACAGCTTCTTGATACTCGCGTAAAGCGGATTCGAGCTGATTAGTTCTATCGTAACACATTCCGAGACGTTCGTGAGACTCGAAATCGTTGGGGTTTAAACGTACAGCTTGCGTATAAGCAGGAATGCCCTGATAGGGTTGCTGCCGCAAGAAGAGCCAGACATCGCCCAGCAGTTTGTGCGTTTCGGCATCCTCGGAATTGAGCTGCAAAGAACGGTTATAGGCCTGGAGAGCCAGATCGGGCTGTGGCGGCATACGGCGTGCAAAAACCTGCCCAAAGATCCTATGTACGAGAGCATTATTGGGCTCCAGCCCAAATGCCATTTTCACAGCTTCATAGGCCTCATTCACACGTGCAGGCGTAGAGGCGAGATGGCTCTGGGCAGCGGTGATATAGGGACCAGCAGGACCAGTGCGCGTAGCAGGGGCAGGTCCTGATGACGGCGTGCCGCTAGCGGAAGCCACACTGGGGGTCATAGGAGTCAGTGGAATGGCGGGTGTTGCAGAGATCTGGCCTGGTGCGAGCAGAGTAGCGGCAACTGGTCCTGGTCCAGCTACTGGTGGAGCAGCGGTAACAGGAGGCAAATTTATCAACGCGCGCTCCATCTCGGCGGCGCTAGGCCAGCGTTGCTCCAGAGAAGGAGATAACGCCTTTACCAGGACCTGCTCAAAGGTTGGAGAAATATCCGGGCGTAATGTGCGCACGGGCGGGAAAGAAAAGACAGTGGGCTTATTATTCGCGGCATCATGGCGTGTAAGCACACGGTGCATCGTAGCTCCCAGAGCATAGAGATCGCTACGCGGCTCTGGCATACCGTGCAATTGCTCAGGAGGAGCATAGCCCAGCGTCATAATAATGGTTGATTGGCGCTGAGACTGGAAAGTTCGGGCAATACCGAAGTCAATCAATTTAATCTCATCACGACCGGTCACCATAATATTGGAGGGTTTGAGATCGCGGAAGATAATGGGTGGAGATTGACGATGCAAATAGCTCAGCACGCTACAGAGTTGTTGTGCCCAGCTACGCACACGAGCCTCGGTCACGCCGCGAGCGCCATTGACCCCGAGTACATTGCCTTCTTGATCCATCACCTCAGCTAACGTGCGCCCCTCGATAAAGTCCATGACCAGATAATGTCGACCGCTCTCAGCAAAAAAGTCACGCACACGAGGAATACAAGGATGATTTAAATCAAGTAATAAGGTTGCCTCACGAGAGAACCATTCTACCGCCTGGGCACGCTCACTCTCGCTACGAAACTCATCAAGCATCTCTTTGACGGCACATGGACGATTAAAGCGTGTATCGAGCGCGCGATAGACAGCGCCCATGCCGCCAGATGCGACAAGTTTCTCAATCTTGTAGCGTCCTCCAGACAACAACGTACCAGAGGCAAGGCGGTTTGAACCTGTACCGCCCGGATAACCGCCGCTCCCTGCTGAAGAGCCAGGAGTCGCAAACTGCCCACCATTAGGAGATGGCGGAGATGGCGGTGACTGCGGCAATTCTGACCTCCGATCGCCAGGTCCATTTTGCGATACGCCCGAATTACTCGCCGGTAAAGCATTCTTTGGATCAGATGGATAATTATTTACCATATTTTACACACCGCTCTATACTACCTGAACTCCGTTGTACTATCAATGACTTTCATATCATGCCCATAGAGAGTTCAAGAAAATATTCTCCGTACCACAGATAGACTTTTTATTGGGGGCATTATAACACATCTTTCCTCTCCTGAGCAGTGGTTGATTCCACATTTATCGAGCGGAATTGCTAACAGAATTATATACTATTAGAATCTCTATTCTATTCCTGCAGGTTTGTCTTTGTCTAGTCAGCTATAAAGCTTAGTACATCTGACTCTCGCGCCTGCGGCGCTCACAAAGGTTTTTCTTCAACAAAAATTTTTCGGACTACGCCCGAAAAATTTTTGTTGAAGAAAAACCTTTGTGAGCGCCGCAGGCGCGAGCAGAAGATATTACTATTGTATCGCGTGACGTATGTTATAGTAGATGCGACACTCTGAATAATGGCTTGCACAGCCGGGATTACAACGAGATGCAGGGAGCACGATCAATATGCACAGAGGCGATAAGATAATCCGGATAAGGTACTTTTTTCTTTTATGTATATGCTGCTCCCTTTCTCTAGCATTTCCAGGTGCGGCGCAGGCCCATGTGGACGATTTTCCTATTATTGGCGTGCTGCATACAGGGGGACACCCGGAGGCATTGGCAGTCGACACGCAGACGCATATGCTCTATATTGCCAGCGAAGGACTGGGGCAGGTGACCGGATTTGATCCGATAGGTGGCAGCGTGCGCTGGCGGGCTAATCTGGGTAATTCTGTGGTTGATATCCAGGCAGATAGTACTAATCATCATGTCTATGCAATATCCGCTCCACCGCGTAGCAGGCAGAACGATCTCTTTATTATAGATGGTACAAATGGGCATATTCTGTCTCAGCTTCCTACTGGCTCAGGAGATGGGAGCATTGCGCTGGATGCCCGAAGACAGCGCGCCTATGTTTCTGATACGGGAACCAATACGATCTTTGTATTTACCTTTTTGACAGGCTGGCAGAGCGGTACTATTCGGACGCAGGTAACTCAATGGCATATCGGTTCGCATCCATTGGCGATGGGCGTCAATAGTCGTCTGGGACGCCTCTATATTGCAGATAGCGCGGAACACAAAGTTACTGTAGTTGACGAGGACAGTGGGCACACTATCAGCAGTCTGGAGGTTGCCGACTTGCCAGTTGCGCCCTTGCGTGTCGATGAGACGAGCGGTCGCGTCTATCTCGTCTGCGCCCAGGGACAGGAGCTTGATACTATCGATGGCAACACCAATACGCTGATCGCACATACACCGATTACTCCCTATCCCGAAGGAGTGGCGTTTAACACCGCAACGGGGCGAATCTATGTGGCGAACGAAGGAGACCCGGAAAGTCGTGGGAAACAGATTCCCAGCGATACGATTACCGTGATTGATAGGCAATCGCTGGATGTTTTAGGCACGTTTAGAGTTGGGCCGACGCCGGATGGAGTTGAGGCCGATCCAGCCTTACATCGCGTGTATATTGCTCTGGAAGACAGCGGAGCGGTAGTAGAATTGAGCGATAGCACTGATATTGCACTGAAGGTGGATTCGACTACGGGGCAGGTTATCGTCGCCCGCCAGACGTTGTCGGTGCTGCGGCAGGCGACGACAGTAGTGCTTATGGCAATGCTTCTGACGGTTGTGGGAGCGACATTGCTCGCCCTGTTACCGCGTTGGCGTGCGCGGGGAAGCCCTCAAACTGCGCAAGACGCCGAGTCGGCTCGCTCAGAGCAGCATAGCCTTCGCTAGTGAGGTAACCAATGCCGGTACGCTTGAGAAAATCATGGACGGAGGTGCAGGAGTAGGTATGGGCAAAGCCTCCTGTGGGCAAGATTGCGTTCGTCCCCAGACTGTAATTGCCGATGCAGATGGGTGTGTAGGGGCCAAGTAAAATCTCGGCTGCGTTTTTCAGATCGGGCAGGATAGCGAAAGGTTCTTGCACCAGCACCTCAAGATGTTCGGGAGCATATTCGTTGATGAAATCGATGGCTTCGCGCATATTGGCAGTCAGCACTATACCACCGGTGCCTTTCTCGCTCTCGAAGCCGGTGTGGCAGAACGACTGGCGCGGTTCCGGTAGGGCCGCTATTTTGTCGGGCAATAGGGCCAGCACGGCATCGATCAGAGTGCGACTGTCGGTCACAAGCAGGGCAGAGGAATCGGGTCCGTGCTCGGCCTCGATGAGCAGGTCACGTGCCACCAGTTCCGGGTTCGCACTCTCGTCGGCCAGCAGGATAGACTCGCTTGGACCGGCGGGCAGCCCGATATCGATGGTGCCGTAGAGCAAGCGTTTGGCGGCGGATACGTAGGGATTGCCGGGGCCGATGATCTTGCGTACAGGTGCAATGGTGGCCGTGCCATAGGCCATAGCGGCTACCGCGTGAGGGCCCCCGAGGCGGTAGATCTCGTGTACGCCACATAGATCGGCGGCCACCAGCGAGGCGAGGTCAACCTCACCATCGGGCTGCGGTGGCGTGCATACAACGATACGCGGCACCCCGGCAATACTCGCGGGAGCGGCAAGCATGTACATTACCGAAGGGAAGGCACCTTTACCACGCGGCACATAGAGGCACACATTGCTGATCGACGTAACCTTTTCGCCTGCCATCACGCCAGGAGCAACCTGTGTGAACCACTGCTCGTGGGGCATCTGTTTCTCGTGAAAGGCTCGCACGTTGTGAATAGCCAGTTCGATAGCGCGATAGACATCCTTATCAAGCTCAGCATGAGCACGATCAATTTCTGCACGGCTCACACGAAAACGATCAGGGGTTAATTGCACGTGATCGAAGCGGGCCATAAATTCAACCACAGCTTCGTCTCCCCGCTCGCGCACAGCCCGCAAGATCGGGCGTACATACTCGATCAGGTCATCTATGGCGGTCTCAGAGCGGCGCATGAGGCGTCTACGTTGCTCGGTATCCAGTTTTGATAGTTCGTATAGATGAATCATTCTTGTGCTATCCTCTATTCGACACGGTTGGGACGATATTTGTTACCCATAATACGCGAGAAGGGGCTGGATTGTCCATAGAGAATGGCTGTAGCTACAGCCATTCTCTATGGACAATCCCATCTCTTCTGTCAAGCTGAATCCCCGCCTGCGGCGGGGATTCACGGGAAAGACATCATTCAAAAACCTGCCTGCGGCAGGTTTTTGAATGATGTCTTTCCCACTTTAATGACTGCCTGCGGCAGGTTTTTTGAATGAAATGGTTTTATTCCTCTTTTGCCAGGCGGTCTGCGCGTTGGGCGGCGGCGACATCGGTGCCCATCCAGCGGGAACCGAAGATGCCAATGAGACCGGCGATGACCAGGGCAGGCGTGCAGGTTATGAGCAGAGCAATGCTTAAATCATGACCAGCCATACCGGCGAGGAAATGCTGTCCGTGCGTCGGATCAAACTGTGTTGCAATGATACCTACTATGGAGGGTGCAAAGGCGTCTCCGAGCAGGTGCGCGATCAGGAGCGTGATGGCGACGGCTGATGCACGCAAGATAGATGGCACAACATCCTGGGTAGCAGCCGTACTGGGACCGGTATAAATGGTGAGCAAAAGTACGGTCACGATAAAGAAAATGGTGAAAGTCGTCAGGTCGTGGAAGAGCATGGTCATGGCAAAGGATGGAGCACCGAGCAGAAAGCCAATGCCGCAGATCAACACACGCGCCCCTGGATGACGACGATTGAGCATATCGGCCATGTAGCCACCGAGCATTGTACCAACGAGGCCAGCCAGCACAATGATACCACCGGAGTAGAGACCGGCAAGTCCTGAAGTTAAATTGAAGGTGTCTTTCTGCTGAAGATATGTTGGCAGAAAGACGCTATTGACACCTAGAACAAAGTAGGCAAAGATTTGCATGACAATCAGCACGGCCAAAGTCTTGATGCGCAATAAGGCAAAGAATTGGGAGAGGACATTTGATGTAACAGCGACGTGTGGAGACTCTTCGATTTCCGAGATATTGCTCATCGGTGAGGTTTCGAGTGCAGCAGCTTCTTCGTCGGCCTGATTGCGGCGCGGCTCACGAACACGCCACATCAAAAATGCCAGGAACAGGCCCGGGATGCCGGTAAAGAGAAAGGCCAGTCGCCAACTGCCGATATAGAGACCGGCAAGGGCACCGCCAAGCACGTAGCCTCCCAGCAAGCCAATATACTGGGCGATACTCCACCAGCTCATGATACGCGAACGCTTCTCGCGGCTGAAATAATCGCTCATCAAGGCGGTACCGGCGGGGAAATAACCAGCCTCACCAATACCGAGGATCATCCTTGAAAAGAAGAGCGCGAGAAAACTTCCGGCCAGCGCGGTAAGGGCAGTCGCTACGCTCCATACGGCGACACAGATTGCAACAACATTTTTGCGCTGTGAACGGTCTGCCCAGATACCTAGCGGTACTGCGCCAAGAGTATAGATGATGAGGAAGGCTGAAGTGATATAGCCAATGCCATCGAGCGAGAAGCCGAGCTCTTTGGCAACCACGTTGGCTGCACCGATAAGCACATAGCGGTCCAGGTAATTGAGGAAACTGATTGCGAACATGATTGCGAAAACATAACGGGCATAGCCTGCCTGGCGGGCGGTTTTCTGACCAGCGTTGGTCGAAGAAGCTATCTCACCCATACACACCTCCAGAGGGAGTAAATAGACGATGAACACATGCAAACCGGGATAGCATAGATCGTCTTCTACAATATCACAACGACGAGACTATTGCATATTTACCGGTCAAAAGAGGCCAGGCACGGTCATATTGTTGAAGCAATGTGAAGATTGTGACACGGTTGTTGTATTATTGCGGGAAGACTGTGGCAACTTTTGAGGGATTAAGGGTGTATACTACTGATTGTGATGGGCGGAGATCGAAAAGAGAAAGGTATTTCAGATATATGACGACATTTCCGGTTGGCGTGGTTATTTTTCCTCCCACGGTGCAGAGGGTGCTTGCTTCTATCAAACGAGCTGAGGAGGCAGGGGTGCCTATGGCCTGGGTGCCTTCGTGGCCGGTAGGGCCGGATGGCTTCAGTATTGTGACGGCGGCGGCTGTTCAGACTAGCAGCATCGGGCTGGGCACAGGGATCGCGATTACATATCCTTGCCATCCATTGATGCGTGTGAATGAGGCACTGGTTATGGCTGAACTCGCGCCTCAGCGTTTTCGTCTGGGTATTGGAGCAAGTCATCAGCCAGCCATTGAAGGAAAGTATGGGCTGAAGTTTGCGAAACCGTTGGGGCATATACGCGAGTATATTACGGTGCTGCGGGGGATGCTGTGGGAGGGCCACATAGCATTTAGTGGCGAGTATTATAATGTCCACGCTGAACTTCCAGCGATGCTCCCTCCTCCGCGCATTCCGATTGTACTTGCGGCCTTACGCAAAAATATGTTGCGGCTGGCTGGAGAAGTTGCCGATGGAGCAATGCTGATCTGGGCACCGTTCTCGTATGTGCGCTCGGTTGCACTGCCTATGATGGAGGAAGGGGCGCAGCTGGCTAATCGCCCCAGGCCGCCATTGATCGTGAGTGCACCCATCGTCCTCACTAGCGATTTTGCAACGGTACGCGAGGTCGCACAGGCAGCTTTTAGCGTCTACTCATCTTATCCAACCTATGGGAAAATGTTCAAGGAGGCAGGGTATCCCCTGACAGCTGACGGTAAGCTGACGGATGAATTGATCCATGAGCTCTTCTTGTATGGGGATGAAGGAGCTATTCGCAAGAGGCTATATGAAATGCATGATGCCGGGGCGGATGAGATCATTGCAGTCATCAGGCCACTTAAAGATCCTGTGCGCGAAGAAAGGGCTATTCTGGAGATGCTTGCGAGTATATAGGGCAGATTTATTATAGAGAGCAAGGAGGCAAAGGCTATGGCAAATAGTGATCTCCGACAGGTAATCATTGATTATCTGAGTACTCCGCAAACAATCGTTTCTGATGAGCCGGTTCCTGGCATGACGGGGTGGCACAAACTACAGTATGGTGGGGGTATGGGGGCGAAGGCTGAGACGGTGCGTTTTGTCAAGGAGCGGAGTTTGCCCCGACGCCAGGTTCATTTTGTGACGTTCAAGGATGAGGAGGAACGTGAGATGCATTTTGCTTGCTCTGTGACTCAGGATGAGCAGGGTGAGTGGAAATTTCGCGGATCTGCTGGAGGTGGTGGAGGTGGGAAGATAGTACGCGAGCAGCCGTGGGCAAATTTAGCTGGTAGTTGGCCCTACGATTTTTATGCTGGCGGCTATGTTATCGATAATGGTCTGGATGTAGTACGGGTACGGTTGACGGCTAGCAATGGAGTGGTGATGGAGGATAGCGTGGATGATGGGATTGTGCTTTTTCTGAGCGATCAAATGGTGGAGGTCCCGTTACAAGTTGAGTTATATGATAGGGCAGGGAATGTGGTAGGGAACCATACTGCGTTCAAGATCCCGCCTCGACAGGATAGCGGACAGATATCGTGTTCCATTTGATAGGTGCTCTAGGCTTTGATATTGAGCATTTCGAGGAAGGTCCAGGATTTTAAATCGCGCTCAAGGTGGTAGCGGAGCAGGCCGTGCATGGCGGCTTCGATTTCGGCATGCAGACGAGCGTCAAGGCGCAGGCGGGGCATTTGTGCCCATTCTGTGCGCTGGAGCAGGCGCAGGACTTTGAGCGCGTTCATCGAGAGGGATTGCCCCCAGAGGTGCGAGCAGTTAGGGCAGAGGGCACCACCTAAGGCGGGGGTGAAGCCGTTTTCTTCGGGACGCAATTCGGCGCTGCAGTGTGCACAGACGCGAAAGACTGGCTCGTAACCGATGAAGGAGAGCAGGTAGATTTCAAAGTAGCGCAGGAGCAGTTGTGTACGGTCTTGCTCGTGACCGTTGAGAGTCTCACCGCGCACACGCCGCTGTTGCATCTCGGTGGCATCGGTATCTAGCGTGCGCAGAGCTTGTAGGAGCAGATCATAGACATCCTGGTGGCGGGTGGTATCTTCGATGAAGCGATCAACCAGTTCGGCAAGGTAGAAACCACAGGTTTTGTGCCAGAGCTCACTTTCAGTGCGCAGGTGGGTGAAGTTTTCGATGGCCTGGGCCTGGGTTACGATGTCGAGGTTGCGACCAACGGCTACTTGCAACTGGCTATGGCAGAGAAGTTCAAGGTGGCCCGTTTTTTTGCTGACGGGACGACGCGTACCTTTGGCGACGACACGAATTTTCCCTTTGTAGGGGGTGAGTAATGTGATAATACGGTCAGCCTCACCCATGTCGCTGTGCCTGAGAATGATGGCTTCGGTAGAATAGCTACGTGGCTCTCGCATGTATGTGGGTTTCCAATTTTATCAAGATGTCTTTATTAAGACGACGAAAGACGGATATCGGATATCTATAATACTTTTCTTTTTTGGGGGTCGATATGCGGTTTTTGTCTTTTGAGTTCATAGGGTTTGGGCCAAAACAAAAAAAGAGACGTGATAAGGCTATCACGTCTCTTGCGAAGGCGACGGGCGGACTCGAACCGCCGATGCAGCTTTTGCAGAGCCGTGCCTTACCACTTGGCGACGTCGCCGGGAAGGGAGCGGGAGACGGGGATCGAACCCGCGACTTTCTCCTTGGCAAGGAGATGCTCTACCACTGAGCCACTCCCGCTAGTTCGTTTGCATTTCTGCAATCTCGACTGCGCTATTAAGATATCATACCTTTGGCGGATTGTCAACAGATTTTTTGGGGCTTTTAGAAAAAGCCCCAAATTGATGCGTCCAAGCTAGCAAACAATTGAGCACATAGGCACATGAACAGCGATCCTGGCTCTCTACTCTCGATATGGAAAGCCAGGACTAAAGTGATTGCTTCATCATCCTTTGTTTCACCCCATCAAGAATCATCTCCAATCCTTCCTGAAAGTCCATATCTGGCGTATAGTTGTTGGCCCGATTCTCACGGAAGATGGCAGCCACAATCGATTCATCTAAACCGTCACGTTTTTTGCTGATTATGTCCGGATCGGGTGCCGCCTGCTCTTCAATCACAAAACCATAGACATAAGAGAAAGTCGTAGAATAGGTGAGGGTAGCCAGGCGCAGGGAGAAGCCAGCGGCCACAAGGTTCCCAATGATCGTCTCCACCAGTTGCTTTAACATGATGGCACGTCCAAAACGGGCACCAGCGACGACGCGTGCTCCTTCTCGATGCGCGAGCATCGCCTGTCGTAGGCGCAGACACATTTCCCGCAACCAGTCCGACCAGTGCTGCTCAGAAGCCGGTCCCTCCAATTGAGGAAATTGCTCCAATAACAGCACGTTCGCCATCTCATCAAGCAAATCCTGTTTGTTACGCACGTGCCAGTAGAGTGCTCCGGCGTGAACGTGAAGCTCCGCCGCAACCTTCCTCAAGGTTACCCCTTCCAGACCATCCCGATTGAGCAGGGACACTGCTGTATCAATAATCTGTTCTCGGTGTATTTTCATAGCCTTGACATTATAGCATAGCATCAGCTAAAATTGTACAGTGTTCAAGTTGAACACTGTACAATTTTAGCTAGAAGAAAGGAAGCTTTGACAATGACAACTCCTCGTATTGCCATTGTTGGTGGTGGGCCTGGTGGATTGACACTCGCCCGCATTCTGCAAACCCATCATATCCCTACAACCGTCTTTGAACGAGAAAGCGATCCTAATGAGAGGCCACAGGGGGGATCGCTAGATTTACACCCCGAATCCGGTCAACTGGCCCTGCACCTAGCCGGGCTCGATGAGCCATTCCAGACCATTGCGCGCTACGAAGATCAAGAGATGCGTCTTCTCGACAAGCATGGAAAGGTTCTGGCCCAAGGGCGGTTTGAGCAAACAGGGAATCGTCCCGAAGTTGACCGAACCGAACTGCGAAAGATGCTGCTGGACTCACTGGCTCCAGGCGTAGTATATTGGAGACATTACCTCCGCTCTATATGTCAGGCGGACGACGAAAGATATGAGCTGACCTTTGAGCATGGCACGAGAGAAACCTTCGATTTGGTGATCGGCGCGGATGGAGCCTGGTCACGTGTTCGTCCGCTACTCTCGAACGCCGTGCCAATGTATACGGGCGTGACCTTCATTGAATTTGGCCTCGATAACGTGGATCAGGACCATCCTGCTATAGCTCGGATAGTAGGACACGGCTTGATGTTTGCTCTTGCCAGTAACAAAGGACTCCTGGGTCAACGCAATGGTCATGGGCATATCCGGGTTTACGTAGCCATGCGCATTCCTGAAGGATGGGAAACGACAGCAGGGTTTGATACCAGCAATCCTCAAGCAGCGCGTGCCTGGCTCCTAGACCAGTTTGCCGGTTGGGATCAAAGCTTGCTTGCTATGATTCATGAGTGCAACGACCGTTTCGTGGTCAGGCCACTGTATATGCTTCCCATTGGGCATCGATGGAATTTCCGTGCGGGCGTGACCCTGTTGGGCGATGCCGCACATCTGATGTCACCGTTCTCTGGCGAAGGCGTAAACCTGGCAATGCTCGATGCAGCTGATCTTGCCAGTTCCATCAGTTCATGCAACACGCTGGAGGAGGCCGTGCGCAGCTATGAGGAAAAGATGTTTGACCGCGCAAAGATTGCGGCACGTGATGCCTATGAGGGAGTGAATCATGCTATCGCACCTGACGCACCTGCCCATATACTGAGCTTCTTGCCGCCACTATACAACTGATAAGGCAGCCAACCTTGCAAGATCAGAGAGGTTGGAACGACGTTTCACGTTTGTGCGTGTATAGGCGGCTTCCCCGCCCACACGCGCAATGCGGGCCACCAAAGCTTCAAGGCGATCCAGGTGGCGTGCTCTATGTAAGATACATCTCTATAAGTAAAGCCTTTATTGATGAAGCTTCCCGGCAATGGCACTGCTGATCTGGCGGAGCCAGTCGGTGAGCTGCTCGGGTGAACAGGGCTGCTCTTGCTCCAGCCACCAGGTTGTGGCACCAAGGCCCGCGTAGGCGATACAACTGAGTCTTAGATCGACAGGGGGCTCGTCAGGCTCTGGTTCTGGGAGCGCCTTGGTGGAAGAAGTGCGAAAGCGCTTCTCTGTGTTCTGACGAAAACGTTGCGTGAAGAGGGGATCGCCCTTTGGACCGAGCATCACACGGTAGAAGTCGGCGAACTGTTGGATATGTTTGAGCAAGTTGAGCGGGCCTGGCACATCCTGGCTTGCGGTCAGCTCGTATATCTCGTTCAGATACTCTTCGAGTAAGTCATATTTATCCAGGTAATGGCGATAAAACGTTGATCGATTGACCATCGCCCGTTCTGTAATGTCACGCACCGTCAGTGCTGCAAATCCCTTCTCCACCGTCAATTCGATGAAAGCCTGCTGAAGCAGTTTGCGGGTGCGGCGGACACGTAAATCCTCGATGGCTTCTGGCTTTTGCGTCACTCTTTCCTCCTGTGTTGCATACACAACATTCTCCGTTTCTTTGCTGGTTGACGCCTCATTCTACCTCCTGCTACGATATTTCTGCAACACGGCGTTGGACAAACAACGCTCCGATGCGCAACTTTTGAGGAATTTCCGTGAAGGAGAAGACAGAAAGGAAAGCATGAATGGAACAGCAGAAAGTAGAGCGTTCTTTGCGCGAACGGGTTAGTCTCACGGTCGATCCCAATCCGGCAACACTCGTTGAGACGCTTGTTGAGATAGAGGAAGCAGGAGTTGATCACGCTTGGGTGGCCGGAGGTCCACCCAGGAATCCAGATCTGCTCACCTTACTTTCAGCGGCAGCGATGCGCACGACGCACCTCATAATGGGAACGGCTATTGTACAGGTTTTTTCGCGCCATCCTGTGTTCCTGGCTCAGCAGGCTTTGAGTTTCAATGCCCTGGCTAGAGGCAGGCTGCGGCTTGGCATCGGCACATCATCGCCAGCATTTGCAAAGAGCATGTATGGCGTAGAAATGGAGCAGCCACTCGCCTATCTGCGCGAATATGTTCAGGTGCTGCGTTCGTTGCTCCAGGAGGGAGAAGTCCATCACCAGGGGCGCTTCTTTACGATTGATGCCAAGCTTGCAGCCTCAGCGCAGGTCCCCCTACTCATCGCAGCGCTTGGACCAGTGGCTTTTCGTCTCGCTGGCGAAATTGCTGATGGTGCCCTCCCCGCTGCGTGTCCGATCCCCTACTTGCTGGATACCGCTCTTCCCGCCCTCAGAAGAAGTGCAGCCTCAATCGGGCGGGAACGCCCACCCATAGTGGCCCATGTACCGGTTGTCTTGACAGAGGATCGAGAGACCGCATTCCAGGTGGGACGGCAAGCGATAAGCTTTAACGCTTCGCTTCCGACCTATCGCAACATGTTCCTTGCAGCGGGCTTTTCGGAACAAGAGATTACCACGGTTTCAGATCACCTGATTGAAAGCCTGATAGTCTTTGGCGATGAAAGCAAGATCAAAGATCGCTTGCTGGAACTGCTCGGGACAGAATTTGATGAGCTGAGAATCAGTCCTCTCCCGGTCTCTGATGCTGTCCAGGAAGGAATTCGTCTGGCACGGCTCATTGGGCAATTGTGAATGCAAAGCCTTGAAGCGTGCTCATCCTTAAAGAGCGATCAGATGTGATCATTAGAACCATGGGAAACACTATTTTTCAGCTAATGTTGCGCTTCGCGCAACATTAGCTGAAAAATAGTGTTTTAATGATTTTTAGAATTCATTCGATGGTAAAGCCGCGCTCGCGTAGTAGTGTTATGACACGTTCGAGATTGGAGGCGTCTACTCGGATGAGGCGGCTTTGCGATTCGACTTCGGTGCCCAGCAGCGCTTTTAGTTCGTCGTCGGTTTGCAGGTCTTTGAGGACTTGCTCGGAGAGGCGCAAGAGTGGGGCGTGTTCGACGTGGATGTCGTGTCTTTCGCCGTAGCCGCCTCCCCAGAGTTTGAGGCGGATTAATAGGGAGCCGGGGATGCCTCCATCGCAGTATTGTTGCAAGAAGCGTATGATGTATTCGAGGGCTACGCCAGCTGCGAGAGCACGTTGCAATGAGGTGGGGGTAATACGATACCAGCCGGTGGCTTCGTCACGTATGCTGAAGCGTTCGACTTCTGATACGAGATAGAGGTCGAGCACGGCGTAGAAGGGTTGCAAGAGTCCATCGTCGTGTAGCCGCCACTGTGGCTCGTGTATGACCAGTGGCCCATTTTCTGCCATCGCGTCCTGGGTTGGTGCGGCGGTAAGGGCGGGCAGGTAATCGCGCTGCCAGAGCACTTGCTGGACTGCTGCCAATTGGTGCGGGAAAACTTCTACAAGTTGGGGAGCGAGACGACGCCCGAAGTATTGCCGCGTTTCCTGGTCGGCAAAGAGGGCATCGAGCAGGGCCGCGTCGTCAACTTCAAGCAAGATGGCTTTTTGCCATACTTCTATACGGCGAGCCTGACGCTCCCACTCTCCCACTGAGTAGCGCACATTCTGTGGAATCTCACCGCCTGCCGCAGTTTCTAATGCTGACTGGATGTCTTCGGCGTGCAGGCCCCTTTGAATGGCACGGGTAACGCTGGCTTTGGTCAAACGATACTGCGCAATGTGCTCCAGGTTGATACGGTCAGCGAAACGATCCAGTTTAACCAGCAGTGCTTCGGAAACAGGTGCCAGGGCCACCAGCTCAAAATTTGGTTGGACGATGAGCCGTCCCCAGGTTTCCTCTTCGGCATCCGAGGAGGTATCGCTCATAATTGTGGCGCTGCCAGAAGAGAGTTTGAATGAGGCTGGCATTTCTTCACGCTCAAGCTCCACTATGCCCAGCCAGTATAATGGTCCCGCAACGATGGCACGAATAAAGCCACCTTCGACCATGTGCCATCCTTCACGATGGGTCAGCCAGCCGCGCCGCAGACGGAAATCCCAACCATATGGATTGCTACCACTCGAATAACGTTCGGCGCGCGGCCCGTACTGGCGCGGGAATAACAGATATGGCGCATACAATTTGCAACGAGCGATGAAGGCCGAGAGATTGCACCATTCGCCAACCCTTTCGTGTGTAATGCGCTCGACCACCGTTTCACGCGCATGCATCACCTCTTCGTGCGCGGGCTCAAATAGAGTTGGTCCTGGACGCACATTTACCTCTGGCAGGTAATGCATCTCGTTCCAGAATGGCGTGTCCAGGTAGAGATGATAACAACGATGCACTCTCTCAAGTAATGGTAAAGAGAAAAATGGCTCGGCAGGAGCGGCATAGAGCGCGTTACCTCGCTCCTGAAGTAAGCCCAATTTCATTAACAGGAGTCGGATAAAGAGCAGATGCGGTGCATCGCTCTCCAGACGTATTTGTTCACTCTGATTCTTCGGCCTTACATGCTCACGCTGCTCGGTGCCTTTATTGTCATAGTAAATAGTATCCACAACCAGGCGCAGGGCCGCACGCGCTAGCAAACCACTACTCACAAGCGCCAGACCTTCGCGCTGAGATGCAACAAGGGACCAGTAGAGATAGAGCGTGCGCTGCAAGCGACGTGCACCTTCACCAACGTCTTCACCTTTAAAGCCTGCTAACGTATCTTTTTCCGGTCCCCATTCGCTGCGGATAGCGTCTCTGATAGCTAAAGGCACGATCAGTACACCATCATGCACGCCACTGGGATAATCCCGACCAGCGAAATTTGTCTGTTTGCCCCAAAAGACCAGGCCAAGCACGAGTAAACGACGCAGCGCTTGCTCAAATACACCATGCGGATGAGCTTGCGGATATTGTGGAGGCTGGAGTAGCGCGAGAGGCGGAAGAGCAATCTGAGACGCTGGCGACTGGTTGCGAGGCGGTAACAATGAGTCATACGTTTCCTCCGACTCGTTTTTTCTGAGAGGAGCTAGTAGACCTGCGCTGGTAAAATAAAAGGCCAGATCGCGGCTATTCGCACGCCCACCACACGCGACTAACTCGCGCAGGATCAAGACTTCGGTCTCACCCAGAGCACGCAATGTCTCGTGAATACTAGTAGGATCGAAAAGATGCTGAGCAATTTCGAGGATGGTCGTAGGGTTGGCAGGCGAGGTTGCAGAGGGACCAGAAGATGATCCGATATTCTGTAGCTTCGTTGATAACGGTACATGTCGCACCTTCAGAACCGATTGCAGATGGTACGCCGGAACCGTCTGCAATAGATCAAGGTCACTCTGTTCCATAGTAATCCTCATCGTGCAAGAGAGGAGATTGCCCACGCCGCTTGAGATCGTCGATAATCCGCTCGGCCCCAGAATTCTTGAGAATGAGCAACGTGGGATGAATGGCTTGCACTATCTCTTCATTTAACGCTATGGTCGCAGAAAGTTCGCGCATGACTATGCTATCCGCCGTCTCAAGAAGAGTTACTCCAGAATAGACACGTACACGCCCATAGCTGGCGATCCAACGCTCAATCTGGGCCAGCATCTGCGCTGGAGGCCCATCTTCTTCAGAGTGGTGCGTCGCAACATGACGCAGCAACTCTAGTAGATAGATCGGATGATGCCCCCGGCTCAATGCCTCACTTAATGCCTTTGGCGATAGACAATAGCGGAGGCGGTCTTCCCGCACACCCGCAGTCTCCATGAATGTTTCTAGCAATTCAATAACCGGCCAGGCATCCTGCGAACAGCGAACAAGTATCTCTTTTGTATCTATTACTTCTAAAGCATCGGCAAGCCGATGATCATCGCGCTCAACAGTCTTCTCGCTCGGCTCCAAACCAGGCTCTAGACCCGGCTCTAAGCCATTAAAGAGCCAGCCAGCGAGAGGCGTGAGACGGAACGCGAGCAAACGACCATCGTCGGAGAGCGCGATATCGCACGCGCCCCACCAGTGGAGCGGGCCGGAGATGAGACGGGAGAGATAGTGGAGTTCGGCACGAGACCAATCCGTCAATTGCAAGGGCCGCAGCGGCTTGTTCTCCAGCTCTAACCACCAGTGAGGCGAGGAGAAGAGGCGCTGGCGCTTTTGCAAAAATAAGGGGTTCAGGCGATAGACAAAGCGCGAGAAGGCTGGAAAACTTACCCACTGATCGTGTGGAACCTGGGAGAGTAAGGCCACCAGCGATTGACGAGCCTCGCTATTCTCAGCATCCAGTTCACCAGAGCGCAAGACGGGCATATTGAGCGAGGTAGCACGACAGCGCAAGCGCAAACCTTCTTCCTGCAGGTCGAATAACTCCTCATAAGAAGATTGAGTGAGCCAGAGTTCAAAGAGATCTCGGATCACCGCCAGACGCGAGGGACCAAGCAGCAATTGTGCGACATTGGGGAGGAGGCGCAGGTAGGGCAATCCACTATCATCTTTGTGCACAAGATCGGCCAGGCGCAACAGGCGTACAGCGAAGCGCAAGAAAGCTGGCGGGCGTACAACAGCGGCTTGTAATCTCGCGAGCAGGGCAGCGGACGGGATATGAGCAGGCGGCGGAACAGCAACTACACCATCGGTAGAGAGGGGAGAAGAGCGAGGGAAAGAAGGTGTATCATGAGGACGCGTTGCCATGTTACGCTCTTGCCATTCGTCTTCTTGCCCGAGGCGATAACCGTCCAAAGCACGCGCCACCAGGAGCAGGTCTGCCAACAGGCGATATGCTTCAACATGATGTAGCGTCGGCACAATACCCTTCTCGCTACTCTGCTCTTTATTGAATGGCGTTACAGGAACCGAGACATGCAGTGCAGTACGGACCTCCAGCGGGATGTGCCAGCCGATATCGAGCAACGCACCACTCAAACCGATACGCTGCTGAGAGGAGCTATTCAAGTTGGTACGGAAGAGCATAGCTTTACCCTGGAGGGCGACCAGGATACCCTGAAGTTGATTGGGTTGCCCCATCGAAAAGCGCTCAAACATGCCACGCAAATCATCGTCGGTCATTGAGCCTCCGGCAAGAGCCAGAGCTGCAAGCAATTGGCGCTGCGGCTTTTCCAACGTCGCTGCAACACGGCGTACAGCTTCGGGTTGTTTAAGCACCTCAAGAATGGCATCCACGAGTTGTTGCTTGTTCATGCCATTGGTGACAATTTCATACTCACGAGCAATGCCACGCAACTCACTGAGTCCCAATTGTGAGAGTATATCTACGAGGCTGCCAAGCGGGGTTGGGCCTTGTTGTGCGATGAGGGGGCTGTTCCCCAACGAACGTTCCGGCTTCGCCACGGCGGTTTTTGCGGGCTCCCCCCTTGTCGCCCCATCATGCGCATTCCGGGCTTGCGCCACCTCACTGTGCATATGGCGCAAGCGGTCGGCAGGAAGAGCAGAAGAGGAGGCAATGGCGAACGATGTGGGATGCGCAAGCCATTGGTATAATAGAGCAGCGGCATGCGGGCAGAGTATAGAAAGACTGGCGGAATTGGCTGGACGTGCAGTGTGTGTAGTATTTGTAATATTTGTATTACAAGGGCATGAACTTGTCCAGGAAGTGGAGCTTTGTATTTCGACTTCAACGGGATAGTGACGCTCTACAGGCTCTTCATCAGGCGTAGTGGTATTACTTGAGTGAAGGACATCTACAGTGCCAGAAAGGCGCGTCCCCTGGCGCTGAGTATTACGTACCGCACCAATACGGCAATATTCCTGTCCTAATGAGGCTGCTGTCAGTCCAGCCATGCGGATGATATCAGCTGCGCGTAGGCGTTGTAGGGCACCCGGTACAACGTTCTCCATAAGATTGCTCTAAGCTTTACAAAACCAGACTTGCTTAAAACGAGTAATTAAAATGTTATGGGCTCTAGTGGGCCATGTTGGGCTATCATAGCACGAAGTGAGTGCTCTGGTCAATGCGGGGTGTCGTACCTTGACAGTTACGCAGGTTCTACGTACACTATCTTCGTACTACCTTTCAAGTAAATCATGTAGGTTTTTTGGAAACGGGTAACCGTTGTCATCGTGAAAGGTTCGCGGTTCATGGCCAACATTTTTCAGTTGCTTGCTAATGAAGAGAAGTTTACGGATGAGCTTTTTGCGTTTATTACTGATCCGAATGCGGATAATCGTAATGAACGTGCTATTGTGAGCGTGCTGCATGAGATTGCGCCACAGATCGTCTCAGTGGCTGAGTGTATGATTATTGATGGCGTCGATGAGCGGCATTATGTGGCCGATTATGTCCACGCCGTTGTTAATGGGGTGGGACTCGACGAGTAGCGCTAGTCTTTTTGCAGCGCAAGTACGACGACATCAAGACCTTTACGGTCGATAGGTACATCTAGATATAAGTGCAATCCCAGGACGTTGATTTGCTGGCGAAGATCTTGCGCCTGCTCGATGGTGCTGAGGATTGCCAGACGACCACCCGGCTTTAATACTCTGGTCATTTCGGATAATGCAGCCAGGACGGTTTCGTGCGCTTGCTCATGGTAAGGAGGCTCGGTGGCGATGGCATCGAATGTTCCTGTTGCGAACGGCAGGCGGCTGGCATCGGCCACCTGGTGATGAGCACCTAGTTTCGACAGCCCATGCCGTAAGGCGGCGTCTATGTCTATGCTAAAGACCGTGCAGCCACGCGCTAACGCTTCTATGATGATGCCGCCAATTCCGGCAAATGGATCAAGGAAAAGTCCGTTTTCTACAGAGACAACCAGGTTTACCAGCATACGCGCATCATAGACGGGCAATCCACGCCTCCTCAAGGTAGAACCATCTCCACGATAGCCGTGTATCTCGCGCACAACATGGTCGCTTGTTTCTAGCAAGAAGGGACGGCGATCTGGGGACATTTCACGCATAGTTTGGGTATCTTCTTCATAGATGCGAACGAGCTGGTACGTTTTATGATGCCAGCGCACCTGTTGAGGAGTTGGAGAGGTTATAGATTGCACCTGTGTACGTGCCCCTGCATGGACATGGCTCTTTGCACGTTTCGGGACGTGTTGCTCTGAAGAGGGTTCGAGCAGATCGACGGCAGAGGTATAGCCCAGGTGTGGCAGGCGAGCGATGGCAGTGTCGAGGGTTTCGGCAGGCAATTTGATCCAGAAGACAGCACCTTGCTCGGCAAGTGGACCACCTTGTAGCGCTTCTGCATGGAGATCTCGCAACAAGGAGAGGATTTCTTCGGTGGCGACTGCTACTGCGCGGCGTCGGGCTGGCCGCAGGTGACAGATGCAGATAACGTTTTCATCATTCGCCGTTGAATTCATAGCTCCTCCTTAGTGCTAGCCCCTTGCCGAATCCCCGCCGCAGGCGGGATGGAGGTTATCTGAAACGGGCGTTGCAAAATTTCGAGATAACTCATGCCACCCTGGCTTCTAACTCGTACATAATATTTGCGATCGTTGCGAGAGCAGCCGTTTCGGCACGTAAGATACGCGTTCCTAGAGTTACTACGTGTACGCCATGCCGTTTGGCTAACGCTACCTCTTCGGGCATTAAGCCGCCCTCGGGGCCGATGAAGAGGACGACAGTGAGTGATGCCGATTTGGTATCTCTATTATTGTTAGCGTTTGGCAAACTACTTTGTAACACATTATGTAGAGTTTGACTATGCTCCTCTTCCCAGGACATTAAGGCAAGCGATCCAGTTGGTAGATCATTGAGCGCATGCATGAGTGGGCGAATGGGTAATAGTTCGGGCAGACGGGAACGCCCACATTGCTCGGTGGCCTCTTGAATGATGCGCTGCCAACGCTGGATTTTGGCTGGCCCGGCGTCTTCCAGGCCAGCCATTGAGCGACGACAGAGGATTGGGGCAAAGGTGGCTACACCCAACTCTGTCCCCTTCTCTAGAATCCATTCGAAGCGTGCTGACTTGAGTAAGCCTTGACAGAGAATGAGGCGCACGGGCGATTCGCTTTTCCCCGCCCGGCGCTCTACTACCTGTATCTCTACTCCTGTGCGATTACTGCGCGTCACAGCACAGAGCACTTCTTCGCCGCTGTTGTCGAGCAGGATCAGTTGCTCGTCAAGCGCCAGATGCAGCACATCGCGAACCTGATGAGCAAGTTTTACAGGTAAGAGATTGGTTGCTCCTAGCTGTAAGGATAACTCATTGCCAACAAAAAAGCGATGCATACAGGCTATCCTCGTTTACGCAGTACAAGCGCTAGCCAGTCGTCAATCTGTACCTGCTTAATCAACTCTAAACCGGCAGCTACAAGCGGTCCCTCGGCATCCTGGCGGCGAGCTTCGATGATGCCGCTGACGACAAGTACGCCGTTGGGGGCCAATACTTGCGAAAGTTGGGGGGCGATGGCTCCAATGACATGAGCGATAATATTCGCCAGCACCAGATCATACTGCCCCGCCATACGGGTTGCTTCTGCCTCGTCAAGCACGCCCAGCACGACTTTGATACGCGAGCCCAGACCGTTGATAGTGGCATTGGTAGTCGCACTCTCCACGGCAACGCTGCTGTTATCGATAGCGTAGACGCTGTCGGCTCCTAACTTTGCCGCTGCCAGGGCAAGGATACCAGAGCCAGTGCCAACATCGAGAACGCGCATCCCCGGTCGCACACGCTGCTCAACCTGCTCCAGGCACATATGGGTGGTAGGATGCAATCCCGTCCCGAAAGCCATACCAGGGTCAAGGGTCAGGACTACTTCATCATCTTTGGGAACATACTCACGCCAGGAGGGACGGATCACGAGACGCTGACCGATATGCGTTACATGATAGAATTCTTTCCAGGCGTTGGCCCAGTCTTCTTCGTTGACCACGCGTGTGCGCAATTCGCCAACGAAGTGCGCACCAATGCTCGATAGGTGCCAGAGTCCCTCTTCGATCTCGCGGCGTTTATCTTCTTGTGTGCCATCCATTGGCAGATAGACATAGATTTGAACGGGTTGCCCTCGCAGGACACGATATTCTTGCCCGTCATTGATCAATTCTACAGGCTCATCGATCTTTATCCCATCGGAAGAATAGCGGCTTAAAAATTCGCTCACTGATTCTACCGCTTCTGGATGGGCCTGTACTGCTAATTCTAACCACTGCATGTAAACGTCCTTCCACCTTTCACAAGAAATTTTTCCGGTCCTTTCGCCCCTTGAGGGCGAAAGGACCGGAAAAATTTCTCTAAGTTGTATGCCTTAGGATACCACAGAGAGATTAAGAGGTGAGACCGAGTAGGTAATCAAGATCCTCTAGTCGTCCATAGAATAGCATTTTCCCTTGATCAATGTTTTTCAGTCCGTATGCCTCTAGTAATGAGGGAATCCATGATGTATCGAAGTTATAGGAGAGGCTCCAGCAGGTACGCTCAAGGTCGATATGACGATCTGCTATGCCTCCCCGTTCCCAGTCAATAAATCCACTGATGCGAGCACGCCGCCGATCAATGATGATGTTGGGCAAACAAAAGTCGCCATGCGTGAAAACAAGATCCTCAGAGGCAGGAAACATCTGTAATAATTGCTCGTAGCGTTCTTTGATGTCCTGTTCTTGCGTCTGAGAAGCCACACGTGGTTTGTTCAGCGCACGTTGCTGAGCAGAGAGACGGTGGGGGAGACGCGCATCAAATGGACAGTTGGTGATGTCAACTGCGTGCAGCATGTGCAAAGCCTCTGCCAGCAGGTGAATGAGTTCAGGCATATTTTCTTTGAAGACCGGGTCGCACGACATTGTTCCTGGAATCGCAGAAAGGAGCAGGTACTCATGGGCGGCATCGCGACCATAGTAGTAGACCTGCGGAACGGGTAAACGTCCTTGTAACCATTGCAGGCGCTCCTTTTCGGCCTGCAAACTATGCGATGCTGTTAGCAAGTTGATTTTGAGGTAGCCATCTTTCACGCGAAAGACACGCGTTCCAGAACGACCTACCGTGATGGCGCGCCAGTGCGTTGTATCAAGCTGCCCTCTCAAATCAGCGGGAAGGTAGTTTATCCAGTCGCCCGCGCGTTCGTCCATGTGGTACTCCTTCTAGTCCAGGGCAAAAAATTTTAATAAAATCCTTATATGCTGTATTTTACACTATGGTTGGCATGGGGGTGGTGTAGGAGGGCTGATAGTCCTGCTTCTATAGTTTTCATGCTGAGGCTTTTTTTGCGTTGCTGAATCCCCGCCTGCGGCGGGGCCTCCAAAGAAAACAATTTTTCAACACCTGCCTGCGGCAGGTGTTGAAAAATTGTTTTCTTTGGAGGTACAAACTGCCTGCGGCGAGGGTTCGAGAAGAGAAAAACTTTCAACATCTGCCTGTGGCAAGTGTTGAAAAATTGTTTTCTTTGGAGGTACAAACTGCCTGCGGCGGGGGTTCGAGAAGAGAAAAACTTTCAGCACCTGCCTGCGCAGGTGTTGAAAGTTTTTCTTTTTTTACTTCAGGTCGATTTTGTAGTAATCGTAGGTTGTTTTGATCTGGAAGCCACAGGAGCGGTAGAGGGCAAGTGCAGGGGTGTTGTCGACATCTACGTCGAGCATGATGGGCTTCTGGCTTTTTGCGCGTATGGTATGGATGACTTCTTCGAGCATTTGTCGGCCATAGCCGCGCCTGCGGTATTCGGGAAGCACACCAAAGCCGTAGATGCCGATGGACTCTGCGCCTTCATCCAGTCGCAGGCTGCCTACAGGTTCTTTGCAGCCGATGTCGGCTCCGCCGAGGGTGGCGACGTAGTAGTGTTGACTTGGGTCCTGCAAATGTTTCTCGATATTTGGCCTGACATCTTCGGTGGTGTCGCCGAAGCTACCAACGCGAATGGTGACGAGCAAATCCAGGTCCCCGCTGTCGGCTGGGCGAAAGATTAGACGGTCATCAAATACCATACTCTCCTGGAAGTTTTCGAGTACCATTTCGTGTTCTGAGAAGTCGTGCTCTGCGTCAAGCGATTTTATCCATGCCTGGCCGGAGCTTGATGAGCGTTCACAGATCAGGAGCAGGCGCTCTGCTCCGCGACTTTCACACTCTTCTTTTGAGGCGTTGAATAGCTGGCGAAAAATGCCTCTGCGTCGATAGTCAGGATGAACCATACCTGTGAGTTCTTTTTCCTCGATGCCCCAGCTGTCTATATAGAGATAGCCGACGAGTTGATTGTCGGTGTAGAAGAGAAAGTCATTGATTTCAACGCCGGGACGCGATTGCAACATATCCCAGCTTATACGCATGTGCAGGTTTTCATGACGATTACAGATGTCTGTTAGTTCTTTGATGGCTGTTAGTTCTTCCTTGGTCAGGATTTGTTTTGTGATGAAGCTTTGTTTTTGCGCTTGTGACATTGTGCTCTCCAGTCTCCGTGAGTCTTTCCAAGTTTTTCCTCTGTTTAGCTATGTTGAATCCCCGCCTGCGGCGGGGGTTTAAGGAAAACATCATCATTCAAAACTTGCCGAGGCAGGTTTTGAATGATGATGTTTTCCCGATATATTCTAAAATACGGCGGGTTCTTGATATTCTCCGAAGACGGTGCGGAAGACATTCATGATTTCTCCCAGGGTGGCATAGGCTCTGACTGCTTCGATGATGGCAGGCATGGTGTTCTGTGTGCCTTCACAGGCGCGATGCAGGTCGTCCAGGGCGCGTTTAACCGCTGTCTGGCTGCGTTCGCGACGTACACGGTTGAGGCGCTCAAGGTGGACTTTTTCACCGGCGTAATCGACGTAGAGGGTTGGCACTTTGATTGCTTCATCCATTACATAATCGTTGACGCCTACGATGGTACGCCTGTGCTGGTCGATCTCTTGTTGATAGCGATAGGCCGATTCGGCAATCTCACGCTGAAAGAAGCCGTTCTTGATGCAGGGTAAGACTCCACCTAGCGCTTCGATGCGGTTCAGGTAGTTCTGCGCGGCGCGTTCGGTCTCGTCGGTAAGCGCTTCTATAAAGTAGGAGCCACCTAGCGGATCAATAGTGTTGGTTGCGCCACTTTCGGAGGCGATGATCTGTTGAGTACGTAAGGCAATCAAGGCAGCTTTCTCTGTGGGCAGGGCCAGCGCTTCGTCGAGCGAGTTGGTGTGCAGGGAGTTGGTGCCACCGAGCACCGCTGCTAATGCCTGGATGGTTGTGCGCACGATGTTGTTTTCTGGCTGCTGCGCAGTCAATGAGACACCAGCCGTTTGTGCGTGGCAGCGCATCATCCAGGAACGCGAGTCTTTGGCACCGTAGCGCTCTTTCATCAACCTGGCCCAGAGTCGTCGCCCGGCACGAAATTTGGCTATCTCCTCAAAAAAATCGTTGTGCACATCGAAAAAGAAGGAGAGGCGAGGTGCGAACTCGTCGATCTTCAGCCCGCGCTCCAGGGCGGCATCGACGTATGCCAGCCCGTCGGCAATCGTGAAGGCGAGTTCCTGAACAGCAGTCGCACCAGCTTCGCGGATATGGTAACCGCTGATACTGATGGTGTTCCAACGTGGCATATGGCGCGTGCCGAATTCGATGGTGTCTACTACCAGGCGCATCGAGGGTTCGGGCGGAAACAGAAATTCCTTCTGGGCGATGTATTCTTTGAGGATATCGTTCTGGAGCGTGCCGCCGAGTTTGTGCATAGGGAAGCCGCGCTTCTCGGCGTTGACGATGTACATGGCCCAGATGGCAGGGGCCGGACTGTTGATCGTCATTGAGGTGGTGACTTTATCGAGGGGCAGATCGGCGAATAATATTTCCATGTCCGCCAGAGATGAGACGGCCACACCGCATTTGCCAAACTCGCCCGCTGCCATAGGATGGTCGGTATCATAGCCGTAGAGTGTTGCCATGTCGAAAGCGGTAGAGAGACCGGTTTGCCCTTGCTTTAAAAGATATTTGAAGCGCTGATTGGTGTCTTCGGCGGTGCCATAGCCGGCGAACATGCGCATCGTCCAAGGTCTGGCACGGTACATTGTGGGCTGGACGCCACGCGTGTAGGGATATTCGCCTGGCAGGCCCAGATCACGCAGATAGTCTAGACGCTGGTTATCCTGGGGCATATAGATGCGATCGATGGGCACGCTGGATGTTGTTACCAGGTTCTCGCGTTCGGGTATGCGTTCTATCGATTTTTTGAGAGTGGTTTCTTCCCACTGTGCGCGTTTGACTGTAAGGCGCTCAAGCTCCTCTTTATCGAAGAGGGTACCTTGTTCGACAACAGGCTGCGTTGTCTCTGTCGATTGTTGCTCAAGCATAATGATGAGTCTCTCCTCTATGAGTTACAAGGCGAGAAGTGGGTATCTTCGCTGCTGATTGTATTGAATATTCCTTCCTATTGTATCATATGCGGCTGAGCAGCTTTATTTGGGTTCGCTTTGGCGTCTGTTCAATTGGGCTGAATCCCCGTCTGCGGCGGGGATTCAAAAAGTTGGGATGATTCATAGCGCCCAGAACACTGATCCAGAAGGGAAATGAACCTATCTTTCTGGATCAGTGCTTCAGGCAGTATCATAGCTCAAAATCGCCTCTTAGCATGCATTCCAGGAGGGTCGAGGTTTTTTTACCCTCGGTGGAGTGATTCTCATTTTCGCGCCAGATGGAGAGGGGGTCGATACGGGCATACATGCCGTCTCTGCGACAGACATACAAGTTTTCACGAGGAGTATAATCGGGTAATACAGGTGAATGGGTTGTAGTGATGATTTGTGTGCCTTCGCTGGCAAGCGTCCGCAATAAGGAGACGATCAGGTTAAGACGACCGGGGTAGATGCCGTTCTCCGGCTCCTCAAAGCCGATCAGGGTGGGCTGATCTTTGATGCCCTGAAGTGCTAATAAGCCCAGGATGCGCAGGGTTCCATCGGAGAGCAGGCGTGCGGGAATGGGTATATCGCCTTCCATCACGCGTAGGAGCACTTCATCGTTCTCATTCACGCTTACGTCTATGCCTGTAATCGTGGGAATCAGCTTATTGAGCGCCCTCTCGACGGCATTGAAGGCCGTTTCATCAACGGTGCAGAGCGTGTTCAAATAAGCGGCAATATCTTCTCCCATAAGGCCGAGATAACGGACATCTTTTACCGGTGAGGGCAGACGCATGCGCTCTCGCGGCTCAAGATAGTAAAATCGCCAGCTTGCCAGTTCTTCACGCAATGCCGTAAGATGGGGATAGAGGGCCTGCAAAGGATGAAAGACAGAGAGAATACTTTGTTCTGGACGCAGCAATGAGGAGTCCGAAAGATTTTGCTTGCCCACGCGTAAATCTGTCTCGCCACGCTTGAGCGTAAACGATTGTTCGGTCGCGCTGCCTTCAGTGAGCGGCGTAGTAACATATTCGTTTGCTACTGCTAAGAGGCCTGATCTGGGCTGTATCTCGATGTCAATGCTATAACGTACGAATTTTTCACGCACAGGCGCTACCTGGATGCCATGTATCTTTTGAAGTTGCTGGTTGACCGTCTCGACAACGGATGAAGAAAGTTCGACATCAACTTCAATCATACAAGAAACTTTTTCCTGGGACAGTAAAGCCTGCACACCGCCGCTTTTCAATGTGAATGATTCTATCGGCGTCCCTCGATAGGGAAGATCAAAAGCGTCACGCAATGTGCGGCTCGTAGCTATACGCGACAAGAGTTGTAGCACATCGAGAAAATTGCTTTTGCCAGCAGTATTAGGACCAAAGAGCATCGTTAATGGCTCAAGAGACACTTCTACGTCCGCCAGCGACTTGTACCCCTGTACCTTGACTCGTTTGAGCATCTTGTGTATTTACCTCAATTTTACATAAAATACATGAAATTAATGAATGCTGTTATGGTACAGAAAGAGAGGAAGATTTGTCAAGAGGCTTCTGTACAAAAAATCAGGACCAATGACCTTTTTCGCTGCGCGAAAAAGGTCATTGGTCCTGATTTTTTGTAGGGTTATACTTCTACTGACATGGCTACGGCACCACCACCACCGAGGCAGAGGGTTGCCAGACCACGACCACCTCCACGACGGCGTAGTTCGTAGATCAATGTGATTAGGACGCGTGAGCCGCTAGAGCCGATGGGATGACCGAGGGCAATAGCGCCACCATTGACGTTGACTCGCGACCAGTCCCAGTCAAGTTCTTTGCCATTGGCGAGCGCCTGAGCAGCAAAGGCTTCGTTGACTTCGATCAGGTCAAAGTCGTTGATTTTGAGGCCGGTACGCTCCAGTAGGCGGTTGACGGCACGGGTTGGCGCGGCAAAGATGTAGCGCGGCATAATCGCAGCTGAGGCGTAACCGGTGATGCGGGCCAGTACTTCCAGGCTATGCGCTCTGGCAAACTCCTGGTCGACTACGACGGTTGCAGAGGCACCATCGCTGAGACCGGGTGCATTGCCAGCGGTGACGGTGCCGCCTTGCTGAAAGGCAGGTTGGAGCTTCGCGAGGACTTCTAGAGAGGTATCGATGCGAATAGGCTCGTCTGTGTCGACGACGAGCGTGCCCTTTTTCTGTTTCACTTCGATAGGTACGATTTCGTCTTTGAAGCGCCCGGCGGCTGTGGCAGCTGCAGCATACTGATGGCTCTGCATGGCAAAGCGATCCTGCTCATCACGCGCAATGCAGAATTTGTCAGCGATAATTTCTGCTTCGTTGCCCATATGAATGTCTTCAAAGGCGCACCAGAGGCCATCGCGTACGACGCTATCGATGATTTTTCCGTCGCCCATGCGGTAACCAGTACGAGCTTTGGGTAAAAGATAGGGGGCGTTACTCATGCTCTCCATACCACCAGCGACGAAGGCCTGGGCATCACCGGCACGGATAGCCTGGGCTGCCAGCATGACAGCTTTTAAGCCGGAGCCGCAGACTTTGTTGATGGTAAATGCCGGGATGTCTACCGGGAGTTCAGCGTGTACAGCAGCTTGACGCGCAGGTGCCTGGCCAAGACCGGCAGAGACGACGTTGCCCATGATGACTTCATCGATGGTTTGTGGGTCAATGCCTGATCGGCGAACAGCTTCTTTTATGGCGATTGCTCCCAGTTGGGGAGCAGTAAAGTTGGCAAGGTTGCCGAGAAATTTTCCGGTCGGCGTCCGCGCCGCCCCAATGAGAACGGGGATATGTTCTGCCATGTGATGTGTATTCCTCCTTGTTTCCACAACGTTGTGGAAGGTGCGTAGATACTCAGGACTTTTTTCTCATTGTATCCTTTGGGCATAAGTAGGGTCAAATTAAGAGGCATAGTGGATTCTCAGAATCAATACAACCAGGCAGGCACAGGAAGTTCAACGCCAAACGCAATAACGCATAATTAATTTCCTGGTGAATGTCGGTAGGGTCAAAATGGGGCAAGGGCTTGGCATAGCAATCATAATAGTGTACACTTGCGAGTGAAAACGGCACACACTCCGATACGCTTGTTCATAGTAGTACGCAATAACACAATCTGACAAATGAATTTGGAGATGTTAGGGCCGATACATTGGTATTACACAATTTGACGTATTTGTCAAATTGTGACACCACCGTGTCTTTACGAAGAGATAATGGATATTCGCGAGGATCGGTGATGTTTACTCGATATTGACGCTGAATTGTTCTAGAGTATAGAATTGTTAGATTGTACCTCATCTATGCATTAGATGAGGTGATTGTGCGTTGGGTCCTCTTTTTTTCTTCCTCTTATTCGTGCTCCGCCTGCTCAATTTTGCTGAATCCCCGCCTGCGGCGGGGGCCAAGGAAGATAATTTCATTCAAAACCTGCCTGCGGCAGGTTTTGAATGAAATTATCTTCCTGTAAACTGCTGCCTCGGCAGGTTTTGAATGAAGTTGTCTTCCTATAAACTGCTGCCTCAGCAGGTTTTGAATGAAGTTGTCTTCCTGTAAACTACTGCATCGACAGGTTTTGAATGAAGTTGTCTTCCTGTGAACCTCTGGTCATTCGTTTCCGTCGATTCTTAAGTGGAGCAAAGGCTTCGCTCGTTTACGGCAACATTAAAGAAACCTCTCCACGCCGAGCGCGGAGAGGTTTCTTTGTTTGATGCCATACATTACTGCATTTGTGGTTTGGTTGGAAGGGTGCCCCATTTAAAGCCCGGGGGCAGTGTCATATTCCATGTTGAGTCAGGGACCTGAGCAGGCAACAGGAACCTGAGCGTATCATACATCGGCTTACTAGTACTACTTACATTTTCGAATGCATTTACTGGCATATAGTTCATATCGAGCAATAGTACACTTTTGTCAGGGTAGAGGATCTCATGGACCTGTTGCCCGTTGACGCTCTTTTTGCCCAGATATGTTGCTTTTCCAGATTGTAAGTAACTACGCAGAGTTTTGAGGTTAAACATGGATTCGTCAACGCCCCAGGAATCTGCTCCCCACTGGGCAACGTGATGCACCCAGTCCAGGCCAAGCGCCTTGTGACCATCGCTGATCATATCGACTACTAACTTACCTGAGGTGCTTACGGTTTTGACGTTCATACTACCGTCAGCCATATTATAATTGCTCGTGACGATGTATTGACCACCTTTAGGGTCCGCCATGCTCTGCGTTTGATAAAGCACGTAGTTATCCCACGAGACGTTGGCGGGAATGCTGAACGCCGTCCCCGAAGCTTGTTGCCCCCCAGTTATGCCTGGGCCGGATGGGCCGTGTCCGCCGGGAAGTCCGCCGCCGCCAAACAGACGCGAGGCAGAAAACGACGCCAGCACTACCAGGACAATGACGGCAGCTGCAGCGACTAAAGTTGCTACTCGCGCAAGTGGCTTACGCTTGCGGCGCTGGGGCTGCATAGATAGGCGCAATGGTTGCGCAGCTTTGCTATTTCCTCCTCTGGTACGAGCTGCAATGGCAGCCATAACAGCCTGATCGACGCGCGCAGAAGGTTCGGATGGTTCGAGAGAACCAACCATTTGTGTCGTAAGTTTGATTGCACGCTGCTCTCGCGAACAGTCGGCGCAAGTCATGAGGTGCGCGGACACGCGTCGAGCCTGGAGAGGCGACAGATCATCCCACACACCCAGGTAGATGCGCATCACAGCGCACACCTCGGGGCCTTTTGCCTCTATCGACGGCAAAGGTGGCAAATCGGTGCTGTTCATCTCCTCTTCTCCCGTTTTCCAACACCATCTTTGCTGAGACGTTGATATTGTTCTGCGAACATTTTCTTTGCACGAGAAATGCGTGTAGCCGCAGCATTTGGTGTTACACCGACAATTTCTGCTATTTCCTGGTAGGATACGCCTTGAGCAGCGCTCAAAACGAGCGAGATGGCATATTCTTCAGGCATACTTGCCAGAGTGAGCCGGATCAACTCACGCTCGGCAATTTCTGGAATACCTCCACTATCAGAAAAGAACGAGAAGGTATCGTCATTTGCCATATCTTCGCTACGTTCATCGTTATGATAGCGATGCGCAAGCGGCCACCAGGAGATACGTTTACGCCGTCTTAGCAAATCAACACAAAGATTTGTTGCGATGCGGTAGAGCCAGGCGGAGAGATGTTCACGCTCGTATAGACCATCCCAGGAGGTACAGGCGCGCACAAATACCTCCTGAGTCACATCGTCGGCATCCTCCAGGCTACCCAGCAAGCGGTAGGTGTAGGAGTGGATAGGACGGCGGAATTGTTCGTACAGTTTAATCAGGGTAGCTTCATCGGCTGATGTGCTCATCCCTCTCTGATCAGATGTTTTGTCAACTGTCATGCTGGCGTGTACTTTCTCTTTTACGTGAGCACCCTTAGAGATGATTTTCATGGGTTCAGCTTGTGCCTGTAGTATACCAGGAATTGCAACTGAATAGAACATGCCAGCACATACCTCCGTTATACTTGTGTTATAGTACGCTTAATTCTTACCACGTTGTATTGTCTCCACATTTACAGGGAGTTTTTTTTGGCTGAGAAGGTATTTTCTGGTGGGAGATAAGTCCTATCAGGAAAAGCAACTGTTTTCACATCCTGCCGCTGGCAGGTTGTGAAAACAGTTGCTTTTCCTGATAAGAAAAAGAGATTTCAGCTAGCTATCACTGTGATCCTTGAGGGATGTTGGGGTCATACTCAGGACGCTCCTGGCGAGGAGTTTCCTGGGCCTGCTCTGCCGGTGGATTCTCTTCACGGGGCAATGCTTGCGGCTGTTCGGGTAGGGCTGGAGTAGCCTCTTGCTCCTCTGCCTCTGAGTTACGCCTTCGCAGTTCGGCCTCTGACTCCGAGGTCACGATATCGGTACGCCCCCCGGGGGTGGTAGTCAGGGGAGGAACAACCGGCATTGGCGTGCCTGGAGCGGCTGTGCCAGCAGGGCCAATTACGCCAGGATATGCAACCGGGGGTAGAGTTCCCTCTGGATACATATCAGGAGTGGTACCTGCATCTGTAGTCGCTGGTGGTGGCTCGGTCTGTGTATTGACATCATAGGCACCATCACGGCGCAAAATGGACACAGCTTCCTGGTAGCGACTCGCGGCGTTGACCGTAACAAGAGTACGACCACGTTTGAGTTCGTCCTGATAATAACGGGCCTCTTCTTCAGGCACACCCATACTCACCATCGCGCCCACAAATCCGCCGGCTACCGCACCAACAACCACACCGACCAGGATACCAGTCGCAATGACAGGTCCTAATCCGGGTATCAGCAGCGATGCGACGGCACCTACCACACCGCCGATCACTCCACCACCTACAGCACCAGTTGCGACTTCGCCAGCCGCACGATCACCGGATTTTACTCTTTGATCGGGCGAGATCAAGCCAACCTGATCGTCGGTGAATCCAGCATTGTGGAGGTCTTCTAACGCACGATCTGCTAATGCACGATCCGTAAAGACGCCAACAGCCGTTGTACGTTCTGTCGTTGTCATATGTACATTCTCCTTTCATCTTAGGCCAGGATAATTTCTGGCCTGCTTCACCCCTGTCATGCAACATCTCAACAATATAGAATTACAGCAACAATGGAGAATTTCACACTCAAAAGTCCTATGTAAAAGGATGAGTTGTTTATGCGATATTTTTCTGTTTTCTCATCTTTACACGAATCAAAAGATGGAAAAGATGCATAAAGGAAATACCACTGCCAGTACTTTCGCGCCTGCATGCTCACAAATGGTTACAACAAACCGTAAATTCGCGGTGCGCACTCACAAAATTGTTTTCATCAATCATTTGCTCGGGCTCAGCCCGAGCAAATGATTGATGAAAACAATTTTGTGAGTGCGCACCGCGAATTTACTTTACCTCTTTTATAAAGAGGATTGACACAACATGGCAGTTAGGAATACTATGTGCACGATGGCCTGATAGTGCTATGCAGTATGCAATGCATTGTGCCCGTTGTTATTCACCGCACAAGGATCACAACTATGTCACAGATACAAAACGGCAACCACGGAGCGCCCCGAGGGGGCAACGAAGACGATCTGGAAGAGTTACTGTTACGGGGAGTCTCACTAGAAACAGTATCAATAGACTCTCATCCAGCATCGCAGCTGGAAGACACTGAAGACGATGAGAACGCAGATGTTCCTCTGGACGGAGACGTTCAGGGTGCGTTAGGGCTCTTCGCGGAAGCGGCACAGGATATGGCAACCGCGACGGTGGAAATCAGTTTAGGACGGCACTTTGCCTGCGTGGATTTTTGCAACCAGGCGGTTGAGAAAGCAGCTCAGGCAGTGAGCTTGCTACGTTTTGGTCGTCGCTCCACGTATAACCACGACTTGCGAGCTCTTGGTGCCCTGGTCGGTGCGCCAGAGAACATTCAAGATGAAATGGCACGACTTACGCCATTTCACCCCGAAGCCTTCTACGCCGATACACCACCAGAAGAAGCAGACGAGGTTATCAACGCAGAACAGGCCAGCGACTATATACAGAGTGCACGTAAGGTATTGCGTTGGGCAAAAACTCTTGTTTTAAACGTGTAAACTAGTATTACGGGCACATCTCCTGATACCATTCTTATCACGTTAGCCCGCTACTATTGGAGGATTTTTTAATGACGCAACAGATTACCCGTTCGGGGCTGGATGAAGCAGTCAAGCAGTCCCCACGGAAATGGGTTTATCTTTTCAGTGAAGGCAATGCGAAGATGCGCGACCTGCTTGGTGGTAAGGGCGCGGGCGTCGCTGAAATGACCAACGCTGGACTTCCTGTACCCCCAGGATTTACGATTACCACCGAGGCATGCAACGCTTATTATGAGACGAATAAGCGGTTTCCCCAGGGCATGTGGGAGCAGGCATTAGCAGCGCTCAAGATTGTAGAGCAGCAGACCGATAAAGGTTTTGGCAAACAAGACAATCCCCTGCTCGTTTCCGTGCGTTCGGGAGCCAAGTTCTCGATGCCCGGCATGATGGATACCGTGCTCAACCTGGGCATCAACGACGACACAGTTCAGGGCCTTGTGGTGCTGACAGGTGACGAGCGCTTTGCTTATGATGCCTATCGCCGCTTTATTCAGATGTTCAGCAAGATCGTGCTCGATACCGATCCACGCGATTTTGAGGCAGTGCTCGATCACTATAAAGAGCAGGCTGGCGTTAAAAGCGACGCAGAGATTCCGGCATCGGACCTCAAGAAGATCGTGGTTGAGTTTAAACAGATCGCCGAGCGGCAATCAGGCGAGCCTTTCCCCACCGATGTCTATCAGCAATTGCATAAGGCCATCGAAGCGGTATTTTCGTCCTGGAATAACAAACGCGCTATCGATTACCGTAACTTCAACAAGATCCCGCACAGCCTGGGTAC
>Ga0070741_10003360_pt1 | contig 39974 bp, 43 predicted proteins | sample Coa_R1_4_FD_66440 | JGI IMG/M metagenome (GOLD analysis project Ga0070741, IMG submission 66440) | Surface soil microbial communities from Centralia Pennsylvania, which are recovering from an underground coalmine fire - Coalmine... | ecosystem: Environmental > Terrestrial > Soil > Unclassified ...
AAATTCGCACAGCTTTCGCAGGGCTGAAAGAGCGTTTCGATAATGAGTTCGCTCAGTATAACTTCAGCCGAGCGCTTGAAGCCGTGTGGGATTTCATTGCGCAGGTTGACAAATACATAACCGAGAATGCTCCGTGGAATCTTGCAAAGGATCCGTCGAAACGGGCGTTGCTGGAAACGGTGCTGAACACGTCGGTGGAAGCCCTCTACGGAATCACGGTGCTGTTGTCTCCGGTGATGCCCGATTCGACTGCGAATATCTGGCAGCAACTCGGTTTCGAAGGCACGCCCGCAAACATCGATCCGTCTGCGGTTGAAACGGACCTTTTGCCGGGTCACAAAATCGGAACGGTATCGCCGGTGTTTCCGAGACTGGATAAGGAAAAGATTATGAGTGAGATCAAGCAGGAGTCGGGTACGCCGACTCCGGAACCTAAGCCAGAAGCAGAGAAACCGAAAGCTTCGCCGCAGCCGCAAGCTGCGGCCGAAGCTAAATCGGCGGATGATGGGAAGATTGATATCACCGATTTTGCGAAAGTCGATCTGCGCGTCGGTCTGGTTTTGGAAGCAGAACGAATTCCGAAGTCGGACAAGCTCCTCAAAATGAAAATCGATATAGGCGAAGCTGAGCCACGTCAGGTTCTTGGCGGTATCGCGGAGTATTACACGCCCGAGCAGCTTATCGGTCGGAAGGTTGTCGTTGTAGCTAACCTAAAACCGAGAAAACTGCGCGGCTTTGAATCTCAAGGCATGATCGTCGCCGCTTCAGTTGGCGAAGATGGTGCGCCTGTGCTTGCTGGCTTTCACGAAGAAGTTCCGGTCGGCGCGAGATTAAAGTGAGAACAGATGCGGAGACGCGGAGAATCGGAGACACGGGGATTTTTCGTTCCACAGATTCTCCGTGTCTTTGAATAATATGGCGTTCGTAGATTCACACGCGCATATTGACGGACATCGCTACAGCAGCGATCGCGACGAGGTCATTCAGCGAGCGGTTGACGCAGGCGTAGAAACGATTGTCGAAATCTGCAATGGCGATGTCGAGCGCGGTTCTCTGGAAGAAGGAATAGAAATCGCCGAAAAGCATCCTTTCATTTTTGCCGCAGTCGGGCTTCATCCACACGACGCAAAATTGTGGAATGATGAAATGGAAGCAAGGCTGATCCACCTGGCGAGGAGTAAGAAGGTAATCGCCTGGGGAGAGATTGGTCTCGATTTTCATTACAACCATTCAGAGCCCGATGTGCAGCGGCATGTGTTCCGACGGCAGCTTGAGATTGCGGGTGAACTGGATTTGCCGGTCGTGATTCACTCAAGAGAAGCGAATCGCGAAACAATCGATATTCTGAAAGAGAATCTCCACAGCAAAACTCGCGCTGGTATTTTTCATTGTTTCAGCGGCGATTTGGAAATGGCGCGTGGGGCGGTTGAGCTTGGCTTTATGATTTCGTTAGCAGGAAATCTGACTTTCAAAAAAGCTGCCGATCTTCGCGAAGTCGCGAAAGAGGTTCCGCTTGATCGTTTGTTAATAGAGACCGATTGTCCGTTTCTGACACCTGAGCCCCATCGAGGCAAGCGAAACGAACCAGTCTACGTTAAAGAAGTCGCGAGACAATTAGCCGAAATCAAAGGTATGACACAAGACGAAATCGGACGACAAACGACGGAGAACTTCAAACGATTTTACAGCATGTAGCGTAGGCATCTTGCCTGCGCATATTTCGGAACTTTCACTTGTTGGGCAACGAAAACGTTGCGGAGCGGGCGCAGGCAAGATGCCTACGCTACATTAAGAATATGGCAAAAGAGAATTCATTCGACATCGTTTCCAATATAGATATGGCGGAAGTCAACAACGCCATTAATCAGACAATGAAAGAGGTTCAGCAGCGCTTCGACTTTAAAGGAAGCAAGAGTGACATAACGGTCGAAGGCACTGATCTTGTCATAACCTCGGATGATGAGTTCAAGCTGAAGAGCCTCAACGATATTTTGCAGGCAAAGCTCGTTAAGCGCGGCGTTTCGCTGAAAGCTCTTTCCTACGGAAAGATCGAATCGGCGCTTGGTGGAACTGCTCGTCAGAAGGTGGCGCTGCAGCAAGGAATCCCGACTGAAAAATCGAAAGAAATTGTCAAGTACATCAAAGACTCAAAACTGAAGGTTCAAGCCGCGATTCAGGGTGATATGGTTCGTGTTTCGGGCCGTGATCGCGACACTCTTCAGGACGTGATTGCAAAGCTGAAACAGAAAGACTTTGGCATTGCAATGGAGTTCACAAACTACCGTTCAATCTAAAACAGAATTTTCCAATGCTGGAAACTATCGCGTTTATAATTAAAACAGGTTTTAATCTTTGGGCTTAGAGTTTTCAGTTAGCATTGATTCGGGAGAATCGGAAATGGCAGGTGTAAGACATCATATACTTCCGCGGTTTTTGCTTAAGGGATTCGCAAGCAAAGTAGAAGGGTCTCATGTATTCACGTGGTGTTACAGAAGGAACGGATCTGTCTTAGAAATAAGCACGAAAGACGTTAGCGTCGAAAAGCACTTTTATGGCAGAGAAGGCGAGCTTAACGTTGACGATGAAATTACTGATTTAGAGCCATCGTTCGCGGCGCTTGTTGATGATCTAAGAACGAAGGCAGATAGAGATGAGATTCAAGACCCCAGACTCTCTGAATTTGTAGCTCATCTTAGCAGTCGCACAAAACACATTAGAGACACTCTTATAGACACCACGAGCGCTCTCGCGAACGAGTTGTTTACATATCTGTCCAGCCCAAGCAACTTTCGGTATTGGATTGGAGAGTATTACAAGAGACATCCCGAGGTCATCAAAAAGGCGTTGGATGATGCGCTAAAGAGCTTACAGATTCCACGAGGTAAGAGGTTAATGCTGCGAGAGCGTATTATGCCAAAATTGCAAACCGATAGAATTTCGGAGCTTTTTGACAGCGAGATTCCCGAATATGCTCTAATGATGGGTGCCCTAGGTTCTGAACTTCTCCGGAAAATTCCGACAATGGCGAAGGAAGGGCATATTAAAGTACTCGCAAAAAGCTTAATTCCAGATATCCGCCTTGAAGAATACAAGCAACTGCATTGGTTTGTGCTCAAGTCACCTTGTACGCTAGTTCTGGGTGATATTGGCTGTCTCTTTGAAGTAGAAGCGGCAAAAAGGTTTGTAGCGATTAGCGGGACGGAAAACCTGGTTGCCATTTATCTCCCGATTTCAACCGACACGCTAGTCGTAGCAACGCCGTCTTGGAGATGCCCCATCGTAGACTTTCAGGGGGTGAATGAGTCGATTGTAAAGTGCAGCAGGGAATTCTTCGTATGTAAGGAGTTTTCTGAGGATCAAAAGCAACTTCTCGAAATGCTTGGGACAGAATCGGAGATATTCAGTGTTAACGAAATTCATGAAATAGCTAAAGATATAATCCATAACGGATAACGGCCTTAGCAAAAGGAAGCATAAGGCTTTTTGTTTGTCCCGTTCGTGGGTATCGTGTTTGTCACATTCGCTTTGATAAGTATAATTAAGTCGCTCGGAATACTGGCGATAAAGCCAGAAGAACATTAACAGCTGACGGTAATCATTAAAATGACCAGTATCCCTGAAACGGTTAAGACCAACCAGAAGGCCAGCGAAGTATTTCAGCTAATACATTCAGAGTTACTGGAAGTTCAGGCTGAGCTCGAACGCTCTCTGCAATCTCAGGTTCAGGTCGTTTCTAGGATAGGCAGTTATATCCTTGAGGCCGGCGGAAAGCGTGTCAGACCTTCATTGCTGCTTTTGTCTGCCAGAGCAATCAGCCCAAAAGAACTCAGACCAGGAACAATCGAGCTCGCATCGGTAATAGAGCTGATTCATACTGCCACCCTCGTACACGACGATATTATTGACGATGCAGATACACGTCGAGGTCGGCCGTCGGTCAATGCTCGGTGGGGAAACGAAATCACAGTTCTGGTTGGCGACTGGCTGTACATGACGGCGTTTCAAAAGACTCTGGATCAGAGAAATTTCGAGATTCTGGACATCCTCACAAATTTGACTCGACGAATGACCGAAGGCGAGCTGATGCAGCTTGTCCATCGTGGCAATGTCGACATAACAGAAGAAGAGCATCTGCAAATCGTGCTGGCAAAGACTGCGTGTCTTTTCAGCGCGGCGGCGGAGATTGGAGCGATACTGGGTGGCGCCAGCGTTGCAGAACAATCCGCGCTTCGCGATTATGGTTTAAACATCGGCATAGCGTTCCAATTGATCGACGATCTGCTGGACTTTACAGCCAGCGAAAGCAAGCTGGGCAAGCCGGTGGCCAGCGATCTTCGCGATGGCAAATTGACATTGCCCGCCATCTGGCTCATGCAGCGCGGAACTAATACCGAAAGGGAGTATGTCACTGCCGTTGTTCGTGAAGGATTCAAACGGGTATCGCCCGAAGACGTTACTCGCGCACTGTCCCGTTACGAATTGCTGGAAAAGGCCCGTGAAGAAGCCGAGAGCTATGCCGGCCGGGCACTTGAAGCGATATCCTCTTTATCTGATTCAGTTTACAAAGACGCTCTAACCAAAATAGCAGGGTTCATTGTCGACCGCGAGATCTGAGCCTTCTGGTGTTCCGAATCTTCGTAAGTTGATAAAAAAAGATACCTTTGCGCGTTGTTTTAGTGTAGAATTGGCACTCTGAAGCACACAATATAAATTAATAATCGTTGATGAATGAGAACCGTGCTTCCGCAACACGGTCTTGATTGTTGGACTTTGAAATCTTTTCCTCTGCTTATAGATATTTAAGGAGTTCGCTCTTGAGGATCATCAGGTTTTGTCGTTCTTTGCAGATTTCAGCCTTTATTCTTTTCTTTCTTTTAACTTTTTCATTTCTGTCTGGTTCAAGCCAAAACGGAGGCGTTTTTGCCCAGACTCCTCCAGCCAGAACAATCAGCTCACTTGGACCGGCAACGGTTTCGGTTGGTGATCCCAGTTTTACTCTCGAGGTGAACGGGACGAATTTCGTTAATGGAGACACGGTCACTCTGGCTGGCACGAAATTGGCCACGACATTTGTATCTGATACTCTGCTTACCGCTTTTGTGCCAGCTAGTGCGCTGCAGTTGTCTTCTTTCCTTCAGGTTCAAATATTGCCTCAGGAAGGTGGTCAGCCTCAGGGGTCGGTACAATTGTTTGTTGTAGCCCCATCGACAACAATAGCAATTGCTGCGATAACGCCTTCCAACGTAACGGTGAATCAGGACAACATTTCGCTGGCCATAACTGAAACTGGCTCAGGCAAGTTAGGCACCCCGGGCACCAGCGCGACTGGGTTACAGGTTCTTATCGCAGGCAACGCTCTAACTCCGACGGTCACAGCGGCGAGTGGAGCGAACACACTGACTGTAACTGTGAGCAAGTCGATCACGGCGGTCGAGGGGTTCCTGCCCGTTCAGATACGGGATCTGAGTCAAACTGTAGGAAACCAGTTGTCGAATATGCAAACGCTGAACGTCGGCGTTACCAATACGACACCCGTTATTACCAGCATTACACCTTCAACTGTCAGCGCGGGAATCGACGATTTCATTATGACGATTGTCGGTCATGATTTCGTTCCTGGAGCACAGGTCACGGTCGGTGCTACCACCGTGGGAATTATTTCCTTCAGCGACACTCTCCTTAGAGTAGTGGTTCCGACTAACGCGATCAGAACGGCAGGCAATTTGCCCGTGATCGTAACGAATCCAGGAAACGTGGCATCGACAGACGGAACGCAATTGGTGGTCACGGCGCCTGTTTATTTGATACAAAGCATTTCGCCGCAGGAAGTGATTCAAGGCGGGCCGACTGTTGAAGTTGAAATATTCGGTGACAATATTCCAACCGACAATTCTATTCAGATAACACTCAACGGCGCTGCTCTTCCGACCGGCGTCACCGTCAAGAGCACCACAGCCGATGTCATTAATATCGAAATCTTGAATACAGCAGCGGTCCTGGCGACTCCCGGGACGTTGACCTTTACTGTGACAAATCCGGCAGATACCAATCCGCCGGTCAATCTCACAATCAAAGTTGATCCTGCTAATTTGACGGTTTCTACGTTCGCGGGAGATCCGGCGGGTCGGTTTTTGGGTTTAGTCGATGGACCACTTGCGCAAGCAAGATTCTCGAAGCCCAGTAGAATGGCGGAATCTCCGGTTGACCACAGTTTGTGGATCGCCGATAAGCAAAATAACGCGGTGCGCCGAATCGCGATGGATCCGGCCGATCCGAATTTTGGCAAAGTTGTAACGATCGCCGGTTCGTTAGATCCCACGGTCAAAACTCCGGGACCCAACTTTACGCGGCGCGGCATCAACTGTCTTCCGGGTTCGACTTCTTCCCAACCGTCCAATGGTACGGCTGTTCCGTGCGTCAGCAGTATTACCGTGACACCGGACGAACTAAATCCATCTACGAACCCGATCATAATGAATTTCCCTGTAGGTGTCATTGTCGACGCTAACAATGTCGTGTACGTATCAGAAGGCGGCAGCAGCGTAATTCGCAGGATTACTCCGCAGGGGCCGATAGACAATCGTTCATATGTAGTCGATATTCTTGCCGGTGCTGTTACCGACACAACCGACTCAACAACTAATATTACAACTCGGACAGCAAATCCCGGATCTGCAGATACTGCACCTAACGTAGTTGCCCAGTTCCATGGACCTGATGGATTGGCGCTTGGAAAAGACGTCGATGGGAACGACGTTCTCTATGTTGCCGATTCACAAAACTTCAAGATCCGCCGCGTTTTCCTCGACGGACCCAAAGCAAACACTGTCGACACTCTGGTCGGCCAATTTGGCAATTCCGATGGAGACCGTTTGACCGCGGCTTTCGGACAGATTGCCGGTCTCGAATTAGAAGCAGACGGAATTTCACTGTTGGTTGCAGATCCGAACAACAGGGAAATCAGGCTCGTTAACTCTTTGACTGGAGATACCACGACTGTCGGTTTTGCTGGAAATCTCAACACAGATGGCGGTCGCTCGTTGGGAGGTTTTGCAGCGCCGACTGGAACAGCTATTACCCAGGACGGAAAGATACTGGTGGCGGACAGCAACACATCCACCGTAACTGGCACAGCTACTAACAATAATGCGATCAGATGGCTGCAAAACGACGGTGGCATTGTGACCGTAGCGGGTATGAACAGCGCAACCGGAGGCTTTGCTGATGGCGCACAATTCACTGCGCAATTCAACGGCGCACGCGGCCTTCTGGTAGCCAGTGACGGAACCATTTACGTTGTAGACACCAACAACAATCTGATCCGAAAGATCACGGCGCAGGTGGTAAAGGTTCCTCCCGCGTTTAACAGGCCGCGACCCATTGCTCGACCTGAGAAGACGGGTTCTCCGGCTCGAAAAGGGAACTGATCGACAAGATCGAATCACCTTAGGGTTCAATCGAGTAAAGGCAGGATTTGCATCAGCGGGTCCTGCCTTTACTGTTTAATCGTGGACTTTAGTCCCCGCAAAATATAAAACCTTCAAGGTTAAGAGAAACAGTCATCCCTTCTGAGTTATATATGAGATGTCTGTTGCATTTAGCCTTCAGTTTGGCGACTTGCGCAGACTAAAAGTCCACGCCACGATTGCTGACTTAGAACCTGAAAACGGCGCGCAAATATACTTGTCTGCTTGCCGCCGTCGACGAGTACGGGCTTCCCGCAAGACCCGTAGCTTTGTCAAACAACGGCGAGCTCAGATTTCCAGTCGGCGTCGACAGGTTGGGGTGATTGAACACGTTGTTCGCGATTACTTCGAACCTGATAGCATAGAGCGGCTGCCACGCGTTCTTGTATATATTTCCGGATTTCGAGTTTGTCGACGCGCTCACTTCTTTGTTGCCTAAAGAGAATGCTTTTGCCAATCGCACATTAAATGTCACCCTGTTAGGTCCGACGCCGAAATTCGGCGGAATGATCTTCTGCCCTGGGATTGGCGCTGTGTCGAAAGCCCCGAAACGAGTCTGAACCACACTCGGACGTGAAAGATCCGTCGCAAACGTCGGTCTGTCATTGAAAATCGAATCGCCGTTAATATCGCGACTGATCAGGATATTGAACGGCTGGCCTGAGCTCATCAGCAAAAAACTATCTGAGTAAAAACCGAATGGTAAATCGATATGGCCACCCAAATTCAATTGATGACGAACATCGAATGCGGCCCGCCCATAGTCCTGTTCGATGTTGAACTGATTTGAGAGGAAAGAAGTTGCTCCGGCGGTATTGCTGTTCGCGTAGTTCAACACATAGGTTCCATTCAAACGCACATTCCTGATTAATGAATCGGAGCTGAAGTTAATCGTTAATTGGTTCTGTTCGAACTTGCCGACCGATTCGAACTGGTAGATATTTCCAGCGCCTGGAAAAGGCCGAACTCCGCTGCCAGGATTGTTGCTATCAAACGTACCAGGGAGCGGCGCGTTAATGTTTGTCGACAGCAATTGATGGTCTCCGCGCGAGTTCAGATAAGTAATTGCCATCTTCGATGATTTTGGCAATGACCGTTCAAAGGAAACCGACGTTTGCAGCACATACGGAATATTAATATTGCGATCCAGTTGATAGATTGTCGGCGAGGTTGTAGAACCCGACAAGTTTGTAATCGATGGAACGTTCGGAAAGAAGTCCGGGTTTTCCACGACGACTTGTTGCTGGTTTATTCCATTCAGTTGGGCTGCCTGCAGCAATATGCTTTGAGGAATCCGCGTATAGAAAACGCCCCAGCCTACGCGAAGAACGCTCTTTGCCGCATTCTTTTTCTTAGGATCGATGCCCCACGCAAATCCAACACGCGGTGCAAAGTTTCCGTATGTACGAATGTCGTTCTGGACCTCGTAACGCAGTCCCAGGCCGAACGTAAGATTGGGGCGCGCCTTCCAGTCATCCTGAAGAAATACGCCGGCGTCAAACAGCTTGTTCGTTGCGATAGGGTTGCCGCTGCTGATCGTGAATTGTTCCGCTCCTCCACCGTTTGTGCGAATCTGAGCCGGCGACAATCCTTGCTGCAACCCCTCTTGAGTTATTTGGAAGGCATCAAAAGACCGAAACGTAAAAGTACCGTTGAAGTTCGGTGTTGAATTGTTTGTCTCTGACGCAAGGCGCAACCGAGCGCCAAATTTCAAGAGCTGGGCTCCTCGATCAACCGACATGTAATTCTGGAATTCGTAATTGCTCAGTGTTATCGCTGAATTCCCAGGATTGTTCCCTCCGCCAATGAAGGCACCCGGTACTAAAATCTGCGTGGCGGTGCTCAGCGCAGTTTGATCGGTTGTAATTCGCGTAAACTGAAAACGAGTTTCATTGATGACTTTGGCGCTCAGGAATTGCGTGTCGCTGACCTGAAAGGTTTGATCGGTACTATTGAAATCGAAACCTTGCGAAGCAAGAGAGAATTGCCCGATGCCGTCGTTCTGTTCATTTTTGCCAAAATACTGGTATCGGGCAAAAAGCAGGTTATTTGAATTGATCTGGTAATCAACCCGGAAGCTTGCCACTGTGGCGAGTCTCGGGTTGTCCACGGCCTGATGGAACTGAACTGGACTCAGGCTCGGATCCAGAATCAGGGCATTTATTACGCTGTTGTCGTTGATGATATTTCGGTCTATTCCAAACTGAAAAGATGATCGAGTGGTTAATGGTCCGCCGAAATCCGCGCTCACCATGTGCGTGTGATATGACGGGTTCTGACTCAAGAATGGACTAGTCGAATTGAATATTGCGTCGTTGTAGCGGTACGAAATCAAACCCGCAAATTTTTGCGATCCGGGCTTGGTAAACACTTCAATACGGCCAAAACCCGGAGCGTCGTATTCGGCCGAATATGGATCTTGATTTATGCGGATTTCCCGAATCGCGGATTTAGGCGGAAGGCGTTGCCCTGAAAACCCATCAACATAAATTTGAGCACCATTTCCACCGACCGAAGCGCCTGCCATTGCCTTCAATTGATTCGTCAATTCGTCCGGATCATCGGCGAGCATCGCCAGATCTTTTTCCTTTAATACGATTGCGTTGCCATTGTTTGCCGGATCAGTATCGACCTTTCCGGGTGTCTGGTCCGTTACTTCTATCTTATCTTCGTGTTTTGCGATGCTCAGGGAAATATCGATTTTCTGGTTCTGCGCTGTGATGAGGATATCCCGGTTATAGATTTCGAAGCCTTGTGCTGACACGCTGAAACTATATTTGCCTGATGACAAGGATTTCAGCTCGTATGCGCCCGCCTTGTCTGTATTGACTGTGATCTCTTTTCCGGCGGCGTCGATTATCGACACAGTGGCGTTTGCGACGACTGCTCCCGCCGGATCTTTAACGACTCCGTAAATCTTCACCGGAGTCTGCCGGGCGGGCACATAACCAGCAATCAAAAGGATGATCGCAATTGCGGATCGAAATCTTAAAAAACAGGGATCGAACTTCATCAAAGATACCTCAGAACATTATCATCATTACTGTCAATTAGCATTGCGCCGAAACGGCGGTTTGCTTCCAATTTTTTTCGAAACGGAAAGCGGCGTCCTAAGGTTTTAGTGGGTAGCACGAACTTTATTGAATCGGCGTTATCATAAATGGTCGCCGCTTTATCTGATCGGCGCACGCAACATTCAAATCTTTGGCGGAACCTTTTTGAATAAACTCTGTAGCTATACCCTGGATGCAGGGATCACCGAATCCATGGCCGGTCTTCTTAAACAGAATTTGCCTACCATTGGGCATGTACTGCACTGCCTTTTTTCCTAACCAGTACGGCGTGGCCGGATCTTCTAGTCCGGACAGCATCAATACAGGTACGTCGGTTTTGACGGGCTCTATGAAGTCAGACGAAACCTTCGCGGAGGGCCACTCCTTGCATCCCGCGACATGCGATCTGGTTCGATAATCACCCAGGAAGGTCCCTTTTGTCTCTTCCTCAATATCCTTTTCGGTTATGAAGGGCGCTGCTTCAGAGCAAGTGACGGTGAAATACATTCCGCGAGAGACACTCGTACCTGCATTGTTACGAATCGCAAATAATGCAAAAGGCCCCAGATCGCCTTCAAACGCTTTGTGAATCAGAAAAGGTATCCTTGCGGCAGTTCCTGGCGTATAGATCATGCTCAATAGGCGAGTAACAAAATTACCTCGAATCATTGTCACGGTCTCTTTGTTTTGAGTGTACGGATTAGTCATTTCGAACCTGATCGGCCCCTTGTCGAATCTGGCCAGAAGCGTTGTAAATTCTGTTCGCAGGTTAGGAAAGGCTTTATGACAATCCGCGTCGGCATCGCAGTCATTAATCAGATTATTCAGCACTTCCTGTGCGCCCCTGGCAAACTGCAGTGGCAGCTTGGTGAAGAGTGGTGCAACGCCTGCCAACACTGCGGTCCGAACATGCTGAGGGTATTGTCGCAGATAAACCTGTGCTGCCTGAGTTCCGTAAGAAGTCCCGTACAGGTTGATTTTGTCATACCCAAGCGCGGCCCGCACGTCATCGATATCTTCCATCGCAATCGAAGTGGTATAGAAAATCGGATTCGCTCTCTTCTCGACTTCTTCCCGGCACTGGCGCATCTTAACTAATGGAAACAGTTCTCCAAAAAAACTACTGAGATCCCTTGCGTCATCGAATTCCGGGCAATTTAAAGGATTTGAGAGACCCGTTCCACGCTGGTCGATGAAGACCTGATCACGGTCTACAGTTAGACGTGGTCCCAGACTGGCACCACCGACTGCGCCTTGGCCTGGTCCGCCAGAGAAAAAGAATATTGGATCAGGCTGCCGGTGTGAGTCCGCGGCGGGAATGACGACTAAGTTCAGATTGATTTGTCGGCCAGTCTTCGCCGCACGGTCCTCGAATACCTCTAATTTGCCGCATTTGGCATTAAGCCTTTGTAGCCCTGTCGAGCACGTTTCCCAGACAATCTGATTGATTGTCGGTTTGTCGCTGGAATCCAATTTCCGCGCGTCTGCCGATGTTTTATGGTCGACCCTGAAAGCGAGAAACCCTGCAACTATCAATGCCAGAAATATCAGCCGGTGAATTATATATTTACGCGATCTCACGCATTTTCCTCGGTTTGTAACACGGATAAGATTTACCTGCTTTATTCGTACACCTCATGCTGCATTGCGGTCTTATCTGAAATTCTTCCTTTTTTCATCGATGAAATATTTTTCAGGATTTTTTTGGAAGAATCCCAAGTCCCGCTGCAATGAATACCTAGAAGCGCTGTTTGTACCGCTTCTTGAATCGCTCGGTTAAACAGAAGAGAGGCGAAAACGGGGGGCGGGTTTTCTCGTTCACTCTCGATCGCGTAAAGGGCAGTCATAATATCTTGAAAGGAAATCTGAAACTTATGGCGAGAAAGTTAGTTATATTTGCAACATTGGTTCTGTCATTGATTCTTGGAGCTTCTGCCGCGATCGGAAGCGCTGACGGACCGAAGCTCGATGGTAAATGGTCAGGTTCGATTCCAAGACCAAGTCACAGCTATGATTCCGTCTTTGAATTCAAAGCCTCCGGAGACAAGCTGACCGGAACAGTTCGTTCCAGTGAGTTGGATCAGGAATTTGAGATTGTTGACGGCAAAATTAAGGGCGACACGATCTCGTTCAAGATCGGTTCAACTTCCGGTTCATACAGCGGAAAGATAAATGGCGATGAGATCGCGATGAAAGTAAATCTTTCCGGCGGCGAATTTGGCAGTCGCGTGATGGATTTCACTTTGAAGCGAATTAAGGAATAACCGGATTGTCTCTTTGTTTTAGAGGGGCCGCTTTGCGCAATCCTGCTCTAGGCGGCTTTAATAGTTGTTATAATAGCCGCATAGTCTGATGAGGAGTCGTTGTCGCCGTCGCTATGCAAACGTTAGCACAATCATTGCCCTGGAAAGCGGTCAGAACAGAAGCAACTGATAGCGATCAGGAATTGCTTCGTCTGATTTCCCGTGGCAATGAAGATGCGTTCAGCGTTCTTTATGACCGGTATCAGGGGCCGCTCTATCGATTCGTATGGCATATGAGGGGCAACGCGGCCATCGCCGAAGAGATCATCCAGGAAGTCTTCTTACTTGTGATTCGAGGGCCAAAGAATTTCGACGCCAGCAAAGGGTCGCTCGCCAGTTATCTTTTCGGGGTAGCTCGGAATTTGACACGCCGCAGCATTGAACAGAGCCGATCGACTATGGCCTTCACTGACATACCAGATGAAGATGAATCCGGCGAAAACGCAATCGCATTTGATCCACCGGATGAACAGCAGGACATATTTGCCGAAATCAGTCAGAAACAGTTGATCGAATATCTTCAAAAAGCCGTCCTTTCGCTTCCGGAACAGTATCGCGAAATCATAAGTCTGTGTGATCTGGAACAGATGAGTTACACCGATGTTGCCGAGCTATTGCAGTGCTCTCCGGGAACAGTAGCTTCACGATTACATCGCGGCCGCGCTATGCTGAAAGACAAGATGCGAATGACGGTTCGTGGGAGTGAACGATGAATCATTCCGAAGAACGAATATTAAAAGGATTAAGGGATTTATCTGGACGATCACCGCAAGGCGCTCCGCCTGAAGTCGGTTTGAAATTGAAGAGCGCGTTTCATCAACATCACGCTCGACAGCGGCGCATTCGAATGTTTATCGGGGTTGCCGCACTGGCGGCCTGTGTTGTTATTGCTGCCGTGATCTCGTTTCGGGAAACGAGGCCTAAATCTAAAGATGAAGGCGCGATCTCAAAGATAACAGTTAAACCGACGGAACCAGCGGTAATGGATTCACCATCCCAGTCGTTGAGCGGCGTCGCTGCTGCCGGTCCGACAACGAAGGGCGGACTTATAAAGCAGCGGACTACGAGAAAGGCCGTAACACCTGTTAACAACACGGGCAATATCGCGAAAGGCTTTACGCCGCTGCCATCGTACGATCCCGCTGTGCCTGCGACAGGTTATCAAATAATTCGAGTAGGATTGCAGGACACTGCATTGAGTCAGCTTGGCGTCGCTGTTCGCGAGAGTAACTCCGGACAGCGCGTTGTCACCGATTTGCTGGTTGACCGCGACGGAATGCCGATGGCATACAGGTTCGTAGGAGGAGTGAAGACTCGATAACAGTAATTATGCGCAGAGCTGTTTTTTACATTCTTGCGATGTCATTGCTGATGGCGATAGCATTTGCTGGCAGCTATCGTGCAAGCGATGATCAGGGAAGCGATAATATATTTTTCTCTGGTGAAATCGTAGGTCCTGATCTCGTCGTCACCGGTGCGCCGTACTCTGCGGAAGGAGAAATCGAGCGAATCACCTATTTGCCCGACGGCAATCGCATCATCCATACGGATACCCAATCAGTAGCGCGAGACAGCCAGGGTCGTGTGCGGCGCGAAATGACTATTACGTCGGTTGGACCACTAGAGGTAAAGGGCCCACATGCTGCTTTGATTACCGACCCCGTTTTAAAGCGACAGATCTTTCTGAATATGGATACAAAGGTCGCAACGATAAAGCCACGCAGTTTTTTCCGGCTTGGGCCATCTACGGAAGATGAAACGAAAAAGAACCAGGAAAAGACCGGGGCCAAACCGAGCGACCGCCGCCCACAGGTTGATGACGCAAAGACCGAATCGCTGGGCACAAAAGTAATCGAAGGGCTGACCGTGAACGGCGAGCTCAACACTTGGACTATCCCGGCGAAAAAAATCGGTAACGAAAAACCTTTAAAGGTGTCCATCGAGAACTGGTACTCACCCGAATTGCAGATTCTGGTCATACGGCATCGCGATGATCCAAGATTTGGCGGTCAATACAATTTTACTCTTAAAAATATCCAGCGCGCCGAGCCAAAGGCCTCTTTGTTCAAGATTCCCGCCGGCTATAAAATCATTCGCGAGCGATAGGCAGGTTAGTTTAGTAAGTGAGATAAACCTTCCCTTCGTAAACAACCAGAACCTGTTTACGAAGCTGAAGGAATGGACGGAGTCCCGGATTTTTTGCAAGTAGTTCCTGCCCTTCGGGACTCTTCATCTTGACTTTGATCACTGGCATGTCTGCGTTGGCAGTGAAATCCTTATCGATCCAAACTTTGTCGACTTGAGTAAACCACTTGCCGCCATAAGCGATAGTATTGTTGTTGCTTTGGCTGTTTCCGGAGCGATACTGGTCGAACTGCTGCTCGACTTCTTCTCGACCGGATGATCGACCCATCATCATCGAAGCCGGTAATTGAGAGTGCGACACGATAACGACTTCGCTGTGTGTTCCTTCTTCCAGCATAGCCTGCGGGACAATAATGGACGGACGATCTATCGAGCCCAGACTGCCAGTAGCTGAATCAACTTTCAAATCGGTCGCCCTGGCTTTCAAATCGTTCGCATCGGTCTGCAGGTTCATATTCTCGACCTTAACTGAATACTCCGATGGTTGAGTCGAGTTATTGCTGGTGACATTCGCACTGTTCGCTTTGTTCGAAAGCGCGGCTGAGTTCAAAATCGGTGTTCCGGAATCATTCGCAGTGTTGGCCGCAGTGTTAGCGTTGCTAGTCGTGCTGGCGTCAATCTTAAAGCTCTCATCGGTGGCCGTTTTATTCGTGCCGGGAAGGGAAGCCGAACCGGTATAGGCGGACTCAGGTACCACAGGTACTGCAGGAAGCGAGGCCACTGCGACTACTTCGTTAACCGTCTTGCTGTTCGGCCCGGTTTTGTCATCGGTTGCCAGTCCTGGCCTCGATTTCAATTCCAAATACGTGCCCGGCTCGCTGACTGCCGCTGACGAAACTGCCGGAGTCTTAGTAAAGTTCGCGGGAGCATTGCTCGCCGACAAATCCTGCTTCGGATTGCGATTCACTGCAAAGATCGCGAATGTGGCCGCGGCCAATAGTGCAGCTGTCGCGGGCACCGCCCACTTTATGGTAAAGATACTAAAAAAACGGGTCCGAACATCCGGGGATCTCGAGGGTTCTTCAACCAATGGTCGGCGGAATCTTACCTCTGAGGCCACAAACTGCCGGCAATGCCTGCACTCTAGTAAATGCTGCTGAAAATCTTTTCGTTCTGTTTTAGTAAGTTTTTCTTCTACAAACGCAACCGCAAATGCCAGATCCCGACCGCACGAACGTACAGGTGCGGTCGATTCATTCAACCAGACCTGCCGGGCCACAATCGGCCTTATCTGCTTTTCAGGATCCCTTCTGATAATACCTCTGATCACAACTGACTCCAAAAAACCAAAAACTATTGTAACGCCAATGCCTCAATCATCCGTCAAGCCTGATACAAGGAACGACTGCAGGCTGACGTCGAGCCTCTCAACAGTCTGTTCGCAGCATTGCTGCACCTCGCTTCGGCTCATTCGATAATCGCGGCGCAGGCTGGTTTCGACGCTCCGACGGACAGTTTTGTGGATACGTTTCAGCGACCGGGAAACGGTAGCCTCGTGCACATCGAATAGCGTCGCAATCTCCCTTAACTTCAACTTGTCGAAATAGTAGTAATTTAATAGCAACTTATCTTTTTGATCCAGAGTCCCAAACGCCTGTTCAAGAGCACTAATGACCGGCTTCTGGTTGTACTCTTCCGCAAACCAGGACATGGAACTACTGGCCATCGCCTGAGTTTGCAGGATGGGATACTGTCGCTCCAGCTCAATGTCCGCCTCGGGCTGAACCAGGCGAGCGCGCTCGCGGAATCTGTCAATCGCCATCTGGTAGAGAACGGCCCTCAGCCATCCTCTTAACGATCCGCGACCGGAATACGAAAGGAACTTGCTGTCCCTGAGCTCAAAACCTGAATGCTTCAGCCCATACAATTCCGCATAGGCTGAGGACGCCAGCTCCTGAGCCTCGACTTCGCTCTGACAGTGGCTGCGCGCCGTCGCCAGCAGGACTGCCTTGTACTGACTCACGAAATCTTCCCAGGCTTCGGGGTTGCCTTTTGCGCAGGCTATGGCAAGGAACAGGTCATCTATATTAAGCTGGCCGATGATGCCCGGAGCGATCTCGTAAAGGTCCGCTCCCTGGCTATCCGCAGTATGGGCGATATGACCAAAGATCGAATCGACAAATTCCTGAAACGATACAGTGTAGGGTCGGGCGCAACTCTGATAAGCTTTCTCCAGCAGTTCCCGGTGGAGTTCGAAAAAATCGGTTGCGGTCATTAAGCTCATGCTTGCTGTTCTTTTCCCCGACTTTTGGCCATCGTCAGCCGTCTGGCTCAGATAACTCGTTTCGCTAGTTTATCATACCAGCGGTGTAAAATAACTTAAAAAACATCTGAAAACTTTGTTGCCCTGAAACCGCTTTTGGGTTAATCTCACATTCTTCCCCGTCCACGACTCGCTTTTAGCCGTATCCAATAAGCGAGTAGTTGACAATAGAACGGTCCGTTTTCAAGGTCTTGCAGAATTTTTCTTGGGAAATTATCCAGCGGCTCGGGTTTTTCCCTGAGCCTGACGTTTCTTGCCGTGAAGAAATAGGGTGCTGAACGAGATAGCGAGGCCACTTTTCCTTTCTGGTGGCATAGGTCTGGACAGACGGCGAGAGGAGGGTCAGTTTGACCGAAAAGTGGGATGGCGTCGAACGCCGATCCGGCGTCGACCGGCGTAAAGGGGAGCGCCGACGCAGCGATGCCTTCAGCATAGAAAGAATACTTAACGGTACAGCTTCCCGTCGAAGCGGGCGCGACCGTAGACAGGGCTCGCGCCGCACGTGTCACGAATCAGATACTAGTGACAGCGAATCTCTGATAGCGGCTTCAACCGAAGGGGTAATATGAAAGGTTTGCCTGCCGTCAAGAGTCTGATCGGCAATTTAGAGTAGTAGAAGCTGTTAAGCATCCGGCAGAACTATGAGTACCGACGGGATTTTGACCGGATCGACCAGCCGCAGATAGAAATATCCAATGCCTGCCAGACCCAGCATTAGGTTTGGTGCTTCGCCGCCGCCATTGACTCCGCAGGGCCACGGGAAATTGGTTTTTCTGTAGAGCTCGTAACCCTGCAAACCTACTTGTTCCGCGGCCTGCTTATATTCTTTGTTGTCAAAAACAGTACTTGCATAAATCAACAGGTCGGCGTTTCCTCCATTGCCGTGACAGAGCGAATAATTATTCTGTCCGGCGTACGGCGAGGGCGGCAGTATCTTTATTGTTGTTCGCAGGGCGGCTTCAGCCTCAGCTCGATAGGGTTGATCTCCGGTCAATTGAAAAGCGCGAATCCTTGAAAGCCCTATACCCGGCGCTCCGTGACACCACGCCGACATAAAGTTTGAAGGCCGCTGCGTTGTCTGTTGAGGACCGAAAACGCGCAGATCCGGCCAGTTCTCTTGTTCGGCGCTGAACCAGTGGCGTTCGTAATAGAAACCCTGCTCAGCCGCCGCCCGAAACTTCTGTTCATTCGTGTGTTTATATAATTCAAGCAACGCCCACGCGATACCCGCCGACCCATGCGAAAAACCGCAAAGATCGTGTTGCCCCGGAGGATTGTTAAGCGCATTCCACGACCAGCCGATGTTTGCTTTCCTTGCGGTCGCGATCAAGTGCTCGCCGTGCTTAATCGCCTGCTGGACGAGAAAATCATTTGGATATTTTTTATTTATGTTTAGCAGAGCAGGTATCGTTCCCGCGCTGCCTGAAATGATGTCCAGGCCGCCGACTGCAGGATCATCGCTAGCCTGCTCTTTCAGAATCTTGATCCCTTTATCTACAAAGCTGGAATTGTCCAGAATCTCGCCGACTTTAATGGCAGCGAAAGCGACGCCGACCAATCCCGTATAAAACGCTCCACGAGCTCTCTCGGAAATATCCTCGGTTCTCGAAAGAGCTTGTCTCATCGCGGCGTCGGCCGTCAGGCTAAAGATTCGTTCGTTGGTAGCCTGGAAAAGATGCGAAAGGAAATAGGCGATCCCGCTTGTGCCATTGTAAAATTCAGGCCCGAACGCGCGATGAACTACGATCCAACTGCCGTCGATAGGTTCCATCGAATCGCCCAGCCAGTTGCAGCGATTGCCCGACCACACAGCGTCGCGGCACAGCTTAGCGCCCAGATAATCTGCCGTTTCCAGAAAGATGTTGCCCGTTTGATTCATAGATTAAGAATGTGAATTCGGAAACACGTACAAATCGTTCGAGCCAGCGTTTAAATAAAGGTGATCGACGTTGAATCCGCGGCGCTCGAACTCATTGACGATATCCTGCACCTTCACGTGTTCTGACTTATCCTGGCCATTACTGCTGTTGTGACTGTTGATGATTGCTTCGGCCAGAATTCGGCAGCGACTGGTTCCAAAACTATCCTGTTGTCCGGGATCTTCGGCGAGAGCAAGCCCGTGTCCCAGCCGCTTGGTGAAAATCGGCGTATCCTGCAGAAGCGATGCTTTTATCTTCTTATATACGTCGGAAACGATCTCCGCCGTAATTCGATAAAATCTTTTATTGATGTACAGCACTGCCGAATCAAGGCGACTGTACGATTCACGATTGGTTACGCACTTAAACCTGAAGGGCACCTGAAAACGGTTTAGCGATGTTGTAATCAGCCGCATCAGATCGGCCGCGCCAGCTGCTTTGATATTCCAGTAGAACCTGACCAGATTCCAGTCGTCCGGCTCGTCGTGCATAAATTCGCCAAACGCGATGTAGAAACCCGGTTGAAGTGATTTTGTTCCTTTCTGAAGAAAAACGCTGATGTTTGCTCCCTGTCTTGGGGCCATACCGGGTCCGTCGTGCGTAATGAATTCACCCGCCCACAACGCGCGGCTCTGTCCGCTCTTATGGGCCATAACCTGACCTGACGGTAGAACCTGGGTTATCTGCCATCCGGCATCCCATCGCTCGCTGCTCGCGTTTGAATCGATCAGCGTCTGCGTAAAAGCATCGTCAGGCAGAGTGGGCGGAAATTCTTTGTGGGTGTCGCCGCTAAATTTGTGGCAAAAGCAATACAGGTATATGTGCTGCGTCAGCAGACCGATCAAATCTCCTTCCGTTCCGGCCACCAGGTGCTGATGGGCGACAGGGGACTGGGTGACGACCTGTCCGGCGAAAGAGAACGAGGTCGGCGATAGTATCTTTACTGCTCTAACGATCTTTCTGATTTCCGACAGAGTTTGATTGCTCACTGCAGCCTCGCGTCCTGTTATAAACCCAGCAAATCCGTCACAGCCTCTTTTGGATTCTCCAGAATGTTCATGCACACCTGAAGCAGGCATATAGCATTCGGTGTGATCTGCGGCGAATAATTCATGTGTTCGTAAACTGTCTGGATCATCCGCGCCGCGCCGCATTTGACGCTTTTTTCCAGAAGATCTTTCTGTTGCTGCTTGCCCTCCACCTGTAGCGCTTCGGCGTATGCGCTCCAGTAAGCTTTTATTGCAGGCAGCATATCGTCAATTGGATATTTAGCTTTATCCAGCAGCTGAGAAGGCGGAACATCGCCCGCAATCGGGATCGACATTATCCAGAATGTAATATAGGACTGAAATATTGCGCCAGCGTCCCAGCACGGGTCTCCAATATCGGCGAGTTCCCAATCCACAATCTTAACCTGCAATTCTTCGCCGCCGTTTTTATATACAACGCAGTTCTCCCACTTGATGTCGCCGTGAATCAGGGCGCTGAATTTGTATTCGTTTTGCAGGCTATTCAGATGAGAAGGGAATTCCGGATACCTTTGAAGTATCCCGATCAACTGCGAGTTCGCTGCGGAGAGCGGATCCAGAAAAGCCGGATTGGTTTGATGTAAATTCAGAATCCAGGGGATTCGCTTTTGAAACTTCGAGTCTTTTGCGCCGTTTTTGACTTTCGGTCCGATCTCGCGGTGAAATTCACCCAGCCGTTTGCCGATTAGCGCGGCAACATCTGCCGGAAAATGCCCCAGGCGTGTGTGGTAATCGGCCAGGTTTTCGCTGTTGTCCAGCAACTCTATGACAAGAATATACTGGCTGGGATCGAACCAATAGTATTTAGGCATCAAAGGAATTAACCCGGCAAAATCGGGATCGTTCTGTGCCAGACCGTAACAGGTAGCCTCGTACTGCAAAGTAAGAATCGATTGCTGGTCCCAATTTTTGATCTGCTTCAGAAAGAGGCTCGGATTTTGCCTCCGGATTACTTTGAAATTGCGATTCCGCAGAGTCTTTTCCGTTATGGTAAGGTCGCCATCGACTACGGAATCATAAGTAATCAAACCGCGTCCCAGCAGGTAATGTGGTATTTTCGCTGGCGTTAGTATCATGATCACATCTTATACTGTTTTGTTAACACGGCAGTAAACAAATAACAAACCTGTAAGAAATAATTTACGCTTCAAATCAGAACAGGAGAAGCGGAAAGTGTTTTCCGCTTCTCCTTAGTTTGCATTCTCCGGTTCACGCGCTGCTATCAGCAGCAGGCGGTGTGAACTCCGGAGCAGGGCGGGCTTGATACCTGACAGCACACCGTATGGACGCCGGAGCACGGAGCTACCGATACTCTGCCTCCTGGATCATGGCAGCAGGCCGTGTGGACTCCCGAACACGGCGGTGCGGAGATCGGGCAGCACTGTGTATGCACACCTGAACACGGCGGATGCGAGATTGGACAACACTGCGTTTGCACCCCTGAACACGGCGGTACGGACACAGGTCCTGGGCAGCACTGGGTCTGCACGCCGGAGCATGGCGGATGCGAGATCGGACAACACTGAGTCTGAACTCCCGAACAAGGTGGAGCGGAGATTGGGCAGCATTGTGTCTGTATGCCCGAACATGGCGGCGCGGATACCGGAGCTGCCGCACCCAGACCCACGCAGCACTGTGTTTGTACCCCAGAGCATGGTGGCGCGGAGATTGGACAACACTGTGTTTGTACTCCAGAACATGGTGGAGCAGAGATTGGGCAACACTGCGTCTGTACCCCGGAGCATGGCGGCGCCGAAATTGGGCAACACTGTGTCTGTACGCCGGAACACGGCGGTGCGGATACTACGCCAGCGCCTGGCGGACAACATTGAGTGTGAATTCCGGAACACGGCGGATGCGAGATTGGACAGCATTGTGTCTGCACTCCGGAACATGGCGGGTGCGAAATCGGGCAGCATTGCGTCTGCACACCCGAACATGGCGGATGGGAAATCGGACAACACTGTGTCTGCACTCCTGAGCATGGTGGATGCGAGATTGGGCAACATTGAGTTTGTACACCCGAGCATGGTGGATGCGAGATTGGACAGCATTGCGTCTGTACGCCCGAACACGGCGGAACGGACACAAGACCTGGGGCTCTGGCCGCGAACGCTTCGACCGGTCCTCCCGGATCACCTACACCGCCGCACCCGGCTAATCCGGTGGCCGCACGACAAATAACCGGTGACGTTACGACGCATCCTGGGCCGATTTCACTTGGTGGTATGCACGGATGGATAACCGATTGACACGGTATCAAAACCGATGGGCACGGCGGAAGCAGCGTGTGGCATATCGGCGAAAACGTATGACACGCGATCGGCGATACTGTAACGCAAATGTTCGTCGCGCAGACGACGGACGGCGCAATGTTGCAGTTTGGAGCAGTGGTGTTAGCCACGCCTGCCTGAGCCTGCGCAGCAGACTGGAAGTCCTGCTGGATGCGACCATCCAGGAATTTGGCTTTCTTTCGGTCTGATCCAACCTTTCCATGCGTTACCTCTGCATCCCGGTTGATCCAGACGTAATTACCACCCAGAGGCGATTGGTCCTTCGGTATTTCGACCGTGTGAAGGATCGCATCCGACGGGATCTCTACATAATCGCTGAGATTAGGATCGAGATACAGTCTTGTGTGTCCCTCTTCAGAAGATGCTCCCAAATAACCCTGCAGTAATAATGTATCCGGTGGGTTATTTGGATCCTTGACAATCTTATCGATAAAGTTCGACGGATTGTCCCCTCCATCATTTTTAGGCATTTCTTCTTTTCTCCTTTAGGGTAAGCGGACGATTTGGCCGGGAAGGCTTCGGGTGCAGGCGAATCAGAAGAAAGCAATCGGATAGTGTGTATAAAAATCTCGATATCTCTCTGCTGATTAATCGACATCGGAAGACTTACTACCAGGCCGTTGCGGTTGCTCTGAAGCTTGTTTAGGGCTTGTTTACAGAAATGTGATAATTACTTCTGCAAACGGCGAGGATTCTAAACCAAACAGGATTTAAATAATAGGAAAAACGGTGTCTCAACTGGATAAATTGCAATAATTTAGCGCTGGCCCGCGTTAAGTTTCCGTAACCGGCGTTAAGCAAATTACTTTGAGGGCTGACGTGCGAGTTCTGTCGTTTAGTAAATTGCTGTATCGATTGATATTTATTAGTAGCTCTGCTGTTAATTATTATTAACGAGCAGGGAACTATTGGCCGATTCTTTGCAAAACGGCCCTCATAGTCCTTACCGCTCCATTTTCCGTGGGGGAGGATTGGCCTTCCGACAAAATCGCAACGCCTGTCAACTCGCAAGAATCGATCTGTCTTTACCACATGAGTGGCATCCAAGGTGGGTCGGCTGATTCCAGAACATCGCTATACACTCAGGAATTTGCCAGCATTGCTGCTTCAACTTTCAGTATCATCTGGTCGATTGCTGGTATGACGGCTTCAATATACTGTTTCAGTTGTTCATAGGGAGCCAATTGATTCGCTAAATCGCGCCTTTTGGCATCACGGCTGATTGTTTGAACGTCTCTTATGATCCTTCCAATCCCGCCACCACCTATAAATTTTGAACCACGTTGACGTACGGTCTGAGTGTATTCTGCCCGAATGATTCGTTGCTGTTCTTTGATTTGGCGTTTTTGTAAAGAATACTCTTTCTTCTTCAGCTTTAATTCCTTTAATGCCAATTTAGCTTCTGCGGTTGTTTTAGCATACAGCGTAATTTCACCGCTGGGCGATATGTTTATGTACGAAAGCGGCTCTCCGATGGGCCCTCCGACCCACTGGACATTGTTAAAGTCCTGGACCAATTTCGTCCCGCACTGACCGCAAAAACTGTCTGAAGCGTCCATTGGTTGGCCGCAATTTGAACATGAGATGATTGTCATACTCGCTCCTGGCGCTCTCAATGAGGCGATGCTGGACCTGACGCTGCGCATCAATCGGCCAACTTAACGTGCGCGCTCCTTATTCAATATCTAAGCACATTGCCACAAAAACTTACCAGATCTGCCGTCTTTCGAGATAAAGACATATCCGACTCCGGAATCTCCGAAATTCACGTAAAAAGGCGCGGAAGCGGAATCGAGCTGTAATAACAGTTGCCACCCCTCGCCGTCAGGATATTCTTCCTCTTGAAGAAAGATCGGAGTGCCTCCAATCTTTGTCTCTTCCAGGGCGACTCCATCCAGGTCATCTTCAAATCCTCTCTCAGGGTCATCTCCGGGACTTACCTCTACAGAGAATTCACATGGGATGGGTTGTAATAGCTCGCTGTCTTGTTTCTCTTCCATGCGGTAAAGAGTCGGCCCTGTTGCAATCGCAGTTGTCGTGACATTCGTTCCATTTGGTTGAATGATCACGGCATTCTCACCACTATCCGGGTCCCAGGTTCCATCAACATTATCTTCGTCATCAGTCATAAAGACGTAAGCCACTTTGCCCGCTACATCGCCGAATAATTCAGGGTAAAGAGCTATCTGACAGATAAACTGCATTGGATTACCTGTCTGTTTGCTGACGGGCCACTCAGGATCAGTTATCCATACTGGCTGTCCACCGAACTTTGTAATCGGCTCCGTGATCGGCGCGGTGGCCGCATGAAAAGAGACGCTGTACTTTTTTGTCATTTCATTCTTCTCGTTTTCGGGGACTTCAGATGCCAACGTTGTGCATCACCCTACAGATGCTCTGCTTCACGCAACATTGGTGTAAAAGTGATCCCGATCAGCAATCCCTCAGGCGCAATGAACCGGCTGACGATCTGCCCCCACGGTTCCTTCTTGTTCTTGACCAGCATTCGATAACCCTGCGATTCCAGCTCTGTCGTAGCGGCTTCGACGCTCTCAACGTCAAATTCGAGCCAAGCCTGCGGAGCAGTGATGTCGTCTGGCCAAGTATCGCTCCCAAAACATGACTGTGCTGCCTGAGCCAGTGGCCAAAGAGCGAAACTTTTTGCGCCATTGAGGCCCTCGGTATGAAGATACCCACCTTTCTCCTCTTTGAAGTTGATGCCGAGAGTCTGGTTGTAGAGATTTCGACTTGCCCCGGCATCCCGGACAATCGGCCCGAAGCCGGCGATAAATAGAACCCTTACGTTGCCGAGTTGCACGATAGCACCACCTTTCTGAAACCACGGGCTGATGACCTGATGCTGTGTGATTCATTCTAGCTCGTATCCGACGATCAAGTTTCCAAACGCATTCCCACGCTCCATTTTCACGCTTGAATTCCGAACGTCAATTCAGGCAAAAGCCAAAATTGTCAAAGCCAGGCGACATCAACCTTTCTGGCTGAACCGCCACGGAGACACCTTTGCCGCACCTCAAGCAGCCTTCAACCCACAGTGCGCGCCGTTACTCTGTTTCCAGGCTCGCTTCAAAACCATAGCCCACTAAATCATCAAAGGGTAATTCAAAGATTTGGTCATCCTGCAGATGCACGGCGATCAAATTTAACCGATGTAATTCCTGTTCGATTTCATAAATACGCCGGCACAGTTGTGCCGTCTCTTCTTTTTCTTCGCTGGAAATATCATCTTGCGAGAAGAGCGCCTTTTCACCTGGCCGGTGCCCCATCCATGTTTGTTGGGTGCTCCGGATTAGATAGGAGCGAAGTTTTTTCTTGTCTTGCATGAGATTATCCAGCGTAGCGTTACGCTTGACCAATCTTTTTTCCAGTTGGGATATGCGATTGCGTAACGCACCTTTGATCTCTTTTCCTGTTTTCCTGAATCGCAGTTCTAATGCCATCTTCCTCCTTATTGTGCTTTTGGGTCGTCTATTTTAATGCTACTGCACTCAATAATTGTTCGAGCATCTATTCTTTCGAAGGTCAGGTCAACGAACAAATGCCCCGGTTTTGATTTGTGATCCTTGTCATAGGATAAATGCGCAAGCTCCGATTGAAGATGTGGTGAACTGGCAAAGAACTCTCTTAACACATCCAGGTTCTTTATACCGCCAAATCGGAGGGCTATGGGAACATTATAATATCCTGTTTGGCCGATCCATCGCCCCGTCAGGATTCTCAGGGTCATTTCCTGACGCGGGCCAAATGTCACGCCTTGAATCAACGCGTCAGAGAAGTCATGTTTCAGGTCAGGGAGCTGCATTCTGTTCGTCGATATTAGCGATTTCATACCTGAGTTAGCACGGAGTTAGTCTGGAATACGAGATGCTTCTTTGTGCAACCACTCACTACAAAGCCTGGAAATCTTAATTCGCCGCCGTTGCGCCTCCTTGCCTATCTTCACGTAATCGCTGAGCGGCAGTCTAAGCGAAATCGTTTTTGTCGGACGATTTGTGGACTGTAGATTTGTGGGAAGCCCGATGCTCCAAAGACCTGTCCACTCAATTTCCGCCGAATCACGCCTGAAGGCCAGTTCGACGCCAGCTTCAGTCCGAATGCCCTCAAGTGTGTGGTCAAGTGGACTGTATTCGGAGAAGGGGATTTCCGCCTGCCGTAGAGCATCTTCTGCTTCCGGCCGGGAAAGGTGTCCATGGATTACCCATGGATCAAGTTCGAGAGCATTTCCGCCGCTGAAATGCTGAAAATTGTCGGCGAAGATCAAGTAAAGCCTGTAATCCGCAGACTCATCGAAATGGAGTTCCATCGTTCCGTATTTTAATATATCTGATCGTTTCCGGTGTCGGCGCGGAACGGAGAAGTCATGTGGCGGGCCGAGAATGTGCGTCACCTCGTCCTGATGCATCCCGAGTGCGACCGGTCCGAACTGTCCTGTCCGAAGAAACTCCTTTAAGTGCACGGTAATCATCAATGAAATATCCTATAAGTAAAGCCGTAGAACATCAGGGTTGAGAGGGGCCGCGCGACTTCTTTCAACCCAGCGTCGCTCCACGTTATAAGTGATTTCGGCGATTTGGAGTGCGGAGCCAAACACGCTTCGCACCCAAGATAGTCGCGCACGGCGTCACGCGGAGATCGACTTCAACTCAACAAATAGATGACCTGAGTCTCGAGCTTCGTTGCATCGTCGGTCCAGTCGCCGTAGATTTCCCACGAGCACCCGCCGAATGCGCGACCGGTCGCCGCTCGCCACAAACGGATCGCCTCATGTGCGGCAGCGAGTTTATCGTAGCTGCCGACATGAGTGGTCATGGCGACTTCGCCCGCTGGCGTCTCTGTACAGATTACCTCGCCTTCGCCCTCAAACGGCCGAATAACCTGAACGCCGAAGTAAATATCCATCGCGGCATCAGCTTGGCTAGCATGATGGTAGAGGAAGCAATTATGTCCATCAGTTCGCAGGCCTTTATTGCGGCGGAGAAATTCCCAGACCAGATCAAGCGCCGGCTTCCAGATCCGGCCAATGTCTCGACCTGGCGCGCGCCGATGCACTGCCGCGAGCGTTTGTGCGGTGACGGTTCTGGTGACAACCTGACAATTCATCAAGTGGTTCCTCTTTTCTCTTTCGCTTTAGACAACGCAAGCTGTCGAACAGAAAGGTTCACCATGCTGCGCCTTTCCACAGGGGATTGTCAGATAAACTGGCGCAGCTCTGGTTCTACGGCTGTTAGGCACTGTTTCGGACTCAGCCGTATCGACTATGAGCAGCCGCACGAGCCTGCTGGCTGTACAGCTTCCAACCCGTCAACCGGATAACCGTCAAAACGCCAGCAATCGATTCCACCAATCAACTCCTTCACGCGGAATCCAAGCTGGACCATGTTCAGCGCACCTTTGGTAGACCCGTTGCACCGAATGCCATCGCAGTACGTAACGATCAAAGCCTCTTTGTCGAGGTGAGCCGTTGTCGCAGTGCTCATAGTTCGATGTGGGATATTGATGGCGCCGGGAATGTGGCTTCTCTCATATGTTTCCGGTGATCGCGTATCTACAAGAAGGATGTTGTCTCCTCGTCCAAGGGCTTCATTTAAATCCCAGGGGTCGATTTCGTATTGGAGTTTCGCTTTATAGTACTGCACTTGATCGTCCATACGTGTCTCCTGCCAGATCAGAAAATTTTTCTCAGTGAATATTATTGTATTTAAGAAGCACCGAACCAGCAAACCGAGTATCGGGAAAGTCAGCCCTGATAATCACTGTCTGTTTTATCTCTTCTTCGACCGTCCTGATCAGACCGAGGTACCCCCCGGGCGCCGCGCGTCAGCGGTCGCGCACTGAATCACAGGTTCACCGGCCAAACTGGTGGCGCGTGTCGAAGGGGACTCATCTGTCTCGGGATAGATGGTCACTATCATACCGGCCCCGATTTTGGCGACTCGTTGGATGGTTGCCGCCCGAATCTCTGATCGGAAGCTTTGTGGCGATGTGCCACTTTCATAACCGATATCGAAGAGTCGTGAGCAACACCCGTCCCAAATCTGACGGATGTCTTTTGGCAATTGCTCTACAAGTGTGCAGAAAATATTTATGGTCGCATCGGCGTCCGAACTTCCGCCAGCGATTGAGAAAGACGCATGTTGATAGCCTCTCATCTCACCGTGGTGAAGAACAATAATATCATCACCAAATTCATCCACAATTTGCGAAACGTCGTCTTTCGATTCGATTTCCAAATCTGTATTTAGATAGTGAACATTCATGCATTATCTGCCTAGCGCCAATATTGACGGACGGCGCGGTTACATTCAGATTATATATTGCGACCGATTCTCATTTACGCACAACCGCTGCTCCGGTCCAAGCTGTTGTGAGGCGCGGCTCAAGTTCCTATGCCGAGATCGTTACTCTTAAACAAAGACGACAGCAGACAACCTATACTATTCAGAGATTCCTTTCCCCCTTGCTCTCTGTCAACTGCGCATACGACATGATTAACTTCCAGTCCAGCCTCTCTCATTTCTACTACTGATTTGCACACTTGTCCTGCTGTCGTAATCACGTCCTCTATAACTATTACGCGATCACCTTTGTTAAAACTGCCTTCGACAAGATTCCTTGTCCCGTAACTCTTTGCTGCCTTCCGCACGTACAAACAAGGCCGTCCTGTAAGCTGAGACAAAACCGTGGCTATTGGAATGCCTCCAAGTTCCAGACCGGCTATCCTATCGTATGACTCCGGTAACAACTCCTGCATTTGTTCTGCGATAGCCGCAAGAATCTTTGGATCACTTTCAAATCTGTACTTGTCAAAATAAAAAGAACTCTTTATTCCGGATCGGAGAGTAAAATCTCCCTGCAACAAAGCGACGGTTCGAATATGTTCAGCCAGGTATTCTCTCTTCATAATATTACCTCAACGGGTAGCACCCAACGCCAAGATTGACCGGGCGGCGCGGTCAGATACAAATTAAATGTTGCGATCAATTCTCATCGCGCGCAACCGCCGCTCCGGTCCAAGCTGTTGTTAGGCGCATCGGTATCGTAAGTGATCAATACCTCGACTGCCAAGCTAATCGCTGATCGCCACGATCGGCAATCTTCTCTACGATAGCGTCGAGTCTGGCGAAAACCTCCCAGCGCTCGCCTGCGATACGCGTGAGCATTCCGGAGCAGACCATGTCTTCAAGCATCTCGGAACGCTTACCCTTCCAACTCGTATCCGCAAACCCCACGAGCAGATCCTCGAGCGTACAGTCTCCACCGTGTTTCCAAATTGCGTGCGTTTCGGCGAACCGTGCCAAGCGATCTTCAAAGCCATGTGCCACCAACAGTCGTCGGCCGTCGATCTCGTGTTTGGCACCGGGTTGATAGAGTTCGTCCGGGTGTAACGCCTTGCCGACATCGTGCATTGCCGCGCCGAAGAGTACCGCCTCCCGGTCCATCTGGAGGTCAGGCCACACCTGAGACAGAGCATCGATGAGACGAAACGCCACATCATGAACGAGCCGAAGGTGGGCCACGAGCCGCGCAGGCGCGGTTATCTCGACGAGCAGTCGTGTCGCATATCCCGGCAGTCGCGTAAGGTCGAAGTCAGCGTCATCGCAAAAGGGGTCACTCATTACAATCCAGCTAGATTCCGCTTGTTAGGTCAGGCCCGGGTACGTTTGCGTGGCGTCCGCTTTATTAATTCCGTTAACTGATCGGGGCGTTTGCTACCATTCAACTCTGCCAGTAATTGTTCAGGAAACTCCTGATAGTGTTCGCCCCACCATCTCTTCAACTTATTATTCCAGATACGCCAGCCTTTCCCAGCTTCTGCCTTCGCTACGAATCTTCTTGTCGGCTTTCCCATACCTAATTTCGCCTGAGACCTAACATACACTTAGACCGTGAAAACGCGGCCTAATTCGCTATCTCGAGTATTATACCAAAAAGCTCGAACGGTACTGTCGCTCAGCTAATCTTTATCTTTGGCGTCGCTAGGGGACGCAATCTCCTCAATTTGCCACTGCCGTAGCACTCGCGCTGATTGGTGACACCTGCAATGATGCACCCAGCAGAAGCGTGTTATTTGGTGTCCCATCGTCATAGGTAATCACGCGCTTTCGCGTTGTCGACGGGTCCAACCGCTGAGATAAATAGGCTCGCTTGGAACTGCAGGGCAATCCGTTAATCGTGAGTTCAAATCTTTGTTTCTCTGAACAGGTCCTCTTGCTTGATCGTATCGTTGTAGTCCCTTGTCAAATCATCCCAGGACTGTGACTCTCTCTTCGCGTTCTCCATTTCTCGCCAGATTAATGCGACATTGATAATTGGCTGGAGATTAACTAAGAGCGAGAAAAGTACTGACCAAATAATTGCCTTTACGATGCTGATAGCCCAATACTGGGTGAGGTATAGTGCGGTGCCTAGCAAAACGGAAGCGAGAGAGCGCCACGCAATGGTGACAAAGCGGGCCTTCAATTCGCCAAACCTGAATTCCGCCGCGTGGCGTTCTACCTCCAGTTTGGCATATTTCCGCAGGTTAGCGTCTTCATCGAGTGGAGATTTGTGTTCTGGCATTGCGTAATCCCTAAAGCATATTCGATGCGTTCACATCTCGCGGTACCATTTGGCGGTATCGCATGGTCACAAACAAGATATCGAACTCGGCCCGATATGGCGACGCGCAATTGCCGTTTTGGTCAAAGCCGTTTTATGGATATCGCGGGACCTTTTTGGGTAGCTTGTCCGGGTGATCTTTGAAGAAGTCCATTATCTGGTCCTTCTTATAAACAATTTCGAATGTTTTTCCCTGGCCCATCTTTTTTATCAGCTTAGGTAATTTGTTGTCTTTATCTGCATCCTGAAGCTGGAGATACGCCCGAACCTTTGGCCACTCTCCATCCGTCCGGTTTACATCGTCTAAATTGCCATTGCTGTTGAAACCGGGATTACTGCTTGAATCTTTAAACTTATTAATTAAATGGTCCCTGATCTCCTTCACGCGTTTTTTATTGCTCGCGGCATAATACGATTCATTGGTGGAATAAACGTCTGCTATGGTTTTCAGATTATCGCAGGCCTTATCGTTTTTTGGCCCCTTCAAGTTCCTGCATTCATTTTTAAAATAATTGCCGTTTAACGTATCATCTTTATAGCTGCCATCTAAAAGAAACTTGTTGAATTTGTAAGTATCCGCTTTTGTTCTATATGGCGTTGATTCTTTAAGGCTGCTTTTACCTTTCGCGAACAAATTAAAATAAACCCATTCCATATCATCTTCCTGCCCCATATTTGCCTCTGTCGCAATGATCGCGGCCAGTGTGTTTAAATCTTCATCCGAAATTTTATCGGATAGCGGCTTATCTTTAGTCTTAGTGGTGTCCGGCTTATCGTCTTTTTTCTGGACGGCGTCTACCGATCCGTTCTGCTGCACAACGTGGGCCAACTCATGGGCCAATAAATGTTTTCCACTCTCTAATTCAGGCCTGTATCGGCCACTGTTAAAATAAATATCGTTGCCTACAGTAAAAGCCTGCGCCCGCATTTCTCGATTCATTTGCACCGCATAATTTCCAGTATGGATTTTCACGCCAGAGAAATCAGCGCCAAACCGTCTTTGCATAAAGCTCTGCGTATTACCATCCATGCTGCTGCCGCTGCCCCTGGTGGCATGTATCTGTTGCGTCAGGCTGTCGCTTGCTGCGCCACCCTCTGTTCCTTTCGCCTGTATAAGCGGCGTGATGGTTTCAGCTAATGGTTTTCGTTGTAACCGCTGGCTAACTTCTTCACAGCCGGCACACTTGCGCTGCACCAGCGGTGTGTCCGTCATCCGCATCACCTGGTCAGCGACGCGGTCTGCCTGCTGCTCATATTGATCTCCGGGACTGTTGATTGTCAGTTTCGTCTGTATCGCTCCGGCGACAGGAGTATGTATGGGAATCCGGCTGAAATCGTGTCCAAAGCGAGATAATGCCGTCGCGGTCGATCCAGCTTCGTCTGCTTCAGCAAGAGTATGCAACACCGGTTGCGCCTCTTGGTTACCAATGGCGCGATGCAAGTGCGGCATAGTATGCGGGCGATGATCCGGTCCAGGTTTTATGATATTAGACCGAGCTAGGCCGGATGATGCTGGCGTTTGAGGCTGATTCTGATTTTGTGCAAAGGTTCGCATGCTCCATCTCCTATTTTGTTGCAGCAGGGCTGCTAAGGATCACATTCAGCGGTCAACCGCGAATCGCGGCCTCGATTGCAGCGATGTCGATTTTTTGCATCTGCATCATCGCATCAAACGCCCGCTTGGCGACAGCGCGATCGGGATCGGTGACCGCTTTCGTCAGAGCAATCGGCGTAATCTGCCAGGACAGTCCCCATCTGTCCTTGCACCAGCCGCACGCGCTCTCCTGTCCACCATTCCCGACAATTGCGTTCCAATAACGATCGGTTTCGGCCTGGTCAACCGTCGCGACCTGAAACGAAAATGATTCGTTGTGCTTGAACACGGGTCCGCCATTGAGTCCAAGGCAGGGAATTCCCATTACCGTAAATTCGACCGTCAGGACATCGCCTTGCTTACCGGACGGGAAGTCGCTCGGGGCGCGGTGCACCGCATCGACATGTGAATCGGGAAAGGTCTCCGCGTAAAATCGCGCCGCGTCTTCAGCTTCTGTGTCGTACCAAAGGCAAATTGTATTCTTGGCTGGTTCCACTTCGTCACTTCTCCTTGTTTACGGGCTCTCGAACGCTCAGGTTAACACAGCACGAACGCTCGTGATCGACAGACTTCAATTGCCACTCCGAAGGCACGGATACTTTTGAGTGTCCAGCGAGTTCAGGAGCGAGATAATTTTCTCCTCCACGTCTTTCGGCAGTGTTGCGTCAGTCGGCTTTTTGGCGTCAATCGGGACATTGTCGATAAGTGTCTGTGTGACGTCAACGATGTTGGTTAGCATCGGACTGGTCTCCTGTTTCACCCACTTGCCATCACACTTCAATTCAAAATCACCCGGCTTCTTCCATCGCAGAACAAGTATTTTCTGCTGCTTCGCTCCTGTGGAAAGCAGGCGGTTCGTTGTGGTCAAGTCAACCTGAAACGAGGCGGGCTGTTCTTTTCGGCTTTTCACCGGACCAAAGTCCACAATCATTGACTGCATTTTGTAAGACCCTTCCGTAGGTTCAATAAAGGCGGCAACGATACTGGTCTGGTTATCCCTAGGCCCTACCTTTACCTGACTAATACGTTCCTGACTTAACGCAGTGCCGACGAGAAAACAAAGGCAGATGAATAGAGATTTGATCAAGCGCATGGTTTGTTCTCCAAAAATTCAGAATTGTACTATATAACGCCCGTCAGATAGCATAACACGGCGGCCTAACGTCTGAGCTGGCCCCGCGACGCCTTACCATTCAACGTTCGCCGCGCAGGTTCAGTGACTTGTTGCGGGTGCTGACAGATCCTGACGAGCGGTCTGCGTTAACCCTCACATTCAAGTCACAACGTCTGATAGTCTCGTATAAATCTCTTATCGAAAATACATATACCTGTCGTCAGCAATAAGATGGGCGCAATACCAGCAACGCCGGCCACAAATCCGAACAGCGGATTTGCACCGACAACAAACAACGCAGTCAGCGGCCCGATTGCGTTCATAACTCCGTGAAGAGCACTTGGTCCTAGAATAGTCCTTGATTTAAATCGGCAGTAGGCCATCGGGAAAGATAGAGTCACGGTAAATAACGTCATCATAAATATTCCGGCCACCGGATGACCTGGATAGTTGTGCCCCTGCACAATGATCGGGGCATGCCATAATCCCCACACGACGCCAACAAACAAGTTGCTTCTGAAAAAGCCCCAGCTTTGGGTTTCTCTCAATAACAGTCCGCGCCAGCCTAACTCTTCTCCAAAAGTGAATGGGAGGCTAACGGTAAGACCGCCGATGGTGCCTTGCACAAGCGCTAACAGGAAGAGCGCAATAGGTGGAATCGGAGGATGTTGAGGCACATCACCAAAAACTCCGTGAAAAACGATTGTGATTTGGTGTACCAGCGCAGCTTCGCTGAAATCGACCCGGGCAAATAGATCGACTCCGAAACCGTTTCCCAAAATGGCAATGACCAAGAATGCTCCAAGGACGACGAACCATACGAATCCCGCGGCAGTGATAAAAAGCCAGCGCCACGATACGTTTTTGAGCGTGAACCCGTATCGCGTCAAGCTGTCGCGATAGACCACGTTCTGTAAGATCAGCGTGGCGTATGCAGGGCCGGGCATAAAAAGAAGCGCGATGATGATGGTGCTCGGGATTGACCCGTATTGTACGTGCAGCAAGTACGCGACCAACGCCACTGACCAGCTAATCACGAACGTTAAGAGAATAAATTGTCGGCCTTTTTTGCTCAGCATATTTCTGAACAATGGTTCAGGAGAAAGCCATCCGACGCTAGCACGAATCCGGCTTGCGAAAGAGTACTTGCGTTCAACCTTGTTAGGTGTCGGCTCTCTTTAGCTCATAGTCGTTTAAAGCCTGGCTCTCTATTGCCGCAGCCTGAGGGTGGTTATTGTTTCACGCGACGGACGATCTCGTAACCAAAGAACCAAATATATAATCCCTGCATAAACAAGAACATTTAAAGCGTCACCGGCCAAGATATAGAAATCTGAATTCGGACCATTATGACTCGCTGGATCAAGCAGAAGAGTTCCCGGCATTAAGAGCAGCCCCGCGAGCCCATAGAACGACGGCAAGACGATTGCACCAAGAAGTGCAAGCAAGAACATCGCGATCTGTGTTAACACAGCGCCTATTGATGCGATCACAATCCGCCTCATTCTAAACGACCACTGTCAACGCAAGGCCGATTACGATTTCACGCCCGGCCGCCTCAGGAGATTTTAATCACGTTCTTCGCCTGTAGCCCTTTCGGCCCTTCGACCACCTCGAAGCTGACGCGGTCTCCTTCAGATAAAGTTCTAGGACCGTCCCCGATAATTGATGCATGATGGACGAACACGTCTGCACCTCTTTCGCGCACGATAAACCCATAGCCTTTCTCGGCATTAAACCACTTCACGACGCCTTGCTCCGTCATTTTAGTTCTCTCCTCTCTTCGAAATCACATTTCACCACCCCTTAACGAAAAGGGCCTGGCGCCGCGCATCAGCGAACGCGCACGCCCTCACTTCATATCGATTCGGGTTCATTCCTTCTTCTTTTTATATTCCTCCAGGCAGTAATCCAAAGGCCTGCCTTCATTGTAAATGCAATTGCAGAAGCGTGCGCGGTCCTCGACGCGAGCATTATTGCGGCATCCGTTGGTGCACTCCAGTTGGGAATTGCCAGGGCGGATGTCGTACATAAAGGCATTGATGGCAATCACGGCTGCGACTACTGCGACGACGCCTCCAAAAAATAGCCAGGGAAACTTGCGGGACACCGCCTGATTTGGCATTGCGCCGACGGCCTGCGATGAGGAGAAAGGCAGAACGTATTTCAACCGCGCATAGTCCCAACACAGTAAATACAAGTTTGCCAATACCATCAACGTAGTGATGCGAGTGCCTTCAAATCGGGTCGCATAGGCCAAAACACAAATATTGAAGATTATTGGGAAATAGAGAATCGCTCCCAGCAACGTTGTCCTTGGAATGAGCAGTAGCAGCGCCGCCGTCAGTTGGCACAGGCCGATAAACTTGTAATAAAAGCCGGTAAGATACAACGCGTCAAAATAGTGGCCTAATGGATGATTGGAGGGTAACCCTGTAAACCGCTCCCCCATGACTTTTACAATGCCAGAAGGGATAAACCCCAGGGCTAATGCGACGCGGCAAAAGACGGCGAAGTAGCGCAACCATTGGTTACTCTTGCATTCACTGTAGAAATGGTCAAGGTCGGCAAGTAGGCTCATAAGATCCAAATCAAACGGGTGCACCTAGCCCCGGAGTTAACGCCGCATGAATTGAGCTTGCGAGAGAGTGCTCGCGTTCAACCAATTGTTAGGTTTTTGTGAAATCGAAATATATAAATTCTCCTGTCACGTATTGCGATCTAAGATGCGTAATATTACAAGCCATAATCTGACTCGCGCTTTCGATTAGAGGCAGCAATTCTCTAATCAAAGCTTCGCGATTAGTTTCAGCGTTGTAACGCCAGGCATGCGGCGCTGATAAGACAATCTGTTCGATTCTACCTGCACAATGCGTTTGGGCCAGGAATACGTAATTTTTCCTGCGCTCCAAGTCTTTAAACTCAACCCCAACATTCAGATAGAAAGACCAGTGAACACCGGGAGCGCCATTCCATTGGCTGGCTTGAAAATTGAAATGCTCCCAGTAAGTGCCCATTTCACGAGAGAAGGTGCATCTTGTCTTTTTGAAACCAAGTTCCTTCAAACAACTTCGGTAAAAATCAGACAGAAAATCGTTAAGCCAATTTTTAATAGTCAATCATCAGTGCCTAACCCTGGTGTTCAGGCGGTACGAATTGAGAGAAGCGAAAGAGCGCTCGCCTGAAACACATTGCTAGACGGTGCGTTTGCTGTAATAGCCTTTTGTCCCAATTCCAACCGTCGAGAAATATTGTCCTTCTTCGTCCTCGTCATTTTCCGGTAACACCGGACGCCAAAGACTTAATTCAAGGTTAGGAAAGATATAGCTGTAGCCAAGTTCAGGATCGTTTCTGTCATAAGGAGCGTCGTTTGCAAGAAACTCTACCAGATCGGCCGCCGCTATTTCAAAGAGAGATATACCCTTGTAGATGGCCGAGATTGGACCGCCCGATGATAGTTCAATGTATTCAACTTCATCGCGGTCATCAAAAAAAACCTGAAATGCCGAGTCATAATAGGAATCAGTCAGCATCGCTGAGTCGACTGTTTTTCTAAAGGTTTCAGGCTGTATTCCCATCGCGGCACGTGATTCCTCTCGGCCCATTTTTAAAAGCACCGGTCCAACGCCCTTGAGGGGGACTACTTCGAACATTGATTGGTTCTCCTGTCCGCTATCAACTTGCAACTGCGTAACATCTCGCATCAGCGGGCGCACACGGAATACTAGGTACAACGGCCAAGCTGGCTTGCGCGCTTCGATGCATGCGTTTGTTATGCAGTGACCGTCGCATCCAGTAACGGTTTATACTATTTGTCGATGCGAAAACTGCCGCCTTCGTAAGCCAGAGTCCCTTTCTTGTGGACACGTAGCCACTCCCAGAGCGCATCAAGGGCCATTCCGTCGCAATCGGCGGTTACCTGCGTGGTCACCATACATGTTGAACCATCCAAGCGGCGACGGATTTCGTCGCCGGCAGGATCGTTATCGGCAAATCGGCCCAGCAGATTGATGTCATCGTTGAAAATTGGATCACCCCGTCCGGCGATGTCGATGATGATTCCACACTCGGCACCGTCGAAGGTAACGGTGTCCCCATCAATGTCGTATAAAGGATCGATGTCGCGTAGACATTCACGGAGTTCATCCAGTGAGGTGTTGCCACCGTCTGCGATTGAATATCTATGGTAAGTACTCATAACAGTATAACGCCGCGCATCAGCTGGCGCGCACCGAACCGCAGGTGGAACCACCAAATTGACTTGCGCGCTCCGCTGCAGCCGTTTGTTGGATTGCGGTGATTAGGTGCTATGGCTCGATTTCAATGATATCTTTTTCGAGAGACTCAAGCATTAAGTTCAAGGTTGTTCTCAACTCGCCCAAGTTTTCGGCAGTGGGAGAGAACGGGGACTCACTCCATCCCTGGACATTTTCGGCATCGTCATAGTAAACCGCATAGACTCCTAAAGCACCATCTTTCTTTAAAACTCGATAATTCCAATAGCTCATTCTGTTCGCTCGATATTATAGCAGTCCAACGCCCAGATTGACCGGGCGGCGCAGTCACATACGAATTAGACTTTGCGATCAAATCTCATCACGCACAATCGCCGCTCCTGTCCAAGCTGTTGTTAGGCGCGGATTATTGATCACATCCATATTTCCCCATCGTGATCTCTTTCATTAAGCTTCTTGCACAGCAGTTTGGCCTGCCGATAATCGCGGCAAGGAATCCAAATTTTCCCTTTCCCTGTTTTGCTATTCCACACTGAGTACCCAAGGTGGCCGTTTATTACTATCCGAAATTGGCCAGCATTTTTGGGAATTCGGTACCTTGCCATAAATCCTCAATTAGCGCATCTGGAGTCGTCGTGCCCCCAAATAGCCTAACGACCGAACGTTCAGCCGCCCGCGCCCACGATGCCGGCATTGAGTTCGGACGGTTGCGCGCGGATCGGCTGCAACGTTTTGTTAGGCGGCGACTCTCTTGGGTGCGAAGCCGGATGCCGATCAAGGGCAAGGATTGCGAAGAGCGCAACCAGCCAGCAACCCTAACGGAGCGCGGCCGGGTAGTCATCGAATCACCACGTAAGCCCAACGGCCTTTCTCATTGCATCTTCGAATGCCTGATCGTCGAGGCTTCTTCGCAAGCCCAAAATCATCTCAGCGTCCTGGCCGACCCGTACACGGAGCGGTGTCGCGGGGTCTTCGATTGCACTCGCGATGGCTAATCCGACAACTTCGGGTCCGGGTAGCGATGGCCCTGTCATTTTGGTATTGGCTCCGGCCCACTGCTCCCAAAGTCCGGCGTAGTCGGCGGGTCCCTTATGAGGCTCGCTCGCTTGGATGCCGGTAGCGATGGTTCCGGGTTCGATTAACGCGCTGCGTATTCCAAAGTGACGGACTTCCAAGTGCAGCGACTCCGTCAAGGCTTCGAGGGCGAACTTGGAAGCGCTGTACGCTGCTCCAAGCGGCGAGGAGACCCGGCCGCTTACACTCGACACATTCACGATGACGCCGGAACCGCGCTTTCGCCAAGCGGGCAAGACGGCCTGGATTACGCGCAGCGCTCCGAGCGTGTTTGTCTCGAACATCTGTCGGAAGCGATCCAGTGGATAGTCTTCCGCCGGCCCTAAGCCAAATATGCCTGCGTTGTTGACGATTGCATCGAGCGGACCCACTTCTTTAAGGCATCGCGCCACGGAGTCATCGCTGGTGACATCGAGCACATGTGCCTGGATGCCTTCCAATTCATTCAACGCGGATACGTCGGTGGCGACGACTGAATGTCCTCGGTTGGCAAGTACCTGCGCCGTTGCCATTCCTATGCCGCGTGCCGCGCCTGTAATCAAAACTCTTAGAGCCTTTGACATTCGGAAGTCTCCTTGCGTTTCGGAGCTAGTCTTCTACGGTTTGGTCGCCCAGCCACTGCATATATCTGAGCGGAACGTTTCAAGACGTTCAACCAATCTCGGTTCTCGATACCGCGAAGGTTGCCCGTTCTGCGCCTCCTAACGCCCAGGCGGCACGAATCGAGCGCAGCGAGAGAGCGCTCGCGTGCAACCCGTTGATACTCAATAGAGGCGGCCTCACGGGCGTATAATCGCCCGCGAGAAATATCTTTAAAACAAAGGAGGCCGCTTCTATGGCGTTTTACTGCGGAATCGACTTGAGCGCAAG
>Ga0070741_10003361_pt1 | contig 39974 bp, 34 predicted proteins | sample Coa_R1_4_FD_66440 | JGI IMG/M metagenome (GOLD analysis project Ga0070741, IMG submission 66440) | Surface soil microbial communities from Centralia Pennsylvania, which are recovering from an underground coalmine fire - Coalmine... | ecosystem: Environmental > Terrestrial > Soil > Unclassified ...
GGCTGAGCGCATTATTCAGCTGGAAGAGCAGGTTTCGGCGTTGCAGAAGGAAGTCGCCGAGCTGAAGCAGCAGATGGCCGAGTTTAAAAGACAGTTCGAATAATGACTGCGGCGATGCTTTCTAGTTTAGTGCGGTATAGTCTTCGCCAGCTTGGGATTGATTTTCTGTACAACCGCTGTGGTTTTTTCAGCGTTTGCGTGATCGCCTAATGCGGCTTGGGCTCGCGCTATCGTGAGCAAGGCGGAAGGATTGGCCACGCGCTGCTGAGCTACCGTATTGAGGGCCTGGCTGAGCTGGGCCTTGGCTTGTTCGTCGGCGGGATTGTTTTTCACTCTGGCGGTCAACGAATCCAATTGAGCAACATCATCCATTTTAGTCTGCAAGTCTTTGGCTGCGGGCAGCTCTGGGTTTTTCTGCACGGCCTTGCTCAGAGTTTCTTTCGCCGCTTGATCATTTCCCAGGACATATTCCGCCTTGGAGAGACTTGCCAGTATGGCCGGGTCAGAGAATTGGCGGTTTTGTAGCTTCTCCACCTGTTGCTGCAGGTCTTGCCTGGCCTTGGTATTCGATGGGTTGGACAGGACGGCGTCTGTCTGCTTTTCAACGCTGATCACGCCGTTGTTGATTTGGAAGCTCTGTACGCTAGGATATCCGATCATGAGAACATCGAGCACAAAGAACGCCAGCAGACCAACGATGCTCCGTTTGTGCGTCAATTGGTAAAAAAAGCCAATCACCAGAGCGATGAACAGAATGACTCCCAGGCCCATCAGAATCCATTCAAATAGATAGAAGCCGTCAAACATAAATTACCTCATACCAGATTATGTTGTGCCTAACGATACCAGGCGTATTTATCTCTGGGTAAGCAAGATCTGGGTAAGCAAGAGCTGTGCTTTCTTTATGTTGTGACGATTGTATACAAAACGTTTCAGAAGGAAGCTGGTTTTTTCGTCCTTGCGATCTGGGATCATATCTAACAGACCGGAAGCGGCGGCGCTCAAATAAAGAAATGCGCTTGAACAGGCAGGCCTGAAGAGGACTGTCTACGAATCGGCCAAGAAATCCGTGCCATCCGTGTTTATCCGTGGTAAGAATTTAGGGTCGATTTTTTCACGCGATTCGGCTATCCCGGCAACTTCAGTAAGGCCCTAATCCCTTAGAACTGAGTTAAGAACCTTATTCACTTAAAAACTGATTCAGCAAAGAATCTCAGATAAATTTCTCAAACAATCTCTCAGGGAAGCCCTGCTTCTATGGCAATGAGGCAAGGGAGGAGTCACAGCGTGAAGCACGGCATTGCTTGCGTGATGGTTGTGGCAGTTTTAGCGGTGTCTGGCTTTGCGGCTGACGAGCGTCCTGTGCCGGCTTCGCCTGATGTGGCTGCCAAAGCCGCTACTGCAGAGAATCGCGAGCAACCATCGGCTTCATTCCTGCCGGCAGCGCCTGTAAACGCAATAAGTCCAGCGCCGGCAGCCTTGCCTGCTGCGCCCAGCGCTCTCATCAAGTTAAAGCAGCGTCCTGAAACACACAAATTCTTTGACATGAGGAACACGTTCGCGCTCAGCGCTGCGGCAGTTTCACTTACGGCAGATGCGCTTTCCACGCAGAAAGGGCTGGCATATCCGGGGTTTTATGAGATGAACCCGCTGGCGCGGCCTTTTGTCCAGACCCGTACCGGCGCAGCCGTATATACAGCTGGAAGCCTGGGCCTGGTGGCGGCAAGCATGTACATGGCGCATCGCACACATCATCACAAGCTGGAACGCATGATGCCGTTTGCTGTTGCAGGTTGGGAAGGCCTGTTAAGCATTCGCAATTATCATGTGATCGCGATCAAGACTAGGTAAGCAGCCCTTTTATTGCTTTTCGCTTTGTTGCTTGTCCGCGTTCTCATCCAACCGGAATGGCACCAGGACTGTGCCTTCTACTTCCACTGGCTTGCCACCCGCCTCAAACGGCTTATACGTCCACTGCTTTACGGCATTGATGGCTGCTGGAAGCAGTGCGCTACGCCCGCTTACAGCATCTACATTCGTCACATGGCCTTGCTCGTCCACAGAGACATAGAGCACAACGTCACCCTGAATGCGCTGGCTCTTTGCCGTTTCAGGATATTGCGGGTCGACCCGGTTCACGAGCAGTCCTTCGAGCTGGTAGCTGCCCACCTGAGGCGGCCTGGATTCAGGCACGCCCGTAGCCGGCAGCATGGCAACTACGCTGATCGGCCCTTTGATGGAAGGAAAATTGTTCGAGCCAAAAAACCGATAGGCAATCAGCGCGGTGGTCTCAAAGCGAACAGGAGAGTCATTCACAAGATAGGGGCGGTATTTCCACTGTTTCACCGCATCTAGCGATGGCTGAGCAAAGGCGGGATGGCCCATCTTTACCTTTGCGTCCGTTACATTGCCCTGTTCATCAACCTGCAGGCTGACGAGTTCATTGTTCTGAATCTGATTTGTAATGCCTGTTTCAGGGTATTGCGGGACCGCTCTTTCGACGAGCAGCTTATCGGCCTCCGCCGGTGAAAGTTGCAGCACCGAAGAAGAGCTATTGGTTGACTGCTGCGCCGTACAAGCCACAGCAACAATTGCCATGCATAAAACGTACTTAGCTTTCATAGCTGGATATGCTGGAACAGGATAAGGAAGAGTGTCAAGAGCTTTCGCGGCATATTTTCCCTTCTTTAAACTAGTAACCATTCTAAGAATAAATTATTAGAAACTATTTAGACTCCCTAAAAAACAAAAAGAGACGGAAGCCCCGATCAATCGGCTCTATTCAAAGCAGATAAACAAAGCTTTTATCAGTACAAAGCTATTTCCTCTTTAGATACCGAAAAAATTAACTGCTCAACATTACGGGAAAGCTACCTGAAGGACGTTATCTCCAGTGACAAACAAATTCTTTCCCTCCAGCATGGCCTGGTTTGCCGGGAATATCCTGGCAACGCGCGGTCCTGCGCGGCGAGAGAACAAAGAAATAAGGACCGTTCCCTATGTCCCCAGCGCCACAAGTATTCAACGCCGCCTATATAAACGCACTCAGGAAGTGCGACCCTGCAACTGAAACGCATTTCGTAAATCACTTCAGCCCCATTCTGCTCAGAAAATTGCGCCGCAGCCTGCGAACGCCGTGCCTGGCGGAAGACCTGCGGCAGGAAACGTTTCTGCGGGTCCTGATGGCCGTACGTTCCTGCCGCGGCATACGCAAGCCGGAGAGGTTTGAGATTTACGTGCTGGGCGTCTGCAGCCACGTTCTGCATGAGCACTGGCGGAAACAGCGTCGAGCAGCCTTCATGCAGCCACTGGATATGGATGTGCCGGGAGACTTTCCCAGCGCCTATGCTCTGGTTCTTGCACAAGAAACAAAAAATGGAGTACGGCAAGTGCTCTCACGTCTGGCTAAGAACGAGAAAGGCATCCTGCAGGCAGTAGTAATGGACGAGCAGAACAAAGATGACATTTGCCGGCGTTACAGAGTAAATCGCAACTACCTGCGACTTCTTCTGTATCGGGCAAAGAAGGAGTTTGTAAAGCGGGGAGGAAAAAGTCTGCCGTCAGCCGCGCGACCCTTGCCTGCCCGCATTCCGAAGGCCGGCAAAAATCAATGCGCTACACCGCCTGCAATTGCCGCTCTGGTTCGTCCAGTGGCTTTAGCAGCGGGTGTAGCGGCCTGAGAAAGTTATCGAACGTGATACATGCACGATGAGATCGGCAGGCGATCTTAAGACGATGCCATCTCCTTGACGAACTCAGATATCCTGCGCCCCAGCCCCGGTCTTAGCCCTGGGTCTTCACCGCGGCGCGCCACCAGATGATAAGCCTGCAACTGGTCGTCATGAAACGCAGGTACGCCGCCCCACAGGAACAAGCGGAAGATGCGGTAGAGCTTTTCACCCCAGCGCTCAACAATTTCTTTGCGATGGAGATCAAGCCGCCGCGCCCAATTGAGCATGGTGAGTTCGTAGTCGTGCGATTCTTCCTTGACCTCAACAATGTTGAAACCGTAGTTGAGGCCTTCCTTGACTACATCTTGCAGGCACATGCAACTATGGGCGCCCTGCCAGATGTAACGTCGCGTGAACTCGGCGAGCGAGTATTTTTCCTTGCTCGCAGATCCATCAAGGTAGATCAGTCCACCTGGCTTCAGGCATTTCCATGCCCGCTCAAAGAACCTTCGATATTCCGGCATGTGCTCAATCACACCATAGGTCACAATGGCATCAAAAGGTTCAGCTGGCTTGTAGGTAAAAAAATCTTCCAGAATGATGGTGGCATCCAGTTTTTTGCGCTGGATCAGTTCCTGTACGTAGTCGAACGAGTTCTGGAACAGCGTCACGCCTGTGACCCTCACGCCGCGCGGACAGAAGTGTTCAAACGTTCCACCCCATCCTGCGCCGATATCCAGCAGGCGCATGCCAGGACGCAATTCCAGCGCCTGAAAAGTTTTTTCCAGCTTGCGCTCGGCTGCCTTCTCCAGAAGTTCATCGTCGTGATCGAACAAACAGTGCGAGTAGAACCGCGCATAGGAATCAAGAAAGTAAAAGTAGAAATCATTGCCAAACGTGTAGTGGCGATCGATGACTTTTTTGTGCGCGCGAGAGATGGGAGTAAGAAACAGGTCGCTAAAAAAATGCAGCCGCGAAACCAGGCGCATCCGCTCGGCAAATTGCTTGCGCACGTCAAGAATGGCCAGCATATCGCCGTCAAGATCAAGATCGCCGTTGATGTAAGCCTCGCCCAGGGCCAGTTCATCAACGGCATGACGCAACAATTGATTGCTATGCACGGTGATGCGAAAACGAGGAATGCCTTCACCGGTGGCAACAATCCGCCCATTGGGCAGTTTGATTTCACCAGGGACATTCAGTTCCTGAAAGAGCCGCTCAAACCAGCTTGGCGCAGCCGCCGGCGCGGGCATGGTATGCAATGTTGCTTTTGGTTTGGGCTGAGGCCATGACTTTGGCTGACTGCGCATGGTTTCTATCTTCCGGAAAAGTTTCCGGTTCTCCTATATCAATAGATGAGCATAGAGGCTGAGGTGTTTACAGCTAGGCAGATATCAACGCGGTTTTAACGACGATCAATGGCGAAGACGGGAATCTTTTCGTGGAGCGTTGGCGTTTTTTGGCGCACGGCACGAGGCTGGCTTAGGAGCGCGAATCAAATGTTGTTGAAACCGCGGCTTGGCGTGCCGATATCCGGAATATTTACGCTCGCTTTGATGGCGCGGGGCCAGGCGCAAGAATCTCCGGCTCAATGGTGCGCACCTGGCTGCGGGTCACAAAGAAGACAGCGGCTGTCCAGGTGGGGAAAAGGTCAAGACCAGGGACAAGTTCCGCAGCAAAAGTTGGCACAAAAGCCCAGTGCCAGCCCAAAATCTGGGTAAGAATTACGCCGGTCAGCAAATCAAGAGCGGTATCGGCGGGTGTGATTCCACCCAAGCCGAAGAGCGGCATAGCAACAATCTGAATCGCGTCAGCAATAATGGCGACAAACCAGGCTTTGCGGTGCTCGCGCGAGGCAATGGTCTTGAGGAAATCAAACTTCAACATAACTCGTCCTCTCTATAGAAAGGATACGCGAAAAGTGCAGCTATTGGCCATTGGCTTTTGGCCCTTAGCTGTCTACTGCGCCTCCCTCAAAACGGCCCGCGCGAAGATTCGGATACTTGTCGCGATGTAATAAGAATTTGGATCAACGTAAAAGGTTTACTTATCTCTGCGTTCGTCGCTGGCGACAACTCCGTCTTTGATATGGATCACGCGGTAGGCGTGCTCGGCGATATCGGCTTCATGGGTGACCAGCACAATGGTGTTGCCCTTGCGATGCAGGTCTTCCATGAGCCGCATAATTTCATTGCCAGTCTGGGAGTCGAGGTTGCCGGTAGGCTCGTCTGCCAGGATTATGGAAGGATTATTGACCAGGGCACGAGCAATGGCGACGCGCTGGCGCTGTCCGCCGGAAAGCTCATTGGGCTTGTGGTTCATGCGTTCGCCCAGGTCAACGGCTTGAAGCGCGGTCTTAGCACGGGCAATGCGCTCCTCTGAAGGCGTGCCGCTATAGATCAACGGCAGCTCAACGTTGTGCAGAGCGGTAGCACGGGCCAGCAGATTGAATGTCTGGAAGACGAAGCCGATTTCTTTATTGCGAATGCGCGCAAGCTCGTCATCGTCAAGCTCGCTGACCAGATTGCCATTGAGCCAGTAACGGCCCTGGGTTGGCGTATCAAGGCAGCCGATCAGGTTCATGAGCGTGGACTTGCCGGAGCCTGAGGGGCCCATGATGGCAACGTATTCGCCGCGATTGATGCGCAGGTTCACCCCGCGCAGCGCGTGCACCTGCTCCGCACCCATCTGGTAGGTCTTCCAGAGGTTTTCCGTGCAGATGATGCAATCCTGCGGAGGCGCGCCCACGTTGGTGGAAATATCAGCGACTTGTGTTGCCATTCTTCTCTCCTGCTCGCTAGCCAAACCAACCCTTACTTATTTTATTAGACGTTGAAAACGCGCGGGAGTTTACGACTCATCGATTTTATTGGCCAAAGAGTTATCGATTTTTACGCCGGTACCGTTGCGAATAGTCTTTAAGACCTTATAACTGCCGGTAATAATGACGTCACCATCTTCAAGGCCGCTTTTTACCTGGATTTCCGTAGCTCCGGTCAGGCCGGTTTCAACCTTGCGGAACTCAGCCTTGTTGTTCTTAATGACGAAAACGCCCTGAATTTCCTCGTTCTCTTTCTTGGTCATGGGAGCAGCGGGAGCAGTCTTATCGACCTTCGCCTTTTTGCTGTTGCTGTTTTGAGCTTCCAGGTCGCTCTTGTCGCGCACGGTAATTGCCTGGATAGGAATGGCCAGAGCGTCATGCGCGGTGCCGGTAGTGATCCTGGCAGTAGCAGAAAGTCCTGGCCGCAGGTTCGCTGGAGGATCGGTGAGCGTTACCACTACTTTGAAATCCTTGGCTTCCTGCGTATCACCAGTGCTCTGTGAAGTGGAGACACCGGTAGAGCGGATGATGGCGTTATCGCCGATTTCAGTGACTTTGCCTTTGAAGGTTTGGTTGGGAATGGCATCAATAGTAACTTCAGCATCTTGGCCAAGACCTACGTTAATAATATCGGTTTCATCCACCTGGACTTCCGCCGTAATCACAGACATATCTGCCACGGTCATCAGCGTGCTGCCGGGAGAGTTCTGAATGCCCATGACCACGGTTTCACCTTCATGCACAGGAAGGTTGGTGACTGTGCCGTTAAATGGAGCTTCATAGGTGGTCTTGCTCAGAATGTCTTTTACGCGCGTGAGTGAGGCGTTGGCCTGGCCTACACGGCCTTCAGCGGAATCCACCTGCGCTTTGCTCTGAGCGACACGCGCTACATCCTGCGCGCGAACCGCTTCAGCAACTTCATAAGCGGCTTTCTTGGTGTCATAGTCGGACTTTGCAATGAGCTGGTCTTTATACAGGCCTTCTGCGCGCTCATAATCAAGCTTGGCGCGGGCAAGATCGGCCGTGCTGCTTTTGAGCTGGGCTTGCGCCGTGGTGAGCGCAGCTTCAGCGGCAAGAGCATCAGTCTTTGAGCTCTCCAGTGAAGCTTTGTTCATTGCGACATCAGCCGCGGACTGTACGCTTTCCAACTGCGCCAGCACCTGGCCTTTCTTTACCTTGTCGCCTTCCTTCACGTACAAGTGGACAATGCGGCCCATGGCGTTGGCGCCCACGTTCACAAGGGTCTTGGGCTTGATCTGGCCGGAAGCGGTGACTTGAGAAGAGATATCCTGTTTGGCAACTTTGCCGCTTTGCACCGTGACCACATTTTTCTGGCTTTGATTGACGGTGAAGCCGACAATTGCACCCAGTAAAACTATCACTCCCACGATAATGACAATTTTCTTCGCGTTCATTCAATTACCTTCCGGCACACCCGGGCCATCCGCACACACCTTGTATACGCCAGCAGGGCCAGGAAAGTTCCATGTTCGGGCAGGATGACTTACAGCTCTTACTGTGTTGGTGTGTACCTGCCTGTGATTATAACGAGAAGTAGTTTCTTCACGCCACATCTTATTGTGGCAGGAAAATGGCTGCATTCAATTATAAAAAGTGCTTAGTTTATGGCTTATATTAAGAAAATAAAGCCATTAAAGTCGTCTTACGGTCCCTTGCTTCTACCAGCAAAAAAGACTTAAAATCTAAATACCTGTACTCCTAAAGGAGGTACTCTGGTGTCGTACCATTATTCCCGTTTTCATTACTTTTTTCTGCTGGTTATTTTCGTAATTAGTGGGTGTTTCTTTGTTCAGGCACAGGAATCTGATCAGGCAAAGGACCAGAAATCTCCGGCCCAGGCAACAGACCAGAAAGCCCCGGCGGCAACTCCCAGTACCCAGAGCCAGCCAGGTGCTCAAGCACAACAAGATCCTTTAAAACGTCCCCGCAACAAAGATGAAAAAGCAGCAAACATCGAAAAGCTGGGCGGCGTGTACAAAAAGTGGCTGGATGAAGACGTCCGCTGGATCATCACAGATGAAGAGCTTTCCGCCTTCAAAAAGCTGACCACTAACGCGGAAAGAGACCAGTTCATTGAGGCCTTCTGGCAGCGTCGCGATCCTACCCCTGACACCGCGGAGAACGAGTACAAGGAAGAACACTATCGGCGCATTGCTTACGCCAATGAACACTTTGCCGCCGGCCTGCCGGGCTGGAAAACTGATCGCGGACGAATTTATATCATGTTTGGACCGCCCACTTCGATTGATTCTCATCCCATGGGCGGACCGTACCAGCGCTCTGAAGAAGAAGGCGGCGGACAAACTGAAACCTATCCTTTTGAGGTCTGGCGTTATCGCTACCTGGAAGGCATAGGCCAGGAAATTGAAATCGAGTTTGTTGACGATTGCGGTTGCGGGGCCTATGAAATGACTCTTGACCGCTCCAAGAAAGACGCTCTTCTGCATGTCCCCAATGCCGGCCTTACTGAAATGGAAGAAATGGGCCTCACAACCAAGGCGGATCGGTTTAATGGAGGGCTGGAAAATCTTGGACAAGGCTTCTTCAACCAGAACAATCAGACCAAGCAATTTGATCGTCTGGAAACCTTTGCCAAGTTGAACCGCGCTCCTGATATCAAATACAACGACCTGCAAAACGAAATTGTTACTCACCGCTTCCGCACCAACCTGCTGCCGTTCGATGTGCAGGTTGATTTTGTAAAACTCGATCCGGATACGGTGCTGGTCCCGGTTACTTTGCAGGTGCCGCTGCGCAATCTTGTGTTCACCAACAAGGATGGCGTCCAGCGCGCGGTGATCAATGTTTACGGCCAGTTAACCAAGCTGAATGGCCAAATTGTGCAGACCTTTGAAGACACGTTGCATAAAGATATCCCGGCAGAATTGCTGGAAAAAGAGCTCAACAATGTCTCGCTTTATTGGAAGGCCCTGCCGATGAAGCCCGGCCTCTACCGGCTTGACGTTGTTGTTAAAGACGTAAATGGAGACAAGACCGGCGTATTCAGCAAGAGCTACACAGTGCCCAATTACAACGACGAAAAGCTCTCCTCCTCCAGCCTGATTTTGGCTGACCGGATGGAAGCTGTTCCCTCGCGCGAAGTCGGCACTGGAAGCTTCGTGATCGGCACCAGCAAAGTAGTCCCCAAAGTGCAGCCTGCAGATGGAAAGCCGGCATCTTTCGACAAGAAGGTAAAAGACAAGGTCAATTTCTGGATGCAGGTTTACAATCTCGGCGTTGACGAGAAAACCAACAAGCCTTCAGCCACGGTGGAATACCAGATTGTCAATACCACCACGAACAAGCCTGTGGTAGACTTCACGGAAACGACCGCGCAAATGGGTAATATTGGCGAGCAGGTGACCCTGGCCAAGAGTCTCCCATTGAGCCGGTTAGATCCCGGGGTTTACCAGGTAACCATTAAGGTGAACGATCAAATTTCTCGACAGACGATCTCACCAACGGCCAAGTTCGTCGTCCAGTAATCAGCAGAAAGTGGGACTCCACACATTGAGGTGGTGGATATGACCCGCAAACTCGGATGTCTCCTGATAGCACTTCTGGCGTGGGCGCCTGCCTACGCAGCCAATGTTGGCGCGATTGCAGGTTACGTCAAGGATTCTTCGGGTTCGCCGCAAATGGGTGCGGTGGTACAAATCTTTGTCTCCGCTGCTCAAGTGGGTACCACTGTCTTTACTGATTCGCGCGGCTATTATGTTGCCAGCAATCTTCCCGCCGGCACCTACCAGGTAAAGGTAACGGCAGCCGCCTTCCTGCCTTCGCTGCGGGATGACGTTGTTCTCCGTTCCGGTGCACACCTCATCATTAATCTCACGCTCAACACGCTGGCTGATGCCCTCAAGCTCATGCCGCCACGCCGTACCAATACAGATGAGCCGGATGATTGGCATTGGACCCTGCGTTCATCCGGCAATCGTCCGATTCTGCGCGTGCTGGAAAAAGATAAAAACAGCCAGGATCCAGGCTCTCTCGTGGTTGTCTCTCGCCTGGGCTCGGAGCAAAGCGATAACCGCCCGGTGAAAGCCAGTGTCGCCTTCATCGCCGGGTCTGAAGCCGGTGGCTTTGGCAGCGCTGGAGACATGACCACGGCGTTCGCTTTGGAAAAGTCATTGTTCTCTTCCGGAACGCTTTCCTTTAATGGCAATATTGGTACTTCTGCCGGTGATCCCACCGGCGTTCTCCGCGCTTCTTACGCGCATGATTTTGGGGATAGCTCGCGACCGACATTTACCGTCACCTATCGCCATTTTGCCACGCCTGGCGCGGCCGTCCAGAATTCGCCTTACTCCGCCATGGAGATAAGCAGTTCTGACAGCATGAACCTCGCCGGCATTATTGATTTGAATTACGGAGCCGATCTCCAGTCCATGGAGTTTGCCAACCGCGTGACCGCCATACGGCCTCATGGCTCGGTTGACGTGCATCTTTCGCCCAACATGGTGGTGGAGTACCGCTATGCCACCTCTGAGCCGGATACCCGCACAGCCAAGGGCTTTGACACTGCCCCTGCGGACCTGAGCGAATCCGGGCCGCGCATGGCCCTTACCAACGAAGCGCCGGAAGTTGAGAGCGCGGGTCATCACGAGATTTCAGTATCGCGGCGCATGGGCAATGACAGCGTGCAGGTGGCTGCGTTTCTTGACCACGTTCACAACCTGGTGCTTACCGGCGCAGGCGATCCCACCAGCTACTCTGACGATGTTCTGCCTGACGTTTATTCTGGAACGTTTTCTTACGGCTATGCTCCCGGCGTAAGCGCTGCCGGTATGCGCGTGGTGGTGCAGCACAAGATTTCAGACGATCTCACGGCCACCGCAGACTACTCCACCGGCCAGGTTGTCTCTGCCGCTGATGATCCCACCAGTTGGCAAACGCTGCCTCAATCGCTCAGCAATAGCCGCCAGCATTCCGTCGGCGCAAAGATTTCCGGTTACATTCCTTCTACCGGTGCCCGTTGGATCGCTTCCTATAAATGGACCAGCGGCAACGCTCTTTCTGCCGTTGATGCTTTCAACGCCTCGCCCGGACAGATGGACCCCTACCTGAGCATCTTTATCCGCCAGCCAATTCCTTGCGGCTCCTTCATCCCCGCCAAAATGGACGCCCTGCTTGATATCCGCAACCTGCTGGCGCAAGGCTACCTGCCGGTAACGGGCCAGGATGGCCGCACCGTTTACATGGTGCAATCAGCGCGTTCGCTGCGCGGCGGGTTGGCCTTTACCTTCTAATACCTTTCGATTTACTTCTGAGCGAAGTTTTTCTGAGATATTGAGCGGCACTTTTTCTGAAATCCCGTATCCCGCGTAGCTTGCGGGTGAGGGACCGCTATCGCAAAAAGCTCTTTAAAATAACGCGAAAAAACGGAATTTAAAAACACTGTGGAGCAGCCGCCGCTCAGCTGTGGGATCTCACATTTGTGTGGAGTACAGCATTTTGGCTGCGCAGCGGTATGGCGCCAAAGAAGAGAAAGGCAAGCGCCAGGAATGAAAGGTATGGTCGCACCAGAGGCATAGGAACGCCCTGACAAGCATCCCATCATAAGCGATTTGCAATGAACCACGTCGAGTTGAATCAGAGGTTAACTCTTGTGCTCCCACACGTACAGGTGATCGGCATCAGCCGCAGTGGAGATCAGCTTTTTGCGCTTCTTGCTCTCCCGGCTCAGCGCGGCGCGGACGTTCTCTTTGGTATCGCCTAGCGCGCGAATCGGCACTTTCACCGCTTCTCCTGGGGCCAGGTTAGCCACATCTTCCAGAATCGCTTCTACGATCTTGCGATGCTTGCCATTGCGGCTTTGAGGAACGTCAAGCTGGTGCATGGTTTCAAAGGTAGGCTTGAAAGCCGGGGATTTCTGCTTTGGCATTGGCGCTCCTTCCTAAACGTATTGCTAACGTAACGTTAACGTAACGTATATTATCACCGACTAACTCAAGATAGCAATACGCTAAATTTGAGTGCTTTTCAGTGACTTAGCGTTGGTCGGCGAATCTGGCGCAGCCTTTATATTGCTCCGCCCAAACCTCGCCGTTAAAGATTTTCCCCGTATTCCTTGGCAGGCCGTAGGCTGGGGAGTGGCAGAAAACACAATGGAAATACCAACGAACAAACGAAAAAGCCATTTTGAGGTTGTCCGGCAGGCGGACATTGCCTCGCTCATTGAGAAGTCGCGCCGTTTCCGAATTCTTTCGCTCACTTATGACCCCAGCCTGGCCCGCACGCGCGAAATGCTTTTAACTGGAGCCGGGTTTGAAGTTTCTACCTTCTCCGACGTAGACAAAGCCATTCAGGACTGCCAAAGCAATTCCTATGATCTGGTCGTGGTGGGACACAGTATTCCCCTGGCGGAAAGAAAAGCGCTGGTCAATGCCGTGCGCAGCCGTTGTGCCACGCCCGTTTTGGCGATGCTGCGTCCTGGCGAGGCGCCGGTGCCCCAGGCTGATTACTTTTTTGACTCCACAGAAAATCCCGCGCGCCTTTTAACAACGGTACAGAATATTCTTCGCCCCACAGAGAGGCAGGGCTGATCTCTACGTTTTAGCAGAAACAAAAAATTTCAACATCGAAAGAAAATGTCTAAGAAACGGAAAAGCGAACAGGACCAGCAAGAAGCCGATATAAAAGATCTTTGGATCGCTCCGCGCTACAGCCTGAAAGGACCTGCCGGAGAGCGCGCATGGGAAAACCGTGCCGGCGGCGCTCCCAGCAGCTCACGCTTCCTTGAACTGGCCGATATAGCTCTGGGCATCAAAAAGCCCTCACACAAGAAAAAGCTTGGGCAGAGCTCCGTTCACGAAAAACAAAAGACTGAGCCGTACTCCAGCAAGTAAAACATTGCACCAGAAGTTTCCCCAGGCTTTATTGACAAGCGGGTTGCATTTTCTACATAATTGAACACGTTCAATTATGCATAAATTCCCTGCAAATGATCGCGTGTTTCTTGTGGTGTGGTCCGGTTTTGTCTTTTGGATCTTGTTCGGCATTGTGGAAGATGTCTGGTTGCGATTGCATTCCCTTTCGCGGTTCATTTACATCATTCTTCCTCTGCTCACGGCGATATTCGTCTTGATAGCTTGCGGACTGCCTCAAGCGGAGCTGTGCGAGGAATTATGAAAACATGGTTCAACATTTTGTGGAGCTATTGTCTGATGGTCAGCGCTAGCGCTGTTCTGCTGCTCCTCATTTGCTCAGCCGTAGGATATCTTCCCTATAGCGACCGGCCTGGACCGGGTTGGGGAAGCATTGAGCCTCATTTTCCGGTATTGCAGGAGATCAAGTATTTTTCTTCGTGGGCGCTCCTTCTTCTTCCTGTCTGTTATTTCATGGGCACTGTTCTCTTCAGCTTTATGGTCTGGATCAGATGGCTGAGAACGCCAACGTGGCTTGTCCGTATCCTGTGCGGTATCTGCTGTTCAGGTTTAAGCATGCTCGCGGTTGCCGCGGCAGGCTGGTACATTGCCATCTCGCTTTTCGTAATCAACAGTGTTGGAGTATGCGCTTTGCTTTTTGGTGTGCTGGTCTTGCCTCGGTTCTCAGCCCATAGAGAAATGCCGCTGTCCCGGACTACACGTACAGTCGGCGTGGCCCTTGCCTTCCTCTGTGTAAGCGCATATCTGGCTTCTCCCTTTCTGCGGCACTAAGGCACACCAGGATCGGCTTCTCATCATTACTCCGGTTGCCATTTACAATGGTCGCCATGCGCTCATCGCTCATTCGGAAGCTTTTCTGCGCCGTATTCATCCTTGCTCTTCCTGCGTGTCTTCAATCTGATACTCGTCAGCTGCCGGAAGATCTTGGCGCCGTGCACCTGGCCCAGCTTCTAACCAAGCTCAAGACCACGGCGCGCCTCATGCAGGTTACCGCCCACCCTGATGACGAAGATGGCGGTATGCTCACACTGGAATCGCGCGGCAGAGGCGTGGAATCAGAGCTTTTTACCATTACGCGCGGTGAAGGCGGCCAGAACAAGTTTGGCACGGAAAGCTCAGACGAGCTTGGCATCCTGCGCACACTGGAGCTGCTTGAGGCCGATAAGTATTACGGCGTGGAGCAGCGCTTCAGCCACGTCACCGATTTCGGTTTTTCCAAGACGGCGGACGAGACCTTCAGCAAGTGGCACGGGCATGACATTGCTCTCGGCGATCTTGTGCGCGCGATTCGTACCTTCCGACCAGATGTGCTGATCGCCCGCTTCAGCGGCACCCCGCGCGATGGTCACGGCCATCATCAGGCCTCGGCCCTGCTGACCATCGAGGCGTTCCGCGCCGCCGCCGATCCCAACAAATTTCCTGAGCAGATCAAAGAAGGCCTTCTGCCCTGGCAGGCCCGGAAGCTTTATGTCGGCAATCCGCCGCGCATGTTTCAGGGCGGCGAAGTCGCGCAGAAGGATTACTCAGTCAAATTGAACATCGGCGAATACAGCCCGCTCCTTGGAATGTCTTACACTCAATTTGCTCTGGAAGGACTGGCCCACCAGACATCGCAGGGCACGGGCGGAATTCGCGTTTCGCCGGGCAATCGATACACCTATTACGCGCTGGCCGATTCTCAAATCGGCTATCCCATTGACCCTGAATTTGATCTCCTCGAAGGCATCGATACATCGTTGGCCGGCTTGGCAAAACGCATCCCCAGCGAGGAAAGCAAAGTACCGTTTCTTGCGCCATCTCTTGAGGCGCTGCAGAAGTACGTGGAAGACGCGAACAAGCTCTTCTCCCTGGGGACCCCCTCAGCGTGCGCCCTGCCGCTGTTGGCTGGACGCGCTGAAACGGAGAAGCTAATCAAGCAGATTGAAGACTCGCCGTTATCAGCGCAAGCTAAAGCTGCCTTGCTGCCGTCATTGCGTACAAAACTCGCACAGTTCCAGCAGGCGGCCAACGAGTCCATGGGTATCTTTTTTGCTCTCTCCGTGGATCCACCGGGGCCGCCTCCCGGTCCTTCTTATTTCCCACGCATGGAGCAAACGCTGTCTCTGGTTGTTCCTGGGCAAACATTCACAATGACCGCGCGTCTCTATAATCGCGGCAAATTGGTCATCGCGGCCCAGGATTTTGGCGTTGACATTCCCGAGGGCTGGACAAGTGAGCAGATCACCCCGCTCCCGCAGGTGCGGCCACTGGGCGCCGGAGACGTCGCTTCAGTGCAGTTCCGGGTTCGAGTTCCTGAAAACGCAAAATACACACAACCTTACTTCACCCGCAACAATCCTGAGACAGAAACAGTTTATGCCATCAGCGATTCGCGCCTGCTTACGTCGCCTTGGCCGCCCTATCCTGTCCATGCTACGGCTAGTTTCTGGACTATGGATGGCAACAAGACAGCGGGGAGCGATATCGCAGCCGTCGCCAAAATCAAATTCATCGATCCCACTCTCGGCCAGTCCGAGCGTCCGCTGATGGTAGGGCCGCCGATCTCAGTTCTCCTGACTTCTCCAGTTGTCGTTGCACCTGTAGGCCGGCCTTCTCCTGCCGAGATAGGCGTCTCCGTCCGTAGCAACGTGCAGAACCCCGTCCACGCCAAGCTGCGATTGGAAACGCCGCAAGGATGGAAGGTCGAGCCTGCTGAAATCGCAGTTGACCTTGACCACGACGGCGACCTGAGCAATTACAACTTCAAGGTCACGCCGCAAAATCTGCATGAGGGCACATACAAAGTCACTGCGCAGGCTGAATACAATGGTAAGCAGTACGCGGAAGGTTTCAAGATCATCACGCGCCCCGATCTCGACTCTTACCCCGCTTATCGCCCAGCCACAGAAAACGTGCAGGCCGTCGATGTAAAGCTGCCGCCGCAGTTGCGCGTCGGCTACCTGATGGGCGCAGGCGATGAGATTCCCTCTGTTCTTGAAACCGTCGGCCTCAACGTCAGCATGATCACGCCGCAAGAGCTTGCCACCGGCGACCTCAGCCGCTACGGCACCATCATCGTCGGCATTCGCGCCTATGACACGCGTACCGATGTCCGCGAGCACAATCGCCGCCTGCTTGATTACGCGAACAACGGCGGAACGCTGATCGTCCAGTACAACCAGTCGATCGGCCTCTTCAATGCAGGCCATTACACGCCTTATCCCGCCACGGCAGCGAACCTGCGCGTAACCGTGGAGGAAGCGCCGGTAGAAATTCTTGCGCCGGAAGAGCAGGTCTTTAACTGGCCCAATAAGATCACGCAAAAAGATTTTGACGGCTGGGTGCAGGAGCGCGGCCTGTACTTTATGGGCCAATGGGACTCGCAGTTCAAGCCGCTGCTGGCCTCGAATGATCCTGGCGAGCAGCCGCAGAAAGGCGGGCTGCTGCTGGCACACTATGGCAAGGGAATTTACATTTATTCGGCCTATGGATTCTCACGCCAGCTTCCTGCGGGAGTGCCCGGAGCAATCAGGCTGTTCGTAAACCTGCTGAGCGCGGGACATCAATGAGCCTTACCCCGTCAACACCCGGCCAGCCCACGCTGGCTCGCGAGGTGGGCCTGCGCGAAGCCACTGCGCTGAACATGATTGACATGATCGGTGTAGGGCCATTCATCACTATCCCGCTGATCATCCATGCCATGCACGGCCCGCAGGCCATGCTGGGCTGGGTGCTGGGCGCGCTGCTGGCGATGTGTGACGGCCTTGTGTGGGCTGAGCTGGGAGCATCCATGCCGCAGGCCGGCGGCTCTTACCAGTATTTAAAAGAAAGTTACGGCGCGCAAAAGCTGGGCCGGCTGATCTCATTTCTCTTTGTCTGGCAATTGATCTTCAGCGCTCCGCTCTCCATTGCATCCGGCTGCCTCGGCATTGCCCGGTATGCCGAGTTCGTCTGGTCAGGCCTGGGCCATGTAATTGCCGACCACACCGTCTCTCTCGGCATTCCGCATCTGGGCGCGCTTGAGTTCCGGCTATTCGTCAACGGCGGAACCTTCGTCGCCATGGGCAGTTGCCTGCTTGCGCTCCTGTTGCTCTACCGACGGATCTCTATGATCGGCAAGCTTGCGCGCTATCTTTCGGTAGGGGTACTCGGCGCGATTCTTCTGGTCATCACCGCCGGCATCAGCCACTTTAGCGCTGCACGAGCTTTTAGCTTCCCTCCGGGAGCATTTCAGTTTTCCGGCGGATTTCTTCTCGGCCTCGGCTCAGCCATGCTGCTGGCCACCTATGATTACTGGGGCTATTACAACGTCGGCTTTCTCGGCGGTGAAATTCGCCAGCCGGAGCGCAACCTCCCCCGCGCCATTCTTTTTTCCATTGTGATTGTCGGCGTGCTTTATCTGGTAATGAACACCAGCATTCTTGGCGTGATGCCGTGGCAGGAGCTTGACCAGATAGGCACGCATGAGTCGCATTATTACATTGCTTCCACCATGCTGCAGCGCACCTTTGGAAACTGGGTTGCGCTCTTCGGCACGTTCCTCATCATGTGGACGGCGTTTGCCTCTGTGTTCTCCCTGATGCTCGGCTATTCGCGCGTTCCTTACGCCGCCGCCGAGGACAATAATTTCTTTCGCGCTTATGCCAAGTTGCATTCGCGGCACCACTTCCCGCATCGCTCTTTGCTGACGCTGGCCCTGGTGACCACTTTTTTCTGCATGTTCCGCCTGCAAGATGTGCTAGCCGCGCTGGTGGTGATCCGCATTATGGTCCAGTTTTTGCTGCAGGTAATCGGGTTGCTGCTGTTGCGCGCCCGCCGGCCTGATTTTCCACGTCCTTTCCGCATGTATCTATATCCCATTCCGGCGGTGCTGGCGGCCCTGGGCTTTATTTACATTCTGTGCACGCGGCCAAGCCTGAAAGAAATCCGCTTTGGCACGGTTATTGCCATAATCGGCGTGATAATTTTTTTAGTTCGCTCCTGGCGGCGCAAGGAGTGGCCATTTTCCGGGCGTCATGCTCACAATACTGTAGGGGAAGCAGTCCAATGATTTGTCATGTCCGCAATCATCCCGCCGAGGCCTGTTAGCCCCATGGAAGATCCGGCCCAGGTACAGGTTGCTCCCGTTTATCACTCCGCGCTCTCCCCGCTGCGTGAGCCGCTCTTCCGCAGCCTTTGGATTGCCGCCGTAATCTCCTATACCGGCAGTTGGATGCAGGCGGTTGCCACTGGCTGGCTCATGACCTCGCTCACCAGCTCGCCGATGTGGGTAGCCTTGGTGCAGGCTGCGGTAAGTTTGCCCGTGCTGGTTGTGGCGCTGCCTGCGGGCGCTCTGGCGGATATTATTGATCGCCGCAAATTTCTGCTGTTTACCCAAAGCATTATGGTCGCCGCCGCTGGCGTGCTGGGACTACTTACCATTACCCGCACCATTAATCCACAGACGCTGCTGGTCTTCACCTTTCTGCTGGGCGTAGGCGCAGTAATGAACGATCCCGCATGGCAGGCGCTGACTCCTGATCTGGTGCCGCCTGCCAAACTCCCAGCCGCTGTCGCCTTGAATTCCGCCGGCTTCAATATTGCCCGGGCCGTCGGTCCCGCGCTGGGCGGATTCGTAATCGCATCATGCCAGGGCACCTTCACTGGATCAGGCCGTGCCTTTCTGATTAATGCCGTCTCTTTCTTCGGCGTAATTTTGTTTCTTTATCGCTGGCGTCCAGCGCCCACGGAACACCAGAACGGCACCACAAAATTTACTAACGCCATCACCATTGGCCTGCGCTATGCTCGGCAGGAGCCGCGCATTCGCGCCGTCCTGGTCCGTACGCTTGGCTTTTCTCTTTTTGCCAGCGCCTTCTGGGCACTGCTGCCGATCATCGCCCGCAAATTCGGCCCGGAAGGCTTTGGAGCAATGCTGGCCTTCTTTGGCACTGGCGCTCTTGCGGGCGCAGGAGTGCTGGCGCTTGCCCGCCGGCGCGTCTCGCCTGACGCAATCACCAGCGGCTCCACATTGCTCTTCGCCATTGCGCTCATCGGCCTAGTGCGACCAACTACGCTATTCGCGGCATCAATCGCTTCGGTCGCAGCCGGTCTGGCATGGATGGGCACGCTGGCAACGCTCAACACCTCCGCCCAGACCGCCGCTCCCTCATGGGTGCGCGCACGCGTGATTTCAATGTACGTGCTGGTCCTGCAAGGTGGGCTGGCGTTGGGCAGCGCCATATGGGGTGTGGTGGCGGAAACCCAGAGCGTGCCGTTTACTCTTACTGTAGCCGCTGCGGCCATGGCTGCCGGATTGATCCTGGCGCCGTTCTATCGTCTTGAACCCGCAACCTCACTTCAGGCCCACTAGGACGAAAGGAAACTCAGAAATGAAATTGATTCGCGCGTCTCGGATTCTTGCTCTGCCTGTTCTATCGACGCTCTTGTTGGCCGTTCTGCCTGCTGCGGCACAGTCCAAGCTGTCGCCGCTTGCCGCTGCCATCGATCAAGAGATCTCCAACGCCGAAAACTCATTCGTTGTCGCTGCGGAGGCTATGCCGGAAGAAAAATTCGGCGCGACGCCGGAATCGTTGAACATCTCAGGCAGTGAATTCAAGGGCGTACGGACCTTCTCCGCGCAGGTAAGGCACGTGGCTGCGGATAACTTTGCCATCTGGGCGCCGCTCACCGGAAAACCTGAACCTGCAGGCATCAATGCGCCCGGCGGCCCGCCGGAAATGAAGTCGCGGAGTGAAGTTATCAAGTTTCTTAAAGACTCGTTCGCGTACAGTCATGAGGCGGTCAAAAACCTGACCAGTGAAAATGAGCTTGAACTGGTGGAATTTCGCGGCAACAAGGTGACGCGGATTTCCCTGGTCATCCTGGCGCTCACCCACATTAATGATCACTACGGACAAATTGTGGAGTACCTTCGCATGAACGGTATTGTGCCGCCGGCCAGCCGTCCGCGCAAAGCATAAATACAAAGGTCTTGATATAGTTACAACCTTGAACGGAGAGACAAGGAGAACCTGATGAACCACCTGAGAACACTTTGCCTTTGTGCCGTGCTGTCTTTTGCAGTGGGCGCAGCGGCGCAAGCTAACGCTAAACCCGCTGCCTCGCCTACGCCTGCGCCGACCATCGGCACCGTAATCGACCGCGAGATCAGCAGCATGGAAAGAGAATTCGTGAGCGCGGCTGAGGCCATGCCCGACGACAAATTCAACTTTTCTCCCACCAGTCTTAACATCGGCGGCAGCGAGTACAAAGGCGTGAAGACATTCGCCGAAGAGGTTCGACACGTTGCGGCGACAAACTTCGCTCTATGGGCGCCGGTTACCGGCGACAAACCGCCAATCGAAACCACTGAAGACAATGGCCCGCCCCAGCTCAAGACCAAGGCGGAGATTATCAAGTATCTGAAAGATTCGTTTGCCTTCGGACACAAAGCGGCCCGGTCTCTGACCTCAGAGAGCGCGGCCCTGGCGCTTATTCCTAACCCGTTCGGCCAGGGACAAACTACCAAGCTCTTCTGCACTTCCTTTGCAGTGGCCCACGCGTTTGATCATTATGGACAGATGGTGGAATACCTGCGCATGAACGGAATCATTCCGCCGGCCAGCCGAGGCAATCAATAGCTTCGCCAAAAAACATCTACAGATCACGGGGGCCAAGCGGCCTCCGTTTTTTTTGCGACCGGCAATTCTGTTCAACATCTTTAATGAACCGACAGAGAGCGAGACTGAGGCTCGCTGGCGGAGACAAAAGCGCGCATGGTATCTTTTTCGGTCGCTTGATTCGCAAAAATGAGGAGAGTTCACAAAATGAAACATCTAAGAGCTTTGTTCCTGCTGGCCGTATTGACCTTTGCTGTTGGCGCGTATGCGCAGGGTGGAACGCATCCAGCCACTGCCTCGCCCACACCACATGCGCAAACCGCACCGGCTGGGCCTTCCAGCCTCGCCGAAATAGTAGACCGCCAGGTAAGCCAGTATGAAAAGAACGTGGTGGGAGCGGCTGAAGCCATGCCAGAAGATAAATTCAATTTCAGCCCGTCTAGTCTTAACATTCCTAACGCCGAGTACAAAGATGTTCGGACCTTCGCGCAGTTGATCACGCATACAGCTGCGGCAAATTTCTACTTTTGGACCACCGTTGCCGGCGAGAAGCTTCCGGACAACATCAAAGGCCCCAATGGTCCGGAATTCAAGACCAAGGCTGAGGCCATTCAGTTCTTGAAAGACTCATTTGCCGTTGGGCATCGCGCGGCCAAGACTTTGACCTCAGAAAATGCAGGCGAGCAGCTACCGTTCTTCCGCGGTACTCAGGCCCGTTTGTTTATCGCTTCCGGTGCGGTCATCCACGATGCCGATGAGTACGGCCAGATGATTGAATACTTGCGCATGAATGGCATTGTGCCGCCAGCAAGCAGGCACTAAACGTAAATGACAGAATAAAGGCACAGACAGGAATGTCTGTGCCTTTATCATTTTCTCTAAGCTGATCTGAAACTAACCTAATCAGCGAATGTTGTAGCCGCTGCTTGGCGCATCTCTAAGCTATCGCACGGCAAACGAAATCTCCGGGGGATAGCTGGCCGCAATCTTCAAAGCATTTCCGTGGGAAAGATCACGTGGAGCTGAGAGCTGTGCCAGCCGCTGGCCGTTGGCCGCATCCACCAGCACAAACGTCAGCGCCGCGTTGTGGGAAAGGTTATTCCATAGCGGATCGCTGCTGAAATTGGGCAGGTCAACCGCAAACGTTCCATCGTTTTCCACCTTGGCCTTACCCAAGGAAAAAGGCGAGATTGCCAGGTTGGGTACGCCAAAAAATTTGCCGGCCCAGTGGCACATATAAAGCGCTTCCACCTGCAGCTGCTTGCCCGCGAAATTGGAGATATCAGCCTTTCCGTGCAAAGACGTGGTATCAAGTTTCTGGCATTGGAAATCAGCCTGGCGGGTGCTGGCGGTCAGATCGTTTGCGTTGATGGTGGCAAACTCACATCCAGGCGAAAACACAATTGCCCGAAAGCCCTTCGCTGATTTGTCTTCAACGCCGGTCTTGATCACAATTTGGTTGTCATTTGGTTTGGCAACGCTACCGGCCTGCTGCAACCCGGAATCGCCGCTCAGGAAATATCGCACCTGCACGTCTTGAGGTGAAGTGGGCGATTTTACTGTGATGGTAAAAACGTCCTGGTCGCTGGTCTGCGCCACGGCGAACATGGACACTAGAAGAAGGGCAATAACACCAAGCTTGCTCATAAATCGTTTCCCTCGTGTCTGCTCATTATCGCGCAAAGCGAAATGAATGAAACAAGTTTATGCGCAATTTGTGTAGATAATCTTGCGAATATTAGCTAAAAGGCTGATTGTTTGCCTTACGCCAGATTAAGTGCCCGCTTGAATGATCCGCGCTCTTTCTGGATCTTTTCTTGCAGCAGCGTAATAGCATAGATCAATTGCTCCGGGCGCGGCGGACAGCCGGGAACGTAAACGTCCACCGGGATCACCTGGTTCACGCCCTGAACCAGCGCGTAATTATTGAACACGCCGCCGGAGGTGGCGCAGGCGCCCATGGAGATCACCCACTTGGGCTCAGGCATCTGCTCCCAAAGCTGGCGGATCACCGGGGCCATTTTTTGTGAGACGCGCCCTGCAATAATCATCAGGTCAGATTGGCGGGGCGAAGGACGAAATACTTCAGCACCAAAGCGCGCAATATCAAAACGCGATGCGCCCATGGCCATCATCTCAATGGCGCAGCAGGCCAGACCAAACGTCATTGGCCAGATTGAGTTTTTGCGCATCCAGTTGACCACGTTATCCAACGAGGTAAGGACTACACCTTGCGGTTGCTCATTACCAAACAACACCTCACGCAGGTGACCGGGATCGCCTGCCGGATACCCTTCAGTATTTTCAAAACGCTTGGTAAGAGCTCCGCGCTCAGTATCAGGACTGACTATATGGTCGCTCATGGCTATCTCTATTTTAATTGGATGCAGCGGGGATGGGAAGGACTCTCAAAGCCGCATGAACAAAGGAGCGGAAACGATGCTGGATTGCGATTCAGCCACCAGAATGTAAAGAATTCACTGTGACGTGTATTGAATACATGGGTAGATAGTTCGATTGGTGATGCCTTGAATGTCGCGACTTTGGCGCGGATCGTGCTTCAAATATCGCCAGGACTTTGCTGAAAAGTTAGAGTTTGTCACTTTCATCGTTCAACGAAAGGAGATACGGATGACTGATGAAATCGCAGCCGCGAACAAAGAACTTGTCCGCCGATTCTACAAAGAAGTTTATGTCAACTGGAACATGGCGCTGGCAGATGACATTCTATCGCCGCAGTTCACATCTCATGATTGGCCGGAAGGCGGCCCGACCGGCCCAAAGGCATTCCGGAACTACTATTCGGCCATCCGGTCTGCGTTAGCGGACGCCCGATACGAAGTGGATGACCTGATTGCGGAAGGTGACAGGGTTGTGGTGAGGTGGAGACTCATGGGAACACACACGGGCGCCTTCCGCAGCATCGCTCCTACCGGCCGGCCTATCACGCTCAAGGGCATCGCCATCTACCGAGTGGAGCGCGGTAAGCTGATGGAGCGCTGGGTTGTATCTGATCTGTATGGCGCTCTGGAGGAAAGCGGAGCACTTACGGCGCGCTAATGATCTGATCCACAGTCACTGCCTCCATCAAAATGACAGTCCATCTCTGCCGCCAGCATTGACAGTAATGGGAGAGAGCCGTCGATCGCAAGCAAGCACGCCAAAGCTAAAGTGACATACAATTTCTTTCATGAACTCTCACGATTTCCGCATTCTTGACCAGTTCACGCGCCAGGCTGTTCCCTTCTCCACAGCAGCGCCCATTCGCAATGAAGAAGCATTGAACCGCATTGTGCAGTGGGCCGGGGCTACGGCTGAAGATACGGTACTTGATGTGGCCTGTGGTCCCGGATTGCTGGTGTGCGCTTTCGCGCGCGTGGTGAAGCACGCAACCGGCATTGATATGACGCCGGCCATGCTGGAGCAGGCGCGCAAAATCCAGGAAGAGAAAAAACTCAATAACGTGAGCTGGCTGCCGGGCAACGTCTATTCCCTGCCCTTCTCGCAGCCGCAGTTTTCCATCGTGAGTTCGCGCTTTGTCTTTCATCATCTTGAAGAACCGCTCAACGCACTCAAAGAGATGAAGCGCGTGTGCAAGCCTGGAGGAAGAATTGTTGTGGCGGACATGGCTCCTGCTGCGGAGAAAGCCGCAGCGCTGAATGCCGCCGAGAAGCTGCGCGATCCTTCGCACGTGCGCGCCTTGCCTGAAGCAGAGCTGCGTGGCCTCTTTAAGCAAGCAGACCTGCCCGCAACGGAGCTTCATTACTATCGTTTTGAAGGCGAGATGGAAGATCTTTTGTCTCGCTCATTCCCCACTGACGGCGATGCTGATCGTGATCGCCTGCGCAAACTCTTTGTGGACTCGATCCCCGACGACACTCTAGGCCTTAATGCGCGGCGCGAAAATGGAAAGATTCATTACAGCTTTCCGGTAGCAGTGTTAGTGGCGGAAAAGCAGTAGTTGGTACTTAGTATTTAGTCGTTAGCAAAAACCTCGTCCCTTGCGAGACGCTATCCCGAACCGGAGCCAGTAAAGTGCTTTCATTTTCTGTGCACTTGAGCGGAGGTGAGGGACCTGCTCCGCTGCAGTTAAAGATCGCGAAAGTTTAGCGCTAATAGCCGTGAGGCTTTCATTTCAAAGCTGAATCTTTGCCAGCACAACCATCATTAACATACTCCCATGTATGTCTCCGAAATCTGGCGCTATCCGGTTAAAAGCCTGAAAGGCGAGCGGCTCAACGAGGCTGAAATCACGAAAGTTGGTATTCCTCACGACCGCCAGGTTGCAGTGATTCGTGGAATCAATGGTCGCTATCTCACCTCACGCACGCGACCTAAATTGTTAGGTCTTCAAGGCAGTCTCGATCCTGACGGCGCGCCCACTATCAACGGACATCACTGGGATTCTCAGGAAGCGTTGCATCTGGTACAGGAAGCCGCCATGGAGCCGGTGACACTGGAGATGATTCCGCCGCCACTGGCGTTTGACATCTTACCTCTGCTTGTAGCCACCGATGGCGCCGCGCAGTACCTCAATATCGATCATCGCCGCCTGCGCCCTAATATTCTTCTTGCCGATGTTCCTGAGTTGGAGGAGCGCCAATGGCCAGGAAAGGTGCTTGCGATTGGCGATGTGCGAATTCAACTGGTGAAGTTGCGCGGGCGCTGCGTGATGACCACTTTTGATCCTGACACGCAGTCGCAAGACTCAACGGTCCTGCAGCGCATTGTGCACGAATTGGATGGAACCACGGCGCTCGATAGCTCAATTCTGGTCGAAGGCACAATACACGTCGGCGACCAGGCTCGAATCCTGACTGAAAATGATCTTTAAAGATCACGGAGCATTGGGGGGCTCGGAACCAATCATTTTAGGTATTGTGTATCCCAGAAACGCATGTACCGCAGCGGCTAAAAGCCACATGTTTTCAGCCTTTATCGCAGCCCTAAAGGTCTGCTCCACCCCGTGTGGGACACAGCAGATCTAAACGGTCTAACCCCACTTTTTCATCTTCGGCCAAATGTCTTTAAAGTTCCACAGCAGTCCGTGGCAGAGAAAGATGTTATAGCGCTCGTCCATCCTTGAGTAAGGATTATCAGCGCGCCCTGCGACTTCTACGCTTCTGAAATGCTCACGATCGCCCGCCCCATCACTGCCCAGCACGATCACGCTCTCGCCGGTGTAATTACGCGGCCCCCAATACCAATAGTTCTGGTGATTGCAGATGGCTTTGGGCAAGCCGTATTTCGGGCCGAAATAATCAATCGCCCCAGCCTCACCATAATTGTTGGCAAAGATCGCCGTATGCGCGCGCTCTTCCGGCGTCAGGTTGTTATAAATGCGCGCCACCTCGCGCACCATGTCTTCCCAGCCGAACTCATCGGCAAAATACTGCGGCAGTGCACCGTTGTTCTGGTTCTCCGCTTTGGGCGGCTGAATGCCAAGCTTGGCCTGATAGCGAATAAAACTTTTCACCGGCAGAACAGGCGCAAAGAGCGGCGCCAGCACTGCAGTGCAAAGGACAAGCACAACGATGTAAACAGCGCGCGTCCAAGCCATGCGGCGGGTGATGCGCTCAAACGCTACAGCTCCGGCGGCGAAGAGCACGGGGTAGATTGGTACCACGTAATAATTTTTGCCTTTGAGCGCGATGAAGATTGCCAGGACAACCACGTATGTCCACCCCAGCACGCGATAACGCTTGCTTGCCTGGGCAAAGAACAGCCATGCCAATCCGGCCAGCCAGAGCGGAAACAGAATCGGGTTCATAATCTGTCCCTGGTCGAGCACAAAAGCTACGGGGCCACGGACAACATCGCGGCTGGTCCTGCGGATGTTGTGCATCAGCTCAATGAATGGAAAATTGTGCCGCACCAGCAAGATGAAGTTTGGAAGAAAGATCAGGAAGGCCGTCAGCGCGCCCAGCCAGAGCCATTTGCTCTTCAGAATCCTGCGCTCAGGCGTGGCTACCACTCCAACAAGAACGCCGCCAAGGAAAAACACGATGGAATACTTGGCTTCAAATCCAATGCCGGCCAGCACGCCGAACCAGAACCAATATTTCTCATTGCCGCTATTGATCGCGCGTATCACGCACCACAGACAGCCCATCCAGATCAGCGGCTCAAAGGTATTCATGGTAATCCAGTGGTGCATGATCATATAAATCGGCACCATGAAAACTGCGAGCGCAGCCAAGGCTTGTGCAAAGCGTCCACCGCCGAGCTCACGCGCCAGCTTGCCTGCCAGCCACACCAATGCCGCGCCGGCCAAAGCTGCGGGAAAGCGCAGCGCAAACACTGAGCTGCCAAGAGTGTGCCGGGTGATCCAGATCACCAGAGCAATCAGCGGAGGCTGGTCCACGTATCCCCACGCCATGTGTTGTGAGCAGGCGTAGTAATACATTTCGTCGCGGAAAATTCCGTAGCGCGTGGCAGTGAGCAGATGAAAAAGCAGCTTAGCCGCTGCTATGTAAGCCACGAGCGCCGGACCAGACATAAAGCGGCTGACTGGCTTGAGTGCATCAGACACAACGCGTTTTGTCTGGTTGCTGACCTGCAACTGTTTTTAACTCTTTAGGTACTGATGTACCGCAGCGGCGTGTACCTCAGCGGCTAACGTCGTATGTTTATCAGCCCTACCACAGACCTAAAGGTCTGCTCCACCCGTGTGGGAATCAACAGAACCTAAAATGGTCTAAAAACTCAATCGGAATGAGAATTGAAGCGATCGCGCCGGTAGCTGGTTCGTGATGCCAGTGAGGGGCAGCCCAAAGCCGGCAGGCGCTGTGGCTCCGTTGCCAAACGTGCCACTGTATCCTACAAAGTTGGCGTGATTCAAGACATTGAATGCCTCAGCACGCAATTTGGCGTGGAGATTTTCACGGAAAGAAAATGTTTTTTCTACGAAAGGCGAAAAATCGTAAATCGCCTGGCCACGCCCGGTGTTGCGCCCTATGACTGCGCCGTTAATGACTGGCCGATCGGTGGTAGCGCCCGCATCGCCGCTATTGTTACTGCCGGTAACAATGTTGAAGGGGAAGCCTGAGCCCAGAGTGTTGATACCGCCAATCATGATTCCAAAAGGCGCGTTGTACGTACCGCTGAGCACGAAGCGATGGCGCTGATCGAAAATGGCGTTGCCGATTTCTTGCGCGCCAATAAAATTAGGATCGTTCGGGTTTCCGCCGGGAGCATCGGGATCAACATTATCGATGGCGTGCGAGTAAACGTAGCTGGCCAGCATGGCAAAGTGCCGTGTGAATGTGTGGTTCAGATTCACGTTGAGCGAATTGTAGGAGACAAAGCCGTCATTCACGTCAGTGGTAATTACTCCAAAGGCAGGCTGCGGCGGATTGGCAGCAACAGGATTGCAAGTGCGCCCAGCGGCAGCATAGAAAGCAATCCAAAGAGGCCGGGTGCAGTTTGCGGCTTGAGCGCTGCGTGTCTGCCCCTGCGCCGTGCGGATGAATGGTGCAGGCGGATCAACATCAAGCGGGCGCACAATCTTGATCGTGTGCGATCCCACGTAGTCAACGCTCAGAACCCAATGCTGCCCCAACTGCCGCTCCACGCCCAGAGTCCACTGCTGCGAGTAAGGATTGAGTAGCGCGTTCGGATAACCCTGAAGGACAGAGGTATCAAAAAATTGGTTGTAGAACGATGCGCGTCCGGGACGGATATAAATGCTGCGCACAGGCGCAACCGCACCAGCGGGGAAAGCAGGCAATGGAATTGCGGACAAGCTGGTGGGAAACCCGATTTGTCCCGGCCCTGCCGTGAAGTTGAAAGTTCCGGTCGGACCGCTCAGCGCGTAATTAGCCTCTGAGTTATCGACCACCTGCGCATAGTAAATGCCATAACCACCGCGAATGATTGTGTTGTCGTGGTGCAGCCAGTCATAAGCAAAGCCCACACGCGGCGCAAAATTCTTACGCGCATCGGTGAAGGTCTGCTGCTCATAGCGGAGACCTAGATTGACCGTGAGATCAGATCGCAAGTGGAAATCATCCTGGGCGAACAGTGACCAGAGCGTGTCATCCACGGTGTAATCTCCATTGCCGAAGCTCTGCGTATAGCTTTGGACATTGGCAATGTCGTTCAGATAGGTCGTTTCGCAGAGGTTCACTGCCAGCGTGCAAGGCTTGAACGTTAATTGCCCAAGGAAGATTGGCCCGCCGAATTCCTTGCTGTCGCCGCCATTGTGGGCGCGCACCACATCCGCGCCGAATTTGAGTTGATGCCTTCCGTGCGTGGAAGCTACCGTATCATTCACAGAAAATTGCCGGTTGAGCAGGAGCGCGGATTGTGAGGTGCCTGTCGTAAACGTGGCTGCGCCGGGGATTGGCACCACGAACTGTGTGCCGAAGACGACGGGATCAAATTCAGTGATGGGCGAAGCCAACTGGAATTGTGCGCGCACGCTGTTCAGCAGCGATGGCGAAAGCACTGCGGTTTCACCCAGCTCCAGCGTATAAGTGCGGCGGCGGAAGATACGGTCAACGGTCGGCAACGTATTTCCGCCGACGGTGCCGTTGGGATTTGTGTCGTGAAAGCTATCCGTGTTGGCGCGCAAAAAGGCGCTGTTGTTCTGGTTGATCTGATGGTCCACGCGCAGGTAGGTCAACCAACCGGTGTAATGACCGACAAAAACTCCGGGATCCAGTGGAGAGATGATTCCTGAGCCACGGTCTTCACGGCTGTATTCGCCGCCAAAAAAGAACTGCGTGTCCTGCATGTGAGGAATAGGACCGGAAAATGCTGCGCTTATCTGGCCCAGCGAATCAGAAACAACCTGATTGCCGCTGCTCACGTTTGTTGAGGTAAACCCGGAAAGTTTGGCGGAAGTGTCATCCGGCCGCCACAGGCCGATCAGATCACCGTGATAATGCGGGCCGCCGGTCTTGGTGACGATATTCACTACGCCGCCAGTGGTAGCGCCGTACTCGGCGGAAAAGGCGTTCTCCAGCACCGTCATCTCCTGCACCGCGACCCGCGGAATATTACTGAAGATGGTTTGCCGACCCCAACTGTCATTTCCTGTTGTCCCATCCACGACGAATGAAGTTTGACGGCGTCCGGAGCCGTTAGTGACAAACAGGTCTTCATTCATGAACACGTCGCCCTGGTTGATAGCTGGGCGGTTGGCAGCGTTCACAAGCGGAAGATAAGTGATTCTGCTGTTCAGCAGAGGCAAGGTCTGTACCGGCTCCGGGCCAATGCGGTCGCCGAGTTGAGGCATATCTGCGCGCACCTCGCCTGCAGTGCCGGTAACCGTTACTTCTGTTTGTACTGCAGAAACGCTCAGTTGTAGCTGCACGTCTGCCGCAGTGCCGCCCACGAGCGTAAGATCGCGGCTCAGATCGGCAAATTTGTCTTTGTGAACCGTCAAGGAATACGCGCCAACCGGCAATCCAGTAAAAGAAAATTGGCCCGACGCATCTGTACTCGTAGTCCTCTCAATGTCCAGGACGGCATTCTTAATCCTGACCTCAGCGCCTGTTACGGCCGCATGCGTCTGGTCCTGCACCTGACCGCGAATGCTGGCAGCATCAGGGGTTTGTGCCATGAGTGCGAGAGAACACAGAACGAGGCTGAAGATTGCTGAAAGTCGAAGCATAGACTTTGTCCTTGAAAAAGCTGAGGGTTTGCCGGGTTCAACAAAATGATATCCAGCAGCACGCGCTACTACCACGCATCGTAAGTACCGCCTGAAGGCGTGCTGAATTCATTGTGGCCACCAATCCATTGAGCGTGAAGCCGTAAATTGTAAGCGCCTTGTCAATCGCGAAGAGCACGCCAATTGCGATCAGCAGGAAACGTCAGACCTGTCTAGAGAGCACGATCCTTCTAAATAAAGGTTGTTGCCGGTGGATAAAAAACGCCGAGGATGAGGTAGTGAGGAAATTTCTGGGTGAGCGCCGTCGCGCAGGGCGCGGATACTATGAACATCCACCAGACAGCCATGAGGTGGTATTCGCGCGTTCGCCCTTCACACCGCTTGCTCCCTGGCACTACAGCTACGAGCGCCAGCAGACCATCGATGAGGCCGTGGGCTTTGTGTTCTCAACCTCACGCGCAACCAGGCAGCTTTTGGGAGATCGTGCTGCTGAGTTTGAAGCCGAATTACGAAAGCAGTTCTTAGTGGCTGCTCCCGCAGGAAAGTTTAAGCTGGGAGTGGATGTAACGGCATTACTGGGAACGAAGTGACAAGCCGCTATATTTTCTGGTTCTGGTTTAGAATCTCGCGATGCAAAATTCCGGTCCGCTGGCAGGCATTCGCGTCATTGATTTTGGGCGGTTTATTGCCGGGCCGTATTGCGCCATGTTGCTGGCTGATTTTGGCGCGGACGTGATTCGCGTGGACCGCCGCCAGGGCAGCGAAGACCGCTTCATTGCCGCGATTACTGAGAATGGCGAAGGCGGCGGCTTTCTTTCGCTTAATCGCAACAAGCGCAACCTTACGCTCGATACCGCAAAGCCAGAGTCGGCGGAGATCATCCGGCGGCTGGTGAAGAGCGCTGATGTGGTGGTGGCGAACCTGCCCATGAATGTAATGAAGCACATGGGCGTGGACTACGACTCACTGCGTTCGATCAAGCCGGACATTATTCTTGCCCGCATTTCCACTTTCGGCCCCGATGGGCCATACGCCAATCGCGTGGGCTTTGATACGGTCGCGCAAGCCATGTCCGGCGCCATGAGCCTTACCGGCTTCCCCGGCGCGCCGGTGCGTGACATTGTTCCCTTTGAGGATTTCGGCACCGCGCTGCACACGGCGTTTGGCGTGATGGTGGCGCTCTATCATCGCCAGCAGACCGGCGAGGGACAGATTGTAGATGGATCGCTGCTGGCCACGGGCATCAGTTATGTGCAAGGCTTGCTGGCGGAGCGGCATGTTCTCGGCATTGAGCGCCGGCAGCAGGGCAATACAAGTTTCTACGCTGCGCCATCCGATGCCTACCGCACAAAAGATGGCTGGATTGTGGTTTCTGCCGTGGGTAACGATATGTTTGCCCGCTGGGCGCGGCTGGTAGGACATGCGGAGTTTATCGGCGACCCGCGTTTTGCCGATGACCAGGGACGTGCAGACAACCGCGACCCAATCACGCAGGCGATGAATGATTGGCTGGCAACGCGAACATCGGAACAGGCAATCGCCGAGCTGGAGAAGGTGCGCGTTCCTGCCGGGCCGGTGCTGGAGATGGACCGAGTGCTTGAAGATCCGCAGGTAAAGGCGCGAGAGTTGCTGAAATATATCGAGCATCCCGGCGCGGCCAAGCCCGTACCGCTATCTGATACTGCTGTGCGGTTATCGGCAACGCCGGGTGGAATTCGCGAGCGCGCGGCAGCGTTGGGAGAGCACACTGGTGAAATTCTCCGCGAGATCGGGTACGCCGACGCTGAGATAGCAGAGCTGCGCAGGGCTGAGGTGGTTTAGGCTGTGCCCCCTTTGGCGTTCATCTGTAGTTGGATGAACCCAGCCTGACTTCACCAATTCGCTCGTGATTGCAGTCAGGCCAGATGGACGTTCGGCTCGGAGTCCGGGGCTATGATCCCTTTTGGCAGGCGTCCGCCGTTGTATTCAATGAGGCGGTTCTTCCATTTGAGAAAATCTGTGATGGTCTGCGGCTCAATGCGTACTTCCACGCGGCGCAGGCTGGCGAGCAGAAGATTCATCTCCCACATGAGGCCGGTCTGGCTGCGCTGACTTTTGCGGCAGGGCTTGACGGCCATGCGGACTTCGCGGCCCTTGCATTCAAGCAGCCCCCACTTGGCAGGAAGCTCAGTCGCGGCGATCAGGCCTTGCGGCGTGAGATAAAAACGCTCACAGCCCATGGCCAGCTCGGGATTTTTGCGGAAGGGCTTTTCACGGTCGGCAAAGAAGTCGGCGCGGGAGATCTTGCACTCCACCACCACGGAGCGGCAGGCGCCTTTCCAGCCGATGACGTCGGGCGTCTCGCCGCTGGCGCAGGATTGCTCTGAGAGGACGATGCCACAACGATACCGGGTACGAAGCCATTGCTCGGCGAGGCGGACAAAGACTGCATGGGTCATGGTTATGTTGTAGCGCAGATTCTGGTTGAGCGGAAGTGTTTAGCAAGGGACGAGAACAGATTTCAACGCGGAGGAGCGGAGACACGGAGAAACAAAGATCAGCCGCAGATTGTACAGATGGACGCAGATAGAAATCATGTTTTGAATGCTGGGAAAAAGTAGGCTAGTGGGAATTGGGAAATTTGGAAAAAAAGCAAACCTTACCACGGATAAACAGGGATAGCACTGATCGGAGGTGAGTCTCAACGCGGAGGCGTGCCTTGGGAATCAGCGTCAGCTTCAAGTGACCACAGTAATTGCCTGCCGCCAGTTGAGCCGGTGTCTAATGTGCTCATGAGGATGTCACTGGGCGGACCAAGATCAAAAAGCGCGTTGAGTTGGCTTGCAGTAGGGCTGGGTCTTCTCATTGGGTTTGTTGCGCTGGCAAGATTCGGTATGGAATGGCCTCCATTTGGTGACAATGACCCAGGTTGGCTACTCCGCTGGATCTCATATGTCGGCAGCGCGCTTTTAGGTCCCGTATTCATCGCAGCGTCCATTATTGCGTTCCGGAGTCGGAGACGAGCTGGACTGATTTTTCTGATCGCCATGCCGGGCGTTGTTTTCTGTCTCGCTTATCCATCTGCAGGATATTTGGTTTGGCACTCGGATGGCGGTTGGTTCGAGCCTCCAGAGATTCAGGTGGCCATTGGGCTGACTATCGTTTTCTTCTTGCCCATCTTTGCGAGCCTGTTGGTAATACACCGCAAACCACGAGCCGTCTATTTTCTCGCCTTCACATTGGTCCTGGCAGCGATTGTGTTTGGTCTTTCCCATTGGACAAAGGCGTTCTTACCGCCTTTTGCGGGATGGTCAGCGCTATTTCTGCTCTTTGGGATGTTTTGGTATGGAACAGATCGCCGAAGTTGGCCTTCATTGCTTCAACCCTCCTTACGTTCCGTGGCCCAGCGAGCAAGAAATTTTTGCATAACATGCTTTGTGGTCTTGTGCGTGGATGTTGTTCTAACGTTCGGGCTCTCTGCGCTGGGTTCTTCGCTTTCTAGCGGAGACTGCCATTACAAACCGCAATTTGTGCTCCCTGAGTCGCCTTATCATGCCGTATTCACCGCACGGGTCATTTTTGTTGGCCGTTCGCTCGGAGCTTTAACGCAGTATGGAGATTATTTTCGAAATTTGCAAAGCTTGCGTAACGTTCACGCCGGAGATTGGGGTATCGGTGTTGTTCAAGAGAAATTCTGGGGATTGCCCTCATATTCGCGTTTCGTGCTTCTGACTGATTTTGTTTATCAAGAAGATGCTACTTACTTCATAGACGGGGCTCGCGAACGGGGCCTATTGATCCGAAAGCTTCCGATTGTGGAAGGAAGGGTTAATTGCAGCAGGACAAAACCTGTTCAGGATGCCATCGATGACTTGCGAGCTCTTCGTGACGCATCCCGCCCTGCTGTGAACATGATCCCAAAGTAGGCCCGACTGAAAGTCGTACCCTGATATTTGTCTTATATCGCGAAGAAGAACACAACTGCAAGTGAACTTGTCTAGACCACGCGGCGCTGGCGGGTAAGGAGGAGCCAGGTCATCCAGAGCATGAGAGAAAAAAAGAGGCCGCCTGTTTTTGCGGCCCCTTTCAATGCTTTCAGTGCTTGCATGATTTGCATGTTCATTGTCTTCATTTTTTTATTGTTTATTACTCAATGAACATTCCTTCTTATTACCGTAATGCAACATAGTTCATGACTTTGGCTGCAGGCCTGATCCACAGGATCAGTCACAGGCCTGGGGCGAGCCTCCGTCTAAAGAGTCGCAGAACTTTGGCATTGGCGCACCGCCACCCGCGCCCGTAGCCGGGATGGTGATGGTTTGTTCCGTCATCACGCCGTCTGTTACCACGACGCCGTTGGGAACGATGAGTGATGGGTGATCAAAGGGCGCGCTCTGATTGCGGACCCGTTCATCAGTAAGAGATTTAAGGAAAGCCACGACAGAGACGCGATCGAGCGTATCAAAGCTGACGCGTTCCAGACGAGGATCAACATCTACCGAGGGGAAATCACCGCCACGGCTGTAGAAATCCACCACCTGCGCCAGAGTCGCCTGGCCGCCGTTGAGGAAATAAGGAGCGGTCAGCTCGATGTTGCGCAGATCGGGGGTCTTGACGTTCCCGCCAACTGAAACGGGCGCGCCGGCAGGAACAGGAGTACCGCTGACCTGCCCGAGCGAAGCAAGCTCCGCCACAGAGAGCGAAGCCAGCCCTGAAGGATCAGCAGCGGCGATGCCCAGATCGTCATTGGTTGGGCGCACGCCGATGTTATGGAAGCCAATATCATGCCAGCGTCCGCCGGGTTGCTGCTCAACCACAACGCCGTTGTGGGCCGCGATGTTGGAAACCGAGGCATCTGTGAACTCAGCGCCGCTATGGCAGCTGGTGCAATGGCCCTTGCCCTGGAAACGATCGAGTCCCATTACTTCCAGAGAGCTGAGAGCGCTGCGATTGCCTTCCATGTACTGGTCAAAGCGCGAATTGTCTGAGACCAGAGTGGATTCATACATCTGAATGGCGAGACCCCAGAACATGGAGAAGTTGTACTCCATCTGTGAATACTCGCTGGTGTTTTGAGGAGTGCCTGTGTGGAGGAAGTTGCTGTTCGCATCCACCACGGCGTTGGAGTTCCACCACTCAGGCTGGAATGCAGCCTTGATCATGGAAACATAATCAGTGGTGAGACCGTTGTTGGGCGCCGCGCTTAGGGAACCGAGAACGCTATCGTCAGGAGCTACCTGCTGCAAAGCCAGCGGCGTGAGCGTGAGCATCTTCTTGCCCATCTTGACGAAGAGACGACCGGTGGCGGACATTTCAATGTTGGTGGTAGGAGGCCCGACGGCCTGCGAAGCTAATGCAGAGTTAGAAAGACGAAGCGTGACTTCAATGGTTGCATCCGGATTGTTGGGATCGGTCTGCAGAAGACGCGCATTGGGATCGCCAGCGCCGAACGGATTCACGCCGTTGAAGGTGTTCTGGGCACGACCGTCCCAGAAGTTGCGATAGTTAAATACCGCGTTGATGACTGAAGGCGCATTACGCGGCGTAGAACGCCGAACATTGACCATGCCGCCCAGACCATCAGCGATGGCCCAGACTGAGTCGGGCACGCTGGTTTGGTCTTCAAGACCCTGGCCGAGTATCACGTCATTAAAGGTATTCAGGAACACGCCCTGGGAACCTACGATGTTGTTGTTATCGCGAAAACCGGAGTGCAGCGGGAAATCGCTGAGCGCTAAAGCGTGGTTAGGACCGAATCCAGGATAGAACGTTGTTGAATCAGCAGCCGAAAAACCGTTGCCATCCATACGATTGATGCCAGGATCAGCCTGGTTGACCGTACGGTTGTCAGCTCCAGCATTGGAGTGGCAAGTAGCGCATGCAGTTTTGCCGTCGCTGCCGAACTGCATCTCCCAGAAAAATGCTTTGCCCAAAGCGATTGCCGCGTTCTTGTCTTTGATGATAGGAGCAAGTTCAGCCGCTGTTGGACCAGGAATTGAAACAGTCTTCAGAGAACCTAGACCACGCTCTCCTCCGCCTTCATTCCCGCCGTTTCCTCCGCCACCGTGCTTGCCGCCGCCATTTCCAGAACCGCCTCTGCCTCCTCTGGAACCGCCATCTCCGCCTTGACCGCCGCCACTTCCAAGCAGGATACCGCCATTTCCACCCTGACCTCCGCCATTGCCGCCCTGGTCGCCACCATTCCCACCATTGCCGCCTTGACCGCTGCCGATTCCAATTTGGCCGCCGCCATTTCCACCCTGGCCACCACCATTACCGCCTTGGTCGCCACCGTTGCCGCCTTGACCGCCGCCGGTTCCAATTTGGCCGCCGCCATTTCCACCTTGGCCTCCGCCGTTGCCGCCCTGGTCGCCACCATTACCGCCTTGGCCACCACTATTACCGCCATTACCGCCACCAATTCCGACTTGGCCGCCTCCATTTCCACCCTGGCCGCCACTACCGCTGATAGAATTCTTACCTTTTTGGGCGCTGCCGCCTTGATTAATGCTGGCTTCAAGAGAATTCTGGTTCACACTTCCAGACTGGCTAACTCCTCTTAGTAAGCTAGTGCCTAAAAGTAAGCCGCTATCTAAATCACCATCACTATCATTACCATTACCGCCACTACTGCTTGCTCCACCTCTAGCGGATAGGTAGGTAACGCTGAATAATGTGATCGCGCATATAGATAGAAATAGCACGACCAGTTTTTTTAGTTTGCTCTGGGAAAACATTAGAGGCGCTCCTTGTTATGCTCCACCACCAGCAAATGTGCAGGGATGAACAAGCTTTGCTGCGTAGCTGCCAATGCTACTGCGTAGATCAGGCAAGACTGAGCGATGCGGAACCTAGACTGCGAAGTCGGAAGTCAGTCTATTTGTCTTGCATACCTATCAGTAACCATCAGCGCTGTGCATCACTCACACATGCGAGGGGCCTAGTTTTTTGGGTCCTTTGTGGCTGCTTTGGGGCAAAGCTGATGAAAAGAGCTTCCTCTCGGACGCCCCGGAGCATCCACCCGTCGATTCCTGCTCAGGTTGCGCCCACCAACTTAGGCCATCATTAAATGCGAATTAAATTCTTTAACATACCGTGAAGCGATATATTTTTTCGTCAGCAAAATGCACACGCACGCAAAAGTATGCACACCTCGCGCAGAAATCAACCTGCTCAAGTCCTCAAACTTCTGTATTTAAATTTTTAGATTATTGAATGCTACGCGCGAACCTGAATGCCGATGTCTCAGCCGAGATCTGCGTCCGCGAGCCATTTGCGCAATCCGGCTTTATGTTTCTCTTTTCGATTGCGCTTCTTGTTCCCATCCCGTTTCACTGGCGGAGGTGTCCCCAGCACCGCGCGTGACGCCGCTTTCACAACGCTGGTAGCCTTGAATTTTTTTGCTTTCTTCTTCGTCACGGATGCTATTTAACCACGAAAGTCTATAGACCAATACCAATCAAATAAAAACTATTTCCGTTAAATGCTCTGATAGTTATGCTTTCTTGGTTCCATAGATCTTTCGCAAGGCTACTTATTTGCAATGTGATTTCATGGCCTTGGCGCGGGAGAGCTGTGGGTCCATCAATTTACACGTCAGCCGCTTACGATTTGCACTAGCCTGACCCAACGCATGGCGTTTTCCCAGCCCAATGTCATCCGCTGCTTTTCTTGCGCGCGGCCCGGGCTTTGGTATGCGTCGGCTTGCTTGTGCTCTGGATAAGCAGGCGGAAACGCACATTCGCGCCGCACTGTTTGCAGGGCGGGAATACGTCATTGGCTGAAACTACTACCTTATGCGGCGCCCGATGAGACACATGAATCACCTCATACAGTCCGCTTTGCGTGCAGATGTCGCCCGGATGCAGTTCCGCTCCGGGATCGTGGCCTTTCATGGGAACCCCTCGACCATGACGGTCCGCCGCCAGGGGAAGGGAGCACACGGCGGTCACTACCGTGCCTTAGATTGATGGCCCATAGGCGAGGTTGTCCCCGCCGCTCTTTGTCTAAGAGCTTCAGCCACTTAGATTCAGTTCTGTTTTATTCTGCTGCTTCGCTGCACTAAATTTCGGGCCTGTCGTCACGGGTTATGCGCTGATCTGATTGCTCAATGTCTCTCATGTAAACTAATTTCACTGTCGCGGAAGCGCATGGGGTCCGGTGACCCTTCCGGTCTTCAAAACCGGCGAGAGTTAGCTTCGCTGGCTCTGGTGAGTTCGACTCTCACACGCTTCCGCCAAACGCTGAGCTCCTTTGGATTCGGCCATAGCGCCTGACCATCTTCGTAAAATTACCCGCTCAGTAGCGCACTTACTGGTGGCGAGGAATGGATCGACGTGCGAAACGATTTGAAAATCACGAGAGCAAGGTGAGCCGCCAAGCTCTGCGACAGATTGAACAATTAGCCGACAGGCTGAGCGCCGAAGAAATGCTACCGAGTGACAACCAAGGTTCCTTTTGAACAATTTCTGTTGCAAATTCGCCTTTGGTTCGTTAATATTTCGCTTGTATGGCTATCACTAAAAGACAACGCCAAGTTTACGACTTTATCCACGACTTTATTCAGCGCAACGGCTACTCGCCCTCGTTTGAGGAAATCGGCGATGGGCTTGGCCTGAGCTCGCTGGCTACTGTGCACAAACACGTCTCCAATCTGGAGAAAAAAGCGCTGATCAAGCGCGACTACAACCGCAGCCGCTCCATTGACGTGCTGCCGGTGCGCGGCATCTTCAAGCGGCAACCGCCCAAAGAGCTTGCTCTGCCGCTCATGGGACGCATCGCTGCCGGCCAGCCGATTGAGGCCGTGGAAAACCCGGAAACCATCTCCCTGGGAGATATCACCCGCTCCAAAGATGTTTTCGTGCTTCAGGTAAAAGGCGAGAGCATGAAAGACGAGCACATTGTGGACGGGGATTACGTGCTGGTGGAGAAGGTAAACAATGCCCGCGATGGTGAGATCGTGGTGGCGCTGGTGGAAGGCACTGACGCTACTCTGAAGCGGATCTATCGCGAAGGCATGAATATCCGGCTGCAGCCTTCAAACGCTGCCATGAAGCCAATCGTGGTTCCGGCCAAATCAGTGCAACTGCAGGGCCGGGTGATTGGCGTGCTGAGAAAATACTAGACTAGGTTCTGCTGTGTCCCACGCGGGGTGGAGCAGGCATTTAAGGGCTCCCAACAAGCCCGATTTTGGCTTGTTGGGACGGATACCTGCGGTAAGAGTGATAGAACATTCGGCTTCAGCCGCTGATGGGGATACATCAACACTAAATGGTCTAGCTGTGGAGTCTCAAGAGGTTGTCCGGATCGAGACCAGAGCGTCTGATGGGCGGAACGTGATTGAGACTACCATGAGGACGGTGCCAGTTGTAGTGATGAAGCCAGGGATGCATTTGA
>Ga0070741_10003362_pt1 | contig 39954 bp, 39 predicted proteins | sample Coa_R1_4_FD_66440 | JGI IMG/M metagenome (GOLD analysis project Ga0070741, IMG submission 66440) | Surface soil microbial communities from Centralia Pennsylvania, which are recovering from an underground coalmine fire - Coalmine... | ecosystem: Environmental > Terrestrial > Soil > Unclassified ...
TGCGGCTGAACTGCTCGCTTGCGTCCGGGGGAACCGCGCAAAGCACCTCATAGTCATCGCCGCCCGAGACGATCTCGGCGAGGCCGACGGCGCCGGCCGCAAGGGCCTTCGACGCGGCCGGCGATAGCGGTACCGACTTCAGATCAATCACGGCCGATACGCCAGATGCTGCACAGAGCTTGGCGAGGTCGCCCGCCAGCCCATCCGATACGTCCATGGCCGCATGGGCATGCGCGCGGATGGCGGAAGCGAGCGCGTTGCGCGGCTGCGGAACGCGGTAGCGGCCGACCAACAGCTCGCGAGATAAAGCATCGCCGGCAAGCGCCGCCGCTACCTTTCCTCGCTTCAGGATATCCAGACCGAGCGCGGCATCGCCGATCGTCCCGGTAACAACCACCTGGTCGCCGGGCTTCGCGCCGCTGCGATGAACCATCTTGCCTGGAGGGACGCGGCCGAAAGCCGTGATCGAAATCATCAGGGGGCCCGGTGTCGAAACCGTATCGCCACCAAGCAGCGGGCAACCGAAGCTGGTTGCATCCGCACCAAGCCCGCGCGCAAAGTCCGCCAACCAAGCCTCATCGACCTTGGGTAGCGCCAGCGCAAGCACGAAGCCCGCGGGATCGGCGCCCTTCGCTGCCAGATCGGACAGGTTCACCCGTAGGGCTTTCTGCGCGATGGTATCGGGCGGATCATCGGGGAGAAAATGCACGCCTTCAACGAGCGCATCTGTGGTGACGACGATGTCGCCGCCAAGCGCCTTGAGAATGGCCGCGTCGTCGGTCAAGCCAAACGCGCCGGGATCGGTCGCGAGCGGCTTGAAGTAGCGCGCGATCAGAGAGTCCTCACCGGATGCATGTGCACCGGGGGCGCTCACGTCAGCCTCCGGCCCGCGCGAATTCGCTGCCGCGGAACTGGCGCGCGATCTGATCGAGCACTGCGTTGACCATGCCGGTCTCCTCGGCCTCGACAAAGGCGTGCGCGACATCGACATATTCCGAAACCACGACGCGGCCTGGAACGTCCTTGCGATGTTCGAGTTCATAAGCGCCGGCACGCAACACCGCGCGCAGGATCGCGTCGATCCGCTTCAGCGGCCAACCCTTCGAGAGCGCCTCGTCGATCAGGGGATCGAGTTTGGCCTGATCGCGCACCACTCCGGACACCACGTCTCGGAAAAACGCGGCTTCGGCCGGCAGGTACTTGTCGCCCTCGACCTCGTTACCGAGCCAGTGGCTTTCGAATTCAGCGAAAATATCGTTGATGCCGGCGCCTGCGATGTCCATCTGGTAGAGCGCCTGCACCGCGGCGAGCCTTGCGGCGCCGCGCCGGTTGGCCTTTTTATCTGCGCCCTTCGCGGGCTTTTTCTTGTTCTCGATCATGATCAGTTTTTTGCCAGCCGGCGCTTGATCCGCAACATCGCAATTGCTGCGCGCGCGGCATCGCCGCCTTTATTGAGTTCGGAGGCGCGCGCCCGAGCCCATGCCTGCGCTTCGGTGTTGACGGTGATGATGCCGTTGCCGAGCGGAAGCTTTTTCGCCACGGCAAGATCCATCAGTGCGCGCGAGGATTCCATCGAGACAATCTCGAAGTGGATGGTATCCCCGCGAATGACGCAGCCGAGCGCAATCGCGGCATCGTAGGGCTTGCCGGCCTTTTCCGCAGCCTCAAGTGCAATCGCAATCGCGGCCGGAATTTCCAGCGCGCCGGGAACCGTGATGACGTCGTGGCCGACACCGGCCGACTTCAATTCTGCGACTGCGCCTTCCAGCAGCGCATCCTGAATGTCGTCATAGAAACGCGCTTCGACAATCAGCGCCCGTGCGCCGGAAATGTCGGTCTGGTCCTTTAAGGGTGCGCGTCGCGCGTCTGCCATCATCTATCCTTTTGAGGTCCGCGAAATGCAACTCGCGACCTTGAATTTCGGCCTTTGTAGTCGGCCCCGACAACAATTCCAAGCCAAGACTGCCTGCCCAATCTCCTAAGATTGCCGCGCAGCGGAAGCCGCCAAAACACGCGCCATTAGCGTTGAATCTCCCCAGGTAGAAAGCCAGATCAGCACGTCGGTCATAGCTGAAATCGTTTGCCGAAGTAGCCGCAACCTTATCGCATTGGAGTGGAGCTGTTGCTCGGCGTGGTGGAGATGCGCAAGTTCCTCGACTCGTATCGACTGGATAATGTCCCGAAGTTCGGTGTCTCGTTTCTCGAGGAAATGGAGCTGGTCATCGAGATGGCGATGGACTGCTGCTTCGACCGCGGCAGTACAGGCCCAGATCCCGTTCCTGCCGAGGCACGCCGTCAAGAAACCCAAAAGCCACCCGCCCCAGCTCCAGAGCTGCATGACGCGGCATGGCCGCGATTGTCGTTGCGGCATCGCCGCCCGAAACAAGGCACAATGCGTCTGCTCGTGCCGAAGCATTTCCGACAAGGCGGCCACGCAGTCCGGACACAAGCGTCGGGCGACCAAAAGCTGAGCGGAGTAAATTCTGATCGCACCAAATTCGCCGGCGTGATTCACCCTCACAATGCGCGCAACCGTCAGGGCATCGCGGGATGCGTCAGCCATCATTTCATTTCCGTCAATCTCGCCGCATAACGTGCCATCAGATCGACCTCGATATTGACCTCGCTGCCCGCTCGCCAGGACGCCAGGGTCGTCACCTGAAGCGTGTGCGGGATGATGAGCACGGAAAATGCGGTGTCCTTGACCGTGTTGACGGTGAGCGAAACGCCGTCGATCGTGATCGAGCCCTTCGGCGCGATAAAGCGGGCGAGTTCCCGCGTGGTATCGAGTTCAAACCGCGCCATGTCAGGCAAGTCCTCACGGCTGAGGATCGTGGCCACGCCATCCGCGTGGCCGGCGACGATGTGGCCGCCGAGTTCGTCGCCAATCTTGAGCGCCCGTTCCAGATTGAGCCGGGTACCGACAGCCCAATGCTTCGCGGTGGTCAGCGAAAGCGTTTCGGCGGCGGCATCGACGTCGAACCAGGTCCTGCCATTATCGACGCCGGACGAGACGACCGTGAGGCAGACGCCGTTGCAGGCGATCGACGCGCCATCCGCGATTCCAGCCTGGTCATACCGGCAACCAATGCGCATGCGATGCAATTGTCCCTGCGCGACCTGCGCCAGACTTATGATTTCGCCGATGTCGGTGACAATGCCGGTAAACATTCAGGCGCGCTCGTAAACGGTCAGGATGTCGGAATCCAGGCTCTCGCTAGCACGAACGCGAAAGGCGGACGACTGGGTGATTGTGGCGAGCGGCAATGCATCCAGCGCCGGAACGCCATCGGTGCCGACCGGTTTCGGGCCGCGCAGCAGCCAGAATTCGTCGACGAGGCCGGCGGCAACGAAAGATGACGCCACGCGCGCGCCGCCCTCGACCAGAAGCCGGGTGATGCCGCGCTCAGCGAGCGCATGCAGGGCGGCTGGCAAATTAAGCCCGGCCGGTGTCGATGCGACCCGGATCACCTGCGCGCCGGCAGCGCCCAGTATCGCCGCCGCAGGCGCTTCGGCCCGGTTTGAGGTGACGACCCAAAGCGGCGTCGAGCGCGCCGAATGAACCAGTCGGCTTTTCGGCGGAATCCGCAAGCTCCGATCGAGCACAACGCGAACCGGCGACCGCGCCTCCATGCCCGGCAGGCGGCAGGTCAACAGCGGGTCGTCCGACAGCACCGTGCCGATCCCGACCAGAATGGCGTCACACTGGGCCCTGAGCAGATGCACGCGCGATTTGGCGATCTCGCCTGAAATCGACACCTGCTTGTGTCCCGCCCCGGCAATCTTGTCGTCGCTGGAAACTGCGAGTTTCAGGATCACATGTGGGCGCCCGTCGCGGACCCGACGGAAATGACCGGCATGGGCGCGGGCGGCTTCCTCCGCCTCCAGCCCGACATCGACCGTAATCCCCGCATTCCGCAGCTTCGCATGGCCCTGCCCCGCGACCTCCGGATTGGGATCCTCGATCGCCGACACCACACGCTTGATGCCGGCCGCGATGACGGCGTCCGTGCAGGGCGGCGACTTGCCGACATGCGAACAAGGCTCCAGCGTCACATAGAGCGTGGCGCCGCGCGCAGCTTCGCTCGCCTGCGCCAGCGCCACCGGCTCCGCATGAGGCCTCCCGCCGGGCTGCGTCCAGCCACGGCCGACAATGACGCCGTCCTTGACCACGACCGCCCCGACCGCGGGATTGGGCCACGTACGCCCGAGGCCGCGGCGGCCGAGCGCGAGCGCAAGCTGCATGAAGCGCCGGTCAGCCGCCTTCGAATCCTTCGACTTCTGTGCGAGTTGTTCTTCCAGGATACGGAAGATCATTTTCGTAGCAGCGTGATCCGCGCATCGTCCTCGCCGGAGAGCTCGCCGAGCACGGCCTCAAAGTCCTTGGCCTCGCGGAAATTGCGATAGACCGAGGCGAAGCGAACATAAGCGACGTCGTCGAGCTGGCGCAGATGCTCCATCACGATCTCGCCGATCGCCTCCGAGGAGATTTCCGCCTCGCCGCCGCTCTCTAGCTCGCGCACGATGGCCGAGACCATCTTCTCGACCCGCTCGGAATCCACCGGCCGCTTGCGCAAGGAGATCTGCACCGAGCGCACCAGTTTGTCGCGATCGAACGGAACGCGCCGGCCGTTGCGCTTGATCACGGTCAATTCCCGAAGCTGCACGCGCTCGAAGGTGGTGAAGCGGAAGTTGCAGGCGACACAGACGCGCCTGCGCCGGATCACCGCGGAATCTTCCGTCGGACGGGAGTCCTTCACCTGAGTATCGAGACTGTTGCAGCTTGGGCAACGCATGCGGTTATGACCTACTGATAAATCGGGAAGCGATCGGTGAGCGCCTTCACCCGTTCCTTCATGGCCTGCTCCACCAGCGGCGCGGAGCCGTCCTTCGACTGCGCCACCGCATTCAGCACTTCGGCGATCATGCCGCCGACCTGCTTGAATTCGGCAACGCCGAAGCCACGCGTGGTCGCGGCCGGCGTGCCCAGACGAAGGCCCGAGGTGACGAACGGCTTTTCCGGATCGAAGGGAATGCCGTTCTTGTTGCAGGTGATGGCGGCGCGCACCAGCGCCTTCTCCGAGACGTTGCCCTTCAAGCCCTTCGGGCGAAGGTCGACCAGCATCAAATGATTGTCGGTTCCACCGGACACGATATCGAGGCCTTCGGCGCGCAGCGATTCTGCGAGCGCCTTGGCGTTCTCGACGACATTCTTCGCGTAGATCTTGAAGTCCGGCCGCAGCGCTTCGGCAAAGGCAACCGCCTTGGCCGCGATCACATGCATCAACGGGCCGCCTTGCAAACCCGGGAAGATCGCCGAGTTGAATTTCTTGGCGAGCGCCTCATCGTTGCAAAGGATGAGGCCGCCGCGCGGGCCGCGCAGCGACTTGTGCGTCGTCGTGGTCGTGACATGCGCATGTGGCACCGGCGAAGCATGCACGCCGCCGGCCACAAGACCTGCAAAGTGCGCCATGTCGACCAGAAGATAAGCGCCGATGCTGTCGGCGATCTCGCGAAACCGCTTGAAGTCCCAGGCGCGCGAATAAGCGGAGCCACCGGCGATGATCAGCTTGGGCCGAACCTGCTCGGCTTGTTTCGCGATCGCATCCATGTCGAGCAACTGGTCTTCACGCCGCACCGTGTAATGCACCGCCTTGAACCACTTGCCGGACATGTTGACCGGCGAGCCGTGGGTGAGATGTCCGCCGGCGGAAAGATCGAGGCCCATGAAGGTGTCGCCGGGCTGCAGCAGCGCCAGGAACACCGCCTGGTTCATCTGGCTGCCGGAGTTCGGCTGCACGTTGGCGAAGGCGGCGCCGAACAGTTTTTTCGCGCGCTCGATCGCCAGCGTCTCGGCGACGTCGACCCATTCGCATCCGCCGTAATAGCGCGCGCCCGGATAACCTTCCGCGTATTTGTTGGTCATCACCGAACCCTGAGCTTCCAGCACGGCGCGGCTGACGATGTTTTCCGAGGCGATCAGCTCGATCTCGTGGCGCTGGCGGCCAAGCTCGCCCTGAATCGCCCTGGCGATCTCGGGATCGGCCTCGCCAAGCCCTGCCGTGAAGAAGGATGAGGGCGTGGAAGCCGTCTTGGCGCTGGAAGTCGATGAGTTCATGGGCAAATTCTCCACCGCCGCGAGGGGAAGGACGTCGCGGGCGGTCAACAAATGGCGGTCGAAAGGGTGCCTTAAAGGGTGTCTTGGGGGATACCACATCGCCCCTCGCCGGCCAAGCGCTTGCGGTTGCGGCCTGACAATTATGCCAGATATGGTGGGGATAGGCGGAAGTTCCAGTCGGCCCCCTTAATCCCTCCCGATCCTGACAGCCGACACGGGGAAGCATTCCCGCGGTCGCGAAACCCGAGTCCTGGCCAAGTCCCCCTTTCAGAGGACGCAGGGAATGCCGGGTGCCGATGCACCCCGCAGCTCCGCGTGCAAAGAATGAAAGCACGCAGATAAGTCCACCACAGGTCGCGCCGGTTGGCCCGGCATTCCCTGCGCGATGGTGTTACGGCTTCCTTCGTGCTCTCCCCGGTGATCGGGCTTTCTTGTCACCGCAGGCGTAATGCGGAACATTATCGCCAGATGCCAGCGTCGAGGCATCAGGACCACACGACTTCGCCGTCCGCTTTCATCATCGCTCGTCAGTCGATGTGACAGCGTCCACCGCATCCCGCACCCAACGTTCGTGACGATCGCGAGCGCCCTCTCATGGAGCACGGGACGCGCGGGAAACTGCCCGTGATTTGCCCGACGTCACAAGCGACATGCCTGCGGCAGATTAACGCGACGGGCAAATCAGGTGGACTGAGAGAAAAGCTGTCAAGCCTCTCGTGTCCCGGACGCGTTGCGGCATGCTCTCGGCGATGCGAAGCATCGTCCGGTATGCCGCGACGCAGATCCGGGACCTACACGCCGTCGGTGCCCGCTTGTGGGCCCCCGGATCAGCGGTGCATCGCTAAAGCGCTGCGCTCCGGGGAACGTGCCATTATCAGAGCGGCCGGACGGCTTCAGCCCGCCAGCGCTTGTCACCTGGCGCGTTCAAAGCTGATGATGCTGCGTGTCATGCCCTTGTCCGGCCAGTTCGGCATGATCCGCCACGGCGTTAACACGTCAAGCCGGTCGCCTTCCAGTTTGAAAGACCGCACTTGCTTCGTTCCAACCCACTCAGGATTCCAGGCTACATCGACGTTGGTTGTCCAGGTGTCCTCTTCAGTGGTGTAAGTGCCGGTATAGGCAACCAGCGAGCTGAACAGCTGCGCCCGTTCAGAATCCGATTTCGCGGGCTTGCGCCCCTCACCCGTCAGCAGGAAGAAGACACGTCCTTCCGGCAAAAACGTCACGTAGCCAGCAGGCGTCTCGCCCATGACGGGCAACTTCTCGCCGGTTGCCTGCACTTCCACGACGTATGAACGCAAGCTCCACGTTCCAACAACCCTGCTGTGTTCGGCGCCGAAGCCCGAGCGCGTCAGGATGGCGGCAAGAAAGATAGCCAATACGAGGAAATGACCTGATCTCACGCCGTTCTCCCGGTGACGGTGAACACCGGGATAAACGTCTAACGCGATCGCGCCGGCTTGTGTTGATGTGCCTCAAAGGTGACAGCCGGACGGAGGCCTGTTCCTTGAACTGACTCGCTGGCGGACCGGTCTCGTGAGGGGCCAAGGTTCGAAACTGCAGACCCATTGCTACAAACGGCTCGAATTGACCCTGTCGCGCAATCGACGACAGAAGTCTTCCATCAAATCATGCGTGGCTTGAAAATTTGTGAGCAACCTGTCGGCTCGTATCCGGTCCTCCGTGCCATCGGCAAACGCATCGCGCAGTCGGCTAAGATAACTCAAGCGCTCTCGACTTTGGCTGGCTCTGGCCTGTGCGAATTCCAGGTGCGCGAGCTCACGGCCCAGCTTGTCCTCTTCCGCAACCATCAATTTGGTGACGGTTTTTCGGTTGTGATCGGAAATGTCCTGGCTTGTCAGGATACTCAAGAAGTGGTCGATGTTGGCGTATGGTACAAAGCTGTCCACGACATGTCCTCCCTCTCCTTGGGACCCCCTAGAAGGTAACCTCCAACCGTAGGGCTCGTTATCGCACCGGCGCTTCGAAAGTTGATCGCGATCAATATTGCTGTTCGATGAAGCGAGTAAGGACATTCGGGTGGAGCTCCCGATGACCAGGCTCATGACTGGACCAGCAATTCACGCCGTTAACCCTTGGGTCCCGGACGATCCCGGACCGGGCAAGCGTCATCAATTGCTCAGCGATGCCGAGCGCGCCGAGCTCACGAAGATTGCAACCGTCGTGCGCTTCGAAAAGGGTCAAAGGATCTATGGCGAAGGCGATACGGCGGAGGCCACCTTCAATATCATCGACGGAATAGTCACCGCCTACCGGGGCGCACCGGGCGCAGAGCAGGTCCTCTCGTTCCTTTCTCCCGGCGATCTCTTCGGCCTGTCGGAGGAAGGGCGATACGCGAACGCAACGAGAGCTGCCACGGCGGTGACGGCGTACAAGATGCCGCTGCCTGCGCTGCGGCGTCTCCTGAACAGGAACGCCGACCTCGATGTCGATTTCATCGTCAAGCTCTGCGAGGAACTCCGCGAGGCGCAACGGCATGCCGTGCTGCTTGCCCAAAAGAAGGCAACGACCAGACTCGCGATGTTCCTGGCGCTGCAGGAACATGTGCAAGCCGCAAGCGGCGAGCCCATTTTCGAGATCCATCTTCCAATGGATCGTTCAAGCATCGCCGCCTATCTCGGCCTGACCCCTGCGGCACTTAGCCGGGCGTTTCGAACCCTGTCGGCGGAAAGAATCATTTCCCCGCGAAATCTCCATTACGTGACGGTCATCAATCGGGAAGCTCTCAACGCAATGGCTGACGCGCGCTCTGTTGCGACCTGACGGCGCAGATGATGGCTGTCTTGCTCGCGCGGACCTCGAGCCGTGCCGCCACCCAGCAAGCGTCAGGATCGCGCTCAGCTTAGTAGTCCGGCTCCATAGGCCGATTGCAACCATGCAGGAGCCGCAATAGCAGAATTTGGCGGCCCCGCGTTTGCGAAACTCATCGCCGGGAGGCGGCCTGAATAGCTCGGAGATAGTCGATCACCGCTCCCGCATCGTTTTGGCTGAAATGGAATGTCGGCATATCCGGGTGAATGCTGCTCAGCCCATTCTGTAACCGTTGGCTGAATTCTTCGTCATAAAGCTTGTTCTCGCCAAGATTTCGGAACGGTGGCGCGTAGGGGTGCGGACTTTTGCCGGACGTGCCAACGGCGTGGCAGCGGCCGCAGAACTCTTTCAGCAAAGCCTGCGCCCGCAGCTGTTCCTTGTCCAGCGCGTGAGCCAGCCCGATACCTGACACGGAAATTGCAAGAGCCAGAACGATTCTTCTCATGCCCGCTCCACATCCGCCACAAGATATACAGGCTGGATCGCTAACCTTCGCAATGGCGAAAGTACGGCGCAAATTCCGCCGGGATCAACCTACCGACAGCGTGGAGTGCACCTTTCGGAGAGATTTGTTGATGATTGCTTTTCGATCGTCGTCCGTAATGCCGTGAATGGCATCGTCTATCTTGACGCCGCGCCGCTGCATTTCGCGGTCTCGCTGATACGCTCTTTGAGTTTCTTCGTTTCGCCGCGCGTTGGAATCATTGTCGGCCATACAGGCCCTCCCCTTCCCATCTCGTCACCCCTTGCCCGCGCGCAAAATAACTTGTCAGCGTCCGCAGGCAAGCAACCCTTGTTGTTAAGCTTGATGCGGACAATTGAGCGGGAAACTGCGAGGCTTCGCTCGAACAGACGTGACGACTACACCGTGACGCTCACCACGTGTATCGCACCACGCCCTTGCCGGCGTAGCTTGAAGTCACATTCGAGAACTCGCCTTCGAACGTCGCGGCCGCCGACCAGCCGCTCTTCCATTTCATTTCAACCGATGCGGTGGTGAGCGCGGAATCCGCCGCCTGCGCCGCGCCGTTCACGACGAAGGATGCGCCGGGCAGCGCCTGGAAGGTTGCGGATACCGAACGATTGGGATCGTAATCGTGCGCCCAGGCCAGGCGGGTGCGGAACGTCAGAATGCCTTCGTTCACAAGCCAGGACTTGTCGGTACGAATGCCAAGCTCGCTGCGCACATCGGTGATGTCGCGCGCGCCGTACGCCTGCGCGAAAGTGTTGCTGCCCGATATCGCCTGCTCGGCATAGGCCGGTAGATCAAAGGTCACGAACTGCGCGGCAGCGTACGGCGTGATGCCGATGCCGAACATCGCCGGCGCAACATAGCGATAGCCGCCTTCGAGGCGTCCCGACCACGCATTGGCATTGAACTCGGCACGGAGCTGATCGACGCCCGCCACAGTCACCATGCGGCTGGTCGTTATGTCCTGCCAGCCATAAGCGAGCGCCGCGGAGACATAGGCCGGGCCCTGATTGTGGCGCACATAGGCGCCGGCCTGGAAGAGATCGGATCTTCCAGTGCCGCCGTTCGCAACCGAGAAGTTGGTGCCGCCGCCGGCCAGCGCAAAACCTGCAATCGTGTTGGGCGAGATCAGATAATCGGCGCCGACCGCGGTGCCGGCGATGTTGCTCGTGGTGTTGTTCGTTCCGGCCGCCGCGTTACCATCGGTTGATTGCGAACCGCCAAAGCCTGCCGCCCACACGCTCCAGCGCTGTTCGAAAGCGCCCTGCACCGGCGGCGCCTTGGTGAACATCGCAAAGGCATCGGTCTTCTTGCCGGTGGCCGCATAGCCCAGTGCTTCGTCGGCGTAGCCCGACGACAAGGGCGAACCGCCAAAGCCGCCTCCCCGATTCATGAAGGGATCGGTCAAGAGCCCCATGAACATGCCCATCGCATCAAACGTCGTCTGTTGCGATCCGGTCGCGGTCTCGCCGGAAATTTGCGTTAACGCGTTCGAGAGTTGCGCGCCCGACAGATTGAACAGGTTCAGAAAGCCCGGTGGCAAAGAGCCGCCGCTGTTGAAGACATTGTTGATGATGGTTGCGGCATTCTGCTGGTTGCCGGTAGAGCCACCAATGCCGCCGCCCAGATTTGCCGTCAATGAGAGGAAAACGTCGGTATTGGTATAGCTCAAGCTTTCCGCAAACCCCGGTGTCAGGCTCTGCACGCCGCTGAATGTCGTGCCGCCGAGGAAACCCAGGGTCGAATGCAGGATGTCGTATGTCTTCATGCCCTGGGCGCCGGGGCCGACGGCGACCTGCACTGTCCCTCCAAGCTGCGTAGCTACCGAGACCGTGGTCTGGCTAGCGCTGGCGCCCACATGCACCAGATAAAATGCGTTCGACTGAAAACTAAGATCGCCGACAATTGCCAGCGTGCCGGTCGGGTTCGCCGCATTGCCGGGCGCCAGCGTGCCGCCAGTGCTGATTCCGGCCCCGGAGCCGAACGTGCCGGTGCCTGACAGCATGGCGCCGGGGCCCGCCAACGCCGTACTTGCGATCGAACCATCCACCTCCAGCGCGCCGCCGAGCACCAAGGTTGGTCCCGTATAGGTGTTGTTGCCCGTGAGCGTGAGCGTCCCGGTGCCAACCTTGATGATCGGGACGTTACCAATGGCAGGGGTGCCTGTGATCACGCCGGAGAAGGTGGTCGAGAGGTTGTTGCTGCCAATGGTGACCTGGTTGTTTCCGAGATTAACGATGCCTCCGCCCTCGATCGAGCCGGCGCTGACATTGCCGTCGCCAAGCGGTCCGTGGGTTCCGGAGAAATCGAACGTGCCACCCGCCGCATTGTTGATGAGGCGCGCATTGCCGCCCGTGCTGGTGTCCAGGAATTGGGTGACGCCGGTGCTGCTATTGGTGATCGTCGCGTTACCCGCGGTGGCGGAGTTGTTGAAGCTCAGATTGCTGGTGTTGGTGATGGTGGCGTTGCCGGCGGTGCTCGTCTGGAAGAAGCCGAGCACGCTGTTGTTGGTGATGTTGGCGCTGCCGGCCGTGCTTGTGGTGAAGAACGACGTATTGTGATTGTTGGTGAGCGTCGAACTTCCGGCGCTGGTGCCGTCAAAAAATTGCAGGAAGTCGTTGTTGACGATCGTGGAGCCGCCGGCGGTCGCGGTATTATGAAAGGCCAGCGTATTGTTGTTGTTGATCGTGGCGTTGCCCGCCGTGCTCGCGTTGTTGAAAATGACCTCGAAGGCGTTGGTGATGACGGCGCTGCCGGCAGTGCTGGTATTGGCGAAGGAGGTGGTGGCGCCGTTGTTATTGATGATGGTGGCGTTGCCGGCGGTCGTACCGGCGAAGAAGTTGAGCAGGCCGCCGCTGTTGTTCGTAATCGTGGCGTTGCCAGCTGTGCTGGTGTCGACGCCGGCATTTTGGCCGAACTGGGTGACGCCGTTGTTGTTGTTTGTAATCCTGGCGGTGCCGGCCGTGCTGCTGTTGAGGAACAGGGTCAAGGCGTTGTCGTTGTTCGTGATGGCGGCGCTACCTGCGCTGCTGCCGCCGTTGAACTGCACGATGCCGGTGACATTATTGGTGATGCTGACGCTGCCGCCGTTGACGACAATTCCGGCGCCGTTGAAATTCAGGCTTCCGCTGGCGGCACCGACGAAAAAGGTGTAGTTCGACGCCGCCGACGTCAGGGTAAATCCGCCAACGCTAGTCAATGCGGAAGAAAAACTGATGTTGGTGCCGGCGGAGGCGCCAAACGTCGCTGTGCCGGTCGTGGTTGTGCTTCCCGGCGACGTGGTTGGAGTCCAGTTCGCATTGGCGTTAAAGTCGAGATTGCCGTCGCCGGCGTTGATGACAGTCGGTGCGGCAAGCCAGGTCGCACTCTGCGCGTTGACTGGCGATATCCACGACAAAGGCCCGACCAAGCCCGCGGCGATTACCGCCGCCAGCCGCCATCGGCCACATCCTGCCTGACGCCTTGTTTGCCCCGCCATCCGCCGCAACGCCCCACTTCGAGATCGCTGCGAAAGACAACCCTTCCCGGATCGCTCACGCCTGTCCAGATTCCCGAAGCCCATGCCCAGGATAGCGCCAACGCGCCATACGATCAGCCCCGACGTTAGCTGCGGGCTTTGAAAAAATCCCGACTGTTGCGCTTTGGCCGCTCAACGGAACCTTATGACCGCCAATATGACGGCGTCAGGGATTCCGGCTGCGCCCGACGACGCACCCCTCGTGCCCCGGACGCGGCGCGGCATGACATGACGCGCCGCAGATCCGGGACCCACATTCCGTCGCTATTCGATCATGGACGCCCGGATCAGCAGCGCACCGCTCACGCGGCTCGCGCAGCATCCGGGGAACGCGATCCTACTTCTTCACCAGCGGGCACTCGCTTGCCGAGAGCGGTTTTGCGGCGTCTTCCGGGGAGATCGTCGCCACCAGCTTGTAATAGTCCCACGGATATTTCGATTCTTCCGGCTTCTTCACCTCGAACAGATAGGCCGGGATGACGCGGCGTCCGTCGGCGCGCAACGGGCCCTTGCCGAACAAGGGATCGTCGGTCGGAATCTCCTTCATCTTGGCGACGACCTTGGCGCCGTCATGGGGATTGCCGCCCATCGCCTCCAGCGTCTTCAGGTAATGCAGCACGACGGCATAGTTGCCGGCCTGCGTCATCGACGGCATGGCGTGATTAGAGACCTTTTCCTGAAAGCGCTTCGAAAACGCGCGCGTCTGGTCGTTGAGATCCCAGTAGAAGGACTCGGTGAAGGTCAGGCCTTGCGCCGTCTTGAGTCCAAGCGCGTGCACATCGTTGATGAAGAGAAGCAGCGCCGCAAGCTTCTGGCCGCCGGCCACGATACCGAATTCAGCAGCTTGCTTGATCGCGTTGGTGGTGTCGCCGCCCGCATTGGCGAGGCCAATGACCTTGGCCTTGGACGACTGCGCCTGGAGCAGGAATGACGAAAAATCAGAGGTGTTGAGCGGATGCTTGACGCCGCCCAAGACCTTGCCGCCGTTGGCTGAGACGACCGCGCTGGTGTCGCGTTCCAGCGCCGCGCCGAAGGCGTAGTCGGCGGTCAGGAAGAACCAGGTGTCGCCGCCCGCCTTTGTCAGCGCCTTGCCGGTGCCGTTGGCGAGCATGTAGGTGTCATAGCTGTAGGAAATCGTGTTGGCATTGCAGGCCTTGCCGGTGAGGTCGGCGGTGGCCGCGCCGTTGTTGAGCAGGATCGCGTTCTTTTCCTTCACGATGTTGCTGACGGCCAGCGCCACACCGGAATTCGGCGTATCGGCGATGGCGTCCACCTTCTCGGTATCGATCCATTGCCGCGCGATGTTGACGCCGACGTCCGGCTTGTTCTGGTGGTCGCCGCTGATCACGTCGATCTTCCAGCCCTTGGCAAGAAGGCCGGAATCCTCGACTGCCATCTTGACTGCTACCACGGCATTGGGGCCGCCGATATCGGCGTAAAGGCTGTTCATGTCGTTGAGCACGCCGATCTTGACGACCTTGTCGTCGGCGAGCGCCGACGTGGCAAGGCCAAGCCCAAAAGCAGCAACGGTAACCAGCGCGGCCGAGCGCCGCGCAAATATCGCAGTCATGCAAACCCCTCCCATGATGGTGCCGGGACTGCCCTCTTGAACGGAGCTTTTGCCCGAAGCCGTGATCGGCAAACCATCTCACCTTGGTTGGTTGCTTTCGGCAAGGTGTGTTTGAGAGGTTTGGGATTGTTTTAAGGCTTGCCGGGTCCTCGTGTGCCGGACGCGTTGCGGCGTGGAAGCCGCTTCGCAGAGCCTGGACCCACACCTTCATTTGGAAAGAAACATGGACCCCGGATCAGCAGCGCACCGCTATCGCGCCGCGCCGCATCCGGGGAACGCAAGCGGCGGGCCGGCCACTAACTCACGCCGTCGCGGTTGTAGATGTCGTCGCGGAATTGCACGACGCCGTCCGGCGTCGCCCACGCCGTCACATAGACCCAGTACAGCGGCACCGGCTTTGCGACCTTAGCGTCCTTGCGCTCGCCGGACTTGATCACCGCGTCGATCTCCGCTTTCGACCAGCCGGGCGTTTCATCGAGAATCCAATACACGAGTTCGCGCACGTTCTGCACGCGCATGCAGCCCGACGAAGCAAAGCGGAAATCCTCGCCGAACAGGTTCTTCGACGGTGTGTCGTGCATGTAGACGCCGTCGGGGCTGGGGAAATTGATCTTCATCGATCCCAGCGAATTGAAGTCACCGACGTCCTGCTTGAACTTGTAATTGACCGCCTCGGTCGAATACCAGTCGATCTGCGAGGGTGGCAACTCGTTGTTCTTGCCGTCGTAGATGCGGATATGATTCCTGGTGAGATAATCCGGCTCGGCCTGCATCTTCGGGATCAGGTCCTTGCGGACAATCGAGACCGGCACCGTCCAGAACGGATTGAAGTTGATCTGGGTGATCTTGCTGCGCACGTCCGGCGACGGCCGGTCCGGCTTACCCGCAACCGCCGTGTGACGCGTCACTGCAACGCCGTTCTCGATCGCCTCGATTTGGGCTGCCGGAATATTGGCGACCACGATGCGATTGCCGAGATTGCCGGTAAGCGCCTTCAGGCGAACGGCGTTGGTGCGCAGCTGCGCGAGCCGCTGATCCGCGGGAACGTTCAACGCGTGCAGCGTCGGCTCATGCACGACGCCGTCCGGATGCAGCCCGTGACGCACCTGAAAGCGGCGCACCGCCGCATCGACATAGGAATCGAAGACCTGGGGATCACCGGAGTTAAGCTCGAGATCGCCGACGACCGACAGCCGCTGCCGCAAGGCCGGCACTGCCGCCCCCTTGGCGCCGACGTGCAAGCCGGTGGCTGATGTGGGCACGTTGGGCCAGCCGCCCTTGGCGACGATGGCCTCGTACTGCGCGATCGAGGTCTGTGTGGTTTCCGCGGTCGAGGGCGACAGCGTCGGCAATGATTTCTTCGGCAGGCGGACGTTGCGCGAGGCATTGTCGAAGCCGCTGCCGATGTCGTTGCCCTGATTTTGGCGCATCAGCTCGTCGAGCATCTGGTCGGAGGTCTGCCCCTCGGCCGCGAAAGCCGGCGCGGCGCAGGTCATGGCAGCAAAGCCGGCGGCGGTGCTAAGGAAAGATCGGCGGGTGGGCGCGCTCATGGGGCGGTGGTCGGGTTGATCGGGGACCGGCCTATCCGGTTCTAACCAAACAGCATTTCATAGCAGAGCCTTTTCATAGCAGAGCCTTGCCGCCCGGATAAGGCCACAAATCCGTCTTTCGCAAACACGTGAAACTTGTTCATCCGCCGGTCGAACTGACCGCGGGTCCCTCTCTCCCCTCATCCTGAGAGTCTGACTCAAAATGAACTCAGCATTTTAGGGGCATGGCAAGGCGTCGGGTCAAGAGCCTGAGATGGGCGACAAGAAGCCAAGCGGCCTCGGTGGCGGCGGAGCCTTCGAAGTCTCGGGCCAGACGACGGCATCGTCCAAACCAGGCAAAGGTGCGTTCGACGACCCAGCGTCGAGGCAGAAGCTGGAAGCCTTTGACCCCAGTCGGGCGCTGAACGATCTCGATGGTCCACGGCCCGCGATGGGAGAGCGCGTTGATGAGCTGTTTTCCGCGATAAACGCGGTCTGCGAAGATATGTCGAAGCTTGGGAAAGCGATCGCGCACCCCCTCCAGCAAAGGGACCGCACCATGGACGTCCTGGACGTTGGCGGGATGGACGTGGACGGCAAGCAAGAGACCATCAGTATCGGTGACGATGTGCCGCTTGCGTCCGTGAACCCGTTTGCCGGGATCGAAACCGCGCGGGCCGCCGGCTTGTGTCGTCGAAGCACTTTGGCTGTCGATGACGGCCGCCGTTGGTGTCGGCTTGCGACCGAGTTTTCGCCGGGCCTGCCGGACCAGAGCCCTGACGATCCGCTGCCATCGGCCAGTGTCGCGCCAAGCGTAAAAATATCCTTGGACCGTCGAATATGGTGGGAACTCGCTTGGCAATGCCCGCCACTGGCAGCCGGTGGACAGAATGTAGAAGATCGCCTGAACGATCTCCCGCAAATCAACCTGCCGTGGTCGCCCGAGCCGCCGTCGTCCCGGCATCTTCCGGGAAATCAGCGCCCACTCCGCATTTGTCAGATCGCTTGCGTAACGCAGTCCACTACGCTGATACTGCCTACGAGTGATTTTGGTCCACGGCATCGTGTCCTCCCTCGAATCTTCGCAAATCCGAAGGAATCACAGTCGACCAAAATCACTCACTGCTTTTTCGGTCAGGCTCTGAGGAGCCGCGCAAGCGGCGTCTCGAAGGATGAGGCCTCATGGTTCGAGACGCGCGAGGGCGCTCCTCACCATGAGGGCTGGCTGTGGGAGCTTGGGTCGCAGACCTAACCCGCAGGGCCGCCGCAGTTCGTAATGTCGTTGGCGAGGCTCCAGCTTTCCTTGGTCCGCAGGTTGGTCGTCTTGTAGATGCGGCCGCGAAGGTCGCCGGGACATTCCTTCGGCACTTCGACGAGGCACATGTTGACCTTGTCGAAGACCTGGGAATGAACGATCGAGTTCTCGCGGCGCAGCGACACCTGAACGCCGGAATTGGAGAAGCGGACGATCGTGCCGGGATCCTGTCCCTTCTTCGGGCGCGGGGCGATGTCCTCGCCGTAACGGTCGGTGATCGAGGTGATTGTTGTCTCGAAACATTCGCCGACCTTGCGCGGCAGCTTCGAAATGCGCTCGGTGTTGGGCAGAAAGCCGTCGTCTTCCTCCACATCGGGCGCCGGCGTCCACTTGTCGGGCGGGGCCGTGCCGGGGTTCAGTCGCTCGGTCGGCGCCGCCGCGTTTTTTTCGGCATAGGAAGCAAGAAAGCTCGGCTGCGAACAGCCAGCCACGGCGAAGACGGATAGCAGGCAGAGCAGACGAAAGTGATTCATCGTTCTTGGATTCAGCATTTACTTCGCAAAACGGTAGGCGCCGCCCTTCTCGACCGAGCGTTGAAAGGCCGGCCGCGCATGCATCCGCGACAGCCACGCGCTCAGATTCTGAAACGGCCCGAGCCGTTCGAACACGCCGGCCATCTCGCCGACGAAACTCATCTGGATGTCGGCGCCGGTCAATGATTGGCCTACGAAGAACGCCCTGCCCTGCAACGCGCCGTCGACATAGCCGAGATGATTGGCGATCTCGCTATCGATGCGCGGATGCAGCGGACTGCCCGCTTCCTTCAGGCGCGACACATAGAGATTGAGCATCAAGGGCAGCATCGCGGAGCCTTCGGCATAATGCAGCCATTCATTATAGGCCTCGTATTCGGCCGTCCCGGCTTTCGGCATCATCCGGCCGTTTCCGTAGGTGCGGATGAGATAATCGACGATAGCGCCGGATTCGGCGATTTTGAGATCGCCGTCGGTGATGACGGGCGACTTGCCGAGCGGGTGAACGGCCGCCAGCTCCGGCGGCGCCAGCCGCGTCTTGGCGTCGCGCCGGTAAAACTTCATCTCATAGGGCGCGCCAAGCTCCTCCAGCAGCCACAAAATCCGCTGCGAACGGGAGTCGTTGAGATGATGAAGGGTGAGCATCGCCTTTTTGCCTCTGGAAGCTCCGGCTGGAAAGCCTTACGGCTCGCTTTACCAGAGGTTTCGGCAAAAAGCAGGCGGCTTTGGGCGACAAATCGGGCTGCAATTACGCCCAAATTGCCGCGCAAAGACTCATTTGATCGACGAACTAGCCGCTCGGGCTCACTTGACGTTACAGCCCGGTATAGCCGGCCTTGACCGGATCGCTCGAACCGTCGAGCTCGCGCAGATAAGTCAGGCCGCACACGGTCAGCCGGTGCGGGTCCGTTTCGCCCGCCTCGAACAGCGTCGTGACGTATGCGGTGACCTTCGCCCGTGCCTCGGCGCTCGCAGCCGCCGAACGATTGAGCAAGAGATCATACGTCATCATGATGCGGTCGATGGCGGCTTCCATGGCTTCCTCGCGGCTAGTGGTGAAATCTGGATGGGGGATGGATCAGTCAGACGCTCATCGGTCCGGCGCTTTCCAGCGCCTCGAATTTGGCGATCGCCTTGTTGGCAAGCCTGATCCTGTTGAACTCGCCGCGCTCGAACAACTGCACGATGATGGCAAGCAGTTGTTCGTTGGTGGCAAAGCTGTCGGTGATCGTGCCGGTCCGATGCAGATAGTCGGCGGCGATCGCGTAGGCGTCGCTGACAACCCCGACATTCATGACCCGTAATCCGCGCTCGACGAGCATTTTCCGTCTCCGACACGGAGCGATAAGCCCGGCAAGGCGCTAAAGTTCCAATTGTGACCGCGGCGCCAAAGGGCGTCAAAAAAGGCGAAGGCAATTCAAGCTGTTACAGATACGACAAAACGCACCGCTTCGGAAAAATCCGAACCGGTGCGTCGATGGGGAAGTGTCGTGGAGTTACAGCCTGCCGGTCTTTTAAGCAGCCGGCTTGGCCGAAGCAGAGATCACAGCCGATAGAGGATCTGGTCGGTCCAGAACCGCTCGAGGCGATGCAACGACTTGTTCAGCGTCGCAAACTCCTCGTTCGAGATGCCGCCGACCTGCTCAACCGTCTTGACGTGCTTCTGGTAGAGCGCATCGACGATCTTGCGGATCTCCTGGCCCTGAGAGGTCAGGCGAATGCGAACCGAACGGCGATCAACGCGCGAACGCTGATGATCGAGGAAGCCGAGCTCGACCAGCTTCTTCAGGTTGTAGGAGACGTTGGAGCCGAGATAGTAGCCGCGGGTGCGCAGCTCGCCGGCGGTCAATTCCTTGTCGCCGATGTTATAGAGCAGAAGCGCCTGCACCGAATTGATATCGGCGCGGCCCCTGCGATCGAATTCATCCTTGATGACATCGAGCAGGCGGCGATGCAGCCGCTCCACCAGAGTCAAAGCTTCGAGATAGAGCGGCTGAACCTGGGTCTGCTGCCCCGGCGCGCGCTCAACGGTTTCCACCGCGGTTGCTGCGGCTTTCATCATGACACTTCCCCTGTTGTCGCGTTTTGCGACTTATTCGACGAAACTTTTGTCCCGCCTGATGATCGCAAACGTAAGGGACGCGTTTGAAGATCAGCTTAAATAAGAGAATAAAGAGATCATGAATTTACTACAGTGAATCGCGGATTAAGCCTGCAATACAAGGGCTTTTTGCAACCTTTCATTGACGCTTACCTCACCCTGTTCACGCTTCGTCTGCCCTGCTGTCACATATGGAAACAGCGCCCGGCAAAGCCGAAACGCTTGCGTAACAGTTGAGGCAATGAGGGCGAAGATGACCGAAGGGTTACCGGGATTTTTTGAACTACGGCGGTCGCTCCCGCGAGGCCATCCATGCCAGCACGAGATAGGCCGTCAGCATCAAGCCTTCCGCGACGACGATCGCGATGCTGCCGCCGTAAATGGCCGGGAACATCAGTTCGATCACCGTCATCGACACGACCGTGATCAGCCACACCACCGCGCCCCATGGGGTCGCGAGCCAGAGTCCGACCGCAGCAACGAGTTCAATCACGGCGAAATAAACCGTCGAAGCCTGCCAGGCGAGCGTCTGGTTCTCGAAGGCCTCCTCCTCGCCGCCGACAAAGCCCGTGACCTGCGCCCAGTGATAAAGGCCCTTCATCACGGAGACGACGGCCATGATGCGCAGGAACAGGACCAGCCGTCCCGTCCAGACATTGTCGCCTGACTCGCTGCGTTCCGAGGATATCGCATCGACCGAGATCGCGTGGTCTCGGGAGGAATCGCGCGTGGAGGTGTCCGACATCTTTTGGGGTGCGTTTGGGGAGTGCTGCGTCAAATCAGGCTGGTTTGAACTAAGTCATGGCTGTTCGCACCGATAAAATCAATCGGGCTAGTGTGGCGACTCTGACGTTCCTTTCAGTGCCGCCGCGAGTTCTTCGAAGGAACGTCAGAGTCAAAGCCACACTAGAATCATATAGTTGCTAATGTCCCTTTGGTTCTGACATTCGTAACGGCGCCCGCTGCGACATGATACGAATGTCAGAACCGGGACATTAGGTACGGCCAACAGGTGGCGAGGCGGACATAGAATGCTATATTTGCTCCAATTCATCCCCAAAGCCGTCCAATAGAAAGAACAGCAAATGGCGATCAAATTCGGGCGTCCGATCGAAATGCGCGACACGCCGCGCCGTGACGCTACCTTCGCCGCCCCGCCGCTTGATCTGACGATCCGGCCGCGCCGCAACCGCAAGGCGGAATGGGCGCGCCGCATGGTGCGCGAAAATGTGCTGACCACCGACGATCTGATCTGGCCGCTGTTCGTCTCGGACGGCCAAAACAAGCGCACCCCCGTCGCCTCGATGCCCGGCGTCGACCGGCTTTCCGTCGATCAGGCGGTGCGCGAAGCCGAACGCGCGATGAAACTCGACATTCCCTGCATCGCGCTCTTTCCCTATACCGATCCTTCCCTGCGCGACGAGCACGGCTCGGAAGCTCTCAACGCCGACAACCTCGTCTGCCAGTCGGTGCTCGCGATCAAGAAGGAGTTTCCCGACATCGGCGTGCTCTGCGACGCGGCGCTCGATCCCTTCACCAGCCACGGCCATGACGGGCTGATCGAGGACGGCAAAATCCTCAACGATGAAACGGTTGCGATCCTGGTGAAGCAGTCGGTGATCCAGGCCGAAGCCGGATGCGACATCATCGCCCCCTCGGACATGATGGACGGCCGCGTCGGCGCCATCCGCGAGGGATTGGACGCGGCCGGATTCCAGGACGTGCAGATCATGTCCTATGCTGCGAAATACGCCTCCGGCTTTTACGCCCCGTTCCGCGATGCGGTGGGCTCGGCGAAGACGCTGACGGGGGACAAGCGCACCTATCAGATGGACAGCGCCAACTCCGACGAGGCTTTGCGCGAGGTCGAACTCGACATCGCCGAGGGCGCGGACATGGTGATGGTCAAGCCCGGCATGCCCTATCTCGACATTGTGCGGCGGGTCAAAGACACCTTCGGCATGCCGACCTTCGTCTACCAGGTGTCCGGCGAGTATTCGATGATCATGGCGGCCGCGCAAAACGGCTGGATCGACGGCGAACGGGCCATCATGGAAAGCCTGATCGGCTTCAAGCGCGCCGGCGCCGACGGCATTCTGACTTATTTTGCGGTGCAGGTGGCGGAGAAGCTGAAAAAGGGTGGTTAGAGCGCGCGCTCTTTGGCCGGCAGCCGCGGCGCCCAGTGGTCCGATTCTAACATTCGCACCCCTTCTCAGCGGGCATTCTTGCGAATGTTAGAATCAAAGGACCACTGGCAAACATCGGCTTCTAGTGAAGCTTAGGATTTGACATTCGCTTTCCAAGCGCGCGGCCAAGTGTGTAGCGAATGTCAAATCCGCTTCACTAGTGCAATCGCGAGCGGCAGGATCACGGCTGCAGTGACGGCGGTTGCCAGCAGCGCACCATGCGCTCCGATCTGATCGCCGAGAATTCCGAACAGGATTGGCGCCGTCGCGCCTGCGCCGATCGTGCCGGTATAGAAGATCGCGAATGCTTGCTCGGTACGGCCGGCGGATGCCAGTTCCGGCACGGTGCCGTAGAGCACTGAAGACGTGCCGTTGAGCATCACGCCGAGAATGGGCAACAGCACCAGCGTCGGCGCGAGCGGCAGCACCAGCACGGCTGATATGGCGGCCGCCGTACCGGCCTCGGTCAAAAGCACCGTTGCCAGCACGCCAAAGCGGGCACCGAGCCAGCCACAGGCAAACTTGCCGGCCGCGCCACCGATAAACACCAGCGCCAACGCCTGGCCGATCGTCGACAGCGAGGCGCCCTGCTCCTTCAAGAGGAACGGCAGGAAGGTCAGAAATCCCATGCGCACGCTGGAATCGAGAATGCCGATGGCAAGCAGCAAGGCAAATCCGCCCCCCGCGCTGGAAGCGTGCTGTTCGGGTTTGGCGCTCCTATGGACCGGCCGCAGGTTTGCGGGCAGAAAAATTGCCACGCCAACTGCAACGATCAAGCCGAGCGCGGCGAGCGCCCACAGCATGTGGTGCCAGGTCATCAATGCCAGCAGCAGCGAAGCACCGCTCGGGATGGCGGCCTTGCCGATGTCACCGGCGAAATTATAGGTGCCGAGCGGCCCGCGCGCATCGCCTTGATAGGCGCGCGACACCGCCGCCGATGCGATCGGGTGCTGTGTGCTGAGGCCGCATCCGACCACGACCAGCGCGACGCAGAGCCCGATCAACTCGGTCGAAGTGCCCGCAATCACGTAACCGATGGCAGCGAGCGCCGTGCCGAGCGCCAGCGTGGTGCGCCCGCCGATCAGTTCCGCAACGCGGCCCGTCGGCACTTGCAGCCCAGCCATCGACGCCGCGGCGAGTGCGCGCAAAAAAGCCAGTGCGCCATAGCCGATCGCGAACTCGGCCTGCCAGATCGGCAGCAGCAGATAGATCAGATCGGTGTAGCCGTCGTGCAGCGCGTGCGCCGTGCAGGCCGTCCACAATGTCCGCGCGCGCGATACACGCGGCGCATTCACGGCTTCGTTGTTTGTCGAGAGCGTCGTCATCAGCAATCCGTGGCCATCCCGACCGATCGATATCGACGATTTGGGAGAATTCCTCCCAGTATCCGATCGAGATAGCGATTCTCGCGAGCGCCGACGGCTGGCGTAGCCCGATGGCGCCAGAGCTTCAACTGAGCTATTTTCCCACTAGAGGGGAGAAAAAGTCACCTATGGCCGCTGACCCGGAATTGCCGCCCCTGAACGCGATCCGCGCTTTCGAGGCCGCCGCGCGCCGCGGCAGCTTTGTCGAGGCCGCAAAGGATCTCAACGTCACCCATTGGGCGGTCGGCAAGCAGATCAGGCTTCTGGAAGACTGGCTCGGCGTTCCCCTGTTCGAACGGCGCACCCGTGGCGTCGCGTTGACCGATCAGGGAGCGGACTTGCTGACCGACGTCAGTTCGGCGCTCTCACGCCTGACATCGGCGACAAGCAGGCTTCGCGGACCAGCGTCCGCCCGCCGCGTGTCCGGCGTGGTCCGCGTCAACGTTCTGCCCAGCGTCGCGCTGCGCTGGCTGTTGCCGCGGCTTGCGAAATTCCAGGATGAATATTCCAGCGTCGAGGTCAAGGTGACGACGACATCACGCAAGCTTCGCTATGTCGGCACCGCCTTCGACATCGGCATCCGCACCGGCGCAGAACGTGGATCGGGCATTCAGTGCGAGACATTGATGGCGGACCGTCGCCTTCCGGTTTGCGCCCCGCGGATTTTGCGCGATCGCCCCGTTGAAACGGCCCTCGACCTGCGGCGCCATGTTCTGTTGCATTCCACCACCACGCGCCCGGCCTGGCCGCAATGGTGCGCAGCCGCGGGCGTGCCGAACTTGACGCCGGCCCGCGACCTCGAGTTCGATCACGTCTACCTCCAGCTTCAGGCCGCCGTCGACGGTCTCGGCGTCGCACTGGGCTCGCTGCCGCTGATCGAAAGTGATATCGCGGCCGGCCGGCTCATCTGCCCGCTTCCCGCGCCGGAATGGCGAGCCGACGATTACCAACTCCTCATCCCTGAGGATCGCCTCCGCGATCCCGCGATCAAGGCATTCCGAACCTGGATTCTCGCCGAAGCGGCCAAGCCATTGGCCGCTGTCGAAAGAACCTCGCGCGAAAATCGTACAACGCGGGGAAGGTCAAAGACGGGAAGCTAGGCCCGCGCGGTCGGATGAGGGCCACAATAGGCACGCAGCGCCTCGCGCTCGTCACGTGAGAGCACGCTGACCGGATAGACTGGCGTGTCGTTGCCGCGCGTAAAGAACGGATGCGGCCATACTTTGCCGAGCAGACGCCAGCCCAACACCTTGCTGATCACCCAAGCAGCAGCGACGGCCTGATCTTCGTCGTGCCCGGCGGTGCTTCGCCGATGGCGTGTTTGCCCTGGATGGCGCCGGTCGGCGGGCCGAACACGGTGTCCGCGCGCGGCGCGTCTTGATCAAATGCCGAGGCGTGGATGCCGACGAAAGGAATGGACGGCGAGAGCGTGTTGCCGACCGGCGTGTTGCAGCAGCTCGCATACCATCGATAAAGGCCTTTCGGCGACAGCCGCACGCCCTTGACGCGATCCTGTCCTTGCACGAACGTAAACGTTGCCGGCGCAACCTGGACGATATCGGAGCGGCCTTGCGGGTCGAGCAGATCGGCGCGGCCGAGCCAGTGTGCAAAGGCCTGGCAATCGTCGCAATAGCAGCCGACGCGGTTGACTGTCCGCGGCGAAGCATTCGTGACGGTGCCGCGGACTTCGCCGCAACGACAACGAAATTCCGCAGTTGTGCTCATCAATCGTCCCCGTCACGGCAGGATCGCCGGCCGCTAGTAGCGTGGAACTACGAAGCAGGCTTTGCCAAGGCTTTTTTGATCAACGGAGAAAGGGAATATTTCCGCCCGTTCATGGGGCGCCGGCCTTGCAACCACCCTGCCCCTTCCCATGTCGTAGCCAAGTGCGGGAGGACGATCATGTCGTACACTGGCTCTGGAAATACCGGCGGCGCTTTCAATGACAGCGGCGCTCCGCCGCATGCCTTCGATCCGGAGCTCGAGCCGGAACTGTTTCGCGGCGTTGCCACACGGCGGATATTCGCGTTCCTGATCGACCTCGTCGTGCTGTCGGTGCCCGTGATCCTCGGCTACATCTTTATCGCCGTGTTCGGCCTGTTGACGCTCGGGCTCGGCTGGGTGCTGTTCTGGCTGGCGTGGCCCGCCTCGGTCGTCTGGGCCATCGTCTATTACGGCGCCTCCCTTGGCGGCCCGCATTCGGCGACGGTCGGCATGCGGGTGATGGATCTGGAGCTCCGCACCTGGTACGGCGCGCCCGGCTATTTCGTGCTGGGTGCCATGCACGCGGTATTGTTCTGGGTTTCGGTGTCGTTTCTGTCGCCGCTGGTGGTTTTGGTCGGACTTTTCAACGGCCGCCGCCGCCTGTTGCACGATTTCGTGCTCGGAACCGTGATCATCAACAACGCCGTTCGTAGTCCAGTGGGCCAGCCAGCGCGGACTTTCTGATAGTTAGGGTAGAAACCGCCGGAAAAGGTCCAGGCGACAAACGGTTTGCAAACCAATTGACCGTTAGGCTTGGCGGCGCGATGCTGCGTTGACCTCCCGTACGCCTCGCTTTCCGGAGACTGACGACATCCCGTGACCCAGCATTCGCGTGATACCCCCCAATTCTACCTGACGGCGCCCTCGCCCTGCCCGTATCTGGCGGGCCGGCACGAGCGCAAGGTGTTCACGCATCTGGTGGGCGACAAGGCCGGCGACCTCAACGACCTCCTGACCCATGGCGGCTTCCGCCGCAGCCAGTCGATTGCCTATCGGCCGGCCTGCGACCAGTGCCGGGCCTGCGTTTCGGTTCGCGTGATCGCCAACGAATTCCGGCCCTCGCGCAGTTTCCGCAAGATCATGGCCCGCAATGCCGACATTGTCGGCGAGCAGCGCAGCGCGGTGCCGACGTCAGAGCAATATTCGATCTTCCGCGCCTATCTCGACCAGCGGCATCGCCATGGCGGGATGGCCGACATGACGGTGCTGGATTACGCCATGATGGTGGAAGACAGCCACGTCGAAACCCGTATCATCGAATACCGCCGCCGCGATGGCGACGCCGTCGCCGCCAATGGTCGCGGTAATGATCTCGTCGCCGTGGCGCTGACCGACGTGCTCTCGGACGGGCTGTCGATGGTCTATTCCTTCTTCGAACCGTCGGAAGAAAACCGTTCGCTCGGCACCTACATGATCCTCGACCACATCAACCGCGCGCGGCGTCAGGGCCTGCCTTACGTCTATCTCGGCTACTGGATCGAGGGCTCGAAGAAGATGGACTACAAGGGCCGCTTCCTGCCGCAGCAGCGGCTCGCGCCCTCGGGGTGGATGCGGGTCGACGCCTCAGGCGAGACCCTGACCGAGCCGCAGGATTAAGATCGGCCCCTCGCCCTCACTTCTTCACCGGCGCGTAGAAGGTGCCTTCGACTTCGCAGATGTCGTCGCCGTTCAGCCGATGTACTTCGATGATGGTGCGCGGCGGATAAGGCCCCTTGCCCCAAAACTCTTCCTGGATCTTGTTCACGATCGGACGGAAGCGATACATGTCCGTGACATAGACGACGATGCGCGCGGCATCGCGCAGCGTTGCACCCTCGGACTCCGCGATCAGCTTCATGTTGGCAAAAGCCTGACGAATCCGCGGTTCGTCGCCCGCGACTTGCAGATTGGTTTTGGGGTCGATGCCGCGCATGCCGGCAATGAAGACGAAATCGCCCGCGCGCGTGCCGAGATTCCAGGTGCCGGTCGGCTTGATCGCTCCTTCGGGCGCCAGCGTCTTCACCCCGGACGGCGACAACGGAAACGTCTCTGCGGCGGCGGAATGAACCCACAGCATTGCTGCGATCAGGAACACGATCTTCTTCAAGGCAGACCTCCGGGTTTGACCAGCCAGCGCAGCATAGAGTTCTGCGAAGGTGCTTAAAACCCTCCGGCCCAAAAATCCGACACCAGCTTCACGTTCAGCGCGATGATCACGGCGGCTGTCGCGATCGCGAGAGCGCTGAGCCAGCGCGGCGCGACGAACGCACCCATCTTGCGTCGGCTCGAGGTAACCATCACGAGCGGCACCACGGCCAACGGCAGTTGCAGGCTGAGCACCACCTGGCTCAGGATCAACAGACGACCGGTCGCCTGCTCGCCGGCCAGGATCGTCACCACCACCGCCGGGACAATGGCAATCATCCGCGTCATCAGACGCCGCAGCCACGGCGCGATCCGCAAGTTCAAGAAGCCTTCCATCACGATCTGGCCCGACAGGGTCGCGGTGATGGTCGAGTTCAAACCGCAGCAAATCAGCGCCACGGCAAACAGCGTCGGCGCCAGCGTCGAGCCGAGCAGCGGCGCCAGAAACGCATGCGCCTGACCGAGTTCGGCGACTTCGGTTTGTCCGGCCCGGTGAAATGCCGCCGCCGCCAGGATCAGGATCGAGGCGTTGATGACGAAGGCGAGGCACAGCGCGATCGAGGAATCGATGGTGGCAAGGCGGATGGCTTCGCGCTTTTCCGGTCCGCTCTCGCCGATGAAACGGGTCTGCACCAGCCCCGAATGCAGATAGAGATTATGCGGCATCACGGTGGCGCCCAGAATGCCGAGCGCGAGATAGAGCATTTCGTGATTGGCGAAAATGTCCTGGCTCGGCACGAAGCCTCTGATCACCGCGCCCCAGTCGGGATCGGCGAGCGCAATCTGGATGGCAAAGCAGGCCGCGATCACGCCCAGCATCGCCACGACGAAGGCTTCGATCCAGCGAAAGCCGAAGGCTTGCAGCGCCAGGATCAAAAACACGTCGGCCGCGGTGAGGATGACGCCGACGGAAAGCGGAATGTGAAACAACAGATTGAGGCCGATCGCGGTGCCGATGACTTCGGCAAGATCAGTCGCCGTGATCGCGAGCTCCGCCGACAGCCAAAGCGGCAGCGACATCCAGCGCGGAAATGAATCGCGGCAGGCCTGCGCGAGATCGCGTCCGGCGCCGACACCAAGTCGCGTGCAGAGCGACTGAAGGACGATCGCCATCAGATTGGACAGCAATGCAACCGAGAGCAGCGCGTAGCCGAATTTGGAGCCGCCCGCGAGCGAGGTCGCCCAGTTGCCGGGATCCATATAGCCGACGGCGACGAGATAACCGGGGCCAAGGAACGCCAACAGCTTGCGCCAGAACGGACCTTTGGGAGCCGTCTGTACCGATGCGAAAGCTTCCGCCAGCGACGGAGTACTGCGCTGCGCGCGCCAGCCCGTCGGCCTCGCAGTGAAGCCTGAAGCGGTCGCGGCCCCGGATTCAGAACCAAAATTGCGGTTTTGCGCATCCATTTGCAGAGACTGCCGTAAGCTCGACTTTATTGCAACTGATTTGCAAGTGCATCTGATGATCACAGAAATGATATCGGTACATGGCTTGTAAAGTACTAGGGAAGTGCTTTTGTATCGGCCATGGCCAGATTGCCTCTGGAAACGCCGACAGCAACCCTGCGCTACGCGCTCACGCCCGACGAGGCGGCTGTCGCGGCGATCGAGGCGACGTTTGCGGCTTACGACCGCATGATGGCGATACTCGCCGAAGTTGCGCCGGTCGGCGCGAACCTCGTCTCGCTTCACGCCCAAGCCTACGAGAAGATTCGGATCGAAACCGGCCTGCCGGCACGGCTGGTCACGCTTGGCCTGCGCGATCGCGCCAGCTACGTCGCGGGCAATCAGGTTCGGCGAATTCCGCTCGATGACAAGTTGTTCGCAATCAAGGGACCCACTTCACTAACCATTAGCACTGTCCAGGGACGCGTCTTGGTGCCGTTCGACGTGCCGGGTTATGTAACGGGCTGGGAAAGCCCTTTCCCGGCGCACCTGGTCTCGGACGGACGAGCTTACGAAATTCACATCGCCGTCAAATCCAAATCAGCAGCACCGGAGGAGAAGACCATGCTTCACGAGGGCATCCTTGCGCGTATGGGCCGGCTTCTTGCCGCCATCGCCAGCCAAACCATCGACAATGCCGAAAACAACAACAAGGTCGCGCTCGTCAAGCAAGCGATCCGCGAAATCGACGCCGGCGCGGATGAAGCGCGCTATGCGCTCGGCAAATCGCGCGCCGAAGAATTTCGCCTCAAGCGGCGGCGCGAGCAGTTCGACGCGGACGTCGCAACGTTAACGGAAAAAATCCGTCTCGCAGTTGCGGAAAATCGCGAGGATCTCGCGCGCGCCGGAATCGCACGGCAAATTGATCTGGAGTCGCAAGGCCTCGCGCTCGAGCGCGCGATGGATTTCATCGAACTGGAAATCGACGAGCAGACCAAGGCCTTGCAGGCAATGCTTGCGGCGCGACGTGAAGCCGAAGGCCGTCTCGCCGATCTCGAAGCAAGTCTGATGCAGCACGCGCCGCTTGAAACCGGCGAGACGCTCCCCACGACTAACACCATGAGTGCCGACCGGGCCATGGCAGCGATCGCACGCGTTACCGGCGTTCCCGCTTCCAGCGTGCTCGGCGACAAGTCACTCGACGAACTCGACCGGTTGCATCGCGAACGAGAGATCGCGGCGCGGCTTGAAAGGATCAAATCGCAGCAATGAGTGCCGTCACCGACATCTTGCTGGCGCCTGATGTACGGCCTTTTGCGATTGCGGCAGCGATCATGGCTGCGCTGGGCGGCCTCGAAGCGCTGACAATGATCGTCGGCTTCTCGATCAGCGAACTGATCGGCGCCGATTTTGCGCTCGAAGCCGAACATGACAGTGCCATCGGCGGCCTGTTCCTCTGGATCAATGCAGGCCGCGTCCCGCTTCTCATCCTGATTATCCTGGTGCTGGGCGTATTCGCGATCGCAGGATTTTTTCTGCAAGGCATCGCGCACATTGCCGGCACGGCAATTCCGGTCGCCCTCGCCGCGCTTTTCGCTGCCGCGCTGAGCCTGCCGGCCGTCAGGGTCGCCAGCCGCGGCATCGCCCGCATTATCCCGCGCGATGAGACTTACGCCGTGAACGACGCCGATTTTGTCGGCAAGGTCGCCGAAGTTGCGATCGGCCCCCTCGATCAGGGACTGCCCGGCCGCGTCCGTCTCAAGGATGTCTTCGGCAACTGGCACAGTGTGCCGGCGCGCGCCAGCGCCGATTCGAACCCCCTTCCGGTCGGCGCCAGCGTCCTTCTGGTCGACCGCGACAGCAAAAGTTTTATCGCCATCTCCGCACCTGAAGACCTCGCACCCCAACAACCATCACGCAGGGCATAAAAATGTGGGAACTTGCAGTACCCGTCGCGATAGGCGTCCTCGTCTTTCTGGTTATCGGCCTGTTGCTGGCAAAACTCTACCGGCGCTCGACGCGCGATGAAGCCTATGTCCGCACCGGTCTTGGCGGCCAGAAGGTTGTGCTCGACGGCGGCTCGCTCGTTCTTCCGGTTTTCCATTCCGTCGCCGCCGTCAACCTGAAGACGCTGCGGCTCGAGGTCGCCCGCGGCGGTCCGGATTCGCTCATCACCAAGGACCGCATGCGCGTCGACATCGGCGCCGAGTTCTATCTGCGCGTCAAGCCGGATACGTCGTCGATCGCGCTGGCCGCACAAACGCTCGGCAGCCGCACCAACGACACCGCCGAACTGCGCGAACTGGTCGAAGCGAAATTCGTCGACGGCCTGCGTTCGGTTGCGGCCACCATGAACCTCGAGGAATTGCAGGAGCAGCGCGCGACCTTCGTCAAGGCGGTGCAGGATGCCGTCGGCGCCGACATCCAGAACAACGGCCTCGAGCTTGAATCGGTCTCGCTGACGCGCCTCGACCAGAGCGACATCAAGCACTTCAACCCGACCAACTTCTTCGACGCGCACGGCCTCACCACGCTCACCAAGATCACCCGTGAGCGCGAGCAGGAGCGGAACCAGATCATTCGCACGACCGAAGTCAACATCGCCCAGCAGGACCTGGTCGCGCGCCAGACCACGCTGCAGATCGAGAGCACCAAGCGCGAAGCCGAACTGGCGCAGCAGCGCGACATCGCCAACAAGACCGCATCGATGCGCGCGCAGACCGCGCAGGCCGAACAGGCCGCGCTGCAGAACGAAGCGCAGTATCGCATCGATCAGGAGCTTGCGGTCGCCAACAAGCAGACCGAAGCCAACCAGCTGCGCGACACCCGCAAGATCGAAGCCGATCTCGCCGTCAAGCGCCGCAACACCGAAATGGAACGCGACCTCCAGATCGTCTCGCAAGAAAGCGCGATCGCGGTTGCGACCAAGAGCAAGGAACAATCGGAAGCACAGACCATCGCCGAGACCGCCCGCGCGCTCGCGATCTCCGCCGAAGAAAAGGTCACCACCGCGCGCGCCACCGAAATCGCCGAACGCGACAAGATCATCAACGTGATCGCGGCCCGCAAGGCCGCCGAAACCAACGCCATGCCGATTACGGTGATGGCTGAAGCCGAAAAGCAGGCTGCGGCCAACAAGGCCGAAGCGACCAATGTCTTGGCAAAGGCGGATGCCAATGCGGCCACGACGAGGGCCGCAGGCGTCAAGGCGCTTGGCCAGGCCGAGGCCGAGGTCGCCACGATGAAAGCTGAGGCGCGCAACAAGCTCAGCCCGGCAATGATCGACTACGATCTCAACCTCGCCCGCATCAATGTCATCCCGAATGCGCTGGCCGAAGCCGTCAAACCGATCGAGAAGATTTCGGACATCCGTATTTTCGATACCGGCAGCCTGCTCGGCCGCAACGGCTCAGCCAACGGCAGCATGATCGGCCACGGACAGGGACTTGGACTTGGCGACGGCCTCGCCGCACAGCTGTTGTCGGTCTCAGCGTTCCGGCCGGTCATCGACAAGATCCTCGCCGAGGCGGGCTTTGCCGCCGGCCCCGATGCGCTGACCAGCCTAACTACCGCGCTCGCCGCGCAGCAGCTGGCAAAGCCCGCTGAGCCAGCCGCGATCGCTCTCGACGATACGCCGATGCCGCCGCCTCCAACCATTTCGGGAACCACCAAAGCGACGCTCGGCCCGAAATCGTGACGGTCTAGCAACGGTCGAATATCCATTAACAAAAGCCCGCTGCCGTTGATGCAGCGGGCTTTTTTCGCATGTCGGGAATCGGGTGGGTTCCAGGCGATGCAACCTCCATGTTGGGTGTCGGAGTTAGGCTTCACCGTTCGTCCTCAGCTCGAAGCCGACCAAAGCTCAGGAATTTCGCCATGACCTCCTCGACCGCTCCCCGCTTGCCCGCAACCTTCAACCGCCTCGCCTGGTCCAACCTTGCCGCGCAATCGGCCGAGCAGATTGCCCTCGCCGCAGCGCCGATTGTTGCCGTGTTGATGCTCGGCGTCGGCGAAGGCGAAACCGGGTTGTTGCAGACCGCTCTGACGCTGCCGTTCGTGCTGCTCGCAATTCCGGCAGGCCTGCTTGCCGATCGCATCTCGCGGCGGCGGCTGATGGCGGCCGCCGAAGCGTTGCGCGCGGTGGCGCTGCTCACAATTCTGCTTCTCATCGCCTCGAAATGGCTGACGCTGCCGCTGCTCGCCCTGTGCGGCTTCACCGCCGTGTGCGGCACCGTCGTGTACAGCGTCGCGGCCCCTGCTCTCGTCCCTTCGCTGGTGACAGCACAAGCTTTGCCCACGGCGAACGCCAGAATCGAACTCGCCCGCACCATCGCCTTTGCCTCCGGCCCCGCCCTCGGCGGCGCTCTCGTGGGATGGCTTGGCGCCGCGCCTGCTTTCGCGTTTGCGGCGGCGTTATCCGTGGTCGCGGTCGTGTTGTTGTCGGGCCTCTACGAACCCGCGCGTTCGGTCGCACCCCGGCGGCATCCGCTGCACGAGGTGAAGGAAGGCGCGTCGTTCGTGCTGAACCATCCGTTGCTGCGGCCGGTCTTTGTGACGCAGTTCATCTTCAACACCGGCTCGTTCCTGCTGCTCGCGATCTTCGTACCCTACGCGGTGCGCCACCTCGCGCTGTCGGCGACCGGCGTCGGCGTCACGCTCGCGATGTATGGCGTCGGCATGGTGGTCGGCGCGCTGCTGGCCACGCGGGTGATGCGCCGCGTCACCTTCGGCACCGTAATCGGCCTTGGCCCCGTCACCGGCTTTGCCGCCGCCGTCATCATGGCGCTCACAACTGTCATTCCGACCGCGGCGCTTGCAGGCCTGAGCTTCTTCCTGCTCGGCGTCGGCCCGATCCTGTGGGTCATCAGCACGACGACCTTGCGGCAATCCGTGACACCGCCAAGCCTCTTGGGACGCGTCTCGGCAATCAATATCCTCAGCTACGGCGCGCGCCCGCTCGGCTCCGCGCTCGGCGCCATCATCGGCGGGCTCTACGGCGCGGAAGCCTGCCTTTACCTCGCGGCCCTGATCTTCGGCGCGCAGGCCCTCGTCATCCTGATGTCGCCGGCGGTCGCGCTGACACGGCAGCCGGAGATGGTCGGAGAATGCGCCTAGTGGGACGGCTCAGAACGAGCCTGCCACCGAGCCGAGCGCAATCACGGCGACCAGCGCGACAAGCGCGCCGACGATGCCAACCATGACGATGTCAAGATAACTGTCGCGGTGCGTCGACCCGCAAATGGCAAGCAGGGTGACCACCGCGCCGTTATGCGGCAAGGTATCGAGCGTGCCGGCCCCGATCACCGCGACCCGATGCAGCAGCGCGGGGTCAAGGCCAGCCTCCGCTGCGCGCGTCAGATAGGTTGAGGCGAGCGCATCGAGCGCGATGGTCAACCCACCCGACGCCGATCCGGTCAGAGCGGCCAGGACGTTGGTGGCAACCGCGAGCGACACCAACGGTCCACCGCCGATGCCGAGCACGGCGTCGCGCACGACGGCGAACGCCGGCATGGCGGCCACCACCGCGCCGAAGCCGACGAGGCTCGCCACGCTCACTGCCGGCAGCACGGCCGCGTTGGCGCCGGCATCCATGGTGGTGCGAAGCGACGGCAGCCGGCCGAAACTGGTCGCAAGAACAGTGACGATCGCGCAGGCAAGCGCCGTAATGACGGCCCACACACCGCCGACCGCGGCCAGCGACGTCTCGCCCCAGCGCACTTCAGAAAGGAAGGACGTGTCGAGCGCCGGCAGAATGAACAGCGACATCGCGAGATTGACGACGATCACGACCATGAGCGGCAGCGCAGCAACGATGGCGGCGGGCGGCGCGCCGGCGGTCGCGCCGTGCGTGATTTCCGCCGGATCGAATTCACGGGCGGTCGTGGCGCGTTCACGCAGCTTTTCGTCATTGGCAACATGATCGGGCGACATCGGCGCGCCATCGCCGAACCCTTCGCCATTCTTCCGCGCGATCGCCTCTTCGCGATTGAGCCACCACAGGCCGAAGCCAAGCATGATGAGCGAAGCGAGGATGCCGAGGCCCGGCGCGGCAAAGGGCGTGGTGCCGAAGAACGGCATCGGGATGGCGTTCTGGATCGACGGCGTGCCGGGCAAGGCCGACATGGTGAAGGTCGATGTACCCAACACGATCGTCCCCGGCATCAGCCGGCGCGGAATGCCTGCTGCGCGAAACAACTCCTGCGCCATCGGCGCCAGCACGAAGAAGGCGACGAACAGGCTGACGCCGCCATAGGTGACGAGCGCGCCGGCGAGCACGACCGCAAGCACGGCCCGCTTCGGACCGAACCGCTGCGTCATGAAGTTCGCGATTGACGCAACCGAGCCGCTATCCTCCATCAGCTTGCCGAACAGCGCGCCGAGCAGAAACAGCGGAAAGAACTGCCCCAGGAAACCTGCGGCGCTGTTCATGAAGGTTTGGGTCCAATGGGCGAGCAGCGGCTCGCGGGAGAACAGGGCCGCCACCACAGCCGCAAGCGGCGCAAGCAGCAGCACGCTCCAACCCCGGAAGGCCAGCCAGATCAAAAGTCCCAATCCGATCAGGATACCGAGCAGCCCAGCCGCGGTCATGGCCTCAGCACTCCGCCAGCAACACGTCGAAATCGGCGGTAGACCTTTTTCCGAGGTCGTGACCGTGCTCGGAGAGGAAAACGTCGGCGCTCTTACGTCCCTCCTCCTTCAAGAGCGAAACGAACTCCCACTCGGCATTGAGTTTCGACGATGCACCGAAGTCGGCGAGCGCGTCGGACATGATGCGGTGCGTGCGCATTCCGGCCCACCGCGCGCCCTCGCCGTGTCCGGGGTCCGACACCTGGCGTAACAACGCGATCATGCGCAGTTCCTTCATCAGCGGTGAATTGAAGGAAATTTCGTTGATCCGGTTCATGATCTCGTTGGCCGTGCGAGGCGGCTCCATGCGTTCGCGCGGGTTGATCTGTACCAGGATCGTGTCGTGCGCATCGCTTTCGCGGATCAGTGGCGTCAATGTCGGATTGCCGGCATAGCCGCCATCCCAATAGGGCTCGCCGTCGATCTCGATCGCCTGGAACATGGTGGGCAGGCAGGCCGATGCCAGCAGGACATCCGGCGTGATCTCCTTGTTGCGGAAGATGCGGCCACGGCCGGTGCGAACACTGGTTGCGGTGATGAACAACCGGATCGGCGCGCGCGCGAGACGGTCGAAGTCGATCGTCTCGGTCAATATCCTGCGCAGCGGGTTCAGGCCGAGCGGATTGAGATCGTAGGGCGAAAACACCCGCGCCATCATGTTCATGGCGGCGTAAGCCGGCGAGGTATCGAGGGTCCAGCGGCCCATCAGCCGGTCGAGCGGCGAGCGCTGCAATGGACTGAACGCCGCCGCCTGCGATACTTGCCGCCAATAGGCTTCGAGCGTGGTACGGGCGCCTTCGGCGCCGCCGCCCGTCCATCCGTCCGCCAGCAGGGCCGCATTCATCGCGCCCGCCGAGGTGCCGGAGATCGCTTCGATCCGCAGCCACTTCTCTTCGAGCAGCCGATCGAGCACGCCCCAGGTGAATGCGCCGTGAGAGCCGCCCCCCTGCAACGCGAGGTCCACCAGAACAGGCTCAGGCATTGTTTCCATCGTCGCTGCCTCCGAGTGAAACAACGCTTGATCAAGGTCGATCCATGATGCTGCGCATCGAACTGGCGCAGGACGAACGGGCGATCAGCCGCGCTAACTCAAGCGGCGCGACGCAGACCGAGGCCGAGCGCGATCCAGCCGACGCCCGCCATCACGAGATCGATGCCGAGGAACAGGCCGAGGATATAGAGGCCCGAGACCGGCCAATGCGCCAAAATCAACAGGCCGAGCACAAGCGTGATCACGGCGGACAGCAGCACCAGGACCCAGGGCGACTCCCGCTTCATGCTGAAGGCAAGGATGATGCGCACGACGCCAGAGGCCGTCAGCAATGCGCCAAGCATGAGGGTCAGCAGCGCGGCGGCGAGCAGAGGGTTCTCGAATGTGACGAAGCCCGCGACGATGTAGAGCACGCCAAGCAGGCCCCAAAGCAGGAATTTGCCCCAGCTCTTGATCTTGAAGGCGTTCCAGACTTCGGCGATGCCGGCAATGATCATCATCACGCCGACGATCCAGACGCTGACAACCGTCGCCATCACGACGCTGCCAAGCGCGATGAACCCTGAGATCAGATAGACGACTCCGAGCGCAACGATCCAGCCCCACCCGGCGCGAAGCGGTGTTAGATCATGAGTGGTTTGGGGATTGCGAAGGGCTTCTGAAGCGTTCGTCATCACGAGTCCTCCATTACGAAAAACTGCCCGACGTGCATCTACAGGTAGCGTTAGAGAAAGGCGGAATAGAGGACAAATGCTCCCGTCCGCGACCGCTTGCAAGACCGCTGTTCGTGCGATTGGGTCTGTATTGCTGACTATTCTATTTAAATGCCCGCGGATCGCGCGCGGGCGCCCCCTCAAGACCGGACCGAGCATGGTCCGGTCCATTCGCGCTTGCCCGCGCGGTCAGTAAAGCAGCCGCCGCAGCGGCAGTCCTGCCCTTGAATAGAACTCGCGGCGGCTGACGGTGCCGTCATTGTCCGGATCAGCGGCGCGGAATTGCCGTTCGACCAGCGCGAAATACTCGTCCTTGGTCAAGGTACCGTCATGATCGCGATCGGCCCACGCGAACTCCTCGGCGGTGACGCGGCGCCGGCCAAGCTGCGCATGACTGAGCATGCCGGTATGATGGCGATCCAGATGATCGAACAATAGCGCGGCGGCGCGTTTGGCTTCGTCGAGATCGATGGTGCTGTCGTTATCCCGGTCTATACCTGAAAAGGGGCTGGCGCGCCTGCCCCCGCGCGCAAACGCGGGCGGTGCCGCGATGAAGCTCGCGAGCCCGAACAGAAGCAGTTGCCGGCGGAATGCGCTCTGGGGCGCGGTCGGTTTCGGGCGTCGCACGGAAGCTGATTGATCCATCGCAGAAACCTCCTTTTGCCCCGCAAACTGTAGCGCCGGTATTATACCCGCCCGCGTATCGGGCGAAAGATCGCATCAGCGCTCGTCAGCTCTGCGCAAGACGAAATATCATCGAGCAGGCAGCGTCCCGTTACACAGAAGCGTCATCCTTCAGCTTTTCAGATAGCGCTCGTATTGCCCGGCCAGCACTTCGTCGGTCGCAATCGCAGGCTCAAGCGTGTAGAGATCCTGCGCGCGACCGATGCCGCGCAGCGCGAAGCGGCCGGTGGACACGAGATAGTGCCGCCCGGCGGTGTCGAGGCCGTCGCGAAAGGCCGCCGAGACCAGGAGTTCGCGATCGACCGAACCGCACATCGAAGCGATACGGCTGACCTCGTTCACCGCCGGCCCCACCACGGTGAAATCCAGCCGGTCGTCATGACCGATATTGCCGTAAAACACCTCGCCGACATGCAAGCCCACATAGGCCGAGGTCACCGCCCTTCCCTCAGCGCCGCGGCTTGCATTGAGCGCAATCATGTTGAGGCGAAAACGATGCTCGGCGCGCAGCGCCGCGCGCTTGGCCTGGCTCAGGTTCTCCGCGGTAAACATCGCAAGCACGCCGTCGCCGATCAGCTTCAGCACGTCACCGCCGGAATCATGGACGGCGTCGATAGCGGCCTGCGCATAATCGTTGAGGAACGGGATGATCTCGTCGGGCTCGATGCTCTCGGCGATGCCGGTCGAGCCGCGCAGGTCGGAGAACCACAACACGGCCTTGATCTGTTCGGTGACGCCGCGCGAGATCTTCCCGTGCAGGACGCGCTCGGAGGCATCGCGTCCGAGATAGACACGGCCCAAGGTGCGCACGATATCGACCTGCTGGGCCGACTTGACGACGAGCCCGAGCACCGGCACCAGGTCGCGTAGCGCCTCGAGCTCCTTGTCCTCGAAGCCGTCGGCGCGTCGAGTCACCCAGTAGGAATAGAGACAATCCATCTGCCCGAGCGCGCCGGTCTCGCCGAAACGGTGGACCAGACCGAGCAGATGCTTGTGCCCCCTCTCGAGGAGCTCCGGCATTCGCGAGAAGCGGAGAACGTCCGGGTCCGCAAGGTCGAGCCGCATCTCGTCGTGTCCGTTTGCGAGCATGTGATAGAAGATCGACTGGCGCCAGCCCTCGTCATTCTCGCCCGTCGGTCCATATTCGAAGCGATCGCTCTCATTCCCCTCGATATCGTTCCAGCGAAATCCGCGTCCCTCAAAGATCGGGTGCAACGTATCGATCGCGACAAGGGCGCGCGACAGATCGAGACCCGCGGCGCAGCAGCGCTCGCAGAAGCCGCGGATCAGATCGTTCTCGGGCAAGCCGGTGAGGCCCTGGCTCACCAGCCAGTTCATCAACCCGACACGGGTCGCAAGTTCCATAGCCGCGGATTATGCCGTGCGATCGCGACGGGGAAAAGACCTGCAAGGGACATGGCTGGAAATGATCGGCGTTGCGATTCAACAGTCAAATTGCTTGGAATCGAAGGGAAGCTATTCGTTGATTTAACAAGGGGGCCTGTTCTGATGGAATGGACGTTTGCCAATCTGATCATCCAGACCGTGGCTGGCCTGATCGGAGCGAACATCGCCGCGGCCGCAGCCCACGAGCACCGCTTCGGATTTTGGGGCCATAGCCTCGTCGGTCTCGTGACCGGCGCGCTCGCAGGAATTTTCCTGCAGAAATACGCCTCCACCGTCGTCACCGCGAACGGCAGCCTGAACGATCCCTCGGGCGTTCAGATCATCGCGGCGCAGGTGCTGACGGGCGCAGTGGCCGGCGCGATCGCGATGATGGCGACCGGCTTCATCATCAAGGAACGATCGAAAGAGGACTAGCGGCGGGCCGGCCCATGCCGCTACCGCGCATGCACCTGCGTGAAGCGGCGTTGACCCCTCCAACATCGGCGCTGCAAATGGCAGCATGAGAAAGACAACAGGGCGTAACGACGAATGACGCCTCCGTGGGAAAGTTGATGGCGTCCGAAGCGCGCACCCGCCAGTATCCGATTATCCTGGCGCTCGGCACCACGCAGACGCTGGCGTGGGCCTCGAGCTACTACCTGCCCGCCATTCTGGCCGATCCGATCGGCCACGATCTCGGCATGTCCGCCAACTGGATTTTTGCCGCCTTCTCGGCGGCGCTGGTGATCTCCGCAGTGCTGGGGCCCCGGATCGGCCGGCAGATCGACCTGTTCGGCGGCCG
>Ga0070741_10003363_pt1 | contig 39939 bp, 38 predicted proteins | sample Coa_R1_4_FD_66440 | JGI IMG/M metagenome (GOLD analysis project Ga0070741, IMG submission 66440) | Surface soil microbial communities from Centralia Pennsylvania, which are recovering from an underground coalmine fire - Coalmine... | ecosystem: Environmental > Terrestrial > Soil > Unclassified ...
CGACCCGGATCACATCCTCGCGGAACTCCTGCGGATAGGGCCTGGGCATGGTGAACATCCTTCCAGTGGCACCTCACGGCACCACAGATCAGATGTCACCGGACCACGCGGCAGTCCCGACAATGGTGGTGTGAACGTTAGGGAACGATGTGTTGCTCGCCTCAGTGGCCTCGCCGACGAACTGCGCCAGATGCATCCCGACGACCTCGACAGCGAGGAGCTGTTGACGTACGTCCGGGAGGGCGCCGCGCACATCGAGAGGTTTGTGAAGCAGCTGGCGATCACCCCATCGGGCGGCCGGCTGTACGACTACATCAACGAACTCGGTGCCCTAGGTCTGCCGGATCCAGCAGCGGAGTCCCTACACACGATCCGAAAGGCGGCCAACCTCGGCAAGCATGACGCCGCCGCCGCGCTCACTCTCCAGCAAGTCCTGCAGACAGTAGAGGACGCTCGTGACGCCGTAGCAGAGGTCGGAGTGACGGGCTCGGCTCCAGGCTGCGATGCAGCCGAGAGCCCAAGACCACCTCGCACATTCACCGTGCTGCTCGCGGACTATCCAACGGGCGGCGAGGTCGATTACGAAGTGTGCACGCTCCTCGATGACGGGCGCATAGTGACCCTCGATCACTACCAGCTGCGGTTCGACGATGAGGAAGCGGTCGTCGCAGCTCTCGCGACGTCGGGGCGGCTTGATCGCGATCCCTCAACCGAACCCGTAGCGCGGTTACGAGCCATGCTCGAGGGCTCTTCTGAGCTATCCGGAATCTGGCAATACGACGGAGACCTCCGCGACATCGTCAAGGCGTTCGGTTCCTATCAGCACTCCGAGGCGATCCCGGACCTTCAACGCGACGCGAGCGTCGCGGCGGTGCGCTCAGCGATCGTGATGGCGATCGTCGACTTGGGTGGTGCGGCGTCAACTGCGGCCGAGACCGTCGTCAACGAGCTGAACGAGCGCTATGCGATGAGGGGCCCCTTGGCGGAGTCACTCGCAGCACGCGTCGCCCAGCTTGTTGTGGACTCGCGTGTTGCGACACTCGATGGTCCGCGGTTCGTAAGCCACAGACGCTTTGAGGTCGCAGCAGCCCGCGCGGTGGCGCGTGACCTCGACCTCGGTATTGCCATCACTGGCGACGGGGTGGTGTTTGTTGACATGGGCTCCGGCTACACGCCGATGCCCTGAGGGTGACCTGGTAGTGCGATTGGGGGCAGCCTCAATCGACGGGCTGGCGGGGCGCGCGAGAGTGCGTCGAAGGTCAATCGGAGCGTACGTCAGTTACCTCCTGACGTACACTTGACCTCATGCCTCCTCGAACTGCTCGGCGCGCCACCGCTGAGCCGACGCGCGCGGTCCGGCGCGCGCTGAGCGCTGCGGTCGAGGACATCGTGCGCTCGCAGCCGACAGGTGCCGCCACGCGCCACCTCCAAGTCGCCGCCGCCGCCCTGGCCCTAGCCGAAGCGGCCGACCGATTGGCGAGAACGGAGATCATCACGGCACGCGACGAGGATGATGCGACGTGGGAGCAAGTGGGTGAGGCGCTCGGGATCTCAAGGCAGGCCGCGCATGAACGGTTCCGCACCGGTCCCGACGGGATGCACTCGCGCCTCTATATGAAGAAGGCGGCTCAGAGCTCGGCGAAGACCTCGGCTGCGGTCCGATCGCGCGCTGGCACTGCTTCGGCCGCGAGAAACGCCTCGCGCACCCGCTCGTAGGACCGGGCGGCGGCGGCGTCATCGGCGTCGGCTCCGGTTCCGAAGCGATCGGCGTGTACGGCGGCGCGTTCCAGAGCATCGCGCCACCGCTGGAACCGCTCAGGCTCGTTGGGCGCGCCACCGACAGCTGTGAGCAAAGCGGGGTCCGGGTGTGCGACAGCGTCGGCTCGAACCTGTAGCTCGCGAGCGAGCTCGGCGCGGTACACGAGGCGCAGCCGCTCGACCTCGGGGTTATGGGCGTCGAGGAACTCATCCCGCGCGTCCTTGCGGTCGAGGAGCCGAGACAGGTGGTGTTCGCAGCTCGTCAGCGCGCGGTCGATGCCGTCGGTGCGCTCGCGTGGGTCGACACGGCGGAACCAGCGTCGCCGTGTCGCGCAATCGGTGTCCCACGCTTGCCGGCGTGCGAGGAGCGCATCGCGCTTAGCGAGCGCCTTGTCGATGGCGTCGTCCACTGACGGTGGAGCGGCGGCGAGGACGGCGTCGAGCCGGTCGCGCTCGGCACGCAATGCGGCGAGCGTCCAGTCGCCGAAGGTATCGAGCGTCACCGAGGCGAGCGGATCTTGCTCGTGGGCGAGCTGCTTCGATCGGCGTCGTTCCATCGCTTCGGCGACCGTCTCCACGCCGACCGACTGCCGGTCGTGGCCACGGTGGTCGGTCTCCTGCTCGAGCGGCGCCCCATCCACGATGTAGAGGCGCGTCTCCCGCCGGCCCCGCGTCAGAGCGACGTAGCCCTCCTCGAACGACGACGAGTCGCCCGGGTGATAGAAGGCTCGGTCGAGCGTTGCGCCCTGGACGCCGTAGCTCGTCCTGGCGTACCCGTGATCGACGTGGCCGGCCTGCACGTAGGAGGGCGGCAGATCGATGCGGCCCTCGACGTTGAAGTCAACCTTGAGACATCCGCTGGCGAGGTCGACTGCCGCAACTCGACCGGTGGACCCGTTCTTGACGAAGTGCTGGCCGTCGCGCGACTTCAGTGTCCGCATGTTCCGGCGGGCGACGATCCAATCGCCCTGCTGGAATGCAGTTTCGCCGACATCGAGCGCCGGTCCATGGACGTCGCCCACAGCGACGAGGCGGGCTCGTGCTCGACGGTTCAGCTCGCGGCGGACGTGGTTGGTGCCGGCGATCATCGGGTCGCCACCTCCGGCTCGGACATGGTCGAGCCAGTCGTCCACCATGCGGGTGTAGCTCTCCGTCGCGGTCCTCGACCGGACGACCTTGTCGGCCTTGTCGTAGCGGCTCAGTGACAGTTCGACCAGTTCCTGCCGGAACTCCTCGACGGCGCGCCGCTCGTTCGGGTCGTCCTGGCGGTTGTTCTCCGTCAAGCGCGGCGTGTCCGCGCCGGCGTCGACGAGGTACCGGAAGGCGCCGCCGGTCTCCACCGGTCCGTGCTGGTCCGGATCGCCGATGAGCTTGAGCGCGCCTCCGGCCCGGGCGGCGAGCGCAGCAAGGCTCGCAAGATCGCGTGTCCCGACCATCGAGGCTTCGTCGACGACGAGGACGGTGCCCGGCGCCAGACCGGCTTCCCGCGTCTCGAGGAGGAGGCGAGCGATCGTGCTGGCCGGACGCCCGGTCCGGTCGAGCAACCCGGTGGAGGCTTCGAGTTCGGCGGCAGCGACGGCGGACAGCGCGCAACCGACGACGGGGATGCCCGAGGAGAGGTAGCCGTCCACGCAGGCAGCCATGGCGTGCGTCTTGCCGGAGCCGGGTCGACCGGCGATGGCTTGAACCGAATCGGTGGTGCCACAGACCGCCCGCACCATCGCGACCTGCTCGCGCGATAGTTCGGGCCGCTGGGCGATCGCATCCTCGACGGCCTGGTACGACGCTCGGGGCGCGGGCGTCCCGAACCCGTTCTCGGCCCACCGAAGGATCTGCGCTTCGAGCCCGAGCAGTTCCGGGGTCGTGTAGCGGGCGAGGTCGGGCGTGCGCTCGCGGGTGCCTTCGCGGCGCCAGAGGCCGCAGCCGGGCTCGCCCGGCTTGGCGGCGAGAGCTCGGACGTGCGGCGACGCGAGGAATTCGCCTGCGAGTGCGTCGATCTCCTCCGCAGTCATGGATGCGCCGGCGCTTTCGGCGATGGCTTCCACGACATCCTGGCGACGGAAGGTGCTCGCCTCAGCGGTCAGCCCTTCCGCTCCCGCGAGATAGGCGAACAGGTCCTCCCGCTGCGGCCGCTCCGGCTCGGTCGCCTGATCGAAGCATGCGTCGATCTCGGCGGGGCCGAATCCCAGGGCAGCGGCCTCGTCGCGCCATTGCCCCTCCAACGTGAGCGTGTCGACGCCGTAGTCCTTCGCCTTCCGCGTCGCGAGCGTGGCCACCTGGTGCGCGCGGGCGGATGTGTAGCCCGACTCAGCGACGACCTCCTCGATCTCGTCGCGCCGCTTCGAAAATGCCTTGACCACCTCGCGGGGAACGCCGTCGACCTCGGCGTAGCCGTTGCGGACGGCGCCGAAGCGAACGCCGAGTCGCGTGGTGAGGGTGTGCCGGAGGTGCGCCTGGTAGAGGTAGCCGGCGGCGTGGGCGTGGTCGTAGATCGGGCGACCGTCGATGGCCTGCCATCGCCCCTCCGCCGTCCGGGTCAGGTTGGCGCACACGACGTGGGTGTGCAGGAGCGGGTCGCCAGCGCGGCTCGCGCGGTGGTCGAAGGCGGCGGCGACGATCCCGTCGGTCTCGATCCGGCTGCGGTCACCGGTCGGGCGGCGAGCGAAGCAGGCGTGGCGCTCGTAGTACGCGACCACGGCGTCGACCGCCTCCCGGTGCGCATCGCGGATCGCGATGCGGCGGTCCTGGTCGGCGACCGCCCAGAGCACGGAGACGCTCTTGGGTGGGCGGAGTGTGAGGTCGTAGCCGGGCCGCGTCTTGACGGTTTGCCGCTCGGCTTCGAACCGTTCGACCTCTGCTCTCGGGATCGACCACGCGAGCGGCCCCCGCTGGTCCGGCACGCGGATCCGCTCGCCTACCAGCGTCGTCGCGGGACGCACCGGTGACCCCTCACCGGACGCGGTGACTCCCGCTGCGAGCAGCTGCCGGATGCGTCGTGTCGTCAGCTTCAGTCGCGCAGCGACCTGGGCGACGTCGAGGTTGTCGTCCTCGAAGAGGGTCGCCTGGTTCGGATCGGGCAGCCGCCGTGTGCGGCACGCGCCCGACCGACCACGGACGAGGTGCTCGCCGGTGACGGGGTCGCGACCTTCGAGCAACGCGTGGAAGGCGTCAGGGTCCACGCTGCCTTCGAGGCCAAGCTGGGCCGCCAGCGAGCCGACCCACCTGCCTGGCGACTCACCTCGGCCGGTGTAGTAGTCCTCGGCGGAGGTGGCGACCTCGCCGATGTAGTAGTCGGCCGCGCCAGGCGCGAGCTTGCCGATGTTCAGCACGGCGTCGCTCCGGCCAGTTCCACACCCTGTATACGTGCATCGAGCGACCCGTTTCGCGAACGGTTTCTGACGCGCGTACCCAATCACCGCCCCTTCCGCTTTGCGGAAGTGGCAAGTCTGTGCCAGTGGATGAGGGTGTGCGGTTCGGTTGACGGCGGGGTGCGGCGGTGGTGCGGCAGAGCAGCGTCGCTGCGGGTTCGGTGGGTGCGACGAGCGAGCGCAGGCGGGAGAGCTCGGGTAGGCGGTGGAGGCGGGCGAGCAGGAGGCCGGCGTCGATGGTGCGGGCGACGGCATCGGACGCCGTGACCGTGGCAACGACGGGAATGCCGGTCACCTCGACGACGTCACGCTCGGTCAGGCTCCGCCCCTTTTCGACGACGAGCACGATCCCGTCGGGCTCGAGCCCGGGGGGCTCCAGCAGCGCGGCGAGGGCGAGGTAGCACGGCCCGCGCACGACGACGTAGCGCGCGTCAGCGTCCGCCCACGTCGTGCCGTCGCTCTCGTCGACGACGGCGAACGACGACGCCTCGACCGGCTGGCTGGCGAGCCAGAGGCCGGGCACGATCTCGACGGGCTCGCCCGATGGCGGGGCGGTCCCGAGGAGCCGGGCGAGGGTTCCCACTTGCGGCGCCACGAGTGTCGTGTTGTCGTGGCCGGCCGCAAACACCGCGGTCGCCGCCGCGACCGTCGTCGTCCCCTGGCCGCCCTTCGGGGCGGTGAAGGCGATCGTCCTCACGACGCGTCCTCGGCGTCGAAGGGCGTGGCACGGCGAGCGGACGGGTCGGCTTCCCCGACCGTTCCCGTCCGCCCACCGGCGACCTTGGCGTGCTGGATGGCGGCGACGTTCGCCCTCTGCGCTGTCGTCGTCGGCGCGGCCGCTTCCATGACCATCTGGTGCTGCGCCACGAGGTGTGCGGGAAGCCGTTGCAGGTGACGGCGCGCGAGCGGCGGGACTCGACGCCGGACCATCAACCGGTCGCCTCTGATCTCGGCGAGACCAAAGCACACCAGCCGGGCGAGCGTGCGCACGATCGGCGAAGTGCGGCCGGCGCCGTCGCCGAGGCCAAGCTCGCGGGCGAACGGGGCGATTGCGAGCGGGTAGCCCTCGGGCGCATCGTCCAGCCACCGGGTGAGGCGGCGAAGTGCCCAGAGGGCGGTCGGGCCGATCACGGGCAGCCAGTACGTCTCGGCGTACTCGCTGTCGGCGTCGTGACCGAGCGCCTCGACCACCGGGTCGTCGAGCGGGACGACGGGGAGGGGGTCGGTGCTGGCAATCCACGATTGCGTGTCGGAAGCGGTCATGCGGAGCATGGGTGACCTCTCAGGGAAGACGGAGCAACGAGACACCGGAGCTGGTGCGATGGTCAAGAACTTTCTGACAAACTGTTGACAGGTACACGTCAACGACCCCGAGACGGCAAGTCTGTGATTCGCCCAGCACCGCAACGAGCGCTCCGATGACGAACGCTCCCGGACATCGCGTCCCTCGCCACGCAGAGTGGAAACGAGCGCGGTGCGTGACGTGAGTCAGGAGGTCGCGGCCAGCGTCACACGGCCGTCGTATCGTCGTGGGCAGAAGCGAGGCGCGTCAGGAGCCCCAATTGTCTGATCTTCAGCCGATCACATCGACTTGCGAGCCGCGCAAGGACGTTCTGTCCGGTTCGTTGTCAGACGAACACTTCGCCGCTGACCTCGACCACATCGTGCGAGATCCGTCGTCGTACCCGGTCTACGGCGACCCCGAAGAGTTCTTCGCGCTGACCCACCCCACGAAGGGGCTGCGCGACCTCCTGACCCGTACGTTCGCTCGCCTTTCGGGAGCGAAGGGCATCGCCGGGACCGAGCACGGCGTTCTTCGACCTCAGACCGTGTTCGGAGGCGGCAAAACGCACGGCTTGATCGCCCTGTACCACCTCGCGATGGGCGCTCGGCCGCCCGAGCTCGACCGCTTTGTCGACCCGGAGCTCTTGCCCGACTCGTGCCAGGTTGCGGCCGCGGTTGGTGACAAGTTCAACCCGGTTGACGGCATCTCGACTCGGCTCGGCCACACCGGCGAATCGGTCACGACGTACACGCTGTGGGGCGACATCGCCGCCCAGCTCGGGACCACGGCATGGGATGCGATGAAGGGCGCGGACGCTGCGCGGACTGCTCCCGGATCCGAGACGTGGGCCAAGGCGATCGGCTCCGAGCCCACCGTCATCATCATCGACGAGATCGCGCAGCACATCCGGCAGTGCGCCACGTCGGGGAGCGAGGACGTGCGCCGGCAGGCGCAGGCGATCCCGGTGTTCCTCAAGTCCCTGTTCCAGCACGCCGCGGCATCGCCCAATGTGGTCGTCGTCGTTTCATTGGCGACACACGCAGACGCCTACGGGCGTGAGACCACCGAACTCGAGAAGATCCTCGACGAGCATCTCGAGGCGGCCGAGGACGCGGCCAGCGATGCACAATCGATCCTCGCCCGACAGCAGACGATCATCCGCCCGGCCGAGGACAGCGAGATCGCCGAGATCCTGAAGACTCGACTGTTCAGTTCGATCGACGAAACCACAGCTGGCGTGACGGCCGATGCCTACCGCGATCTCTACGAACATCTTCACGCGACGGGCATCGCGCTGCCGGATGGCGCCGATACGGCCGCGCCTTACGCGGATCGAGTCCGCGCGTCATATCCGTTCCACCCGGAGCTCGTGCGCGTCCTCGATAAGCGCATCGGCACCATCCCCAGCTTCCAGAGGGCCCGCGGCGCGCTCCGTCTGTTGGCCGAGGTGATCGCTGCGCTTTGGAGCGACGTCACCGACGCGCCGACGCTCAACGTCGCCGATGTCGACCTTCGCGCCGGAAACGTGCTGACGAACCTCACTGCCGGGCTCGGTAAGGACGCCTACGAGCCCGCTGCCCGCGCCGACATCACGGATCCGAACAGCCACGCGGCCGCAGTAGACGCCGAGCGCTTCGCTGGGAAGCCGCCGTACGCAACCCGAGCGGCGACGTGCGTCTTCATGCACTCGCTTGAGCAGCTCGCCGCCGCCGGCGCTGGTCGGGGCGAGTACCTCCTCGGCACGATGCGTCCAGGCGACCCGCCGGAGGCGATCGATGAGGCGCTCAATGTCTTGTCAGAGCGCGCGTGGCACCTCACGTGGGATGGGTCCCGCTTCGTCGTGCGTACCGAGGCGAACGCGAATGCCGTCATCGCCGCCGAAGCACGCAACCTCTCGCCCGCGCTCGTTGACGAGGAGGTGAAGGACCGCCTCGAGAGCGCGTTCAAGACGCACGGAGGAGTGCGCGCGAGGCTCTTCCCCGCCGGTCCTGGCGTCGTCGACGACAAGCCCGAGCTCCAAGTCGTGGTCCTCGATTACGCCGACACGACGGTCACGGCGAAGGCGGCAACCCCGCCACCACACCGCGTGCAGGAGATCCGCAGCCGAAAGGGCGCCGGGGGCGACTTCCGCACCTATCGAAACGGAGTGTGCTTCCTCGTCGCTGACGCTGACCAGGTGCAGGCGATGCAGGATCGCGTGCGGCGCCACTTGGCCATCGAGAAGATCCTCGGCTCCGACGACAGGATTGCGCAGCTCGGCGACGATGTCATCAAGCGGATCAGGGAGATCGAGAAGGCGGCCCGTCTGGACGTGCGTGTCGCAATCTCGCGGTGCTACAGCCACCTCTACTACCCAACCAAGGATGAGAAGAACGCTGACCTCCGACACCTCGAGCTGCCCGTCAAGGACAAGGGAAGCGCTGAAGACAGTCAGGTGAAGGTCGTGGTCGACACCCTCCAGCAGGAGGGCAAGATCAGCACGAGCAAGATCGGCTACGACTACCTCAAGAGCAAGGCGTGGCCCAAGGGCGCCGATGAGGTCACTGTTGACGACTTGGCCGACGCGTTTTGGCGCGACCACGGCGCGTCGATCATCGAGTTCACGTTCGTCGCCGACGCGATCCGCAACGGCGTCAAAGCAGGCGAGTGGGTGTACTACGACGCCGACGATCAGCGCGCGTGGGGGCCCGACGATCCGGCACCGAACGTGGCCCGCAAGACGTCAGCGGTGCTGTACCTCCCGGCGCGCGCCAAGGAGATCGGTTTGCTGCGCCCCGATCTGACGGCGGACGACATCACCAAGATCGTCACGGCGAAGAAGTCCACCAGCGGCGCAGACCTGCGCGCCGCACTCGAGGACGTGCTCGGCTGGGAGCCCAAGAAGTCCGCGGTGACTGAGATCCTCGGACGCATCGCGTCGGGCCCGAGCGCAGACCTCGTCGTGGTCGATGGTGAGCCTTCCGGCGCGAAGCCCCTGTCTCGAAGCGACATCGAGAAGGCCAGTCTCGACAAGGTCACCGTGCTCACGAAGACCGAGGCGGAGGCCGTTGGTGTCGACCTCCAAGCGGCGGCGGGCCCGAAGACGGTCAAGGTGCAAGGCAAGGGCCTTGCGGGTCCAGCCTTCACGCAAGCCAACAACAAGGCACACGAGGTGGCGGGCGCGACGGGCATCGCACGGGTGTCAGTGGAGGCGACCGCGGATCCGGGAGAAGGCGTCGGCGACTTCCGCCGGCTGGGTGTCGTTCTTGGCCAGCTTCCGAAGCCAACGGTCGGCGTTCGCGTCGACCTCGCGCTGGACTTCGGTTCGCTTGGCAGCACCGAGATCGCCCTCGACGGCCCTCGCGCCGACTACCAAGGAATCGAAGACAAGCTGCTCGCCTTCGCTAGCACCGCTGCGGAGGCGGACGGGACGATGACCGTCACCGTCTCGTGGTCCGACCCAATCGCCGTCGATGGGGCGGAGTGGGGACAGCTCCACAAGCTCGTGCAGACCGCAGATCCCGGGGAGATCACCGTGACCGCCGAGGTCCTCCGATGACGCTGTTCAGCACCGAGAAGCCGCGAGGTTTCCGTCTGACCGTCGTGCCGGTCGACGGTACGACGTACGGCGTTTCGATCGCCGAGACCAACGGGACCGCAGAGCACACGCACACAGTTGCGACGATCCGCCCTGAGGCCGTGCCACGACTGACGGACGACATCCAGCGCGCGCTCCGAGCGTCGCATCGGACTCCCACGACGATCGGCCCTAGTCGGCGTCAACCGGTCGACATCGACGAGGCGGCCGGAGTCAGGCTCGCGCTCGCGGCGTTGGCCACTGAACCAGTCCGCCGCCGCGACCGAGTGCGAGAGATACTCGAAGGCCTCGCGTCGATGAGCGACGAGGAGGCGTACTACTGGTACGCCAAGGTCACGCACGAACGCGTGGGCCCGCGCGCGCTCCGGTCACTTCGCCTCCTTCTCGCCGAGGACTACCGATGACCGAGGTCAATCGTCGGATGCTCATCGAGGATTGGCTCCCTGTAGATGAGCTCGGGGTCGAGTCGCGACGTGAACGAGCTGCAGCGAGTGCGCTCCCGCCGCTCTACTTCCTCCATGTCTGGTGGGCGAGACGCCCCCTTGCCGCTTCCGCCGGCGTCATCCTTGCCAGCTTGCTTCCGACCTGGACTGCCGAGTTGGCTGCGGAGTTCCCAGGTGACGAACGGGTGGCGAGCCAGGCGAATTACCGGAAGTGGTTTCTGCACCTGTGTGGGATCTGGGGAGATCCCATCGCAGCACGCGCCAAGTACGACGCCGCGGTTGCGTCAGGGATCCGGATCCCTAACCCGTACGACTACAAGCAGGCATACAAGAACAGTCCGAACCCGGATGACCTGAACCTGTTGCATCGCATCCTCGAATGGACTTGGGACGAACTGCCTTCTGTGCTCGACCCGACGGCCGGCGGAGGCTCGATCCCCTTCGAAGCTGCTCGTTACGGGCTGCGCGCGAACGCGAATGACTTGAATCAAGTCGCGGCATGCGTCCTGCGGGCCGGCGTCGAGGTTCCGGCTCGCCACGGAACAGCTATCGCCGAGGACGCGGAGAAGTGGGGCCGGGTTCTATGCGAGCGTGTTGCTACGCGCTTACGCCCGTACTTCCCGTCCGGCGACGGCGAGAAGGTCGCTACGTATCTCTTTGTCCGCTCAGTTGCATGTCCTCGAACTGGCAAGCCGGTTCCGTTGGCGCCGAACTGGTGGATCTCGAAGGGGGCAGGGTCAGAGGTGGCCGTCCGGCTGGTAGTGCGGCGCGACGGCGCGGACCTCGAGGCACCTGAGTTCGAGCTTCTCTACGGTGCCGACGCCATCGCCTCCGATCCCGCGTCAGGAACCGTGTCGCGGGGTGAAGGCCTCTCCCCGTGGGATGGGCTCGTGATCGATGGCGACTACATCAAGTCAGAGGCGCAGAGCGGACGCATGGGATCGATCTTGTACGCCGTCGCGATCCGACTTCCGCAAGCTCAGCCATCCGGTCGAACGAAGTGGGTCAGAGCGTTCCGGGAACCGACGCGCATGGACCACGACGCCATTGAAGCGGCGGAGGCCAGGCTGAGCGAAGTCCTGCCGAGATGGCTCGCCGAAGGGTACGTGCCTACGGAGCCCCTCGAAGATGGTTTGAAGACAAGCGAACCACTCCGATACGGCATGCGGAATTGGCGCGACTTGTTCTCGAGCCGCCAGTTGCTCGTGCACGGAACGTTCGTAGAGGAGTTCAACGATCTCATTGAGGTCGTTCGGGCCGAGGAGCCTCGGGACCGAGCTGACTCGATCCTTGGGACCATCGGGATCTGTCAGGGCGGGATGCTGAACTACAACTCGCGCCTTTGTATCTGGCATCCAACGCGTAACTCGATGGCCAACACGTTCGATCGCCACGACCTCGCCTTCAAATGGACGCACGGCGAGTTCGAGGGTGCTGATGCGTTGGCGGCGTGGGCCCTCGGCCAGGTGACGGAAGCGTCCGGCCGGCTCGCGGCTCTGCTCGAGCCGGGCACGACGCCGCTCGTGATCAACGGTCAGACGTCTTCGGGGCGACGGTCCGACCTGACGCATCCGGCACCAGGCCCCTGCGCCGTCACGCGAGGGTCGGCGGGCGACCTCTCCTGGATTCCTGACGGTTCGCAGACACTCGTCTGCATTGACCCGCCCTACTACGACAACGTCATGTACGGCGAACTCTCCGACTTCTTCGGGGTGTGGGAGCAGCACACGGTTGGTCGAGTCTGGCCCGATCTGATGCCAGGTGGACCTGCCGACTTGAAGAACGAAGCCGTCGCCAACCCCGCCCGGTTCAAGGAGTTCGGTCGCCGAAAGAACGAGATGGCGACCGCTGACTACGAGGCGAAGATGCAAGCGATCTTCGCCGAGTGCCATCGGGTGCTTCGCTTGAACGGCGTGATGACCGTGATGTTCACGCACAAGCGCGCGGAGGCGTGGGACACGCTGGGTATGGCCCTCCTCGAAGCTGGTTTCTCCATCGAAACCTCTTGGCCCGTGAATACTGAATCAGAGACCTCGCTTCACCAGGCGAAGAAGAACTCAGCAGCCTCAACGATCATGCTCGTCTGCAGGAAGCAGCCGTCGAACCGACCTGCAGACAAGATCTTCTTTGAAGACATTGAGGCCGACGTGCGGCGTGCTGCACGAACCGCCGTAGAGCAGTTCGAGGCAGCCGGGATCGATGGCGTTGATCTGCTGCTTGCCACGTACGGGCCCGCATTGTCGGTCTTGTCGCGTGGATGGCCGGTGTACTCCTCCGAAACCGACGAGACTGGTCGCTCACGCCTCCTTCGGCCGGAGGAAGCGCTCGCCGCGGCCCGCGAAGAAGTCGTACGACTGCGCAAGGCTGAACTCGTCGGACGCGACGTGTCCTTCGATCCGGTGACGGACTTCGTGCTCATTGCATGGCAAACGTTCAAGGCGGAGGAGTTTCCGTACGACGAGGCCAGACGGCTGGCTCTGGCAATAGGCGGTGGTGACGTCGAGACCCTGGCCGCCGAGAAGATCGTCGACAAGAAGACAGGCACTGTCGCGCTCTTGAGCCCGAAGGATCGGAAGCGGCGCGTCTACCGGTCCGTCGTCGATGGTCACGTCGCCGGCCGACCTTTGGTAGATGTCCTGCACGCGGTGATGATCGAGGCGGCCGAATCAGGGCACGCGGCAGCGAAGGCACTGTGCGATCGGCTCGGGCTGCTGAACGACCAGCGGTTCGTTGATCTCGTTCAAGCGATGGTCCGCGCCGTGCCGAACACCAAGCAGAAGGGCAAGTGGGTTCGGTCGGAGGCCGAAGTCCTGCACGGGTTCTGCACGGCGTACCTCCCACAGGTCGAACTGCCCGAGGATCCGCTCGTAACCACGCTGTTCGAGCTCTCCTGACTCATGCCGACCGGCTTCGGCGACCTCGGCGGCCCCGGCGATCCGATCGCCGGGTTCTACGGCGCAGAAGCGGATCTTCTCTCCGACTTCTACATCCCGCTGCTCGAGCGATCCCGGCGCTACGACCGCGTGTCGGGGTACTTCACGTCGTGGGGGATAGCTGCAGCGGCGCAGGGGCTGGCGCGATTTCTTCCGAACGGCGGCACGATGCGGCTCGTCGTCGGCGCGCAGCTCGATCCTGGCGACGTCGCCGCGATCGAGACGCCGGCCGACCTCGAAGAGCTGCTCGTCGACCAGCTCTCCGGCAACGGCGCATTGGACCCTGACCTCGGTGATCTGATCGCTCAGCGCAGACGCGAGATCCTCGCCTGGCTCGTTGCCGAGAAGCGCTGCCAGATCAAAGTGGGTCTCCGTCGCGGGCCCGATGGCAAGCCGATCCCTGCCGTCGACGACCCCAACTACTTCCATCACAAGCTCGGCGTCTTTGACGACGACCAGGGTCGGCGCATCGCGTTCTCGGGCTCCGGCAACGAGACGTGGTCCGGGTGGGTTGGCAACAGCGAGTCGTTCACCGTCGTCGCGTCATGGTGGGGCGATGAGTGGTGGGCTGCGCAGGGCGGCAAGGTCGTCGACCAGATCGACCGCATGTGGAAGGGCGACGCTGGTGGCGACTGGATGACTGTCGACCTGCCGGTGGCGGTTCGCGACCGACTCGTGAAGTACGCGCCCGCGTCGATGCCTCCCGCGCATGACCCCGCGGAGCGACCGGAGGAACCCAAGGTCTTCGTACCGGTGCTCAAGCCAGACCCGGCAGCGATCGAGGGACGTCTCGCCGATCTGCTGGAGCGACTTCGAACGCAGATGGGTAGTGGCATTCGCACCGCCGGCGTCGAACCGATGCCACATCAGGTGTCGATCCTCCACCGGGCGATCGACCGATGGCCCCGCGGCCACCTGTACGCGGATGAGGTCGGACTCGGTAAGACCATCGAAGTTGGGCTGACTGTCCGGGAAGCGCTGGTTCGGGAGCAGGCGGTCCGCGTTCTGTTCCTTGTCCCGGCGGCGGTGATCGGTCAGTGGCAGGAAGAGCTTGCCGAGAAGCTGGCGCTCTGGGTCCCTCGTTGGGAGGGTCCGACGGTTGGCTGGCGGTGGCCTGACAACACGACGTCAGATCCGGCGGACGGCGACCCCTGGGCTACCGCGCATTCGGTGACGCTTGTGTCCTCGCATCTTGCGCGGATGCGGCGCAACCGCCAGCAGATCCTCGCGTCAGGTCCGTGGGATGTCGTCGCTGTCGACGAGGCGCACCACGCTCGTCGTCGTGGTGGGCGGCCGGACGGTGAACCCAACCTCCTGCTGTCGCTGTTGCATGACATGCGTGCCGAGGATTCCTGGCGGACGTTGCTGCTCGCAACCGCGACCCCCATGCAGATGCATCCCCACGAGCTGTGGGACCTCGTCGACTTGTTCGAGCTACCCGGTGCATGGACCGAAGAGCAGAAGTACGAGCGGTACTACGACGAAGTCCGACGCGAGGACTTCGGCACCCGGAACTGGCGCTTCCTGTCGGCGATGGCGAAGGACCACCGTGACGACCACGGACGCCTCGATCCGGTTCTCGACGCCGAGATCCAGACGAACGTGGCCGAGGGCCGGCTCGCCATCCGGCAGTTCGGCAAGCGCGAGATCGGGCAGGCGTGGGCGACAGGCATCCCGGAGGAGAACCGCCGCTGGGTCGACGCATGGCTGTTGATTAACAACCCAGTTCGTGACCGGCTGTTCCGGAACACCCGGACGACGCTGCGCGCCTACCGGGATGCGGGACTACTTCACGAGACCATTCCGGATCGCGATGTCGACGACGAGTTCCTCGACATGTCGGAGGCGGAGCGGGCCGTCTACCGGAGGATTCGGGACTACATCCGGCGCCACTACGACGCGGCGATGTCGGCGGGCGGAACCCGCAAGGGCCTGGGTTTCATCATGACGGTGTACCGGCGTCGACTCACTTCGAGCTTCCTAGCGATTCGGCGTTCACTCGAGCGCCGCCTCGATGTGCTCGAAGGGCGCCGGCTTGCTCGGGAGCTCGTGGATGACGACGACATGACGCTCTTCGACGAGGTGCCCGACATCGACTGGAACGCCACTCGCACCGTGCTCCTCGATGGTGAGATTGGCGAACTCCGGTCGTTCATCGCGGACATCGAGGCGCTGGAGTCGCCAGAGACGAAGCTAGAGAAGCTGATGCAGCGGATCGCGCAGTCCTTCGACGCCGGTCATCGCACCGTTCTCGTGTTCACGCAGTACGCAGACACCGTCGATCTGCTCGCCCGGGAGCTGAACGGCAAGTGGGCCGGCCAGGTCCTCGCCTACACGTCTGGCGGTGGCCGCCTCTACGACCCGGTAGAGCAGCGTTGGAACATCGTCGACAAGGCGACCGCCAAGAACCTGTTCCGCGCCGGTGACGAGGTGAAGATCCTTGTCGGAACCGAAACGCTTGCTGAAGGCCTCAACCTTCAGACCTGCGGCCGCCTCTTCAACTACGACATGCCGTGGAACTTCACCCGCGTGGAGCAGCGCATCGGTCGCATCGATCGCATCGGCGGACACGAGCGGGTCGAGGTCACGAACTTCTTCTACACACACACGGTCGAGGCGACGATCTACCGCTCGTTGGTGAGCGGGTTCGGGGGCTTCGACTTCATCGTCGGCGACGCGCAGCCTGTCCTCGGCGACATCGAAGCGGCAATCCAGCAGGCCGCCTTCTCGGATGATGAGGATCAGCTCGATGACGCCGACGCCAACCACGACACGTTGTTCGGCGTCTCGGCGGGACTCGTCGCCAACATCCGCGTGAAGATCGCCGAAGCCCAGGCGGAGGCAGTCCGGCTGAGCGACCTCAACGACGCAGCGAATGGTGACGCAGCCAGTGACCAGTTCAGCGGCGCGGTCACCCTCGATGAACTGGCCGATGTTCTCCTCGACCTCCCCGAGGTCCGCGCACAGCTCGAGCCCCATCCGTCCGTCGACGGCGCGTGGTTGGTGAAGGACGAGGTCGGATTCACACGCTCGGTCACCATGGACCGCGCGGTCCTCGCCGAGCTCTCTCCCGACGTTCGCTTGCTCTCGCCTGGTGATCCGCTGTTCAGCCTGGTTGTCGCGCGTGCGAGCGCTGCGAACCGAACGCCAAACTGATGCCGAAGAACCCTCTCTTCTCGACGTACCGACAGGGGGAGAACCGCGTCACCTCGTCGATGCTTGCGGTGTTTGAACGGATCGACCTCTCGATCCTCGAGTCGCTGCTGAGCTCCGCGACCGGCGAGGCCTCCTTCCAACTGGTGACGTTCGTCAATCAGCCCGTCGGCAAGGGCGCCTCCGTGCCCGATGCGCGGATCTCCGCCCACTTCACCTACTGGTTCGAGGTGAAGACCGCGAGGAACGCGCTCAACCGCGACCAGCTAACGGAGCATCTCAAGAGCCTGGAGCCCACATCGACCGGTGAGCGGCTGTTCGTCGTCACCCCGGATGCTGCCGAACCCGGTGCGATCGCCGAGCTCGGGGACCCGCGTGTCGTCTGGTTCAACTTCCGTTCGCTGCACGACGCCGTCGACGCCGTTCTCGCCGACCCGTCCGGACTCGTCTCGGAGCATGCCCGCTTCCTTCTCCGGGAGCTCCAAGCGCTGCTCGTCGAGGACGGACTCGTCGACAACGACGACGTCGTGGTCGTCGCTGCGCGAGTGGCGTATCCCGAGTACCTCGAACATGGCGTTTACGTCTGCCAGCCCAATCGTGCGTTCCGCGGCGGACTGACGCACATGGCCTTCTACGCCGAGAGCGCGATCCAGCGAGAGGTGCCCCGAATCATCCACCACGCCGACCCGGTGACCTTCACGAAAGACGAAGCAGACCGCCGGCGGGTGCTGGGGGGCCACGACGTACGAGTCGCGGACGCGATCGAGACTCTGCTCGGTGCGGGTGCTCGTACCGAGGGGAGTGACTATGGCGTCTTCATCCTGAGCGATCGCGCCGACGCGGCGACCGTCGTTCTCGGTACGCCGATCGTCAACGACACGGTGGCGGCGAGCGGGCGAACGTGGGCTTGGACCATGGGCCAGCGCTACACGAGCCTGGCCAAGCTCACACGGCCGGGTGTCACGAAGACGAGCCATCTCGAGTCGCCATGATCTCGTCGGTCGAGGCGGCGCTTGAGCAGCTCGCGCATCGCAGGCCCGTCTTCCACAGCGAAGCGGATTTCCAGCATGCACTGGCGTGGCAGCTGCAGCTCGACCATCCCAGCGCTCGCATCAGACTCGAGACTCGACCGCTTGTCGGGAAGTCCGTGTTCCTCGACCTGCTCCTTGAGCTCGACGGGGTACGAACGGCCATCGAGCTGAAGTACCTCGTGCGCAGTCTGACCACCGAGATCGACGGTGAGCGCTTCGAATTGCGAGCGCAGTCAGCGCACGACGTGCGGCGTTACGACGTCGTCAAGGACATCGCACGACTGGAAGCCGTCGTCGCCGCTGGAGCCGCAGACGAAGGCGTGATGATCGCACTCACGAACGATTCCGCGTACTGGACGGCCGGTCGTGAGGGGACAGTCGACGCAGCGTTTCGGCTCCACGAAGGGATCACGCTGCGCGGGACTGTCGGGTGGGCCGCGCACGCCGGTGACGGCACGACAGCAAAGCGGACCGAGCCTCTCGCCCTCGTCGGTTCGTACCCGTTGCGTTGGCGGAGCTACAGCGACACCGGCGACCGTGCAGGCGAGTTCCGCTGCCTTCTCGTTCCCGTCTTCGACGGCTCGCCGCTGAAGGCGGTCACGGAGCCGGCTCCGGATGTCTCCATGTCAGGACCTCGACCGGTCCCGGCTGACCCACCGCCCACGTGCAGACAGGAGGTTCTCGACGCCCTCGAGGCCCTCGGACGGCGGCATGACCGCGAGGCCTTCTCACCTGCGGAGCTCGTCGCCGAGGTCCTCGCGCGGGGTAGCGCCCGCCCGGAGTCGACCATCCGAACCCACATCGTGTCGGCGATGTGCGTGAACGCTCCGGCGAACCACGCCGTGCGGTATCCGGACCTCGAACGCGTCGGGCGGGGCTTGTACCGACGAGCCGGGCCGTAGCCCTGCCGACGATGGTCACCGGGAGTCCTCGCGACCGCCAGGCTTGGGCATGTCCGGACGGCACGTTTGCGGCCCGCTGGTACGCCTCTGAGCTGAACGCGAGGCAGCGGTCCAGAGCGGGCACCGCCAGAGCGAGAGGGGCAGTGGCCCTTGACATTGATGTCGGAATATCCGACACTAGATGTCGTGAAGAGTGACATTCCTGCCACGGGCGCGATCGCTCCGCCCAAGCGGAGGGGGCCAGCATCGGGCGGTCCCACGACGCCGATGGCGGATGCCCGCACCCGTTCGGCGGCGGAGCTCGAGCGAGATCTGACCGAGCTACTTCGCGCGGCGCGGCCGACGTGCGTGACGACCGAACTGGCCGCGGACGGTAGCCCCAAGGTGGCGAGTCTCGTCTCGGTCTGGCTGCTCAGCCAGGTCGGCAACGCGGTGGGCCGGCCCAAGCTCGTGAACCTGTCGAAGGTGCGTCGTGAGGAGCTGCGCAGCATCGGTGGTGTCGCGCGGCTTGTGCATCGGACGCTTCATCCCGTTCCGGCGGTGAAGGCCTCATGATCGCGATGCCGCCGGCCGCGTCGGTGAGCGAGGCCTGGTTGTTAGGGCTTGAGCGTGTGGTGGCCGAACCGGATGGCCGTCTCGTCCATCTTGTATCCACGGTGACCGACCCGGGAGCGGAGTTCGCACCCGTGCGGCATGTCCTGGACTCGGCCCTCGAGGCGGCCGGGAAGCACTCCGTCGACACGGTGGCGGAGACGATCTTCCCGTCCTCGCTCTACCCGGATCCCGGCTTCAACTGGATGCCGGGCATCGCCGCGCAGAAGGAGGAAGAACTCGACGCCGCTGCTGACACTCTTTACTCGAGCTACTGCGACATGCTTCCGCTGCTGTTGACCGCCGCCGGCAACGGTCGCGGCACCTACTTCGGGAGGATGGTGAGCTGGCCGGGCAAGGCGGCTGGTGGGCCGAATCAGCTGGCAGACCGCATTAGCGCACTCCGCAGCGAGCACCGTGCTGGTCGCCAGCGGAACAACACGCTTGATATGGATGTCGCCGCCGACTCGCAGGACATGCGCGGTGTGCAGATCTACGCCGCGACGGATCGCCGCCGACGTGGGTTTCCGTGTTTGACGCACGTGGACCTCACGCTGCATGACGGTCGCCTGCACTGTATGGCGGTCTACCGACACCAGTACTTCGTCGAGAAGGCGTATGGGAACATGCTCGGGCTCTCAGCGATGCTGCAGTTCCTCTGCCAGCAGAGCGGGTACGAGCCGGGCGAACTGGTCGTCCACGCGACGATGGCTGATGCACAGCGGCGCGGGTTCCCGGGCGTCGCTCAACTCGCAGTAGACGCCCGGGCGGCCCTCGATGCGACCACGGACACCGGCAGCGGAGCCGAGCGATGACCCCGATCGCCGCCCTCGCTACCGCATGGACCGCATCTATCCCCTCGGTCACGTCCGTCGGCGAGACGGCCGGGGCGGGGATCGACTTGGTTGACCTCGCGGCGTTCGCCAGCCTCCACCGGACCGGCGGACAAGGGTTCCTGGACAATGGGTGGACCGACGCTGAGCAGGCGGACGCGCAGGGGTCGGCGGAGCGGTTGGGAGCCCGTTGGGCGGCAAAGGAAGCCGTGATGAAGGCTCTGCGATGCGGCCTCGGCGACCTGGATCCGCTTGATATCGAGATCCTGACGGAAGCGGACGGGGCCCCCCGCGTCGTGCTGCACCGCAACGCGCTCGCCGCAGCGACGGCGCTCGACATTGCCCGGTGGCATGTCTCGCTTTGCCACGAAGAGGGATGGGCCGCCGCACTGGCGATCGCGGAACGATCGCCAGTGACCAACGGCTCAACGCAACGACACGAAGGGAACTGCGATGCCTGAACGGAAGGGAACACGACGTGATGAGCCGGAGACACGCGCCATCGACGAGGAGCTGCCCTCAGACGAGAACGAACAGGTCGCTCTTGGTGCGCGGCTGAAGGAATCCCGCGAGTACATCGGGCTTCTCCAGGAGGACGTCGCCACCGCGTTGGGCATACCGCGAACGAGTGTCCACGCCCTCGAAGCGGGCAAGCGCAAGGTGACCGGCCTCGAGCTCCGCCGGCTGGCTCGGCTGTACCGGCGACCGGTGGGATGGCTGCTCGGCGAGGAAGACGTGGACCTCAACGACGCCGAGCCACTGTTCCGCGCCGCTGCCGCGCTTTCGGACAGCGACCGGGAACAAGTCCTGCGATTCGCTGAGTTCCTCGCCGCGGCGGGCAAGCCGGGCGCCGCCGGCCGCCGCGCTGGACGGTCGACTCCCGCCAGTGGGACTCAGTAGGTCTCGGACATGGCGCCGCAGGGAGGACGCTGGCAGCGACGCATCCAAGCCGCCGAGTCCGCAGGCCGCTTGCTCGACGAACTCTCAGTCGACCAGACCGAGCAGATCGACGTGTTCGGCATCTGTGAAGACCTCGGCCTGTGGCTTGCGTTCCTGCCGATGGACAACCTCCTGGGGGCCTTCGTGCCGGAAGGCGTCGGTGGCGTGCTCGTTACGACGCAACGCCCCATCCCCCTCCAGCGCTACACGGCCGCCCATGAGATCGGACACTGGCGTCTCGACCATGGACACGGCCTCGCGCTCGACGGTGCTGAGCACGTCCTCGGCGACACACCCGTCGAGCGCGAGCAGCTCGCTCAGATCTTTGCGGGCAACCTCCTCATGCCGCCGCCACTCGTGTTCGGCGTGCTTGAACGCCTCGGTCTAGGCGGTGGCCACCCCGTCGAGCCGGAGCATGCCTACGCTCTCGCGCGGGAAGCGGGTGTCAGCTACGAGGCCGCAGTGCGACAACTCGCGCACTTGGAGGTCATCAACCCCGATCGCATCGCCGTGCTTCGACAACGCCGCCCGCTCCAAGTGAAGGCCGCGCTGAATCTCGGCCGTCGACCCGTGAGCGGCTACGCCGACGTATGGCCTGTCAACGAAGACTGGGACGATCAACTGCTCGCGCTGCGGGTCGAGGACGAGGTGGTCATCTCGCTTCCCGAGAACCGGAGCACGGGCTACCGCTGGATGCTCCCTGACGAACGTCGGCCGGCTGAGGCGTCGTTGCCGCCACCATCATTGGGTGGCCGGCAGCCTGATTCGGTTGATCAGCGTGCTGTCGAGGAACTTCGCTCGCGATTCGCGGCGAGTAGCCCGACACGGTCGGGCGCTCGGGCGCCGGGCGTCGTGCTGCAACGGCTCCGCGACGTCGCTGGCGCAGCCGCGCGAGAACTGCCGAAGGTCGGCGGCGCGGATGTCGTCGGCGACGAGTACGTCCCCGCCCGCACAGCGTGGCTCCCGCCCCGCCAAGCTCGTCGGCAACGCGTCGCGCGCCATGAAGCTGAGTCTTCTGGTGCGCCCCCGGCGCCGGTGAGCGGTGAGGACCCGATCGTCGCCGGTACCGGGAGACGTGTGCTCAGCGTTCGGTTTCCTCGGCCCGGCCCCGTCACGATCCGCCTGCAGTACCAGAGCCCGTACAACGATGACGACCCGATCGAGCAGTATGTGCTGCACGCGCTGGTCGAGCCGCGCCGAGTTGGCTTCTCCGTCGACCAGCTCGCGGCCGATGCCGATGAGCCTTGGACGGCTCAGGTTCGGCAACGCAGCCTGGAACGGCCCCTCGATCCGCTCGGCGACGACGCGCTCGACGCCGCCCCTGATGCGGACGAGCCGACCTGAGCACCGGGTCCGCCAGCATGCCGATGTCCAGCAACGCGCAACGTCGAGCCGCGAGTTTGCTGCTCGCTCCCATCGATCTGCGCCACCTCCTCACTCCTCACATCCGGGCCCAGGGTCCGCGGCCGCTGTGCCTGCCGTTCTCGACGTCGTCCGCCCATGAGGCGGCGCGGGCCACAGCGGCGGTCAGCGCGGCTGAGGCCCTCTCGGTGGAGCCGCTGTGGCATCACTGCGTTCACGCCGGCACGGCCGGCCACGACGGCACCACACTGCGAGCGATCGCCGACGCCATCACACATACCGGCCAGCCGCTCGAATCGTGTTGGCCGTACAACGACACGCTCGGTGCCGGCACGGAACCGGCGCCGGCGGCGGCCACCGCCACAACGTTCAACACTGCCGGCCTCTTCGATGTGCCGCTGGCCCACGACGGAGTCGAAGACGACCTGGAGGCGACGCTCACCGCCGGACTCCCGGTCATCCTTGTCCTCGAGATCACCAGCGAGTTCGAGAACCCCGACGGCAGCGGTGAGATCCGAGTCCCCTCGCTTAGCTCGCCAGTAAGCGACTACCACGCCGTCACGGCCGTTGGCGCGGCGACCAACACGTCAGGCGATAGTCGACGGCTGTTGCTCCGCAACTCCTGGGGTCCGGGCTGGGGAGCTGGCGGTTACGGGTGGCTCCCGTACGACTACCTCGTCGCGTTCGCTGTGCAGGCCGCCGCGATCGATCCGCAACAACTGGCGACCCGATGATCGCCGGCGTGGATCCCGCTCGCCCCATCGAACGCTCGACAGCGCTCGCCTGCGAGGAGCAGCCATGGAACTGAGCAAGTATCAGCGCAGAGCGCAAGGCACTGACCGTCTTCCGCTCACTGGCGACGACGCCAGAGATCGAGAGGCTCGACTCGTTCCGCTGCTCGGGCTCGCCGGTGAAGTCGGCACGTTGCTGGCGGGCTACAAGAAGTTCCTACGGGACGGCGAGGCCTACGAGCTGTTCACCGACAATGTTGGGGAGGAAGTTGGCGATCTGCTCTGGTACCTCGCCAACGTCGCCGAGAAGTGGAACCTCTCTCTCGATCAACTCGCTGCCGCCAACCTCAACAAGACCACCGATCGGTGGCCGAAGCCCGGCGCGCGCGTGCCCAGGCGCAAGCCCGCTGACCTGTTTGACCACGAAGCGGACCGAGCCGAACGGCTGCCCCGAACGTTCACGGTCGACATCATCCCCGTCGGTCGTGACCGTGGGCCCGAGGAACGCATCGAAGTGAGATACCGCGGCAAGGCGGTGGGTAGCCGACTCGGAGACAACACCTACGACGCCAGCGGCTACCGGTTCCACGACATCTTCCATCTCGCCAACGCCGCCATCCTTGGGTGGTCCCCTGTCGCACGGGCCCAGCTGTTCGGCTGCAAGCGCCGCGAGCAAGGACTCGTCAATGAGGTGGAAGACGGGGGACGAGCGATCGTCATCGAGGAAGGCATCGCGGCGTTTCTCTTCGAGCACGCCCGCCACCACCGCTGGTTCGAGGACGTCACCTCCCTCGACTACGACATCCTCAAGACGATCCGCGTCATGACCGCCGGTCTCGAGGTGCGACACCGCCCGCTATGGGAGGTCGAACAGGCCGTGTTGCGCGGATTCGGGGTATGGCGACAGGTCCGCGACGCCAACGGCGGCCGGGTCATCGGCGACCTGTACCGTCGGAGCATCGTGTTCCAGCCTCTGCCGTAGCGAGGGGGCTCGCAGCGGCAATCCCCATTTCGGTGGGTAGCCCACCTCGAGCGTTGCGCTCGTCGGGCTGTAACGCTGCTTGATCTGCTTTCGACCGCTGCGACCGGCGAGCTCGGGGTGCGCGACGCGGGCGTACTTGCTCACTTCGCAGAACAGATTCTGGCAATCGACCAGCTGGAGCGGTCGCCCCCAAAGCGAGTCGAACTCGATGCCCGCGGCATCGAACTGATCGGCTGCGCTGTCGGTGACAGCGCGAATGATGTCCTCTGTCGATAGGCCGCGCGCGTTGCTGAAGCACTTTGCGATGCCATCGTGGGCACCCGGTCCGGCGACCACGAAGTCCATCTCCGAGAAACCGAACAGCTCGCTGTAGTTGAGGTCGATCGCGAATTGGAACGCCAAGAACGGCCCGAATGAGTGAACGCCGACCAGAACCTCGTACAGCTCGCGCAAGCTGGCGGTCTCGAGCACCCGGTCCACCGTGCCATCCGCAAGTAGCTCGTCGAGGAGCCGAAGGTGGTTCGCGTGCTTGCGGGTCGCACCGAGTTTCGGGCTCGGCATGATGTACGCCGCCGAGTACAGGCGCTCACCCTGCGCCATCCGTGCATCCAGGAGCTCGGCGAGGTAGGCCGCGTCGAAGGTGTCGATGGTGACGCGTCCCACAGCCGCTTCGAGGAAGCGCCAGGTCTCGATCCGATTGAAGATCTTGAACAGCAGCACCCGAAGAACTGTGGAGCGCTCGTCCGTGGGCGCCCCGTAGATCACGTCGTTGATGAGGTACTGACTCACGCGGTCGGAGGCCCGGTAGGCGTTTGTGAACCGGTGGGTCGCCAGCACTTGGTTACTCGTCCACGGTGGCTGCTCGCCGCGCAGCCGCCGGAAGAAGATCGCCTGGCGCTCGGCCGCCAGCGCCCAATACGACCGCATCGCGGCCGTCGGGACGAGCGTCCGCCCAGCAACCCTGAGAGCCGGCAGCTGAGCAGTGTCCAGGATGGTCACGCTACGACCCTGCAACAGCTCGGACTCTGCGGCATCCCTTCGAGGCTAGTACACAGAAGCACAGAACCATGTGAATACGCTGACACAGAAGTCCGACTAAGGTGGCGGCGGTGGCGTCGGCAGCCAGTCTTGAAGGCCAACAGGTCAAGCGGCTCACGTTGGACCTTCCCGCGGACTTGCACCGCACACTCAAGATCCGTTCGGCCGAGCTCGATGTGCCGATGGCTGAGCTCCTCCGCGAACTCATCCTTGAAGCGTTGGCGAACCCCAGGTCGCTCAGTGAGCTTGCTGACCGGCGTCGCCGAGCCACAGGTTGATGCTCGGCTCGAGTGAACCCGCAGGTGCATGCCCCTGGTCGTCGCCGTTCTCTTGACCGGGCTCGGTCGAGGACGGCCCCTTGTCATCACATTTGTCATCAGACCCCGGGTCACTGGGCTCCCACGGGTGGCGACGGGACGGAACGACGAAGAAGCGAAGTGGCCCGGTGACCTGGGACGACAGGGGTTGAGCGGGATCTGCCGGGTACCAGCGCCCACGACGGCCGAGCGCTGACCGATCCGCTCATAACCCGAAGGTCGTGGGTTCAAATCCCACCCCCGCCACCAAAACAGCAGGTCAGGGGCCCTTTTCGGTTCGCCGAAGAGGGCCCTTCTGCGTTGGTCGACAACCCGACGGTCATGGTGGGCGAAAGCGCTGGTCACAGGCTTGGACCAGAGGTGACGGATGACCTGTTGTCATCACGATGTCATCACTTCGATCAACCGACCGATGTTCCGAGACCGTGACGAACGCGACCTCGCGTCCGTGCACGCGCTGCGGCACTTGGGCGCGTTCGATGTCGCTGATCGGTCGTGAGGGCGACCAGCGGCGGCGGGGTGGCTACGCGAACGTCGAGGCCAGGAGCATGGCGAGGAACCCGACGAAGAACATGGCGGTGAGCAGCGGGGTGTCGGGACGTTCGTGAGCCTCGGCGAGGAGTTCCTCGGTGACGAGGAAGAGCAGCGCGACGGTGCCGAAGGCGAGCGTGGCGGTGAGCCCGGCTCCGGTGAGGTGGGCGAGGGCGGTCGCGCCGAGGATGCCGCCGGCAGCGACGAGGAGGGAGAGCCCGAAGGTGGTCGCGATGACAGTGCGACGCGTTGCGCCTGCAGCTTGCAACGAAGCCGCGATGGCGAGGCCGAGAAAGGCGAGCTCGACGGTGAGTGCTGCGGTGAGGAGGATGCCGGTGTGGCCGCCGCGGGCGAAGCCGATGCCGATGAGCAGACCGTCGATGAAGACGTCGATCCCGATGGCGGTGAGCGCGCTCGCCGGCGAGTCGGCGCGTTCGGGCCCGAGGATTCGGGCCGGAAGGAACTCGACGGCGAGCATGAGCGCGAGGCCGATGGCGAATCCGACGGTGATGGCGATGCGGTGGTTGTCGTGGCTCAGGTCTGGTACGAGCTCGGTGGCTGCCGCGGCGAACACGAGTCCTGCCGCGAAGTGCTGAACCCCGCTTCGCAGTCGCATGCCGGGAGGCCGGTAGGCGGCGGCGATGCCGCCGGCGGTGGCCGTTACGACCGGGATGCTGACGGCGAGGGCGACCTCGGCGACGGGCGCGGTCACGTCAGCAGCAGTTGTCGCCGCGCCAGGCTTCGCGGCCTTCCTGTACGGCGAGGATGGCGATCCCGTAGGCGGCGACGGGATCGGCCCACCACCAGCCGAACGCCGCGTTGAGGGCGAGGCCGGCGAGGAGAATGGCCGACAGGTAGGTGCACAGGAGGGTCTCGGCCGAGTCGGCGACGAGGGTGTTGCTGTTGAGGGCCCGTCCGGTGCGGCGCTTGGCGGCGGCGAGGACTGGCATGACGATGAGGGATGCGACGGCGATGGCGATGCCGGCAATGGACTCCTGCGGCCGCTCGGCCAGGATGAGGTCGCGTGTCGCGCTGACGGCGACGTAGCCGGCGAGCGCGAAGAACGTGGCGGCGATGAGTCGCAGCGCGGTGCGTTCGCGATCCTCCGATCCGCCGCGCAGCTCCCATACGACGACCGCCGCGGCGGCGACCTCGATGAACGAGTCGAGTCCGAAGACCACGAGCGCGATCGACCCGGCGGCGATTCCGGCTCCGATGGCGATCAGGCCTTCGAGAACGTTCCAGGCGATGGTGAGGTACTCGAGGCGCAGACCTCGCTGGGCCAGGTCAGTGCGTGTGGTCATGCGCACCACGGTTCATCTCGTCTGGGGCGGGGTCGCACGGGTGGCACTCGAGCTCGAGGGTGGCGTGTTCGATCCCGAACCTGTCATCGAGCATGGCCTTGAGGCGCTCGCCGCTCTCCTGCGCTTGATGCAGGGTGACCTCGCCGCGCAGCACGACATGTGCGGACAGAGCTGGTACGTCGGAGGCGAGGTTCCACAAGTGCAGGTGGTGCACCGTCTCGACGTCCTCGGCGTCGGCCAGCGCGGCTTCGACGGTCGGCGGGTCGAGGCCCTTCGGTGTCGCCTCCAGCAGCACCCTGGTCGTGTCACGGAGCAGTCCCCACGCCGACCACAGCACGAGCGCGGCGATCAGGATCGACACGGCGGGATCGACCCAGTTCGCGCCCCAGACCACGACGGCCACGCCCGCCGCGATGGCGCCGACCGAACCGGCGGCATCGACAGCCATGTGGACGAACGCGCCCCGCATGTTCAGGCTCGCGCCACCCGCCCGCGCCAGGATGACGGCGCTACCAAGGTTGACGGCGAGACCGAGGACCGCAACGACCAGCATCCCGCCGCCCACAACGTCCGCGGGCGCGCCGATGCGGCGGACCGCCTCGAAGGTGATCCACCCGGCCACGGCTAGCAGGGTCAGCCCATTGGCCTGGGCACCCAGGACCTCGCTGCGCTGGAGGCCGTAGGTGTGGCGGGCGCTGGCCGGCCGGTCGACGAGCTGCTGCGCGATCAGCGCGATCCCGAGCCCGGCCACATCGGAGAGCATGTGGGCGGCATCGGCAAGCAGGGCGAGGGAGTGGAACGCGACACCGCCGACGACCTCGACGACCATGAACCCGGCGTTGGCCACAAGTGACATCCACAGCGCTCGGCGCTGCGTGGCGCGGCCGATGTGCTGGTGCCCGTCGCCGTGGGCGTGGTCATGCCCGGCCATCGAGGTCCTCATGGCTCGGGTCGACGTCGAGCTCGAGGTCGACGAGGTCCGCCAACGCGTGGGTGAGCCGGGGCGACGCCAGGTCGTAGCGAACCTGACGACCCTCCCGGGTGGTGCGGACAAGCCCGCAGCCGCGCAGACACGTCAGGTGGTTCGAGATCTTCGTGCGCCCGACTCCGAGCTGATCCGCCAGCTCGGCCGGGTAGGCGGGACCGTCGAGGAGGACGAGCAGGATGCGGCGCCGGGTCGGGTCGGCGAGGGCGGTCCCCACGCGGGCCAGCGTCTCCGAGGGGGCGTCGGTGTCTCCCACGCCGACGAACCATACAGAGTCATCTGAATCCAGAACAACCTGTACTGTTGTGTGGGCAATCGTTGAACGCCGTGGCTCGGGCGTCCGTCCCGCTGGGAGGTACGACGCGAGCGCGTTCTCGGCGCTCGAAAGTCCCTCTCGCTAGTGGCGGGCGGGGTGCACGTGCACGTTGACGTCATCGACGTGCGCGACCTGTTCGAGCAGGCGTTGTCGGGCCGACGTCGCGATGGCGTGTCCGTCGGCAACTGACGCGCCCTCGTCGACCTCGACCGTGAGGTCGGCGACGAGTCGATGGCCGAGCCATCGCGCCTTGGTTTCGCGGACCGCGACGACGCCGGGCGCGTGTCCGGCTTCGTGACCGATGCGGGCCACGATGGCTGGGTCCACCGCGTCCATGAGCCGGTAGTAGATCTGGCGGACCGCTCCTCGAAGAACCACGAAGATCGCGATGGAGATACCGATGCCAACGATGGGATCGGCCCGCTCGAACCCCGCCCACGCGCCGAGCGCGCCGAACACGACCGCGAGGGAGGTGAAGCCGTCGGTGCGGGCGTGGTAGCCGTCAGCCACGAGCGCGGCGGACCCGATGGCGTGGCCTTCGCGGATGCGATACAGCGCGACGAGCTCATTCCCGAGGAAGCCGACAAGCCCAGCGAAGAGCAGCACGCCGATGTGATCGATCGGGCGGGGGTTCACCAGCCGGTTGACGGCTTCGTAGCCGGCGACGATCGCGGAGATGACGATCATCGACACGACGAACAGTCCGGCGAGGTCTTCGGCGCGTCGGTAGCCGTAGGTGTAGCGCTCGTTGGCCGGGCGGCGACCGAGCCGGAACGCGATGAACAGCGGCACCGCGGTCAACGCATCGGAGAAGTTGTGAATGGTGTCCGCCAACAGCGCGACCGAGCCGGTGGCGATGACGATCACGAGCTGGAGGGTCGCGGTGATCGCCAGCGCGACGAACGAGATCCTCACGGCGCGTACGCCGCGCTCGTCGCTCTCCAGCGCGGTGTCGATGGAGTCCGCCGCGTCGTGGCTGTGCGGGCGGAAGATCCCGCGCAGCACGTTCCGGACGCCTCCATGGTCGTGACCGTCCAAACCATGGTCGTGGTGGTCGCGGTCGTGGTCTTGCTCTCGGCGCCCGATCACGACTGGCCGCCTACGTGAACGACGTCGTCGCCGATACCGGCGTCGTCTCGTGCGTCGAGTGGCGGCAAATGCCAGCTCTGGCGCTCGTCGACGAGTTGCATCAGTCCTCCAGGCGTTCGACCTGCGAGTAGCCTATCTATCTGCATGACTACGCAGAAACCGCAGGATGAGGTGCCGACGGCACGTCAGGTCGAGGTCGCGGTGGGAGTGCTGAGGCTGATGGCGGACCCGACTCGGCTGCGGATCCTGCACGCCCTTTCACATGGTGAGCACTCGGTCAACGAGCTCGCCGAACACGTGGGCGCACACCCGGCGGCGGTGTCCCAGCACCTCGCCAAGTTGCGTCTCGCGCAGGTGGTGCGAACCCGGCGCGATGGCACGCGTGTCTTCTACGAGACCCGCGATGTGCACGTCCGTCAGCTCGTCGACGAGGCCCTCTACCACGCCGACCATCTCGTCTCCGGTCACGCCGACCACGCACCCACGGCGGCGACTCGGCGGCGAGGCACGAAGTAGATCATCGAGAGTTCAGCGGCGTCGGAGACGGGGCTGCCCGACGGCGCGATCAGGATTGCGCGCTATCCACACGAGTCCCGTGCCGTGCCGAGCAGAGTTGCGGGGTCGCTGATGATGCGGCTGGAGCGTCAAAGCCACTTCCACCAGGGCGGTCGCTCGTCGCCGCGGCGACGGATGAGCCGGTATGCGTAGAGGCGGAAGAGCACGCCGATGACAACCATGACGACGAGCATCCAGAACGGATTGCCGCCCGCGATCAGGTAGGCGACGGTGGCGACGACGGCGCCGTAGACGGCGGCGAACGCGAGCATCCGCCGACTGGGTTTGGGGCGCGCGACGCGCTCGGGTTGGTCGTTCATGCAGCGGCCATGATCGCGATGCCGGCGGACGCGGCGGCGAGGCCGACGAGGAACCCGGCGGCGGCGTTGCGGAATGCTTCGTCGAGTGCGCCTTCTTCGGCGAGGCGCACAGTCTCGAACGTGAAGGTGGAGAAGGTGGTGTAGGCGCCCATGCCGCCGGTGCCGAGGACGGTGCGGGCGGTGGCGTCGAGGCCGTGGTAGAGGCCGAGCCCGGTGAGCAGTCCGAGTGTGAGGCAGCCGGTGATGTTGACGGTGAAGGTGCCCCACGGGAACGCGCCGCTGGTGTGGTCCTGGACCCAGCCGTCGAGGAGGTACCGGGCGGGGGCGCCGATGGCGGCGGCGAGGAGAAACGCGATCCAGGCGAGTCCAGTCATGTGTTGTTCCGTCCCACGTACTTGACGACGTGGATGTCCTCGACAACGACGAGACCTTCGGTGATGAGCTCGTCGAGCTGCGGCAGGAACGCCTCGATCGCGTCGGGGCGATCGACGATGACGATGGCCATGGGCAGGTCGTCGGACAGCGACAGGATCCGGGTGGTGTGGATGTGGTTGGAGGCGCCGTAGCCCTCGACCCCACGGAACACCGAGGCGCCGGCCAGGCCGGCGGCGTGGGCGCGCTGGACGATCTCGGTGGCGAGGGGGGTGTGGCCGTGGTGGTCGGACTCGCCGATGTAGATCGTGAGGCGTTGCTGTTGTCCTTCGAGCTTCATCGGGCCTCCGTGTGTCTGGCGGGGGTGAGCCGGCCGGCGAGGATGCCGGCGTAGGCGAGGGCGAGTCCGGCGATGAGGCTGCCGAGCCCGTAGAGGAGGCCGGTTGCGGCGTGACCGTTCTTGATGAGCAGCGCGGTCTCAACTTCGTAGGTGGACATGGTGGTGAACGCGCCGAGGATGCCGGTGGCGAGGAACGGCCTCACGAGCCGGGTCGGCGGGAACCGCTCGAGCAGCAGCACCAGCAGCAGGCCCAGAAGGAAGCTGCCGGACAGGTTCGTCCAGAACGTCGCCCACGGGAAGCCGTCGTGAGCGGTCGGCAACCACTGGGCGATGCCGTAGCGGGCGGAGGCTCCGAGCATGCCGCCTAGTGCGATCACCGCGAGCACATCGGGCTGGGCACGTCCGCTGCGGCGCCGGGCCCGGCGCGGTCTGGGCGGCGTGACGGTGGGTTCGGCCGGGTCGGACGGGGCCAGGTCGGGGTCGATGGGGAAGACGGTGTGGTCGTCGTCCATCGCACCCCCTTCCCGGGCCCGGTCCGGTCCGCGCATTGTCGGTCTACCTCTCAGCCTGCCTCTTCGTCGTCGGTCAGGCGGCGACGGGGAGCAGGCAGCCAATGACGCCTCTGCTGGGCGAGGGCGTTGAGCGTGAGGATCTCACCGCCGGCGTCCCGCGCGGTCTTGGGGGTGTCGACGCGTTGGGTGCCGTAGATGCCCCGCTCGCCGGTCACGACGTAGCTGGCGATGCAGGCCACGGCGAGCAACACGATGGGCCCGCCGCCGAAGAGCTCGACGCCCATGATCGTGCACGCGAGCGGCGTGTTGGTCGCTCCCGCGAACACGGCCACGAACCCGATCGCGGCGAGGAGCGGCACCGGCACACCGAGAACGTGCCCGAGGGCGGCGCCGAGGGTGGCGCCGATGACGAACAGCGGGGTGACCTCGCCGCCCTGGAACCCCGAGCCGAGGGTGATCGAGGTGAACAGCAGCTTCAGCGCGAACGCCGCGCCGATCACGCCGACACCGCCGGCGAGTGACTTGGCGATGAGTGGCAGGGACAGGCCGAGGTAGTCGCGCGATCCGACTGCGTAGGTGAGAGCGATGACGGCCAGGCCGCCGACGAGCGGGCGGGCCGGCGCCCACCGGATGGTGGTGCGGAACACGCTCTTGAGGCCATGGGTCAGCTCGGCGAACAGCAGCGCGGTGGCGCCGAACGCGAGTCCGGCGACGAGCACCTTGGCCACGAGCCACAGCGTGAGGTGGACCTCGCCGACGATCGGTACGGGCATGTGGTGCACGCCGAGGCCGCGCACCACGAGGTCACCGACCAGCGAGGCGGTCATGGCAGGGACGATGGCGTCGTAGCGGACTCGGCCGACGGCTTGGACCTCGAGCGCGAACACGCACCCGGCAAGCGGGACGCCGAACACGGACCCGAAGCCGCCGGCGATCGCGGCGATGAGCAGCAGCCGCCGGTCCACCTTTGCGATGCGGGCGGCGCGGGCGAAGCCGTCGGTGAGGCTGCCCGACATCTGGATGGCCGTGCCCTCGCGGCCGGCGCTGCCGCCGAACAGGTGGGTGGCGACGGTGCCGGCGAACACGAGCGGCGCCATGCGCCGCGGCACCCACGCCTGGGGATCGTGGATCTCGTCGATGATCAGGTTGTTGCCGGCGCCGGCGCGGCCGCCGCCGTAGTGGTAGGCGAGACCGACCGCGAACCCGGCGAACGGCAGGCCGAACAGCAGCCACGGGTGCGCGTCGCGGGTGCGCGTCGCCCATGACAGCGACTCGAGGAACCCGGCCGACGCAGCGCCGGCGAGGACGCCGACCACCGCGCCGAGCACGACCCAGCGAACGAGATGGCCGACGAGTCGCGCTTGTTCGATCACGTCGACCCGGAGCAGGCCGCGGATCGCCGAGTACGCCTGGTGGCGCCGCACGGTCCATCGGCGCTGGGAGAACAGCCGCTCCTCGACGAGGTGGTGCACGGCGTCGCTGTCGGTCGTGTCGAAGGAGCACCACTCGCACTGCGGCGCGAGCGACCACTGGTGGCAGGCGGGACAGGTCATGAACCGGGTGGGTGTCCGCTCGGCTGGTGTGCCGGCGGCGAGCGCGGGCCGGCGGCTGGGCGGGGCGAGCCGGACGCGTAGCTCGGACCACCGCTCCCGCCGCGCCGCGCGTTGCGCGGCGAGGGCGGCGGTGTTGGCTGCCACCGCGATGGTGTCATCGTTGTCGAAGTCGCACCACTCGCACATGCCGGTGCGCCCCCACTGGCTGCAGTGCGCGCAGGTCATGAACGCCGCCGCGCCCGAAGCCGCCCGTTCGGCGTGGCGGGCGGTGGGGTCACCGGCGAGCCGTCGGCGCCGTTCCCACGCGGCGGTGCGGGCCGCGGTGAGCGCGTCGGCCTGCGCGGGGTCGGCGGGATCATGGCTGCACCACCGGCAGGCCCGCTCGGGATGCGCGCTGCGGAGCCAGCACCGGGGGCACGATCCCTTCGGGGCCGGGTTGTGGCCGCGGTTGCGTCGGTTGGCGCCGCGCTCGCGCGCGGCGGCGAGGGCGGCGACGGCGACGTCGTCGGTCGTGTCGAAGTGGCAGTGCTCGCACATCCCCGCTTCGGTTCGCTGCCGGCACGCAGGGCAGGACAGGAACGCAGGTCGGCCCTCTGCGCTCAGCCACGCCCGCCGAGCGCCACGGTCGCGGCGCAGGGCCAGCAGCTCGGCGCGACGCGCGGCAAGCGTGGCGGCGGCATCGGGGTCGGTCGGGTCGTGATCGCACCAGCGGCATCGACCACCCTCGGCGGGAAGCGTGCAGCGGGCACAGGCGGGCATTGCCGGGGCGCCGGGTCGAAAGCGGTGACGCATCGGTTCTCCTTCGCCGGGCGGCGTGCAGCGTTTCCCGCGTTCCCGGACCCGGCTGCCTCCGAGGGCGCTCGACTACCAACGCATGCAACTACTTGGGTTGGTAGGAGCCATCAGCCCTGCGGCGGTTTCGGCGAGCTCCATCGCCGTGTGCCTCAGGGTACTGGATCGGCCGGTTCAGGGTCCAAGTGAAGCGCCAGGGTGCGCGCGGTCGCGGCGTCACCCGACGCCGATCCAGTGCAGCACCCAGAGCGGCATGGCGACGGCGAGGCACGCCAACCCGAAGAGCAAGAAGAGGTGAGAGAGGACGGCTTTGATCCGGTGCCCGCCGAGCAGGCCGCTCAGCTCGAACGGCAACCGCACGCCGACGCGTCCTTCGTTCAGCAGCACGGCGAGGACACCCAGGGCGGTGAAGGTCGCACCGAGCAGCGCGGCGTTGTTGCGCAGATCTCTGATCATGAGACGCTCGCGCATCGGCCGGGACGCCGCCGCCTCACCGCCGCCGGTGTTGACGCGCGTCGCGGTCGGGAAGAAGGAATGGTGCTGTGGCCTCTCATTCGCTGCAACCGTTGATCTGCCGGCTGGCTGACACCGCGCTCGGTAGGACGACCACCGTCGCGTCCGAACGCGGGCGACCATGAACACGAACGCAATGCCGAGCTCGGTCACCCGAAGGCGCCGCCTGCTCGAGGGCCGGCTGCGGCACCGCCTTGCTGAGCTGCTGGCCGGCGAGACCGTCGTCGTCGCCGCGCTGGCCGCGATCGTATGGCGCAGCGACGCGCCCGACGGCGTTGACGCCGCGGTGGCCGCACATCTGTACGCACCGCCCCACACGCTGATCCGCGCCGTTGCCACGGCGGTGACCTTCTTCGGGAAGCCGCACGTGGTCGCGGTTGGCGCGCTGCTGGTGGCGGCGTGGTCGTGGCGCCGGTTCCGAGATCGGACGCTGAGCGTGTTCTGCCCGGCGGCCGTCGCCGTCGCATCGCTCTGCGAGCACGTGCTCAAGGTGGAGGTTCGCCGACCTCGCCCGACGACGGCGGTCGTTAGCCACCTGCTCGACTTCTCCTATCCGTCGGGCCACGCGACGGGGGCGTCGGCGTTGGTGTTGGCGACGATCCTGCTGGTGTGGTCGGGCGGCCCGGCCAGACACCGATCCGGTGTGATCATCGGGCTCGTGGTGTACGCGCTGGCGGTGTGCACGTCGCGGCTGGTGCTCGGCGTGCACTACCTCAGCGACGTCGTCGGCGCCGCCGTGCTGGCGACCGCCTGCGTGCTGGCGGTCGGGTCGATGTGCTCGCGCCACGGCGCCGACGCTGCCGCCCTCGCCTGATCGCCGGGCGAGCGGCAGCATCACGCGGGGTCGACGATCTCGGCACGCAGGCTCGGCGCCGACGCGACGACCACGAACGCGGCGGCGGCCAGCACGGCGCCGAACAGGAACGCAGGGCGCGGCCCGAAGCGGTCCCACAGACCGCCGGCGATGACACTCGCTGGCAGCACGAGCAGCCCGGTGGCCACCGCGAACAGCCCGTACGCGGCGCCGCGTCGGTCGGGCGGGACAAGCGAGGCCACCCACGCTTTGAGCGTTCCTTCGGCCGACGCGTAGTACAGGCCGTAGGCGAGGAACAGCAGCCACAGCTGCCAGCTCGCGTTCGCATAGGCGAACCCGGCGTACACGAGCGCGTAGACGGCCCACGCGACGAGCAGCAGCGGCCGGCGACCGATCCGGTCCGACAGCGCCCCGGCCGGGATGGCAAGCGCGGCGTAGGCGACGTTGAACGCGGCGTACGCGAACGCCAGCTGCGCCGCGGACAGGCCGCCGTCGCGGGCGCGTAGCAACAGCAACGTGTCGGAGGAGTTGGCCAAGCCGAACAGGGTCACCGCCACCAGCAGCACGATGAACGGACGCGACAGCGGAGGCCGTTCCACACCCGCCGGTCGGTCGGGCGGTGGCGCATCGTGGATGCGGCGCAACGCCAAGGCGGCGGCGACCGCCGGGATGGCCGCCAACGCGAACGCCAGCCGGAGTCCGGCCTCGTCGTGGCCGGCAGCGAGCAGGACGAGGCCAGCCGCGACCGGGCCGGCGACGGAGCCGAGCGTGTCGAGCATGCGCTGGATCCCGAAGCTGCGTCCCGCGGTGCCGAGCCCGGCATCGGCGGCGACCAGCGTGTCGCGGGGAGCGTCCTTGCCGCCCTTCCCGAGGCCGTCAGCGACGCGGAGCACGCCGACCACGCCCACGGTGGGGGCCACGGCCATGAGCGGCCGCGCCACGAGCGACAGTGCGTACGAGGCGCGGGTCAGTCGCCGGGGGGACGCGTCCCGGTCGAGGAGCCGGGCCGTGACGAGGCGCGCCAACGTCACGCCGACGACCAGCGCCCCTTCGATGACGCCCAGCACGGCTCTCGACGAGCTCAACGCCAGCACGACGAACGTCGGGAGCAGGGGATAGATCATCTCCTGGCTCATGCCGCTCCAGAACGCGACCCATCCGAGCAGCACCACGTTGGAGCGCGGTGCCGGCACCTCCTGCAGCGATGCGACGGGGTCCGTCACGCCGGGAGCTCCATGGCGTCGATGATCGGGGCGGTCCAGCCGCTCTGGGTTCGCTCGAGCCGGTTCCAGCACCCGGTTCGCTGCGGGATGCGCTCGGCGGGGCCGAGTGCGGGCACGAGCGCGGCGAGCACGATCCGGTTGACGGCATCGTGGGCGACGACGACGACCGGCTGCTTGTCGCCGCGGTCGGCCGCCGTCTCCATCGCCGCGACTGCGCGGCTCCGAACCGCGGCGGCGGGTTCGACGCCCGGCGCGGCGTCGAGCGAGCCGTACCGTTCCTCGACCTCTGCTTGTGGGTGGCCTGCCCAGGGCCCGTAGTCGCGGTCGGTGAACCGTTCGTCGATCTCGACGGGCGCGCCGGTCGCCGTGCTGATGGCGGCCGCCGTCTGACGTGCCCTGAGGAGGGGACTCGTGAGGATGGCCCCGATGTCGTGAACCGCCAGCACGCGTCCAACCGCGGCGACCTGGAGCTGGCCGATCTCGTCGAGGGCCACGTCGATGCGGCCGCGAAGCTCGCCCGTTGCGTTCAGTGGTGTGCGTCCGTGCCGGACCAGCAGCACGACGCTCCAGCCGATCACGACTCGCCGAGCTCCATGAGCGCGTCGGCCACAGCGGCCTGGTCGGACGCGACCGCGGCGTGACGGTCGCGGGTCTCGGCTGCCGCTCGGCGGAGCGCGTCGGCTCGCGCCGTGGCCTCTGCGATGCCGTCGACGGCTGCGTCGAGCTCGTCGCGCATGGCTGCCTCGAAGCGCCGGCGCACGGTGTCGAGTCGTTGCGTCAGGTCCCATCGGATCCGCCCGGCGTGCTTGTCGAACTCGCGGGCGAGCTCGCGAACCGCCCAGCGGCTGGCGCGGCCGCGGGCGACCGACGAGGGCAGGAGGAGGCGCGACAGCACGCCGGTGAACGGCGCGGGGAACGAGCTGACGTGGAGGAAGAGGTAGAAGAACTGTTCGCGCTCTTCGGCCATCGCTGGAAGAGCCACCGGCGGGAGCGACACGTCAAACAGCTCGCCGGCGATCGATCGAACGCCGTCCACGCGCGCCTGGGTACGCGACCGGAACGCGGCGGCGAGCGCGGTCCACTCGTCTTCGGCACGGGCAGCCTCGGCGACACGGAACCGGTCGAACTCGCCGCGCACTGCCTCCTCGATAGCGCGTCGAAGCTGCTCACCGAGCCCGTGGCGCGGCGCCGTCGCGGCGACCTCGCGTATCTCGCGCTCATGGGTAGCGGCGGCTTCTCGCGCGAAGGCCGCGAGCCTGGCGCCGACGCGGCCGGAGAGTCGGGCGACGTCCCGAGCCAAAAGCGTGCGGTCGTCGTCGAACGCTCGTCGATGCTCGGCCGCTGCCCGTCCGAACTCACGGACCGCGCCGGCGAACGTCTCGGTGTCGAGGTCGAGCGCGGCGCGTTCCAACGCGAGCGCGTCCCGGAGCGAACGCCCCAGACGCCAGAGCTCGTGTCGGGCCACGGCAAGGCGGACCTCGACCAGATCCTCACGCACGAACCGCTCGAGCTCGGCGACGAACCGATCGAAGCCGTCAACCGCAACCGCCCCCGACTCCGTCGCAGATCCGAGCGCACGGTCGAGGGCGGCGCGTGCACTCAGCACGAACAGCTGCGGCTTGCGGCCAAGCTCGTCGCACACGACCTGCTCGACGAAGCGGCGCACCTCATCGACCTCCTCCGGCCGGAGGTGATCGACCTTGTTCAGCACGAAGAACGTCGGCGCCTGGCGATCGGCGAGCACGGCGAGGAGCTCGCGCTCTTGGGCCGAGATCGGCGCGTCGGCGGACATGACCAGCACCGCGCCATCGGCATCGAGCAGCGCGGCCCGTGCCGCTTCGGTGTTGTGGGCGTGCACCGAACCGACGCCGGGCGTATCGACCAGCACCACGCCGGCTTCGAGCAACGGCCACCGCCCCAGCACCTCGACGCGGGCGATGCCGCGCTCGTTGCCCGGGTTGCGCTCCTCGGTCACATAGTCGGCAAGCGCGCTGGCGTTGACCGGCTGGCGCCGGCCGTCGAGGTAGTCCACGGTCACGCCGCCGTCGCCGTAGGTCAGCTCAGTCGCGACCGCCGTCAACGGCAGCACCCCCATCGGCAAGATGGCCTCACCCAGGAGCGCGTTGATCAACGTCGACTTCCCGCGCTTGAACTCGCCCGCAACCGAGATCAGGAACCGCCGGGCCGCGAGGCGTTCCGCGACTCTCGCCGCGCGGTGCCCCTCGGTGCGGTCGCCCGCGACCCGAGCCAGCTCGGCGGCCCTTTCGGCCAGCATCTCCAACTCAGCGGGCACGGTCCTCCTCCACAACCAGCACTGCGGAGTAGGAGCCATCAGCCCACATCGGGCGGTTCCGGCGAGCCCCATCGCCTCTAACCAGCGTAGCTGCCACCCCCGCTACGGAAGTTCGGTCGCCGTCGGACGCCTCACTCGCCTCGGTTCGTGATCATCGCCCGGGTCACGGTCTGTAACGGCTTGGTCAATCGGAGATCGACTACACCGGCGCGGCCGTCTGCCTGATGGGGGTGGCGGTGATCATGTGGGCGCCCCGATAGCCCGTGAAGCCGCGGAACGTGGTCGGTGGGAGACTTCGGGCATGGCGATGACCGCGGTTGGTTCCGATCATCTCGAGCCGCCGGGAACACCTGGTTGCTGGTGCTGCGGCGACCACACCGTGCAGGCGAGCCTGCTCCGCCTGGGTGAGCATCCCGAGGTCGGGGTGTGCTTCCGGTGCGTGAAAGTGCTGGCACGGCGCAAGCGCGAGATCGAACGGCAGACACGAGCGGCGCCGGCGGGTTGGCCGCTGTGGCGGCGTGCTCGATTCCGCGCCGGGTTCGGGCGGTGCTAGATGGAGATCACCTGCGCCGACTGCGGCTGCCTCGTCGACCGCGGCGTGATCGTCCGGCCCTGCGAGAAGCACCCCGATTGCTGCTGTCGCGAGCTGCTCGTCCGGGCGCCTGCTGACCAGCGGTGAACTGTTCGTGTTGCGGCGAGGACAAGCCGACGGCGGCGCTGCGATCGCGTGAGGACGTCGAGCTGTGCCGCGACTGCCTCGAGTGGCTCCTCGGCCGTGTCGGGGTGACGTCCACCCCGACACTCCCCGTCGCCGCGATCGCTGAGGCGGTCTCGTTCTACGAACGTGCCGGCTTCGGTGTGCGGATCTATCGCGACGAGCATGACGACGGTGGTGAGGGCTTCGCGTTCGTCGACTTCGACGGTCAGAGCGTGTTCGATCTCGACGCTGCGCCTGACCTGGACATCACCGCGAATCGCGCCGGCTGCTACCTCATCACCGGCGACGCCGACGCCTGGCACGCCCGCACGGTCGAGGCGGGCCTGCCGGTCACTGCGCTGGCCGATCGGGACTGCCGCGTGGTCCGGTGACATCTGATCTGTGGTGCCGTGAGGTGCCACTGGAAGGATGTTCACCATGCCCAGGCCCTATCCGCAGGAGTTCCGCGAGGATGTGATCCGGGTCG
>Ga0070741_10003364_pt1 | contig 39937 bp, 51 predicted proteins | sample Coa_R1_4_FD_66440 | JGI IMG/M metagenome (GOLD analysis project Ga0070741, IMG submission 66440) | Surface soil microbial communities from Centralia Pennsylvania, which are recovering from an underground coalmine fire - Coalmine... | ecosystem: Environmental > Terrestrial > Soil > Unclassified ...
TTCGACGGCTGGGAGATGTCGGAGATCGTCCGGGCGTCGGGCATGGTCCGCAGCGACGGCAAGACCCTCACGTCCCAGCCCCACCTCCGCAGCGAGCGGCTCTGGACGCTCGACGACCTCCAGCGGTGCGGCGTCGTCATCCGCGACCCCCTCAAGCACGGCCAGTTCGTGGAGCGCGTCTGACCATGCAAGGACCTGCCCGCCGCCTCCTGCTCAACCCCGACTTCGACGAGGCCGTCGCGCCGTTCGAGACCCGCCGGACGATGGGGTACTACGCCAACCCCTACCGCAAGCGGATCTCGGAGTACGAGAAGGTCCTGCTCTACGCCCAGCCGAGCCCCGACTGGATTCCCGGCGGCCTCGGCCTCGGCGGCTGGACGGGGAAGTTCGCCGGCGGCCGGGGCGCGTGGGAGAACTACTTCACCGAGGCCCGCTGCTCCGACTGGTTCGCCTTCCGGGACCCCGGCTCGCGCTGGGAGCAGCCCTACGTGAAGGAGAAGGCCGAGGAGTGGCGGGAGGCCCAGCGCTTCATGGAGTCGTCGGCCGCCGAACGGCTCTTCGACGACATCGACCCCGAGTGGGCCGGCGTCATCAACCGCTACTTCGGCGCCTTCGTCAACCACGAGTACGGCCTGTTCATGGCCCACGCCTCGGTGGTGCGCGACACCTTCACCGACGTGCTGCGGGTGGCGGCGGGGACCGGCGCCCTCGACCACCTCGACACCGCCCAGATGATCCAGGCGCAGCGCATGTTCCTGGCCCAGCTGCGCGACGACGTCGTCGACGACCTCGCCCCGGCCAAGGCCGCCTGGCTGGAGGACCCGGCGCTGCAGGGCGCCCGCACCGCCGTGGAGCGGCTGTGGGGCGAGTCCTACGACCCGGTGGAGACGCTGTTCGGGCTGTACATGGTCTACGAGCCGCTGTTCGGCCGCTTCGCCCGCCGGGAGTTCTTCCACCACCACGCCGGCCTCCACGGCGACCACTTCACCGCCCGCACGATGTGGTCGGCGCTGCGGGCCGGCGACGCCGCCGCCCGCTGGAACTTCGACCTCTTCGAGCGCGTGCTGGCCGGCGACCCCCGCTACGCCGCCTACAACGTGAAGGTCATGCGGCTGTGGGCCGAGACGTGGCTCCCGGTCACGCTGGCGGCGATGGCCGGCTTCGTCCGCCTGTGGGAGTCGACCGGCCGGCTGCGGGCCGCCTCGGCCGGGCCGGAGGCCGCCGCCCGCCGGGTGGTGGGGGACTGGCTGGCCGCCTACGCCCCCGCCTTCGGCTGGGAGGCGGACGCCGACGACCTCGTGGCCGAGGTGCTGCGGTGACCCTGTCCCCCGAGGCCCTCCGCCGGAAGATGTGGGCCGCCGACGGCGTCGTCGAGACCCGGCGCGTCGTGGTCGTCCTGGCCCGCTGCGAGGAGATCGAGACCGTCGTCGACTGGCTCGGCGAGCGCTACGGCGACGACCCCGGCTTCGTCGTCGAGGACCACGGCCCCTATTACCGCATCGACTGCGAGGAGGGCCTCGAGGTCGACCTCGACGAGATCGAGCCGCTCATCGGCCACTCCTACAACGTGTTCGACTTCCTCGTCAGCGTCTCCACCGCCGTCGGCCGGACCATGACCGTCGGCAACCGGTTCGTCCTCACCACCTCGTTGCTGGGCCTGGAGGAGGAGGTCCCGGGGGGGTGAGCCACAAGGTCCAGGTCACCTTCGAGGGCCAGACCGGCTTCACCATCGAGTGCCGGCCCGACGAGGACGTCGTCACCGCCGCCCTGCGCCAGGGCTACATCCTCCTGACCGAGTGCCGGGAGGGCGTCTGCGCCACCTGCAAGGGCCTGCTGGTCGACGGCGACTACGACGACCTGCTGCCGCACTCGATCCACGCCCTGTCGCCCTCCGAGGAGGAGGACGGGTGGGTGCTGGCCTGCCGCCTGCAGCCCCGCAGCGACCTGGTCCTCGACTACGACTACCCCGTCGAGCGGGTGGAGCGCTTCGCCGAAGGCCGCCGCCAGGGCCAGATCGTGGCCCTCGACCGGCTGTGCGACACGGTGGTCCGCGTCGTCGTCCGCACGCTGGCCGCCCAGGACCCGATCGACTACGAGCCGGGCCAGTACGTGCGCCTCACCCTCCCCGGCGCCGGCGTCGCCCGGGACTACTCGATGGCCAACCCGGCCAACCGGGAGCGCCGGCTGGAGTTCCTCATCCGGGTGCTGCCCGGCGGCGCCTTCTCCGGCTATCTGGCCGAGCGGGGCCGGATCGGTGAGATCGTCGAGGTCGAGGGCCCCTTGGGCCGCTTCACGCTGCGGCCCGGGGCCCCGCCCCCGGTGTTCGTGGCCGGCGGCACCGGCCTGGCCCCGATCCTGGCCATGCTCCGCTCCCTGGCCGGCAGCGCGCCCGACGACCCGGCCACGCTGTTCTTCGGGAACACCGCCGCCGGCGACGTCTTCTTCGAACGGGAGCTGGCCGAGCTGGCCGAGACCTTCCCCGGTCTCACCGTGCACCACTGCGTCGTCGAGCCCGGCCCCGGTTGGACCGGCGAGGTCGGCCTCGTGACCGAGGCGCTGGCCGCCCGGCTGAGCGACCCCGCCGCCCACGCCTACTACCTGTGCGGGCCTCCCCCCATGATCGACGCCACCCGGACCCTGCTGGCCGGCCGGGGCGTGCCCGCCGACCAGATCTTCGAGGAGAACTTCCTCCCGAGCGGAAACGGACCACAGTCATGACGACCACGCGAGCACCGGCGAAAGAAGGCGCCGACTTCCGCCTCGAACCGTCGCCCTACGGCAACAAGGCCAAGCGGGCCGACTGGGAGGCCCGCATCGAGGCCGGCACGACGTCGTTGGGTGACGCGGTGGCGATGCTCCTCCAATGGCGGGCCGACCACGCCGACGACCCGGTCTCCGACCAGGACGACCTGTGGATCGAAGCGCACATCGAGCACCGCGTGGCCGTGCTCCGCTTCGACGAGATGACCAACGACCAGATCCGGAGCGAGACGCTGACCGACGAGAAGGTGGCCGACGTCTGCCGGGCGGCGCTCGACGCCGCCGGGGACGCCGGCGACGACCCGGCGGCGCTGGAGGAGCTGGTGGCGGCGTTCCGCCGCCGGTACCGGCCGCCGATCATGCCGTCGTCGCCGTTCATGCGGGCCGAGACCGAGCTGGCCGAGATCCTCATGAAGGCCCGGGAGAAGAACTGGTACGGCGAGACGCTCGACGAGCTCCGGGAGGCACGGGGCGTCGTGGTGCACAAGGCCGGCAAGAAGAAGAAGGAGGCGTCATGAGCATCGCGTTCACCCCGGAGTGGATCGACGAGCAGACCAGGCTCTGCCTCGAGGACGAGGAGTTCCAGACCGGCATCGCCAAGTTCCAGCGCAAGGTGCTGGTGGTGATCCGCCCCTGCCCGGAGCGGGGCGTCACCGACGAGAAGGTCTTCGGCTGGGACTTCCCGTCGATGGCGGTGGTGGAGCACGACGGCACCGACTGGGTCACCGACTACATTCTCGAGGGTGACTACGAGGCCTGGTACAAGATCAACGAGGGCATCGACGACCTCGTGCCGGCCCTCATGAACGAGCAGATCCTCGTGCCGAAGGGCAGCGTGTCCTACGTGGCCCGCTTCCTCCCCGCCATCCAGCGGTACATGGCCCTGGCCCGCACCCACACCTCCGGCTACGAGGGCGACTTCCAGGCCTCGGCGGCGGCGACGAGCTGACGCCTTGAAGGTCGACCTGCTGTGCATGCGGCCTGAGCTGGACGGGATCGCCGCGCTGGCCAGGGAGACGGAGGCGCTCGGCTACGCCGCGCTGCTGGCCGCCGAGACCGGCTACGACCCGTTCATGCCGCTGACGGTGGCCGCCGAGCACACCGAACGCCTCCAGCTCGGCACCTGCGTGGCCGTCGCCCTGTCCCGCAGCCCCGTCCACCTGGCCCACGCCGGCTACGACCTGCAGCGGTTCTCGAAGGGCCGGTTCATCCTCGGTGTCGGCTCCCAGGTCCGGGGCCACATCGAGAAGCGGTTCTCGGCCCCGTTCTCCCAGCCCACGGAGCGGATGAAGGACCTCATCGGCGCCATCCGGGCCGTCTGGCGGGCCTGGAACGACGGCGAGCCGCTCCGTTACGAAGGCCCGTTCTACCGCCACACGCTGATGACGCCGTTCTTCAGCCCCGACCCGAGCCCCTACGGCCCGCCGCCGATCTACCTGGCGGCGTCGGGCCCGGAGATGACGGCCGTCGGCGCCGAGGTGGCCGACGGGCTCATGCTCCACACGCTCATGTCGGCGGCGTCGGCGGCCGAGATCACCCTTCCGGCCCTGGAACGGGGCCTGGCCGCCGCCGGCCGGTCCCGGTCCGACGTCGAGCTCTACGCCCCGGTATTCGTGATCACCGGCGACAGCGACGAGGAGCTGGCCACCGCCGAGGCGGCCGTCCGGCTCCAGATCGCCTTCTACGCCTCGACCCCGGCCTACCGCAAGACGCTGGCCTTCCACGGCCGCCCCGATCTCCCCGCCGCCCTCAACGACCTGACCAAGCAGGGCCGCTGGAAGGAGATGGGCACCCTGATCGACGACGAGGTCCTCGACCTGTTCTCGGTCACCGGCAAGCCCGAGGAGATCGGCCCCGCCGTCATCGCCCGCTACGGCGGCGTCCTCGACCGGGTCGCCCTCTACGCCCCCTACCGGCACGAGACCGCCCCCTGGGCCCGGGTCCTCCCCGGATTCCGCCCCGGGCCCTAGTCCCGACCGCCCCCGACAGCCGCCTCGGCCCCCGGGGGACTCGACACGTTCGTGTCGCCGCCGACCGGCGCCCCAGAGGGGTCGCCCAGCGCAACACGTTGCGGGAGGCGGCCGGATCCGGCAGTCAGACGCAACGTGTTGCGCTCAGCGACCCCCGCCGCGGCACCCGGCCCGCCCGGTCCAACCGGCGAGCCCGGCCGAACCGGCGTGCATGAGCCCGGATATGGCGGCGGGTGAACGCCGGAAGGAGCGGGGCGGCGGAGGGGCGGTGCTCCGACCAGCGCGACAGGGCCGGGGCCCGGGCGGGTGGGGTGGGGCCGGGCTAGGTCCGGGGTGGGGGGGCGGGCTGGTGGAGGACGGCCCGGAGGGTCGTCCCTCCCTGAGGGTCGGCCCGGACCACGAGCCGGCCGCCGAGTTGCTGCACCCGGCGCTGGAGTGAGGGCAGGCCGAAGCCGTCGGGGCGGGCACTGTCGCCGACGGCCCGCAGGGTGAAGCGGGCGGGAAGACCCCGCCCGTCGTCCTGCACGGCCACCTCGACCGTCCGGGGCGAGTAGGCCAGGGTGACGATCACCCGGGTGGCGGCGGCGTGCTTGGCCACGTTGCAGAGGCCCTCCCGGATCACGGCCAGCAGCGCGCCGGCGCCGTCGGCCGTGACCGTCCGGGGTTCGCCCACGACCACGAGATGGGCGGCCACGCCGCCGGCCCGGACCCACTCCTCCACGCTGAGGCGGGCCGCCACCGGCAGGCTCTCCTCCGGGGCCCGGGGCGTGAGGCGGCCCAGGGCCTGGCGCAGCAGGGCGGTGGCCCGGCCGGCCTGGTCCTGGATCGCCGCGCTCAGGTCCTCGACGTCGGGGAGGCCGTCGGCTTCCACCCGCAGGCGCCGGGCCGAGACGCCGATGGTGAACAGCAGCTGGCCGACCGTGTCGTGCAGCTCCTCGGCGATCCGGAGCCGCTCGGCGGCGGCCTGGCGATCGACGGCGTCGCGGTGGCGGACGGCGGCGGTGAACACGTCGGCCAGGCCGCAGGCCGCCTGCTGGAGCCGGGTGATGCCGACGTCGCCGGGGTGGCTGGCGTCCCGGGTGGCGGCGTAGATGATGGCGCTCACCTCGCCGTCGGCGATGACGGGCACCGCCGCCATGCCGCCCAGCGACTCCATGACCGCCAGATCGCGGAAGTGGGGGGTGATCACCGGGTCGGTGACGTAGTCGGTGACCAGGAACGGCCGGCGCAGGGCCACGACCTTCCCGCCCACGCCCTGGCCGGAGCTGAGCCGGATCTGGCGCAGCACGGTCTCGTTGCGCCCGCCGGCCACGCCGTGCATGGCGAAGAGCCCCGAGCCCTGGCGGACGGCGACGCCGGTGAACGACAGCCCGACGGCGGGGTGGAGCGCCTGCGCCGCCCTGTCGGCCAGGGCCACCGGATCGACGACGTCGAGCATGATCCGGTCGCGGACCGGGCGCAGCCAGTCGGACGCGTCAGAACCTGCGGGCCAGGCCATGGCCGACAACGGTGCCTCCCCCTCATCACCCGTCGCGGTCTCGACCCAGGGTACCCCGCCCGGAGGCTTGACATCGTGGCCCACCGGGGCCTTAATTGACTCGTTCTCCGACCATGCGGTCGGTGAATGTGAGGGGGGAGGAGCGATGGATCGGCGCGAGCTCCTGAAGCTCATGGCCGCGGGCGCGGCCGCCACGGTGACGACGCAGCTGGCTCCCTGGGCGGGGACGCCGGCCGGGGCCGGGCCGCCCCCGGCCGGGCCGCCGGCTCCGCCGTTGCGGACCCGGCTCACCGAGCGGTACGGCGTGGCCTATCCCATCGTCCAGGCCGGCATGGCCTTCTACGCCACGCCGGCGCTGGCGGCGGCGGTGACCAACGCCGGCGGCCTCGGCGTCCTCGGGCCCGTCCCCGAGGCGCCGGAGGGCACCCGGCGCCAGATCCGGGAGTGCCGCCGGCTGACCAAGGGGCCCTTCGGCGTCGACTTCGTCTACTTCCCGTTCTTCAACAAGACCGCCTGGTCGCCCGAACCCGACGAGCACGCCCCCGAGCACCGGAGCCGCAACGCCACCTGGTCGATCACCGACGCCCACGTCGACGTCCTGGTCGAGGAGAAGGTCGACTTCGTCGTCTGGTACTGGACGGTGCCCGAGCGGCGCTGGGTCGAGCGCCTCAAGCAGGCCGGGATCCGCCAGTGGGCCCAGGTCGGCAGCGTCGAAGGGGCGCTCGAGGCGGTGGGCTACGGCGCCGAGGTCATCATCGCCCAGGGCAAGCAGGGCGGCGGCCACGTCCGGGGGTTCCAGGACGGCAACCCGCTGCACCGCTCCGAGCTCGTCCCGCTGGTGAAGGCGGCCGTCCCCGGGAACGTGCTCGTGCTGGGCTCGGGGGGCATCGCCGACGGCCGCACGCTGGTCAACACGCTGGCCGAGGGGGCCGACGGCGGCTGGGTCGGCACCCGCTTCGCCGTCAGCGCCGAGTCCTACGCCCACGAGGAGTACATGCGCCGGGTCATCGCCGTGACCGACGGCTGGAAGCAGACGACCCCCACCGCCATCTTCGGTCCCGAGTTCCCCCAGGTCTACACGCGGTCGATCGTCAACCGGGTCCTGGCCGAGTGGAAGGGCCAGGAGGACAAGATCCCCACGCCGGCCCCGCCGCCGGCGGTGGTGGGCACGGCCCGGCTCCAGCCCTGGTCGGTCCCCGGCGGGATCCCCTACGCCATGCCGAAGTTCAGCGTCATCATCCCCACCCGGGACTCGACCGGCGACTTCGACGAGATGTGCCTCCTGGCCGGGGCGGAGAGCTCGCCGCTCATCAAGTCGGTCAAGCCGGCCGGCCAGATCGTGGCCGAGATGGCGGCCGAGGCCGCCGCCCTGCTGGCCGCCCGGGGCTGAGCGCCCCGCCGGCTACGACGCCAGGCAGGCGGTGACGAACCCGGCGATGGCGGCGGCGAACTCCCGGCGGCTGGACTCCCAGGCGTAGAACATGTGCCCGCCGTGGAAGTGGCGCACGGTCAGGCGCCCGGCGGTGGCCGGGTCGAGCCGCATCAGGTTCCGGAGCCGGTCGCTGGCGTAGTACGGCGTGACGAGGTCGTGGCGGCCGTGGGTGACGAAGGCCCGCAGGTGGGGGTTGAGGGCCAGGCCGTAGCGGAAGTCGTCGGTGGCGCCGGGGATGGCCGGCTCGAAGGCGTGGTGGTCGGCGTCGTTGCGCCAGGCGGCGTTGACCTCGGTGCTCAGCAGCTCGTACTCCCGGTCGGTGTCGACGCCGAGCTCACCCCGCAGCAGCCGGTTGGTGGCCATGGTGTAGGCCGGGGTGATGCCCGACAGCGTCGGGTCGGGCCCGCTGCCCGGCGGCCGGTCGGGGAACGGGTCGGGAGCGGTGATCGTGGTGTCGTAGAGGCCGACGATCCGGCGCTCGTCCCGGAGCAGCTCGCGGGAGAACACCTCGACCGGGACCCGGCCCTCGCAGCGGTCGACGACGTCGGCCGGCAGGCCGGTCAGGTCGGCCAGGCGGGCGAAGACGGCGCGGCGCTCGGTCTCCGGCATGGCCGCGCCCCGGGCGAGGAAGCGGGCGTAGTCGCCGCTGGCGAAGTCCTCGGCGTCGGCCAGGACGTCGTCGAGCCGGCCGGCGCGCCGCCGGCCCCGCCGGGAGCCGCCCGGTGCGGTGCCGGCCCGCCACCGGCCGTGGTGGAAGGCGGCGGCGGCCATGGTCGGCACGCGGTCGACCCACCCGCCGATGTCGTAGTCGTTGCCGAACAGCCCGGCGATCTCCAGGGCCGGGGAGATGAGGATGGCGCCGTTGAGCCCGATGCCGGCGTCCTCCTGGAGCAGCCGGACGAGGCGGCCGACCCGGTAGCCGCCGTAGCTCTCGCCGGCCACGAACACCGGCGAGCCCCAGCGGTCGTGGCGCGACAGCCAGCGCCCGGCGAACTCGCACAGCGACTCCAGGTCCCGTTTCTGGCCGAAGTACTCCTTGGGGTCGGCCGGTTTCGTCCCGTCGCCCCTGCCGTCGGCCGCCTTGTCGGCGCCGGAGTCCACTGCGCCGGCCGGTTCGACGATGCGGCTGAAGCCCGTCCCGATGGGGTCGACGAACACGAGGTCGGAGAAGGCCAGCCACGACGCCTCGTTGTCGGCCAGGCGGGGCGGCATGACCGGCAGCGACCCGTCGGCGGGGAAGGCCACCCGCCGGGGGCCGACCGCCCCGAGGTGGAGGAAGGCCGACGACGCCCCCGGCCCGCCGTTGAACAGGAACGTGACCGGTCGCTCGGCCGGCGCGCCGGCGGCCAGGTAGGCCACCGAGAACATCTCCGCCGCCGGCTTCTCCTTGCGCCGCAGGACGAGCCAGTGGGCGTGGGCGGTGTAGTCGACCGGCCCGGCCGGGCCCGGCCAGCGACCCTCCCGGTCGCTCCCCGCCGGCGGCTGGTGGTCGGGCTTCTTCTCCGGCACCGTCTCGTCGGTCATGGGCCGGGACGGTACACGCCCCGGCCCCCGGGGGCCCCGGTGACCACCGTCGCCCTCTAGGGCTTGGGCGACGGCTGGGAGCCGCTCGCCGCCAGCCGGTCGGCCACCGACGAGGGCACCGTCAGCTGCCAGTGGTCGGCGGCCAGCTGCGCCCTGGGGACGGTGAGCCGGCCGGCGTCGTCGTGGCCCTTGCGGAACGTGAAGGTCCATTCCGAGCCCTGGTCGAGGACGTCCTCGATGACCTTGGTCTGCTCGCGGCCCACCGCGCCGAGGGTCAGGCCGTTGGCCCGGCCCGTGCCGCTCAGCTCGACCTCGAGGTCGTAGGGCGTGGGGTTGACGATGGTGACGCGCTCGACGGTCGACGGGGAGCGGGCCAGGCGCTGGGCCACCACGAACAGGGCGGCGGCGGTGACGACGGCGGCGACGGCGATGGCGGCGGCCCGGCGGGGCCGGCCGACGGACGGGGACCGCGGCGGGGTGAGGACCGAACCCATGACGACAACGACCTCCCGGAAGGTGACGCAGCGGACGAGCGGGGACCTAGGCGGAGGCTCGGCTCCCGGGCGGCGAACGGGGCCGCCGCTGCTCTTCGGGGCTGATACCCGTGGCGGGCCGCTCGGCCAACCTCGCCGACCGGGCCCACGGTGGGACGACGTGGCCCGGGGCGGGGTCCGGGGTCGCCCCGGCCAGCCGATCGGCCCCCGAGGCCGGGGCCGCCAGTAGCGACCCGGCGTCGGGCCCGGACCGCACCGCGGCGGCGTTCCCGTCGGCGCCGGACGGGCCGGCTCCGGTCACCGCCGGAAGCCGTCCGGTGGCGCCCGGCGGCGTCGCCGGCCCGGGTGACAGCCCGGCACCGAGGGCCGTCAGCACCCAGACGGCGAGGGCGAGCGGGATCCGGCCCCGGGGCGACGTCATCGCCCCCGACTGTAGACGTGCGGCCGGGAGGGGTCTCAGCCGCAGCGGGCGGTGCCGCTGTCGGTGAACGACTTCCCGGCCACGGGCACGAACTTCCAGTCGTAGCTGCCGGAGTGGAGCGTCAGTTTGAGGACGCCGTAGGTCGACCCGTTGCGGACCTGGCTGTTGGGGGCGACGCGGCTGAAGGAGGCGTGGCTGTCGCCGCCCGTGCCGACGACGAACTCCCGGATGCCGCCGGGGTCGGCCCGCCCCGCCGGGTTCTGGGGGGCGAAGCGTTCGTAGTTGTGGACGTGGCCCGAGACCACGACGTCGGCGTGGAAGTCGTAGAGCGCCTGCCACAGCGGCCGGACCCCGCCCGTGGTGAACGAGCTGGAGAACAGCGGGTGGTGGAAGTAGGCCAGCGTGCAGGCGGCCGGGTGGGCGGCCAGGTCGGCCCGCAGCCACCGTTCCTGGGCCGATCCCGCCTTGCAGCCGACCTCGGAGCAGTTGCTGTTGAGCACGACGACGTGCCAGGCGCCTACGTTGTAGCTGTACCAGCCCTTGCCCCTGGGCCCCGCCGCGCTGCCGAAGTAGTCGAAGTACGGGGCGGCGGTCGACGAGGTGTCGTACTCGTGGTTGCCCGGCGCCGGCCGGGTGCGGGACTTGAACGCCCCCCACGACGGGGCGTAGCACTTGGCGAACTGGCCGGCCGAGCCGCCGGGGTAGGCGAGGTCGCCGACGGCCATGACCGTCCCCCCGATGCCCTGGACGAGCTTGGCGGTGGCTTCGTCGCCCGACGTGTTGCAGCCGGCGATGTCACCGGCGCCGACGATGACGGGATCCCCGGCCGCCCGGGCCGGCGGCGCCGTCGCCACCAGCGGCCCGGCGATCAGCAGGACGGGGAGCAGTCTCGTCACGAAGCGTCGCATGGCCGGGCGTCCTTTCGGGCACGGGGGTCGGGCGGCCGTGATGACCGTTTTCGACGCCTCCGGGGGGATACCTGCGCCGATGGGCGGTTCTCACCGTTCTCGAAGATTGGGCCGCCGCCGCGCCGCGGCCGTTCCGGCGGTTAGCGTTGCGCCGTGCCTGCCAAGACCCGCCGTGCGCGGCCGCTCGCCCCGGCCTTCCCCGTCCACCGCTTCCGGCTCGACAACGGGCTGCGGGTCGTGCTCCTGCCCGACGGGTCGGCGCCGACCGTGGCCATCGCCGTGGTCGTCGACGTCGGGTTCCGGTCGGAGCCGGAGGGGATGACCGGCTTCGCCCACCTCTTCGAGCACCTGATGTTCGAGGGCTCGGTGACGCTGGAGAAGGGGCAGCACGACAAGCTGGTGACCGGCAACGGCGGCGTGATGAACGGCAGCACCCGGGCCGACTACACGAACTACTACGAGCAGCTGCCGTCGAACGCCCTCGAGCTCGGGCTCTACCTCGAGGCCGACCGCATGCGGGGCCTGCGGCTCACCGACGAGAACGTGGCCAACCAGATCGCGGTGGTGAAGGAGGAGATCCGGGTCAACGTCGTCAACCAGCCCTTCGGCGGGTTCCCCTGGATCCTGCTGCCTCCGGTCATGTTCCGCACGTTCGCCAACGCCCACAACGGGTACGGCAGCTTCGTCGACCTCGAGGCGGCCACCGTCGACCAGGCGGCGGAGTTCTTCGACCGCTACTACGCCCCGGGCAACGCCACGCTGGTCGTGGCCGGCGACCTCGACGTCGAGCGCACCCGGGAGATGGTCGAGCGCCACTTCGGCCCGGTCCCGGCCCGGCCGGTCCCCCCGCCCGGGTCGTTCGCCGAACCGGTGCCCGCCGAGGAGCGCCGCCACGTGCACCACGACCCGCTGGCGCCGCTGTCGGCGGTGGCCGTGGCCTACCGGGTGCCCGACCCCGTCAACCAGTGGGAGGACTACGTCGCCGCCGCCGTCCTCACCGACCTGCTGGCCGACGGCGCCGCCGCCCGGCTGTACCAGCGGCTGGTGAAGCGGGACCAGCTGGCCACCCATGTCGGCGGCCTCCTCGGGACCTTCGGCGATCCGTTCGACATGCGGGATCCGACCATGCTCCAGCTGCTGGCCTACTACCCGCCCGGCCCGGTCGAACCGCTGCTCGACGCCCTCGGGGAGGAGGTGGCGGCGGTGGCGGCCGGCGGCGCCACCGAGGAGGAGGTCGACCGGGTGGTCACGACGATGACGGCCCAGACCATCCGGCGGCTCGACGACGTGATGAACCGGGCGCTGGCCGCCGCCGCCTTCGAGCAGCAGCGCAGCCGGGCCGAGCTGCTGAGCGAGCTGCCCGCCGCCCTGGCGGCGGTGACGCCCGACGACATCACCCGGGTGGCGGCGCAGTGGTTGTCCGCCGCCGGCCGGGCGGTGCTCGAGGTCGTCCCGGGAGGGGGACGGTGACCGTCACGGCCACCCTCCCGGCCGGGGCCCCCGTCCCGGCGGCCGTGCCGAAGGTCGGCCCGTTCCGGGCGGCCAAGCTGCCGGCCGTCGACGAGCGCACGCTGCCCAGCGGGCTGCGGGTGCTGGCCGTCCGCAAGCCCGGCGTCCCGCTGGTCCAGGCCCGGCTGGCGCTGCCCGCGCCGCGGCCCCGGGCGACGCCCGCCGACCGGGCCCGCCAGCTGGTGCTGGCGGAGACGCTGCTGTCGGGCACGCAGCATCGCGACAGCGTCGAGGTGGCGGAAGCCCTGCAGCGCATGGGATCGACCCTGTCGGTGGCCGTCGACAGCGAGGACCTGCGGTTGCAGGGCTCGGCCCTGGCGCCGTCGCTGCCCGACTTCCTCGCCCTGGTGGGGGAGCTGCTGGCCGAGCCCGCCTTCCCCAAGGGCGAGGTGGAGATCGAGCGGGCCCGCAAAGCCCAGGAGGTGCTGCTGCAGCGCTCGGAGCCCGAGGTCATCGCCCGGGTGGCGCTGCGCCGCCGTCTCTTCGGCGACCACCCCTACGCCCTCGGCCTTCCCGACCCGGCCGAGGTGGCCGGCGTCACCGCCGCCGAGCTCCGGCGCGCCTTCCGGTCCCGGGTGACCGCCCGCGACGGCCTCCTGATCCTCGTCGGCGACCTGCGGCCGGCCCGGGCCCTCGACGCCGCCGAGGCGGCCCTCGGTTCGTGGCCGGGGGCGGGCCGCGTCCCCCGCCTCCCGGCGCTGCCGCCGGTCGAGCCCGGCCCGATCGTGCTGATCGACCGCCCGGGAGCGGCGCAGAGCAACGTGCGGATCGGTGGCCCGGCGCTGACCCGGCGCGACGCCGGCCTCCCCGCCCTGCAGCTGGCCAACATGATCTTCGGGGGCTACTTCTCGTCCCGCCTGGTGGAGAACATCCGGGAGCGCAAGGGCTACACCTACAGCCCCCGGTCGTGGATCGACCACCGGCTGCTCGGCTCGCAGCTGTTGATCCAGGCCGACGTGGGCACCGGGGTGACGGCCCCGGCGCTGCTCGAGATCCGCTACGAGCTGGGCCGGCTGGCCACGTTGCCGGTGAGCGGCGAGGAGCTCGACTCCGCCCGCCGCTACCTGATCGGCACGACGGCGCTGTCGACCCAGACGCAGTCCGGCCTCGCCGACTACGTCCTGACCCTCGGGCTGGCCGGGCTCGGGCTCGACTACCTCCGGAGCCTCCCCAAGCGGCTGGAGAAGGTCACCGTCGACGACATCCGGGAGGCCGCCGCCGAGCACCTGGCCCCGGCCCGCCTGCCGACCGTGATCGTGGGCGACGCCGCCGCCGTCCGCCGGTCGCTCGAGACGCTCGACACCGTGGAGGACGGGCCGCAGCCCTGACGCCCGGGCGTCTTGGGTAACAGTCCGTTACATAAGATCGGCGGACGGCCGGCTCCGGCCGGGGGCAGGGGAGGGGGCGCGGTCGCGGCCGGGGCGAGATGGCGTCTGACCTGCGCCGATACCCGGGCCGGAACGCGAAATGTCGCCCGCAGTAACCCTGGCCTTGCGGCCCCGGCTCCTGCGGACGACAAAGAACACCATACCACAGCTCCGCCCGGCCCCGCCAGTCGGGCCCGGCACAAATGACAGGACGCGGGAGGAATGTCGGAAATGCCGAAAAAAGCGGGCGGCGGCGGCTACTCCGCCGGCAGGCCGAGCTGGGCGAGGACGGCCCGGAGGTCGTAGTAGTCCTCGTGGGCGGCGATGGTGCCGTCGTCGGCCAGGGTGCAGAAGGCCACCCCCGGGACGGAGAAGTGCCGGCCGGTCGCCGGGTGGAGGCGACCGTCGACCTTGAGGGGCCCGTCGCCCGTCCCGCTCCACGTCCAGCGGGCGGCGAAGCCGGCGCGGTCGCCGTGGGCGGCGGTGAAGTCGACCCGGGAGTCGGGGGCGAAGGCCAGCATCCAGCCGTAGAAGCGCCGGAGCTCGGCGTGGCCCTTGACCGTCAGGTTGTTGCCGACGTCGACGTAGCGGGCGTCGCCGGCGTAGAACGGCAGGAGCGCCTCCGGGTCGCCGCAGCTCCAGCCCGTGGCCCACGCCTCGAGGAAGCCCTCGTCGCCGTAGCGCTTGCTCATGCCGCTCCTCCCGTCCGGATCGGCCCCACGCTACCGGCCGGGGGGTGGACGGACGGGGAAGAACGGGAGAAGCCCGCGCCGCCCCGGTGGCACCGATGTCCGGCGGTGGGCGGAACAGCGGGTCTGCGCTCGCAACCCGGCGACGTCAAGAACCGATCAAGACGGTGAGAGGTTTCGCCCCAGGGAAGGGAGCCCCTTTGCTCCAACCGAACCAGCCCCCGCCGGCGCCCGGCCCCGACGGCCAGCGCGACGGCGGGTTCACCCTCATCGAGCTCATGGTCGTCGCCCTCATCGTCGCCGTCCTCATCGGCATCGCCATTCCGACATACCTCAACGCCAGCCACCGGGCCAGCGACATCGCCTCGCGGTCGAACCTCCGCAACGCCCTGACCGTCGCCCGGACGATCTACACCGACAACCAGGCCTACCCGGCGACCACCACCATGGTGACCCAGCTCGGCACCGAGGAGCCGAACCTCGTCTTCGGGGACGACACGACCCCCTCGGCCACCGGCAAGGAGATCTCCGTCGCCACGTCGGCCAGCGCCGCCGGCGGCGCCGTCGACACGATCGTGCTGGCCGCCTACTCCCGCTCGGGGACGTGCTGGTACTACCGCCACGTCGCCACCGTGGCCCTCGGCGCGTCGGGCACCTCGTACGCCACCACCGGCAGCGGGACCGCCTGCCAGGCGGCCAACGCCCCGGCCGCCGCCGCCAGCTGGACCTTCCTCTGACTCCCCGCCGGGGGCCGCGATCCCGGGAGCGGGTCAGCCCCGGAGGCGGGCCACGATCCGGTCCAGCTCACCCTGTTCCCGGGCGAGGGCGGCGCTCACCGCGTCGGCCCGGGCGGCCAGCAGCATCCGCTTGCAGGCCACCAGGTTCTCGACCGGGGCGGCGGCGATCTGGCGGGCCAGGGCGAGCGTCTCCTCCAGCAGCCGTCCGGCGGGCACCAGCTTCCAGGCCAGGCCCCGGGCCACCGACTCGGGGGCGTCCATCCATCCGCCGGTGAACAGCAGGTGGCCGGCGGCCTGGGGGCCGATCACGGCCGGGAGCAGGACGCTGCTGCCCGCCTCGGGAACGAGCCCGAGCGAGACGAAGGGCAGCTTGAACCGGGCCGACTCCGACACCAGCACCAGGTCGCAGTGCAGGAGCATCGTCGTGCCGACCCCGACCGCGGCGCCGTTCACGGCGGCCAGCAGCGGCTTGTCGAAGGCGGTCAGCGCCTGGGTGAAGGGACCGAAGGCCTTCCCCGCCTGCGGGTCGTCGAGGAAGGTGGCGAGGACCTTGAGGTCCTGGCCGGCCGAGAACGTGTCGCCCGCCCCGGTCACGACGCAGACCGCCACGGCCGGGTCGACCCGGGCGTCGTCGAGCGCCTGGCGGAGGGCGTGGTACAGGTCGTCGTTGAAGGCGTTCTTGGCGGCGGGCCGGTTGAGCGTCAGGAGGCGGACGCCGCCGTCGTCTTCGGTCAGCAGAACACCGTCGTCGGCCATCGGGCGAGCATAGGCGGCCCCTCCGGCGGTCGGAGGAACCCCGAAGGTGAGCGGCGGGAGGCCGTGGACACCACAGTTTTTGCCCGGCGTCCGGCGGGGATCAGTCCTCATAGAGAGAGGACAACCAAGGAGGCTTTCCATGAGCATCGTCGCGTGGTTGGTGCTCGGGCTGGTGGCCGGGGTGCTCGCCCGGTTGATCGTGCCCGGCCGCGATCCGCTCGGGTGGATCGGAACGCTGGTACTCGGCCTGGGCGGGGCGTTCGTCGGCGGCTACTTCGGCCGGGCGCTGTTCAACGACGATTCCGTCGGCCTCATCGGAGCGGTGATCGGCGCCATCATCCTTCTCGTCATCTACAACGCCATGTTCCGCCACCGGGGGCTGGCCCGGTCCTAGCGACCGCCGTTGGACGCACTCCTGGCGCGGCGGGGTCCGGGCGTCTAAAGTAAGCGCCCATGTTCGCTACAAGGAAGCTCCTCGTCGCCGCCCTGGCCGGGGTGGCGTTCACCACCGTCGGGTTGGCCCACGACGAGGCCCGGGCCACGCCGGCCGTCAACGTCGACGACGCCAACCCCACCATCACGATCAGCAACGAAGGCGTGAACTACACCTTCAGCCCGGCGCAGCTCAACGCCAAGGCCGGGCAGGCGATCACGATCACCAACAAGGACCAGAACGGCGTCCACAGCGTCACGGCCAAGGACCACTCGTTCAACATCGACGTCCCGCCCCAGAGCAGCGTCACGCTCAAAGTCGACAAGCCGGGGACCTACGCCTACTACTGCCAGTACCACACCGACGCCCACAACCCGGCGTCGATCACGGTCTCCTGACCTCGGCGGCTCGCCCTAGCCGCCGAGGCGGGGCCGCGGCCAGCGGGCCCGGGGCCGGGCGGCCGGGCCGACCACGACGCAGCACCGCCCGGTCTCCGGCGCCAGCCGGGCCTCGATGGCGTCGGTCCGGAGTCCGGCGATGATGCCGTCGAGGATCGCCACGTTCATGCCGCACACCACGTCGGGGAAGGCGCTGGCCACCGTCTCGAACGGGCAGTTCCGGAGCAGGACCTCGTCGTCCCGGCGGACGGGCTCGAAGCCGTAGCCCTCCAGGAGGGAGGCCACCTCGTCCAGCAGCCGGTCGGCGCTCGGCCGCCGGCCGAGCTGGCGCCGGGCCTCGCGGCCGAGCTCTTCACCGAAGTGCCGGGCCACGTCGCTCAGCCGGTCCTGGGTGGCGCCGTCCTCCGAATCGACGGCCTCGGCCAGCAGGTGGGCGGCGAGGTCGTAGCGCCGGTTGGGAAAGCTGAGGGCCAGCTTCCGGTCCGACGGCCGGTACAGCTTGGCCGGCCGCCCGGCCCCGGGCCCCTGCCGGCCGGACAGCCGGCGGAACTCCACGTCGAGCAGCTCCAGCTCGACCAGCTTGTCGAGATGGAAGGCGGCCAGCTCCCGGCTGATGCCGAGCTCGCTGGCCGCCTGGTCCCGGCTGATGGCCTCCGTCTGGCTCACCGCGAAGCGGTACAACGCCCGCCGCAACGGTTCGTTCAGCGCGGAGACCGCCATGATCTGGGCGTCCACGTCCGACGGGTCGAGCGGTTCTGTGCCGGGCATGGGCCCACGGTACCAAGGCCGCTGACCCCCTCAGGGCCTGACGACGACCTCGCCTTTCATCTGGGTGGGATGGAGCGAGCACTGGTAGTAGACGGTGCCCGGCTGGTCGAAGGTGACCGTGACGGTCTTGCCGATGCCGAGGTCGTGGGTGTCGGCCGCGGGTCCCGTCAGGATCTGGACGGTGTGGGGGAAGTCGTCGTGGTTGGTCCACGTCACCTTGGTGCCGGGCTTGACCTCGATCACCCGGGGGTCGAACCGGTAGCTCTTGGGCAGCTCGACGTGGTCGGTGGCCACGGGCTGGTCGGACAGGGAGAACGGGACGGTCTTTCCGTGGGCGGTGGAGGAGCCCGACGAGCACGCCGACCCCAGGGTGGCGGCGGCGATCGCCAGCGGCACGACGACCCGGGCCGTCCGGCGCGGGCTCATCGACCCGCGCTGACGGGCTGCTTCCCCGACACCGTCGTGATGCCCTTCTGCACCGCGGCGGCGAAGAGCACGACGAAGGCCACGCCGTCGAGCACCTCGGAGATCGTGTGGGCGAACAGGAAGTTCGTGATGTTGACGTGGTACGTCATGTAGGAGATCTCGGCCAGGGCGAACAGCGTGAAGCCCCACCCGAAGGCGGGCTCGGCGGCGTCGAAGGCCCGCAGGGCGAAGTAGGCGCCGACCACGAACAGGGCGATGTGGACGGCCATGAAGAACCACCACGGCAGGTCCCGGACGATCACGTCGACGGGGTGGTTCAGAAGCTGAGGGGCTGCGGCGAGCATCGAACTCTCCTTTAGGTCGAACGACGGTGAGAGGACCGGAGGCCGGCGCCCACGACGGCGGCGACCGTAACGACCATCCCGGCCAGCGTGATGACATGACCGAGGAGGCCGATGCCGGCATGGCGCTCGTCGCCGCTCCACCACAGGTGGTAGGCGGCGTCGACGAGCGCGCCGGCCACGATCAGGCCGAACCCCAGCGCCTGGACGAACCAGGCGGCGGTGCCCGGTACCGCGCCGGTGTGACCCGGCCGCCCGACATCCTCTCTAAAACAAGTCATCGCTTCTTATTATCCACACCCTGCCGCCGCTGGCAAGACTTTCGGCGCCCGGAGTTTGACCGGGCCGGACCGCCCGCTCTAGCGTCAACTGTGGTATTCCTTAGAGGGAGACGGTGGCACCGTGACTGAACCGGCCCGCAGCCTGCGCATCGTGCGGTCCGAGCCCGCCCTTGACGTGAGCGCGGCCGAGGACGCCGTGCGGAGCCTGCTCGTCGCCCTCGGGCAGGACCCGGGCTCGGAGCACCTGAGCGACACGCCCCGGAGGGTGGCCCTGGCCTACGCCGAGCTGCTCACCCCCCGGTCGTTCGACCTGACGACGTTCCCCAACGACGAGGGCTACGACGAGCTCGTCCTGGCCCGCGACATCCCCTTCCACTCGCTCTGCGAACACCATCTCCTGCCCTTCCAGGGGGTGGCGCACGTCGGCTACATCCCGGCCGGGCGGATCCTCGGGCTGTCCAAGCTGGCCCGGGTGGTCGAGCTGTTCGCCCGCGGCCTCCAGGTCCAGGAGCGGCTGACCTGCCAGGTGGCCGGATGGCTCGAGGAGCACCTGGCCCTGGCCAAGCTGATGATGATGCTGCAGTCGGTCGTGTCCCTCGTCACCGTGGCGCTGGTGATCGCCCGAGCGGTCAACATCCTCAGCTGACGGCCCTTCTTGTCTTTGTCCATTGAGAAGCCCTACAATGGGTGGATGACGCCGATCGATCGATGCCGGGAGCTGATCGCCAAAGCCGACCGCTGGCTCGACGGGCTGCTGGCCGGAGCGATCGAGGCCGACCTGAGGGACGCCGGCTACGAGGTGCTCGGCCGGACGGAGACCGGCAGGATCGTCTGGCGCGACCCGGCGAACACCGCAGTGGTTGCGCCGGCGACGCCGCGGGGTACGTCAACGGCATGAGCTTCCTTCTCGTGGCCGTCCTGGTGCTCGTCGTCGTGATCGGAGCCCTGCGGCTGATACGGCACGACAACCGGGCCCGCCGCCGCAGCGAGTCGCACCGGCCGCCGGTGTCGTAGGCGTCGCGCCGGGAAGAGGCCGTCCAGATCGCCCAGAGGGGCCGCGACGGGGACGGACCTGTCGGCGGCCGCTTGTTGGCGGCGGTGGCCGCGGTCGGCACTCATCGTGCGGATTCCGGCGGCGGCTCACCTATCGCGAGGAGACCACCGTGGAGTGCAGTGGGCCGGGGCCGGATGCCGAGGCCCGGTCCCTGCGTCGACCGGCCGGCCGGGAAGGGCGCCTGGATTCGCCGATGTTCCCTGCCGCGCCGAGGAACCGCAGGACAGCCAGCACCCGGCGGTGGTCGTCGTCGCCGGCGTCGAGGTCGAGCTTCGCCAAGATGCTCCTGACGTGCTTTTCGACGGTGCCTTCGCTGATGAAGAACCGTTCGGCGATTCCGGAGTTGGAGCGGCCGTCGGCCATGGCGGCGAGGACCTGCCGCTCGCGGCCGGAGAGCCGGGCGAGGGGATCGTGACGGCCGGTGACGAACTGCCGGAGGAGACCGGCATCGACGACGGGACCGCCGCCGGTGATCCGGCGGAGTGTGTCCAGGAACTCGTCCACGTCGACGAACTCCTGTTTGAGCCGGTAGCCGACTCCCTTTCCCTGGCTCAACAACAACTCGAGGGCGTCTTCTTCGGCCTCGCTGGCCAGGATCATGATCCCGATCTCGGGGAATTCCCGGCGGATCACCTTCGCCGCGTTCACGTGGTCGGCGGACCCGGCGGATGGCGGCCCCATGTCGATCACCACCACGTCGGGGAGACGGTCGCGTACCGCGGCGGTGAGGTCGGTGGCGGCCACGGCGTGGCCGACCACCTCGTAGCCGGCCCGTTCGAGGAGGAGGGCCAGCCCGTCCCGGAAGAGGACGTCATGGCCCGCTACGACGGCCCGTCCGGCTCCCATTCAGCAACCCTCCAGCCGCAGACGCCGGGCGACCACCTCGCCGGCCACGTCCCCGATCCGCTGGTCGTGGGCGACGGCGTAGGCCCGGAGGCGGAGGAGGGCCTCGGCGACGCTCACCCCGAGCTGGGCGGAGACGATCCCCGAGGCCCGGCGGACCACGAACCGGAAATCGGATCGGGCCCCGGTGCTCAACTCAACTCGACGTGCGGTGCCCTCAGCCGCCATGGACAGCCTCCACCCTCAGAGGAAGGGGAGGCGCTCGGCGGGGGCCCGGCTTCACGCTCACCGGCCCAGCCGACGCTGGGCATATCTCGGAGTGTATCCCCGGCGAACCCGCGGGCCAAACCGCTGCGCATCGAGGACGATGGCCCCGAATGCGGCCTGGGTAGGATCAGGCCCTCTTCACCGCGGGCCGCAGCCGCACACCGGGAGAAGAAGGAACGGGCGGAGGTGCCCGATGCACAGGGAAGCGTTACTGGCCCGGACCTTCGTGCAACTGGCCGACACCCTGGTCGACGATTTCGACGTCGTCGACCTGCTCACCCTGCTGTCCAGCCGGTCCGTCGAGGTGCTCGGGGTCGCCGCTGCCGGGGTGATGCTCGCCGCCCCTGAGGGTGGCCTCAGGGTGGCGGCTTCCTCCAGCGAAGCGATGCGGGTGGTGGAACTCTTCGAACTCCAACACGAAGAAGGCCCGTGCCTGGACTGTTACCAGTCGGGCGAGCCCGTCCTCAACCAGGGCCTCGGCGCCGCCAACGCCCGTTGGCCCCGCTTCGCGCCCGTCGCCTCGGAGGCCGGATTCCGCATGGCCCACGCGCTGCCCATGCGCCTGCGAGGCAACGTCGTCGGCGCCCTCAACCTGTTCCAGTCCGACATCCGGCCCATCGATCCCGGCGACCTGACCGTCGGCCAGGCCATGGCCGACGTCGGCACCATCGCCGTCTTCCACCACCGGGCCACCGTCGAAGCCCAGACCATCAACGAACAGCTCGCCCACGCCCTCAACAGCCGCATCGCCATCGAACAGGCCAAAGGAGTCCTCGCCGAACGTGAGGGCCTGACCATGGAAGAAGCCTTCAGCGGCCTCCGATACCACGCCCGCAGCCACAACCTTCGGCTGGTCACCGTCGCCGAACGGGTCATCGCCGGAACCCTGACGGTCAGCGGCCCCGAGGGATGATCGGTCTGGGCCACAACCGGCGGTGGCGGACGACGTTGATCTCGGCGGCGAAGAGCATCACCGCGGCGTTCAGTGCGATCCAGGTGAGCAGGCCGATCACGAGGGCGAAGAACCCGTACACCACGCTGGCGCGCTGAAGGGCGTGGGTCAGGAACCAGCCCCCGAGCGCCTGCAGGAGATCCCAGCCTGCCGTCGCCACGACCGCTCCGGCGATGACGTCACGCCAGTGCAGTTCGGTGACGGTCAGCACCTCGAACGCCACGACGATCACGACGAGGTAGACGAGCGACGACAGGGTCAGCGCGACGATCTGCCCCGATCGGCCGTTGCCGACGATCGGTCTCGCCAGTCCGGGGAGCACTGTCGACATCACCAGCCCCGCTCCCACGAGGGCGACGACGGCGAGGGCCCGGAGACGGCGGGAAGTGAAGGTGGGCCAGTCCCGGCGGGGGACATTCCAGATGGTGTTCATGGCGTTCTGCGCCGCTTGAGCGACGCGTAGGCCACCCCACAGGCTCCCCACCACCCCGACGGCCATGGCCACGCCGTTGCCGGTGAGGACGTGGACGTTCTGGTGCAGTGACGTGCCGATGATCGGGAACTTGGCGATGGCCGAGTTCAGGATCCGCTGCTGGAACTCGGGATTTCCGCCGAGGAGCCAGCCGAGCAGGGTGGCGAGCAGCAGCAGCAACGGGAAGAGGGAGAAGAAGCCGTAGTAGGCGATCAGCGCGGCCTGGGCGCCGGCGCCATCGTCCCCGTACTTCTTGATCACGGCCCAGCCGAACCCGATGATCCGGTACCGCCGCTGCAACCTGTCGAGCCGCCGCACGAGCCCGGTGGACGCCGTCCGGCCACCGGAAGAGCCCCCCGGGGATGCGGGGGGCTCTCGGACCGTTCTCTCTTCCAGCATCGGTTCAGGCGACCTTGGCCGCGCTTCAAGAATCGTCGCGATGGAGCTTGTCCTTGACGTTGTCGACCAGGTCCTCCGCCTTGTCCTTGGCGGTGTTGATCTTCTCCTTGGCGGTCGAGCCGGTCCGGTCGGACTTGCCCTCGCGCTCGAGGTCCTCGTCGCCGGTGAGGTTCCCGGCGGCCTGCTTCATCCGGCCCTTGATCTCATCGGTGTGTTCACCCATCGGGGTCTCCGTTCTGGACAGCCGTTCGCGGATGGAATCGGTCGAAGCGTGGGAGGTCCTCCTGCGCCGCGTGCTGCGTCCTTCGCCCAACCACTGCCTGCAATACCCATCAATTGAGCGCCCACAAACTGCTCGATTCTCAGTAAATGGATCCCCGATCTTTGCCGAAATCACAGGGTCCCCAGCCCGGCCCGGGGAGAGCCGGGGGGTATCGTCGTCGGGATGACGCGCATCGACATGGGTCTGGCCCTCCGGATGGCCCGCAACGCCGACCCGGCGGCGGTCCCGGCGGTGCTGGCGGCGGCGGCGGGAGAGCTCGGCGCCACCGACTTCGTGGTCTACCTCGTGGATTTCGGCCAGTCCGTGCTCGAGCCGCTGCCCGATTTCCACACCCATGCCGATCTACCGACCAGTGAGGAGGTCACCACCACCATGGCGGGGCGGGCCTTCCTCAGCCAACGGCCGGTGACCGCCGTCCGGGACGAGGGGACCCGCGTGTGGGTGCCGGTCGTCGAGGGGTCCGACCGCACCGGCGTGCTGGCCGTCACCGTCGACGATGCCGAGGACGCCACGGTGGCCGCCTGCGAAGAACTCGGTCTGCTGACCGGTTACCTCATCGCCACCCAGAGCCGCTGCACCGACCTCTACAACCTCCATCGCCGCCGGCGGGCGATGACGCTGGCGGCCAGCCTCCAGTGGGACCTCCTTCCGCCGCTGGTGGTCAAGTCCCGGAACGTGGCGGTGGCCGGGCTCATCGAGCCCGCCTACGAGGTCGGCGGGGACTGTTTCGACTACGCCGTCAACGGGCCGGTCCTCGACGTCGCCATCATCGACGCCATGGGGCACGGCCTCGCCTCGGCGTCGGTCGCCGGCCTGGCGCTGGGCTCCTACCGCCACGATCGCCGGCAGGGCAAGCCTCTGACGGCCATCCACGACAATCTGGCCGCCGTGCTCACCGACCAGTACGGCGGGGCGGCGTTCGCCAGCGGCCTGCTGGTCCGCCTCGAGATCGGCACCGGCGTGGTGACGTGGACCAACGCCGGGCACCCTGCGCCGCTGCTCATCCGGGGCGGGCGGGTGATCGGAGAACTCGAGCACGAGCCCACCCCGCCGTGGGGCCTGTTCGAAGGCGCGCCGACGGAGGCGACCGAGACCCTCGAACCGGGGGACACCGTCCTGCTCTACACCGACGGCGTCGTCGAGGCGCGGGCCAAGGACGGGACCGAGTTCGGTCTCGACCGGCTGGCCGACCTCGTCGGGCAACAGGCCTCGGACCAACTTGAACCCGAGGAGATCGTCCGGCGGGTGGTCCGGTCCGTTCTGGAACACCAACAGGACGACCTCGCCGACGACGCCACGGTCGTGCTCGTCCAGTGGCAGGGACCGCCGGCCCGCACCTAGCTCAGGGACCGGGTTCCTTGCGCCGGCCGAGTGCCTGACCGATCGGATCGGGGACGACGATCGACTGCGGTCCCTCCGGCCCCGCCACGGTGAGCGCGGCCCCGTCAGCGGTGAACGACAGATCGAGGATGTCGTCGGTGACGAATGTGCGGGTCTCCTCGAACACCGAGTCGTCCGCCCGCAGGCCGAGGATCTGGTGGACGTACCGGTCTCCGGTCAGCGCGTCGACGGTCCAGACCCCCCGGGGCAGCGAAGGATCCGACGACACCCCGTGCTGAATCCGGCGGATCTGAGCGTGGGCCGTGGATGCCATGACCCGGGCATGGATCTCAGGCGGGAGGTGATCCCATGTGCGGTCTGCAATGGTCACGATCCGCCTCCACGTCGTCCACGGACGGAATCGAGGATGAGACCCGGCCCGGGACCGTTGTTGTCGTGGTCCGGCGGTACCCGCCTGTGCCATGGCCGAAACTCCCGGAACCGACAGGAGTGGCGCGGTTCCGCCCCTGCCGGGCCGCGGCCTTCTAGGGTCATGGTGCTTCTTCGTTCCGAGACCGAGGAGATCATGGGAGCCGCGGCGGAGGTGGTCAGCGCCGGCGTCAGGGTGGCGGTCGCCGCCGCCGTCGGCACGGCGATCGGTGTCGCGGTGGCCTTCGCCGCCCCCTGGCAGGTGTCGGTGCTGGCCGGATGGGACGGCGCGGCGGGGGTGTTTCTCGCCTGGGTGGGGGCCACGGTTGCCCGCCTGGCTGGGGAGGAGACGGCCACGGTCGCCACCCGGGAGGACCCGAACCGGGCCGTCGCCGATCTCACCCTGGTCGGGGCGAGCGTCGGTTGCCTCGTCGGCGTCGGTTTCACCCTGGTCAAGGCGGCGCACAGCCACGGCGCCGCCGCCGCCGGGTTGGTGGCGTTGGCCGTCGCCAGCGTCGTTGTCTCCTGGGCGGTGGTGCACACCGTCTTCACGCTGCGCTACGCCCGGCTGTACTACAGCGATCCCGTCGGCGGCGTCGACTTCAACCAGGACGCGGCCCCGGACTTCTCGGATTTCGCCTACCTGGCCTTCACGATCGGTATGACCTACCAGGTCTCCGACACCAACCTCACGACCCGACCCATCCGCCGGACGGCCCTCCGCCACGCCCTGCTGTCGTTCCTGTTCGGCACGTTCATCGTGGCCATCACGATCAACGTCGTCGCCGGACTCCTGAAGTAGCGGACCGTCGACGGGGGGTGACGGTGCTGACGCACATCGCCGGCACGGGGTCGGTCAGGCGGCGAGGCGACCTTTGAGGACGGCGACGCCGTCCCCGTCGAGCTCGTCGAGGACGACGCCGCGGCCGGTGAGGGCCAGCAGGATGGCTTCGCCGGCCCCCCGCACCAGGGGGCCGTCGCCGTGGCGCCAGTCGACGTCGGTGGCTTCGAGTCGCAGGCCCGCCGCCCGGGTCCTGGAGCCGACGAGGCCGCCCAGGGTGGGGGCGACGCCGAGGGCGGCGACCAGTCGCTCCTCGGGGACCTGGCGCCGCTGGCCGAGCGGGCGGCGGATGTCCTCGTGGTGCACGACATGGTCGAGGAGCCCCTCGGTCGGCTTGATGACCCGGGAGATCCCTTTGCGGATCTTGTCCCGGACAATCGAGTCGAACACGGCCAGCAGCTCGTCGGGGGTGCGGCCGGAGGCGAAGGCGATCGACTCCGCCTTGGAGGCCTTCGGAACGTTGAAGCGGTAGCGGGCCAGCTTGGAAACCATCTCCGGCATCGGCGTGGTGTAGCCGACGCTCATGTGCCCGATGACGTCCCTGACGCGCCAGCCCTCGCACAGCGACGGGCTGTCCCACTGGTCGGGGGCCAGCGTGTGGCAGAACTCGCTGATCGACGCCAGCTCGTCGTAGCGGAGCCGGTCGTAGTCGATGGTCATTTCCAGCCTCCTCGGCCGAACCGTGAAGCGGAGCCTCCCATCCCGCCCGGGCGCCGTCATGACCCGAACAGCTCATTTGCTCGTATGGACCCCAATTGTCGTCCCGTTTCCCTGGGTCACCTGACCGACCGGTGCGACTCGTAGGATGGCCGGATGCCTCGCACCGATGCCGCCTCGCGGGTGATCGCCGCCCCGCTCGGGCCGGTCTTCGCCGCTCTCGTCGATCGGGAGGCACTCACCGTCTGGCTCCCCCCGGCCGGCATGACGGGGACGTTCGAGCATTTCGATCCCCGGCCGGGAGGCTCGTACCGGCTGGTCCTGACGTACACCGACCCTTCTCACGCCCCCGGCAAGGGCAGTGCCGATTCCGACGTCGTCGAGGCCCGCTACGTCGAGATCGTCCCTGATCGCCGCGTCGTCCAGGCCGTCGGCTTCGTATCCGATGACCCCGCCTTCGCCGGCACGATGACCATGACGTGGGAGGTCACCGCCGTCGACGGCGGCACTCGCCTCGACATCACGGCCGACGACGTCCCGGACGGCATTTCCGCCGAGGACCACGCCGCAGGACTCGCCTCCTCCCTCGCCAATCTCGCCGACCACCTCGAGGGCACGGCTGCTCAACGCCGAGGAGCACCGGGCCCTGCGCCGTGAAGGTTCGCTTCACACCATCGGGCCACGGCCAGCAGTGTGGCGCCCCGCCGGCGTTCCCGCCGGCGCAGCCCTGAGCGGCGAATTCCGTCAGAACTGCGACAGGCGAGGCCAGGGGTAGCCGTCGGCGGCCAAGCCCTGGAGCTGTTCGTCCACGGCCCGGCGCCAGTCCTTTCGGGGCACATAGCCGAGGGCCCGCTCGGCGCGATCGTTGGTGCAGTGCCAGTCCTCGCAGAGGTAGACGATCGACCGGGTGAGGAAGGGGGAGCGGCCGGGCAGGACGGGCGGCAGCTTCTCCATGAGCCCGCCGGCCAGGTATCCGAGGCGCTGAGGGACGCTGACCCAGGGCCGGGGGCAGCCGGCGGTGGCGGCGATGTGGTCGACGACTTCCCGCAGGGTGGGCAGCTCCGGCCCGATGATGTGGAACGACTCGTAGTCGGCGAGGCCGGAGGCGGTGGCGGCCAGGGCGAAGGCGGCTCCCAGGTCGGTGTCGGCCACCAGCGGCAGGCGCCGGCGGCCATGGTCGAGCCAGGGCACGAGCCGGGTCCGCAGCCGGGGGACGAGGGCGGGCACGAGCCCGATGGCATTGCCGGCGCCGACGAAATGTCCGAGTCGCAGCAACACCATCTGGGTTCCCTGGCCGGCCTTGGCGGCCATGTGCCGGTCGAGGTCGACGAGACGGTCGAGGTGCGGCCAGAACCCGCTGGCCCGGGTGGCGGCACGGTCGTCGAGGGGGGCGCCGCCCTCTGGCGGCGGCGACATGGCCACGGTCCCGGCCAGGATGAAGCGACCCGCGCCGGCCTTCACGGCCTGGTCGAGCAGGTCCACAGCCGGGGCCAGGAACCGTTCCCGCTCGTCCCGGGCGTGGCCCCACATGGACGCCGCCGAGGCGGCATGGCAGACCACGTCGACGCCCTTCACCACCTGCCGGCGGTAATCCGGGTTGTCGAGGTCACCCGCCCGCACCTCGCCGTCGAACCCGGCCGGCAGGCGTTCCGGCCGGCGACAGGCCGCCACGACCGTCACATCGGGGCGGGCGGCGAGGGCCGTGAGGACGTTGCCGCCGAGGAAGCCCGTCGCCCCGGTCACAAGCACGGTGGTGGCCATTCGGTCCCTTCCCCTCGGCCCGGGTGGTCAGGCTCACTGGTAAAGAGTCAGCTGACTGACTAACTTAGGCGTTGTGTCCGGGATCGACAAGCGCGCTCAGCTGGTCGCCGCGGCCGACAGTCTGGCGCGCGGCCCGGGCTTCACCCGCTCCTCGCTGGCCGACATCGCCGCCGCCGCCGACGTCCCCGTCGGCAACGTCTACTACTGGTTCAAGACCAAGCGGGAGCTGGGAGAAGCGCTCGTCGAACAGCGGGCCGGCCACTACCGGGCTTTGCGGGAGGAGTGGGACCGCACCCTCCCGCCCCTCCGCCGGGTCGGAGCCTTCATCGACATGGTGGCCGCCAACCGGGACGCCCTGGCCGCCCAAGGCTGCCCCATCGGCAGTCTGTGCACCGAGCTGCGCCGCCACGACGCCGCCCTCGCCGCCCGGGCCGGCGTCATGCTCGGCGACTTTCTCGCCTGGCTCGAAGCCCAGTTCCGGGCGCTCGGCCACGGTCGCGCCTCGAGCGGACTCGCCCGCCACACCCTCTCCGTCCTCCAAGGGGCGAGCCTGCTCAGCCACGCCCTCGACGACCCCTCCCACGTCGCCGCTGAGGCCCGGCGCCTGAAGCGTTGGCTGGCCGACGTCAGCGCAGGAGTCGCACCAGCTGGCCGGCGAGGACGACCGCTCCGAGGAGCCGCCGCCACGGATTGACACCGCGCAGCACTTCGTCGGCCGCCCACCACAGCAGTGCCAGGGTGGCGACGTCGCCGAGGGCGGTGTCGGCCCATCCCCCGGACGGCAGCGCCCATCGGGCCGCGGTGGCGGCCAGGAACAGCCACAGCGCGGGATTGGGGAACTGGCCGACCGTGATCTGGCCGGTCGTCCGGTTGCGGAACAGCCAGTCGATCGGCCGGCGGAGCCCGTCTCGCATCCCGACAGCATGCCCGACCGACCGGCCGGGGCCGGTCGAGGCGGACCACCCCCCTGGCCGGCAACCACTACGCTCGCCGGGCGTGGACGACAGCCCGGAGATCTACGAGAACATGGCCAAGGCCCTGGCCGTCCTGACCGCCTGGAACGAGAGCGGCGACGGCGACCTGTCGCTGGTCGAGCAGACCACCATGGGTTTCCTCGACAGCCAGCCCGACGCCGACGCCAAGCTGACCGAGGCCCTCAATCTGATCTCGGGCCTGGTTTCCCTCGGCGGCCGGATGCTCCTCCAGCTGGCCCGGAGCCTCGACGTGAGCGAGGACGAGCTGCTCCAGCTGATGGGCCGCCGGATCGCCTACCACACCTGACCCGGACCGGGCCCGATCGCCCACCGGAATCCGGTTGTACCGGTTACGATTTCGCCGGTGTCAGCCTCCGAAATCGACGGGTACCTCACCGGGGTGGAGGAGCCCGGTCGCAGCACGCTGCAGCGACTCCGCCAGTCGATTCTCCGGGCCGTCCCGGAGGCGGAGGAGGGCATGTCCTACGGGATGCCGGCCTTCAGAGTCGACGGCAAGGTCGTCGCCGGTTTCGCCGCCTTCAAGAAGCACCTCAGCTACCTCCCGCACAGCGGCTCGGTGCTCGACGAGCTCGGCGACGAGCTGGCGGGGTACTCGATGACGAAGGGGTCCCTGCACTTCGCGGTGGACGGGCCGCTGCCCGACGACCTCGTGGCGAAGCTCGTCACCGTCCGGCTTCGACAGGCCGCCGGCCCCGGCGGAGACTGAGCGACTGAGCCCGGTCGATCCCGGCGTTGGAAACTCTGGCGACGCTGTGAGCCGGCCACGCCGTGGTACCGTGGGGGTCACGGTCAGGTTCCGCTGACCACGGTGCCGCTCCAGACACCGGTCGCGCCTTTCACCCACAGAGGCGCGGATCCTTGTGAGTCGGACGTGCATCTCCCTGGTCCTCAGGAGCACAGGCGTTCGGAGCGCGGTCAAACGACGCTGCGAGAACTGGACTCGGACGGCCTGACGATGAGAGGAACCACCTATGCGAAGCGTTGGCATCATCGCCGTCGGATCGGCCCTGATGGCCGCGGCCGTGGCCACGGCAGTTCTCGTCCGGTCCGTCCCCGACATCAGGCATTACCGCCGGCTCCGGAAGATGTGAGCGGGGGGAAACCCCTGTTCCCGACCGCTCCGGAGGTCTCGGCCGGGACGGCGGCCGCCCCGCCCCGGTTGTCGCCGGAGGAGCTGGCCGGGGCCCAGGCGGAGAGCCTGGCCGCTCCGAGGCGTCGCTACCGTGTTGCCGCCCGCGCCCTGTTCGTCACGCTGGATCTCGTCTACGGCAGACCCAGCAGGAGAACGAGCAGTGGCATCTGCTGATCCTCACTGAGCTGATCGACCGTCGCCGTGATCGCCTGGGCTTCGTCCGGTTTCGGCTCCTGCCCCAGATCATGGCCCTGCCGTCGCCGAGCATCCCGGACTCGACGCCGCTCCCTATGACTCGGAGTTCACCGACGAGCACGGCTCCTTCGCCAGGCACCGGTTCCTGAAGACGGGACGCCTCGGACCCGTTCGGCCCGTAGTGGGCGCCGCTCCGTTGATCCGTCGCCGCGCCGGTCCTGCCGCCGCCTGCCCCGACCGTGTGACCGTTCCGTCACAACGGCCCCGCTGCCCCAGTGGGCGGATCGGCGGCGGGTAGGTACGGGGGGAACGGACGAAGGAGGATCGCCATGGAATCGAACGGCATCGACACGAGGAGAGCCGTCGGGGCTGCGTCGGAGCGGGAAGGCGTGAGCTGGGGCGGTGCCTGGACCGGATTCGTGGTGGCGGCGGCGTTCCTGTTCCTGTGGACGTCGCTGTGGGCGGCGATCGGCTACGGATCCCACGTCAGCGCCTTCACCGGTAACGCCCTCGGGTGGTGGGTGGCGGCCACCGTGGTCGTCTCGGTGTGGTTGGGCGGGTTCGTCGCCGTGTGGACCGGACGGGTCGAGCGGGCGCCGGCCGCGGTGCTCACGGGTCTCACCGTCTGGGGCCTGTTCACCCTCGGGACGCTGATCTTCGGCCAGGCGCTCGGCCGGGCCGCCGGGATCGTCGCCGCCGGCGCCGCCGCGTCGGGTACCACCGGCGTCGGGGCCGGCAGCCTGCAGGGCCTGGTCGGAGGAGGCGCCTACCTGATCTTCGGGACGACGGTGCTGTCGGCCTTCGCCGCCGCCGTCGCGGGGATGCAGGCGGCGAAGCTTCTCCTGGCTCGGCGCCATGAGACCGCCGACCGGTCACCGCAGGCGATGCCGCCCCGAGCGGTCGACGTGCGTGAGGGTTCAGCGGCCCCGGCGAGGTAGCGCGAGCGTCACTCCGACAGCTCCAGCTCACACCTGAGCCGGGTTTTCCAACGATCTGGGCGCCGAGAACCGCGGAATCCGCGGCAATCGGCGCCCAGATTGTCGAACCCCGTCTCGATCCGTGCTCGCATCGGCACGCCGAGGTGCCGATCCAGCTCGCGTCAGCGGGGCTCGTGTCCCTCGGCGGACAACGGCGGGGTGAATCTGGGCCGCCCCGGCGTCATGCTGGTCGCCCTCGTGCTCGTCGGAGCCGACCCGGAGCTGTGCCGCCGGCGACCTTCGGCGTGGCGCTTGCCTCCTCAGGCGTTGGGCTGGTTCGGCGTCGGTTGGGGCGGTGCCAACCCTCCAAACGAAACGAGATGGACCGCGCTCGGCGACCGTATGGGTGGCTGAGCGCGGGGTGGCGCCCGTTTCCGGTAGGCGCCGTGACGGGCGCGGTTGCGGTGTTCTAGCGCCCCCGGCAGGATTCGAACCTGCGGCACACGGTTTAGGAAACCGATGCTCTATCCCCTGAGCTACGGGGGCTTGGGTGGAACGGTGCTCGTCCGAAACTATGTCTTGAGCATAGGCCCGACCCCTTGAAACGGCCTCGACGTCAGCGTCCCCGGGACCGGCGGGTCCAGGCTGCGGTGGCCGCTTCACCGCCGAGCGCCGCCGGCTCGGCGGCGGCCCGTCCGGACCCGGCGTCCGACCCGGCCTCGGCCGCGGCCTGCGCCTCGGCCTCGGCCGCCGCGGCGGCGGCGATCCGGGCCGGCCGCCCGTGGCGCAGCTCGTCGACGATCCCCACGGTGATGGCCGTCGACGGGACGGCGATGAAGGCGCCGAGGACGCCGGCCAGCTCGCCGCCGGCGGCCAGCGCCAGCAGGACGACGATCGTGTGGAGCCGCACCGCCCGGCCGAGCACGATCGGCCCGACCAGGTAGCCCTCGACGTGGTGGATCACCACCGTGAGCCCGACGACCAGCAGGGCGGTGCCGGGGCCCTTGGCCACCAGCGCCACCATGGCCGCCACGCCGCCGCTGACGAAGGCGCCCACGATGGGGAAGAACCCGCCGAAGAACGTCAGCACGGCGATGACCGGCACCAGCGGCACGTGGAGCAGCAACAGGCCGACCGACATGAGGATGGCGTTGACGAGGCCGTTGATGGCCGTCCCCCGCACGTAGCCGGTCAGCGTGGCCCAGCTCCGCTCCCCGATGGCCCGCACGGTTTCCGCCGTCGACGGCTGAAGCTGGTCGAGGACCCAGCCGCTGATGACGCTGCCGTCCTTCACGAAGAAGAACGAGATGACGATCGTGAGGATCAGCCCGGCCAGGAAGTGCACCAGAAAGCGCACGCCGCTGGCCGCCCCCCGGAGCAGGCGGCCGCCGATGATCGCCGCCCCGCTCGACCCCGACCCGCTCGACCCGGTGCCTCCGTCCGGCGGGCGCCGGCCCTCCAGGAAGTCCTTGGCCTCCGTGGCGTACTTGTCGACCTGGGACGGCGACAGGTGCAGCGGCCCGGTCACGAGCCAGTCCCGCGTGTCGTCGACGTTCTGGGCCAGCGACTGGCGCAGCGGCTTCCACTGGTCGGTGACCCGGGGTACGAGCCAGGCGCCGATGCCGGCCACGACCGCGGCGGCGGCCAGGAACGCCCCGAACGTGGCCAGCAGCGGTGGCCACCGGTGGCGGCGCAGCCACCGGGCCGGCGGCACGAGAATGGCCGAGACGAACAGCGCCCCGATGACCGGGATGACCACGACCGTGAGCCGCGACAGCGCCACCACGACCACGAACCCGGCGGCGAAGACGACGATGACCCGCCAGGCGATCGCCGTCGCCGTGTCGAGCCAGGCCGGGACGTGTCGCGGCCGGGGCGTCATGGGGAACCAGGGTACCGGGCCCCTCCCCCGGAGGGGGGATTGGTGGCCGGCGACGTTTCGCCCTGGAGTGGGCATGGAAGGACCTCGGGAGACCCGTTTCCTCGTCCCAGGGGGGTACCCATGTCCGGCGGATCGATGGCTGAGCCGCGCCCGCTCGAGGTCTACCTGAACGACCACCTGGCCGGCGCCACCGGCGCCTGTGAGGTGGCCCGCAACGCCACGGAGAAGTACGCCACCACGCCGCACCGCAACTTCCTCCAGCAGTTCCTGCTGGAGGTGGAAGAGGACCGGGCCACCCTGGAGGAGTTGATCCGCACCGTCGGCGGCACGCCGAACCCGCTCAAGCAGGCCGGCGCCTGGATCATGGAGAAGGTCAGCCGGCTGAAGCTCTCGCCCGGCGGTACGGGCTCGGAGGAGATGAGCGTCCTGCTGACGCTGGAGACGCTGTGCATCGGCGTCGACGGCAAGATCTGCCTCTGGACGGCCCTCGGCGAGATGGCGGGGGAGATCGCGGCGCTCGGGGCGATCGACTTCGACCAGCTGCTGGCCCGGGCCCGGGGCCAGCGGGCGGGGCTGGAGAAGGAGCGCCTGGCCGCCGCCCGCGCCGCCCTGCGCGACCCCGTCGGCGCGAGCCGCTAGCGCCGCGCCCCGACACGTAGTGTCGGGGCCGTGAGCGACACCACCGTCTCCGAGCTGTTCGACCCGTCCGCCTGGAAATGGGTGGACGGGTTCGACTTCACCGACATCACCTACCACCGGGCCGTCGACGCCGGCGTCGTCCGCATCGCCTTCGACCGCCCCGACGTCCGCAACGCCTTCCGGCCCCACACCGTCGACGAGCTGTACCGGGCGCTCGACCACGCCCGCCTGTCGGCCGACGTCGGCTGCGTCCTCCTCACCGGCAACGGCCCGAGCCCGAAGGACGGCGGCCGGGCCTTCTGCTCCGGGGGCGACCAGCGGATCCGGGGCCGCACCGGCTACCAGTACGCCAGCGGCGAAACGGCCGAGACCGTCGATCCCGCCCGGGCCGGGCGGCTCCACATCCTGGAGTGCCAGCGGCTGATCCGGTTCATGCCCAAGTTCGTCATCGCCGTGGTCAACGGCTGGGCGGCGGGCGGCGGCCACTCGCTCCACGTCGTGTGCGACATGACGCTGGCCAGCGCCGAGCACGCCCGCTTCAAGCAGACCGACGCCGACGTCGGCTCCTTCGACGGCGGCTTCGGCTCGGCCTACCTGGCCCGGGCGGTCGGCCAGAAGTTCGCCCGGGAGATCTTCGCCCTCGGCCGCACCTACACCGCCGAGGACATGCACCGGATGGGGGCGGTCAACGCCGTCGTGCCCCACGCCGAGCTCGAGACCACGGCGCTGCAGTGGGGCCGGGAGATCTGTGGCAAGTCGCCCACCGCCCAGCGCATGCTGAAGTACGCCTTCAACCTCATCGACGACGGGCTGGTCGGCCAGCAGCTCTTCGCCGGGGAGACGACCCGCCTGGCCTACATGACCGACGAGGCCGTCGAGGGCCGCGACGCCTTCCTGGAGAAGCGCCCGCCCGACTTCTCGAAGTTCCCCTATTACTACTGAGGACGGGCGGCCGGCCGCTCACAGGACGGGATGGTCGCAGCGCCCGTCGGGGACCGACAACGCCGCCCGGGAGAACGGCACCGCCTGCTTGTGGTGCAGGCCGAACACCCGGTAGCTGACCGGCAGCGTCGTGCGCACCACGGTCCCGGCGCCGTTGTGGTCGAGATCGCAGTCGGCGAAGCGGAAGTGCAGCACCAGGAAGCGGGTGGCGCCCCGCCGCAGCGTGAAGGGCCGGAACGGCCGGGGAGCGGCGTCGGCGTCGGTGTCGGTGACGGTGTCGACCGTCGTCAGCCCGTAGGAGTAGGCGCCCCGATCGGGGAAGCCCAGCACCTTGACCGGGTAACGGCCGTGGTTGACCAGCGCCACCCGGGCCGAGAACACGCCGCCCCGCTCGAAGGCGACGGTGACCTCGGTGCCCAGCGCGTTGTCGACCCGGTCGAGGGCCGCCTCGTCACCGGGGCCGGTGCGCCACACCGCCAGCCCCCCGTCGAAGGCCAGGGCCGGGGCCCGGACCTGACCCGCCCCCACGGCCGCCAGCGCCGTCGCCACCGCAACGGCCACCCCGGCCGGCCACCACCGCCGCCACCGGCGCCACCGCCGGGGGCGGTGGATGATCAGCCGCGACGGCGCGGCGATGGCGTCGTCGGAACGGACGACGGCGGGGGGATGCGTGAGCGTCATCGAACCTCCTGGGGGCGCTCGCCTCGCTGTCTGAACGGTGCCCGTTCGCTCCGATGACGCCCGTTCGGGCAGATTCGCCCGGGTCAGCCGGCGCCGGCCACGAGGGCCTGGAAGAGCCGCACCAGCCCGGCGTGGTAGCGGGCCCGCTGCTCGGCGCTGGGCCCGAAGTCCCGGGCGGGGTCGAGGTTGTGGAGGGCGTCGGCGATCTTGACCCGCACGGCGGCGGGATCGGCGCAGACCCGTCCGATGAAGTCGAGGTAGTCCTCGCCGGGGCGGCGGGTCAGGACCTCGACCAGCCGGAGGACCTCGGCCGGCACACCGCCGGCGGCCAGGTCGGCGGCGGTGGCGGCCGTGTGCTCGAGCACGTCGTGGAGCCAGGCCGCCGCCTGCTCCTCCGGAGCCGCTCCCGCCCGGGCCAGCAGCCCGGCCACCGCCGCCGGGTGCCCGATGTAGGGGTCGCCCAGCCGGTCGGTGTGGCCGGCGTGCCAGTGCCGGGCCAGCGCCTCGGCCCGGGCCACCACCGGCGGTGGGCTCGGGGTGCGATCCATACGGTCTGCGACGCTACCGGCTCCCGGCTGTGGCACCCTGAGGGCCATGATCGGTTCGGTGCGGGCCCGCACGGCGGCGGCGTCCGTGCTGGTGGTGGGGGCCGGTGTGCTGGCCGCCGGTGTGGCGGTGACCACGCTGCTCCACCGCTCGCTGATGGCCGACACCGACCGGTCGGCGCTCCACCGGGCCCAGGACGTGGCCGCCCTCGTCCAGGCCGGCACCCTGCCGGCCCGCCTCCCCGACCCCGACGACCCCGACAACGACGAGCTGCTCGTGCAGGTGACCGACCCGGCCGGGCGGATCGTGGCCGCCAGCGCCCGGATGGCCGGTGCGCCGCGGATGCTGCCCGGCCGCCCGCCGGCCCCCGGCCAGCAGCGCACCACCACGCTGACCGGCCTGCCCGCCGACCCGCCCGACCCCTTCCGGGTCGTGGCCCTCACCACCACGGCGCCGGTCGCCGGCTACACCGTCTACGCCGCCAGCGAGCTCAGCCTGGTGGCCCACAGCGACGCCGCCCTGCGCCGCCTGCTGCTGCGGGGCGGGCCGCCGTTCCTGGCCCTGGTGGCCCTCGTCACCTGGGTCATCGCCGACCGGGCGCTGCGCCGGGTGGACGCCGTCCGGGCCCGGGTCGAGGGCATCACCGCCGAGGCCCTCGACCGCCGGGTGCCCGAACCGCCCGGCGACGACGAGATCACCCGCCTGGCCCGCACCATGAACGAGATGCTCGACCGGCTCCAGGCCGCCGGCGAGCGCCAGCGCCGCTTCGTGGCCGACGCCTCCCACGAGCTGAAGAGCCCGCTGGCGGCGGTGCAGGCGGAGCTGGAGGTGGCCCTGGCCCACCCCCAGGCGGCCGACTGGCCGGCGACCGCCGTCCGGCTGCTCCACGAGGACGAGCGGATGGAGCGCCTGGTGGAGGACCTGCTGTTCCTGGCCCAGTGCGACGACGGCGACTTCACGTCGCTGACCATGCCGGCCGAGGTCGTGGCCCTCGACGCCGTCGTGGCCGACGAGACCGACCGGCTGGCCCAGCGCGGCACGGTGGCGGTCGACCTCGACGTCGCCGTCGGCCCCGGCGGGGCGGCCGTCGCCGGGCGGCCCGAGCACCTGGCCCGCGTCGTGCGCAACCTGCTGGAGAACGCCGCCCGTCACGCCCGCCGCCGGGTGACGGTCACGCTGCGGTCGGCCGAGGCCGTCGAGCTGGTGGTGGCCGACGACGGCCCCGGCATCGACCCCGCCGACCGCCGCCGGGTCTTCGACCGGTTCACCCGCCTCGACGACGCCCGCAGCCGCGACGAGGGCGGCAGCGGCCTGGGCCTGCCCATCGCCCGGGAGATCGTCGAGGCCCACGGCGGCCGGATCGCCATCGGGGACGGGCCGGGCGGGCGCTTCGTCGTGCGCCTGCCCCGGGCCGGCGCCGGCCCGGGGGCGGTCTCAGCCGGCCGGCAGCTCGAGGACGAAGCGGGACCCGGGGGCGGCGGCCTCGACGGTGACGAGGCCGCCGTGGGCGACGGCGATGTCCCGCACGATGGCCAGCCCGAGCCCCGAGCCGGTCTCTTCGGATCCTGAGCCGGGCGACTCCGGCAGGCGGGTGAACCGGTCGAACAGGCGGTCCCGGTCGGCGGGGAGCTGCTCGGGGCCGTCGTCCTCCACCACCAGCGTGATGCGGCCCTCGTCACCCGTCCACAGGCCGACCCGCACGGTCGTGGCGGCGTGACGCTCGGCGTGCTCCAGCAGGTTGCGCACCGCCCGGCGCAGGTCCTCCGGGCGGCCCTCGAGGGGGGCGGCCGACACCGCCGCCGTGTCGAAGCGGATCGGGCCGGCCGTGCCCCGCAGCCGGGTGACCTCGGCCAGGACGACGTCGTCGAGGTCGACGGGGGCCAGCGGCGCCCGGGGGGCGCCGGCGTCGACCCGGGCCAGGTAGAGCAGGTCCCGGACGAGGTTCTCCATCCGGCGGTGCTGGCGCAGCAGCCGGGCGCCGGCCGCCGGCCAGCCGCCGTCGGGGGCGGCGGCCACGCCGGCCTCCAGCTCGCTGCGGGCGGCGGCCAGGGGCGCCACCAGCTCCTCCGAGGCGTCGGCCACGAACCGGCGCTGGCGCCCGGCCGAGTCCTCCAGCCGGTCGAGCATGGCGTTCATGGTGTGGGCCAGCCGGTCGACCTCGTCGCCGGCCCCCGACTCGGGGACCCGCCGGTCGAGCTCCCGGGCCGAGATGTCGGCCACCTCGGCCCGGATGGCCTCCACCGGCCGCAGGGCCCGGCCCACGGCCAGCCAGGCCGACAGCCCCACCAGGGCCATGAGGGCCGGCAACCCGAGGAACACCAGCCGGGTGAGGACGTCGACGTGGTGCTCGACGTCGTCGAGGCCGGTGGCCACGTAGACCACCGGGGCTCCGGGGCCGCCCGCCGGCCGCAGGGCCAGCAGGCGGTACTGGTCGGCGCTGCCGACGTCGCCGCCGAGGCGATTGACGGTCACGGTCCGGAACCCGCCCGGCGGGGGCTGCAGGGCCGAGACGGGCTCGGCGGCGGCGTCGGGCCGGGAGGCGCCCAGCACCCGCCCGTCGGCGGTCACGACCTGGACGATCTCGCCGTCCTCGGAGCTCAGGCCGTGGGCCAGCTGGCCCTGCGAGACGAGGGCGGCCACGTCGGCCGCCCGCACCTGGGCCACCTCGTCGATGTTGCGGACCAGGGACCGGCGCAGGAGGGAGCCGGCGGTGGAGGCGCTGAGCACCAGGGCGATGCCGAGCGCCAGCGAGGCGCCGAGGACCGTCCGGGCCCGGACGGTGGCGAAGGGCCGCACGGCCCCGATTCTCTCAGGCGGTCATCCGCCGTCGGCGGCCAGGCGGTACCCGACGAGGCGGACGGTCTGGATGGCGTTGCGGCCGAAGGGCTCGTCGATCCGCTTGCGGAGGTGGCGGATGTAGACCTCGACGATGTTGGGGTCGCCCTCGAAGGCGTAGTCCCACACGTGCTCGAGGATCTCGGCCTTGGAGACGACCTCGCCGGCCTTGCGCATGAGGTATTCGAGGAGGGAGAACTGCCGGGGCGTGAGGGTGACCTCCACCTCGCCCCGCCAGGCCCGGTGGGCGGCCGGGTCGAGCCGCAGGTCGCCCACTTCCAGGACCGGCGGCCGCTCCCGCCCGCCCCGCCGCAGCAGGGCCCGGATGCGGGCCACCAGCACGATGTAGGAGAACGGCTTGGACAGGAAGTCGTCGGCCCCGGTGTCGAGCGCCTCGGCCTCGTCGAGCTCGCCGTCCTTGGCCGTGAGCATGATGATCGGCGTCCAGTTGCCGCCCTCCCGGAGGGAGGAGCACACCTTGTAGCCGTTCATGCCCGGCAGCATGATGTCGAGGACGATGGCGTCGTAGTCGCCGTCGTTGGCCCGCTCCAGCCCGTCCGGCCCGTCGTAGGCGAGATCGACGGCGAAGCCCTCGGCCTCCAGCCCGCGCTTGATCCCGCCGGCCAGGGGACGTTCGTCTTCGACCACGAGGACTCGCATGGGCCGCACTCTGACAGTGAGAATCTGAAGACCCGATGAATACCAGCTGATCGGCCCGTGTGAAGACCGCCAACGATCTCGAACTGTCCGCCCTGTACCGGAAGCTGCTCCTGCCGCGCCTCGTGGAGGAGAAGATGCTCCGCCTGCTCCGCCAGGGCCGGCTGTCGAAGTGGTTCTCGGGGATCGGCCAGGAGGCCATCGCCGTCGGCGTGGTGGCCGCCCTCTCGGACGGGGACTTCGTGCTCCCGCTGCACCGCAACCTCGGCGTGTTCACCGCCCGGGGTGTCGACCTCGACCGTCTCCTGCGCCAGCTCCTCGGCCGGGAGGGCGGTTTCACCGCCGGCCGGGACCGCAGCTTCCACTTCGGCACGCTGGAGCACGGCATCGTGGGGATGATCAGCCACCTCGGCGCCATGCTGCCGGTGGCCGACGGCCTGGCCCTGGCTGGCCGGCTGCGGGGCCGGGACCGGGTGGTGGCCGTCTTCTCCGGCGACGGCGGCACCAGCGAGGGCGACTTCCACGA
>Ga0070741_10003365_pt1 | contig 39931 bp, 39 predicted proteins | sample Coa_R1_4_FD_66440 | JGI IMG/M metagenome (GOLD analysis project Ga0070741, IMG submission 66440) | Surface soil microbial communities from Centralia Pennsylvania, which are recovering from an underground coalmine fire - Coalmine... | ecosystem: Environmental > Terrestrial > Soil > Unclassified ...
ATGAGGCTCACGGCAACTGAGTATGATCAATGCAAACAGTTTCGCTCAAGACAACGCAGCCGCAACAAGTCCGCTCCGACAACACGTCATCCCGTTCGCCTCTTGCAAAGGCGCTGGCGCTTGCAGCGACGAGCCTGGGCCTTGGCGTGGTGCAGCTCGATATCACCATCGTCAATACAGCGCTGAGCAGCATCGGCACCTCGCTCGGTGGCAGCGTCGCCGAGCTGCAATGGGTGGTGACCGCCTACACCATCACGTTCGCTGCCTTCATTTTGACCGCCGGCGCGCTCGGTGACCGCGTCGGCGCCAAACGGATATTCATCGGGGGTTTCGCAATCTTCACGTTGGCTTCGCTCGCCTGCGCATTGGCCCCGTCGGCGATGTTCCTGATCGCCGCGCGCTCCGTGCAGGGCCTGGCTGCGGCGATTCTGGTGCCGAACTCGCTGACGCTGCTCAATCACGCGTATACCGATCCGAAGGCGCGCGGCCGCGCGGTCGGCTTCTGGGCCGCAGGTGCGAGCGTCGCATTGACTTCGGGGCCGTTGGTCGGCGGCGCGCTCATCGCGCTGGTCGACTGGCGCGCGATTTTTCTCGTCAACCTGCCGATCGGCGCCGCCGGCCTTTGGCTAGCCTGGCGTTATGCGAAGGAGACGCCGCGGCTCGCGCAGCGCGAGATCGATCTGCCGGGACAGATCGCGGCGATTGCAGCCCTCGGCACGCTGGCCGGCGCCCTGATCGAAGGCGGCGCGCTCGGCTGGAGCCATCCGCTCGTCATCATGGGCTTCGCGGCGGCGGCGGTGATGGGACTCCTGTTCGTTTGGCGCGAAGCGCGCGCGCCACAACCGATGCTGCCGCTCTCGCTGTTCCGTCACCGCATGTTCGCGCTGACCGCGCTGATCGGGCTCCTGTTCAACATCGCCTTCTACGGCCTGATCTTCGTGCTCAGCCTCTACTTCCAGAACGTCAATGGCTGGTCGCCGTTCGCAACGGGCCTCGCCTTCGTGCCCATGATGGGCATGGTGCTGCCCGCCAATCTCGTCACCGCGTCGGTCAGCGAGCGCCTCGGCGCGCCGCAAACCATTGCGTTGGCTTGTGTGATCACGGCCGCGGGCTGCGTTGCGCTGCTGCCCATGGCCTCCGGCACGACCTATGCCACGATCTGCGCTCAGCTCATGGTTCTCGGCGGCGGGCTCGGCCTGCTCGTGCCGTCCTTGACCTCGACACTGCTCGGCAGTGTCGAGAAGTCGCGATCCGGCATCGCCGCGGGCGTATTGAACGCGACGCGGCAGACCGGCAGCGTGCTTGGCGTTGCTCTATTCGGTTCGCTGCTGGGAGGAGACAACGCGTTCATTGCGGGCGCACATGCATCGCTCGTGGTCTCGGCCGCTGTGTTGCTCGCAGGTGCGGTTGCGATCTGGCATGGCCGAGCAAAGAAGGGACGACGAAGGGGAGGTGCAGACCCTGAAATTCCTGCGACGGGGTCGCGCGTTGACGTTGAGCAGTGTTTTCAGCGCGAATGATAAACTGCAGAAGATGTTTCCGTGGCAAAACTCTGCGAGAGTCCGGTTGATTTTCCGCAATGAAGGGAAAAGCAGGCGCTTTGTGCACGTCACCTCAACGGCGCTACGACCCAATTCGGACATCGGCGGCGAAGCGCATGGGGTTGCGGGATCATCCAAACGCTGACAAGATTTCGGCCATAACAAGCAACAATCGAGACGCCGATATCGGGAGGATGTCCATGCTCGTGCGAGTTCTCGCCTGCGCAGCTCTTGTCATTGCCGCAACCTCGGGTGCCTTGGCCCAGCAAGCGGCGCCGCCAACGACCGCATTCATGAGCGACAAGGACATTATGGGTCTCATCGACAAGGCGAAGAAAGACCGCAAGGGCGACGCCCCGATGACCGCCGAGCCGATCCTGCTCCTCGCTCCCTATCGCGCTCAGCTCGAATATCGACCGGGGAATGCTCCGGCGGCTCTCCACGAAAAAGACGCCGAGCTGATGGTCGTGCTTCAAGGCACAGGCAACATTCTCACCGGCGGCAAGCTCGTCGATGAAAAGCGCGTGAACGCGGCCAATCTGAGCGCCCCGTCGATCGCAGGCGGCGAGCCGCACAATGTGGTCAAGGGCGACATGATCCTGATCCCGCCCAACACGCCGCACCAGGTGATCCCGAGCGGCGGCGCACCCATTGTCCTCATGACAATGCATGTGCCGTTTCCGACACCGGCGAATTGGCCTTAGGCGAATTAATCTGCAATTTTGCGAGGACGCGCCCTAATCCCGCATCCTGCGCAGCAGCAACATCGGCAGGCGGAGCACGAAGCCGAAGAACAGGCGCGTGTGCATCCACGTGAGCAGTGCATTGTCGCGCCAATAGTTGAAATGCGAGACGCCGCCTTCGGCACGCGTGAAATAGCGCACCGGCGCCGGCAGATTGATTGGCTGGACGCCGCGCCAGGAGAGACGCACCACCGCCTCGGCATCGAAATCGAAGCGGCGCATCCAGATCTGCCGGTGCATGACCTTGCGCAGCGCGTCGATGGGGTAGACGCGAAAGCCGAACAGCGAATCGCCGATCCCCGCCCACAGCGTTTCGAAATTGGCCCACCAATTCGAAATCCTGCGGCCTTTCACGCGCAGGCTCGGGGCGCTTGCGTCGAAGACCGGCATGCCGAGGATCATGGCGTCCGGCTGCCGCATGGATTGCGCCATGAAGGCCCCGATCAACGCGCTCGGATGCTGGCCGTCGGAGTCCATGGTCAAAGCGTGCGTGAATCCGGCGGCCGCCGCGTGGTCCAAACCATGGAGCACGGCCGCGCCCTTGCCGCGGTTTTTCGGCAGGGTGATGACGCGCAGGCCCGGGTCGTTCGATGCCAGGCCCTGCAACAGCGCAGGCGTGCCGTCGGTGCTGCCGTCGGTGACGACCCAGACGGGATTCCAATGCTCCCGCGCGGCGCGCACGGTGTCGATCACCTTCGGTCCGGGATTGAAGCTTGGAATGATGACCAGGTGGGTCGCCGGTGCTGAGGTCATCGATTGGTCGCCGACGCGGTTCTGTTCGCTCCGTGGCTCGCGCCGAGCTCGGCGATGAAATAGCGCTCCAATTCGTCGACAAAATCGCGCGCGTCGGTCGGCGGGGGAAACCGTCGTCCGAGACGAACGCGAACCGAGAGCGGCAAGTCCGGTATCTTCAGCAAGGACCGGCCTTTGGTCAGGAACGTGGACGAGGTTTCGATGAACACCGTTTGTATCGGCGCTTTGGCGTGGCTGGCAATGACGCCGATGCTGCTGGTCAAAGCGTTGATCGGCTGGCGAACGGTCCGCGTGCCTTCCGGGAAGATCAGCAGCTGATCGCCCTCTTTCAGCTGCGCGATCGCCTGCCGCATCATCTGATGGATCGAGGCGTTGCTGATATAGCCCGCGAGCGCGGCGGCGCCGAACAACAGGACGTTATTGGCCACATCGACCTTCATGATGCAGGCTAAATTCGGCATGCGTGAAACGATGAGCGCGATATCCCACAGGGCAGGGTGGTTGGCGGCGATGATCAGCCCGCGCTCCTCGCGCAGCGCGTCGAGCTCGGTGAGATCCAGGCGGGCGCGCCCGGTCAGCGTCACGTAACGCAGGCACGCGCGAAAGCCGTACATGATGATCGCGCGCCCGAGCTCTTGCGCGACGCGCCGCGGCAGCAGCAGCCGCAGCGGCAAAGCGAGCAGCGACGACGCCACGAAGCTGCCGACGAAAACCGCCGCGCCGACGGCGCAGATCAATGTGTCGTAGACGTCCAGAACAAGCTTTCCCGCCCGACCGCCTCTCATGCTTGCGGACGATCCGTCAGGCCAGCCCATCAATCCGCACCTCGCGGATATTGTTCTTGCGGTCCCGCCAGCCGGCGATGCTGCGTGGCAGATTGAACAATGCGGTCAGGTAATAGACGATTTTGAAAACAAACAATGATGGCCCGATCGGCGAGCGACCGAAGACATCTCCCGCCAGCACCGAGAGCACGGCCTTCTTGGTCGACAGGAAATTGCGCGGCGACATGAACAGGGCGCGCATGGTCGGTCCGGAAACACGATAGATGAACCAGGTGAACATCGCCGGTCCCGTGCGCATGCTTTTGTCGAAGCGCTTGAGCGCCGCGCGCGCGGCCGCCGGCCGCGTCAGGCAGGTGTCGACCGTTTCGGCGCCGACAAAGGCGGATTGCATCGCCAGCATCACGCCGGAGGAGAACACCGGATCGATGAAGGTGTAGGCGTCGCCCAGCAGCAGATAATTCTGCCCGTGGGTGTGGTTGCACACATACGAGTAGTTTCCCGTCGCGCTGACCTGCGACGCCAGTTCGGCGTGCTGCATTCGCTTCATCAGATGCGGGCACAGCTTCAGGCTGTCCATCAGGAACTCGGGCAGGGGCTTGGTCCGCGACTTGAGATAGTAGGGCCAGATCACGGCGCCGATGCTGGTCTTGCCGTTGGCCAGCGGAATGAGCCAGATCCAGCCATGCGGAAACCAGAAGATGGTGATGTTGCCTTCGTTCTTTCCTTCATTGCGCTGGACGCCCGTGAAGTGCGCATAGACGGCGGTGCTGTTGTGCCGCTTGTTGCGTAACTTCGCCTTCATGCGTGTGCCGATGAAGGTGTCGCGGCCTGACGCATCGAGCACGAAGCGTGCGCGCCAGCTCTGCTCCGTGCCGTCTTCGGCTTTGGCGCGGACGAGGGCGCCGCTTGCATTAGGCAAGAACGTCACGTCGGTGACGCGGCAGCCTTCGATCGCGGTCGCGCCCTTGCGCGCGGCATTGCGGAACAGGATCTCGTCGAATTCGGCGCGCTGGACCTGATACGCGTAGCGCGCCGTGGGGTCCCAGGCTTCGGAAAATTCGAACACCTGTTTGTTGTCATGCGCGGGCGATTCGAATTCGGCCGCCCACTTCACCATCCCAATGCCGCGGATTTCATCGGCCACGCCGAGCGCCTCGAACAAGCGGACATTGGCGGGCAGCAGCGATTCGCCGATGTGGAAGCGCGGATGCCGGCTCTTTTCCAGCATCGTGACGCGATAGCCCTTTTGCGCGAGCAGCGCCGCCGCGGTCGAGCCGGCGGGGCCGCCGCCAATCACCAGGACGTCGCATTCGGTGACGCCATCATGGCTGGTGTTGTCCATCATTACTCCGCCCGCGTGTCTGCTCGACGCGTTATTTAGCAAGGTTTATGGTGCCGGTGGTAGCGCCTTTGCGGCGACGTTGTTTGGGGTCTGGTTCCGGGAAAATGTCCAGCACTGAACCTGTTCATGCGCCGCACGCCCCGTTGACGGCGTATTACCGTAGCGAACAGGAACGGCCTGCCTGGCTGCGACAGATGTTCGACAGCACGGCGCCTGACTACAATCTTGTTGAGAAAATCCTCGGCTTTGGGACCGGCCCTTGGTATCGCCGTCAGGCCTTGCTGCGCGCAGGCCTCAAGGCCGGGATGCGCGTCGTGGATGTCGGTGTCGGCACCGGCCTGGTGGCGACACAAGCGGCGGCGATCGTCGGCAGCGCCGGCTCGGTCGTCGGCATCGATCCAAGCCAGGGCATGCTGCAAAACGCGCGCGTTCCGACGGGCGTCCGTCTGCTCGAGGGCCGGGCCGAAGACATTCCCTTGCCCGACAACAGCTGTGATTTTTTGAGCATGGGCTACGCGCTGCGGCATGTCGGCGATCTGTCGCGCGCCTTCGCGGAATTCCGCCGGGTTTTGCAACCGGGCGGGCGGCTTTGCATTCTGGAGATCACGCGGCCGGACAGCGCGTTGCAAACCGCATTGCTGAAAATCTATCTGCGTGCCGTCGTGCCGGCGCTCGCTCGGCTGATCGTGCGCAACCGCAGCACGTCGTTGTTGTGGCAATATTACTGGGATTCCATTGAGGCCTGCGCGCCCCCGCATGAGATCTTGCGCGCGTTGCAGGAGGCCGGCTTCGCCGGCGGCGATCGCGTGGTCTCGTTCGGCATGTTCTCGGAATATCGCGCGGAAAAGCCGGCCCTGTGAATATCGTGAGTATGGTGTTGGCAACTTCAAAAATCGCTTTTTCCTCTCGCGGCTCACACCTATAACCACGTTTATCCCGTCCCATTACCAAGGGGCGTCTGATCAAGCGTCTACAGTCGCGGGGCGGGATGCGATGGCCGAGTGACGGGTGCGATCAGACGAACACCCAATCCATCCGGCGGTGAAGCCGCGATGCTCCCGGTGCACAGAACCCGTGCATCACGAGAGGTGTGGTCCCCCCAGTTTAGGTCGAGCTACCGGCCGGACCGGGGAAGTACTCTCATCCAGCGGTGGATAGAAGGTAGGAACACTTCCGCCGGGGGGCTTGCGAAATAAGCCGTAACCCATCGCGCGCGGGATATCTCGATCCGACGAGACCTGCGGTTTGACTACCACCTGCCTTCGTTCCGCGAGGGGCGAAGGATCCGTAGATCTCGAAGGATCACGGATGTCCCGCGCGCCCTTGGTCTTCTTCAAGCGGCGCTGATTTTCAAAAATCGACACCGTCGAGAGTGCGCAGCGTTGGCTGTTGCAGGTTGTTTGAAAAGTGAGTCAGACGCGATGCGCTCAACGCGAGCCACACACTCGGCGCGCTCCCTCTCCCGCTTGCGGGGGAGGGTTGGGGAGGGGGTGAGGTCTACACTGTGCGCGAAATTCCCCCTCCCGGCTCGCTTTGCTCGCCGACCTCCCCCGCAGGCGGGGGAGGTGAGAAGGAGAGGTTCGCGGGGGGAGAGGAAACCGACAGGCCGTGCAATCAAATCGAGGGAGCTCAGCGACGGATATGCGTATCGCCGAAAATCTCGGAGAACTTCGGCGCCGGCTTGGAGAAGTTCGGCACCGAGCCGGGCGGCGGCGGACGCTGCTCGACACGTCGCACCATGCGTCGCTCGATCTCGTGCCTGCGCTTCTGCTCGACGATCCGCTGGCGCTTCGTGATCTTCTTCTCGGGCCGGGCGGCAATGCGCGGCGCGGCGCGCTTCTCGATGCTTCCCGTCGGCGTTTCGGCGGCGGGTGGCGTCTCGGCCTTTTCCACGGCGGGTTTCGGAGTGGCCGGCTTTTCCGCAACGGATTTTTCCGGTGCAGGCTTTTCCGCGACCGGCTTTTCAGCGGGACCCGGCGCCTTCGACTCCACAGGCATCTCCTTGCCGCGGCTGAAGCGCTTGGTCTTCATCTCATGGGTGAGCCGGGCGAAGGCCGAGCGCGCATCGCTCAGTTGCGGGTCGCGCGCCAGCGCCATCTTGTAATCGACGAGCGCGCCGGCGCGATCGGCCGTCTCCTCGCGCGCGAGACCGCGCTGATAAAGGGCCGCGGCGTCGCGGGCATTGGCTTTGACGACGCGGTCGAGATCGGCGATGGCGCGCCCATACTCCTTGGCCTCGCGCAGCGCGAAGCCGCGGTTGCGATAAGCGGCGGTGTTGTTCGGCTCGAGACGGATGGCGCCGTCGAAATCGCCGATGGCGCCGGCGACATCGCCCTTGGCCTTCTTCACCAGGCCGCGCTCATAAAGGCTCGTGGCCTGGTTGGGATTGCGCGCGAGCACCGCGTCATAGTCGGCGAGTGCGAGGCCGAGATCGCCCTTCTGCCGTGCCGCGGAGGCGCGGTCATAGCGCAGCGTCTCCGACTGCGGATCGAGCTTGATCGCCTGCGTGAGGTCGTCGACCGCCTTGGCGTAATCGCCGCGGGCTTTGTAGATGAGGCCGCGGTCGCGATAGATGCCGAGGCTGCCGGCATGCAGATCGATGGCGCGGGTGAGGTCCGGCAGCGCGCGATCCGGATTGGAGCGGGCCGCGTAAATCTGCCCGCGCTCGGCATAGGCGAGCGCGTTCTGTCCGTCGAGGCTGATGGCCTTATCGAGGTCCGGCAGCGCGCGGTCGTAGTCGCGCCTGCGGCTCTCGGCGATGCCGCGGATCGCCAAGGCGGCGGCGTTGTTGGCATCCTGCTTGAGCACGACGTCGGCGTCGGCCACGGCGCCCTTGAGGTCGCCGTCCTGCAGGCGTAGCGAGGCCCGCGCGCGCATGCCGTCGAGCGTCCACTGGTGCCTGAGCCCCTCGTTGACATCGGCGAGCGCTTTCTTGCGGTCGCCCTTCTCGGCATAGAGCTGTGCGCGCAAGTTGTAAGTCGTCGCCAGGCTGGGATCGACGCTGGCGACGCGGTCATAGACCTCGAGCGCCTTGGCCGAGTTGCCCTTCTGCCGCAACAGCGCGGCTTCGGCCATCATCGCCTCGGTGTTCTTCGGATCGAGCCGCGCGGCCTCGGCATAATCGGTGAGCGCGCGCTCGTTGTCGCCGGAGGCCTGCCGCGCCTCGGCGCGCAGGCGATAGCTGCGCGAATTCGGCTCGAGCTTGATGGCCTGGTCGAAATCGGCGATGGCGCGTGCATAGTCGCGCTGGCGCAGATAGAGGGTGCCGCGGCCATTATAGGGGCTCGCGCGCTTCGCCCCGAGGCTGATCGCCTTGGCGAAATCCTCGAGCGCGCCCTCGGTGTAGCCGAGGTCGCCGCGCACGGTGCCGCGATTGATGTAGGGGGAAGCGGTGTTGGGATCGAGCTTGATCGCCGCGTCATAGTCGGCGAGCGCGCGGCCGAAATTGCCGCGGGCGTACCAGGCATTGCCACGGTTCTGATACGAGGCCGCGAGCTCCGGCGCGTAGGAGATGGCGTTGTCGAAGTCGGCGATGGCGTGCGGAATGTCGCCGCGGTCGAGATAGGCGAGGCCGCGGAAGCTGTAGGCGGCGCCGAGTGGTTGGCCGCGCAGGCCGGATTGCAGCAGCTTGGTGCAGGCGGTGATGCGGCTGTCGGCGTTGGCTTCCGACTGATCGGCGCAGCCGCGGGCCGCCGGGTTCATCGCCGCCGACGCGCCGCTGACGCCGATGATCAGGCTCGCCACGGCGAGAATGCTCGTCGACTTCGGGCGCCACCCCTGCCGTTTACGCGGCTTACGCATGACGGTTACTCATTAACCTTAACCGATCCAAAAATATCCGCTTTTGCAATGACTTGTCCAGCGCTGTGGAGAAGTCGCGTTAACCTTTGTGGCAAGCGTGCGTGACGCTTTCGCAGACCTAGCCAACCCCTTGATCGGACGGCGCTGCCGGCACGGGTCTGCGGGCGGTCATGTCGGAGCCGGCGTGCTGCGGCAGCCGCGCGAAGATGAGGACCGAGGCCGCGGAGACCGCCGCGATGAGCACGAAGGCGATCGGGAAGTCGCGGGCAGCGATGCGCGGCTCGTCCTTGAGCTGCACGACCGTTTCCACGATCAGCGCGCCGATCGCGACGCCGGAGGAGATCGCCAGCTGCTGCACGACGCTGACCAGCGAGGTGGCGCGGCCGACGCGCTTCGGCTCGACCTCGGCATAGGCGAGCGTGTTGATGCTGGTGAATTCAAGCGAGCGGAAGAAGCCACCAACGGCCAGCACGATGAACATCACCGAAACGGGCGTCGTCGGGGTGAAGGCGGCGCAGGCGGCGAGGAAGACCGCGCTGATCAGCGCATTGGCGATCAGCACGGTGCGAAAGCCGAAGGTGCGCAGGATGGTGGCGACGCCGAGCTTCATGGTCATGGCGCCGATCGCCGAGGCGAAGGTGATGAGGCCCGACTGGAACGGCGTCATGCCGAAGCCGACCTGCAGCATCAGCGGGAGGAGAAACGGCAGCGCACCGATGCCGAGGCGGAAGAGGAAACCGCCGCCGACGCTCGCGCGGAAGGTCGGCAGGCGGAACAGCGTGAGATCGAGCGCCGGATTGGGCGTGCGCCGCGCATGCACCAGATAGGCGCCGAAGACGACGGCACCGCCGCCGAGCAGCAGCGCAACGATCGGCCAGGGCAGGAAATTGAGGCCGAGGACCGACAGCCCGAAGGCAAGGCCGCCGATGCCCAGCCCGGCGAGCACCATGCCGACGACGTCGAAGCGCTCATGCTCGGCAGCGCGCAGGTCCTCGATGTAACGGGTGACCAGCACGATGCCGAGGAGCCCGATCGGCACGTTGATGAAGAAGATCCAGTGCCAGCTCGCGTATGTGGTGATGAAGCCGCCAAGCGGTGGGCCCATCACCGGACCGATCAGCGCCGGCGTGGTCACCCAGGCCATGGCACCGACGAGTTCGCGGCGATCGATGGTGCGAATGAGCACCATGCGCCCCACCGGCGTCATCATCGCCCCGCCCATGCCCTGGACGATGCGCGCGACCACGAAACCGGCGAGCGAATGCGAGAACGCGCAGGCAACCGAGCCGATGACGAACACGGCGATGGCGGCGCGGAACACGGTGCGCACGCCGAAGCGATCGGCGGTCCAGCCGCTCGCCGGGATGAAGATCGCAAGCGAGAGGAGATAAGAGGTGACCGCGAGCTTGAGCGCCAGCGGATTGGTCCCGATATCAGTGGCGATCGCCGGCAGCGAGGTGGCGATGATGGTCGAGTCCATGTTCTCCATGAACAGGGCGACCGCCACGATCAGCGGCACGATGCGATGCGGCGGTGGGGCCATCCGATGAGCGAACCTTGGACCAGAGTGGCTTGGGTACCAGAACCAACGCGAGGAGCCGCCGGAAACCTGCGTCTTCACAGGTCATGGCAGTCATCCACCGAGGGCCTAGGAATCGCGCATGGAGCATGCTATCGACCTGCGCCAACCCAAAAGCGGGCCGTGATCCGGGCGGGAAACCTTGTTCCCCGCTCATTTCGCGTACCTACATTTGGCGTACCTCAAGCGGAGTTGGCGAATGGCTGATCGGTCGAACGGAGCCCCACGCGAAGCGCTGACCTTCGATGATGTCCTGCTCAAGCCGGGACTCTCGGACGTGATGCCTTCGGACGTCGATATCCGCTCGCGCATCACAGCCACGATCTCGCTCAATCTTCCGATCGTCGCCTCCGCCATGGACACTGTGACCGAGGCGCAGATGGCGATCGCCATGGCGCAGGCCGGCGGGCTCGGTGTCATCCATCGCAACCTCGAACCCGAAGGCCAGGCGGCGCAGGTGCGCCAGGTGAAGAAGTTCGAGTCGGGCATGGTGGTGAACCCGGTCACCATCGGGCCGCAGGCGAGCCTCGCCGACGCGCTCGCTTTGATGACCTCCTATCGCATCTCCGGCATCCCCGTCGTCGAGGGAGGGAGCGGTCACGAGCCGGGCAAGCTCGTCGGCATTCTCACCAATCGCGACGTGCGCTTCGCGACCGACACGCGCCAGCAGGTCGCCGAGCTGATGACCAAGGAGCATCTGGTCACGGTGCGCGAGGGCGTCAGCCAGGACGAAGCCAAGCGGCTGCTGCATCAGCACCGCATCGAGAAGCTTTTGGTGGTCGATGCGCAATACCGCTGCGTCGGCCTGATCACGGTGAAGGACATCGAGAAGGCGGTCGCCAATCCGAATGCCTGCAAGGACGAGCAAGGCCGGCTGCGCGTCGCCGCGGCGACGACCGTTGGCGACAAGGGCTTCGCGCGCACCGAGGCGCTGATCGCGGCCGGTGTCGACCTCGTGGTGGTCGACACCGCGCACGGTCATTCCAAGCACGTGCTCACGGCCGTCTCGCGCATCAAGCGGCTGTCCAACAAGGTGCAGGTGGTCGCCGGCAATATCGCGACCACGGAGGGTGCCAAGGCGTTGATCGATTCCGGCGCCGACGCCATCAAGGTCGGCATCGGCCCGGGCTCGATCTGCACGACGCGCATCGTTGCCGGCGTTGGCGTGCCGCAGCTCACCGCGATCATGGATACCGTCGATGTCGCGCAGAAGACCAACACGCCGGTGATCGCTGACGGCGGCATCAAGTATTCCGGCGATCTCGCCAAGGCGCTCGCCGCCGGAGCCGATTGCGCGATGATTGGTTCGCTGCTCGCCGGCACCGACGAGACGCCGGGCGAGGTGTTTCTCTATCAGGGCCGCTCCTACAAAACCTATCGCGGCATGGGCTCGGTCGGTGCCATGGCGCGCGGCTCCGCCGATCGCTACTTCCAGCAGGACATCAAGGACACGCTCAAGCTCGTGCCTGAGGGCGTCGAAGGCCAGGTGCCGTACAAGGGCGCAGCCGCGACCGTGCTGCATCAGCTCGCCGGGGGGCTACGCGCGGCGATGGGTTATGTGGGTGCGCCAACGCTTGCCGAGCTGCACAAGCGTGCGGAATTCGTGCGCATCTCCGGCGCTGGCTTGCGCGAAAGCCATGTGCACGACGTGACCATCACCCGCGAAAGCCCGAATTACCCAAGCCGGGCGTGACGCACGCACTACGGGAAAATACTTAGGTTACGTTTTAACGGTTGCTGAAGGCTACGACCCTAGGATGCCCCCAAACGGAACCATGAGTTCCGAGACAGGGTGGCGTTCGATGTCACAGGTCCAGGCACTCCGCGTGGTGGAAGACGCGAAGTCCGGCGATTGCGCACCGGCCGGCAAGACCGTGCAGGCCTGGATGGGCCGCGACATCTCCGATCTGTGCCGCTCGCCGGACCTGCTCGCCGTCTACGATCGCTGGCGTACTCTCGGGACCACCAAGTTGCCGCGCCTCAATGAGATGTTGGGCCCGGACCAGCAGACGGTCGCCAACAGCTCCATGGTGCTGATGAAGCTGCCGAACGATCTCGTGTTCGTGCACCATGGTTCCGTCGCCGTTCGCACCATGGGCCGCGACTTCACCGGCGTGCTGCACTCGGAGCTCAAGAGTGCTGTCGCCGAAGAAATCCAGTCGGTCTATCTTGAGGCCATCAACAAGGCGCAGGCGACCTATATCCGCTATGTGTCGCAGATCTCGACGCAGCATTTCAGCTTCGAGCAGATCGCGGTGCCGCTCGCCAGCGATGAGAGCCGCGAGCCGAAGCTCCTGCTCGTGCGCGTCGCGCCGCTCGACGACAAGTCGAGATCCTCAAGGCGATCTTCGATCATTCGCCGATCGGCATGATCGCGGCGGTGCAGGCGCCGGGCGACAATCACAAAATGCAGGACGGCAAGATCCTGATGATCAATGCTTATGCGCGGCGCCTGCTCAAGCTCCCCGAGGCGCTCGACTGCGTCAACTCGGTGCGTGATCTTGGGCCCTGGTTTCGCGACGGCGCCATGTGGACGCGGACCAATATCTTCAATCAGGATGGGCAGACCCACGTCCATTTCCGCGACCGCGCGACCGAGACGAGCTATCGCGTGACCTTCACGCCGCTCGATCGCTTCGTGCTCATCAGCATTATCGAAATTCCGGGCTGATCTTCGATTTGGGTTGTGGGGAGTGCTGGGCTATAGGTGCGCTCGGGAGGAACCTTCCGCATGTCGTACCCAGCCATTCTCGCGCCGCTCTTCGTCGAGGTGCTGCTTACCTTCGTGCTCTTGGTCTGGCTCGCCAATGTGCGCGTGGCGGCGGTCAAGGGCGGCAAGGTGCATCCGCGCGATATCGTGCTCGGCCAGCCGAATTGGCCGGCGCAGGAAACTCAGATCGGCAACGCCTATCACAACCAATTCCAGCTGCCGGTGCTGTTCTACGTGCTCACCATTCTCGCGCTGGTGACGCGGCACGCCGACCTCATCTTCGTCGTCATGGCGTGGATCTTTGTGCTCCTGCGGCTAGCACATGCCACGATTCATGTGACCACCAACCGTCTGATCTCTCGTTTTCGGGTATTCGCCCTGGGCTTCGGCGTGCTGGCCCTGATGTGGCTGATTTTCATCGTGCGCATCCTGCTCGCTCTGCCATGACACCGGGCGCGCGGCTCGCCGCCGCAATCGAGGTTCTCACCGGCATCGAAACGCTGCGGCGTCCGGCGGCGGATGCGCTCAAGGAGTGGGGCCTCGCACACCGCTTCGCCGGCTCCGGCGATCGCGCCGCAATCACGGGCCTCGTCTACGACGCGCTGCGCCGCCGCGCCTCCAGCGCCTGGCTGATGGGCGCCGAGACGGCGCGCGCGGTTTTGCTCGGCATGTTCAAGCGCGAGCGGGGCCTCTCGACCGACAAGATCGCGCAACTCGCCGACGGATCGCGCTACGCGCCGGAGCCGCTCACTGACGGTGAGCGCGCGCGGCTCGACACCGCGAATGTCGAGGACGCGCCGGCGCATGTACGCGGCGATTATCCGGAATGGCTTGATCCGTATTTCGAGCGCGCGTTCGGCGAGGAGCGGGCGGAGGAAGGCGCGGCGCTCGCCTCGCGCGCGCCGCTCGATCTGCGCGCCAACACGATTAAGGTGCGCCGCGAGGACATGCTCGGAGAGCTGCACGATCTGTCGCCCGAGCCGACGCGCTGGTCGCCGGTCGGGCTGCGCATCCGGCTTTCGGCCGATGCGCGAAGCCCGGCGATCCACGCCGAGCCAGCCTTCCTCAAAGGCAAGATCGAGGTGCAGGACGAGGGCTCGCAGCTTGCCGCGCTGCTTGCGCAGGCCAAGCCCGGCGAGCAGGTGCTCGACCTTTGCGCTGGCGCCGGCGGCAAGACGCTGGCGCTCGCGGCGGCGATGGAGAACCGCGGCCGCATCGTCGCCACCGATCTCGACAAGCGGCGGCTGGCGCCGATCCATGAGCGCATCGAGCGCGCCAAGGCCAATCTCGTGGAGGTGCGCACACCGCGTCGCGGCGGCGATGAGCTCGCCGATCTCGGTGGCGGCTGCGACCTCGTGCTCATCGATGCGCCCTGCACCGGCACCGGCGCCTGGCGGCGCAATCCCGACGCCAAATGGCGCGTGCGCCCCGGCGCGCTGGAGCAGCGGCAGAAGCAGCAGGCCGAGGTGCTCGATCGCGCGGTCGGCTTTCTCAAGCCCGGCGGTCGCATCGCCTACGTCACGTGCTCGGTGCTCGACGAGGAAAACGGCGCGCAGGTGCGCGCGTTCCTGCAGCGGCACGCGGGTTTCGCGGTGGTGCCGCCGACTGAGGTCACCAACGCGCTCGGCGAGCGCGCGTTGCTGTTTAGGAGGGCGGTGAAGCTTTCGGAAGAAGGCTTGCTGATGACGCCGCGGCTGACCGAAACCGACGGATTTTTCGTCAGTGTGCTGAAGCGAGCCTAGGCTTTTTCCGGCTGCCACTCGGCGATCTTGCCGAGCTCTTCCTCGAGCGACCAGCGGCCGAGCTTGCTCGGGGGGCGCTGCGCGCGCGCCAGCACGTCGAGGAAGTCACGGCGCGGGATTTCGCGAAAGCCCATGTCGCGGCAGGTCGGCGTCATCAGCTTGCCGTCGTTGAAGCCGAAGCCCCACTGCGCCAGATGCCAGTTGAGCACGGTCATGCCGATTTTTGATGTGTTGGTCTCGCGCGAGAACTGGCTCTCGGTGACGAACATTCCGCCGAGAGCGACGCCATAGCCGCCGCCGGCGAGCTCGCCAGCCGCATTCCATACCTCGAAGCTGTGCGCATGGCCGGCGTCGAACAGCTCGGCATAGGCGCGCATGATGCGCGGCGTGATCCAGGTGAGATGGAAGCGGCCTTCGCGCGGCGCCGCGCAGGCGGTGATCACGCCCTCGAAGTCGCGGTCGAAGGTCACCGTGTACTGGCCTTGCCGCATCTGCCGGCGCAGGCGCTTGGCGATGTGATATTCGTTGAAGAACAATACGGAGCGCTGCGGCGGCGACCACCATTTCAGCGGTCCGACATGCGCCCATGGATAGATGCCGCGGCGATAGGCGTTGAGCAGCGTCGGCACCGAGAGATCGTGGACGACGCCGCAGAGTCCAGCGGGCTTTTCAAGCGCGCTCTCCGGATCGGGCAGCGCATAGTCCGGCGCCATCCCGTCGGCGAGCACCATGCCGAGGAGAGGCGGCACGCCGCGAAGGCGCGCGGGCGTCAGCGCCCACGCGGTTCCCAGCGCCCAGCGCTCGAGCATCCCGCGAAAGGATTCACGAAACAGGCTCGCGCGGCGGTCGGCCGGATCGGCGGCTGTTGCGGCAAGGGTCAGCTGGTCGGCGTGGAAGGCCAAGAGGTGTCCCGAAACTGTGGAAAGGGCCGAGGTTTCAGCCTTTCTCACACGGGCAGGCCTAATGGAGGGTTAGCCGCCTCCAGCAAAGCTTAACGAGGTAACCGGATGCTAAATGAGTGGGCAGAACGCGCTGGCTCGCTCAATCCTCGGACTTTTCCGTCTTGAACCGCAGCCTCGTCGAGCCGTCGTAGCCATAAACATCGTGGAGGACGCCAAGCACTTCATGCGCGATCACATCGGGTAATTGATCCTCATAGACCTTCCAGTAATTCGGCGAGCGACCCGGCTCAGAGAAGCCTGCCGCATGCAGGCGCGTCACACGTTCGGCGGTGAGAACGTTCCGCAATCCTTCCCAACTGTCGGCCGATTGGGCCTCGCAATAGATCTTGGAAGGATCGCTCTGGGCCGCGCATTGGACGTAACCAAGGCCTGGATCAAGCATGATATAGATCGAGCGACCGTAGTTCACTTGCAGCCGCTGCAACTCACCGATGACGCGCAAGCCGTAGATTGCGAACAAGTCATCACCGGATCGGGCGGGCACAGGCAGCTTCGGTGGAAGCGAGCACGCATGGATGGCCGTCTTCGCCAGCTTAGGGCTATCCGTGATCATTCCAGCGCGCGTTTGGCCGGGACCGGCCCGCGGTGGACACGGATCGCTCCTGATCCAATCGCTTTCAATCGAGGCGTCTGCGAGCTCCGCGCCATACGCCTCCTCGAGGACTTCGACCATGCTTCTCGCGACCTCTACAGACGAGGTGTCAGGCGGGAATGTCCTCACGTAATTCCCGAAACTCGGATCAAGGTGCCATCCCAGAGCGATCAGCCGGGCGATACGTTCCTGCGTCAACACACGCGCCAAAGAGGGCTGCATCAACGTACCGGCGGACTCGCAGTGCATCGCCCGATTGGGCATCCGGCGGCATTGAACGTATTTCGTCCCATCGGAAGCGCTCACCAGCGCGTCCTGATACGGCCGATCCAGGATCATTGCGTTTGCGACCGCAGCGACAAGCAAGATGCGATTATCGTCGCGCTGATCCTGCGTTTGTGCGGTTTCAGGCAAGATCCAGGCGAGTAAGGCCGCAATCAAGAATCGAGCGAGATACTCAAACACCGGGCCCTCCCACGTTATTGTTCTTGTTATGTTCCCATATTGTGGTGTGGAGGTCAAATCGCACAACCGACAAAGCGTCACGTCGCGCGAGGAGCCCGCGAGCGGGGCCGCTCGAACATCATGTGGATGACGGCGCGTTTCGGCGGGATTGGCTCGGTCGCCCGCATATCGCGGCCGCGCGAATGCGATAAAACCACTGCAGATCAACGGAGACTGATCGCGCCTTGACCCCGCCGCTCGCAAACCTCAAATCATTGCCCCGGACCGACGATCATCCCGATTCCGCCGCTGTTCCGGGGGCAACACCCGGCATGCACGACAAGATCCTCATCGTCGATTTCGGCTCCCAGGTCACCCAGCTCATCGCGCGGCGCGTGCGCGAGGAGGGGGTCTATTCCGAGATCGTCCCGTTCCAGAAAGCCGCGGAAGCCTTCGCGGCGATGAAGCCGCGCGGCGTCATCCTCTCCGGCGGTCCCGCCTCCGTGCATGAGGCGAATGCGCCGCTCGCGCCGAAAACGATCTACGACGCCGGCGTGCCGGTGCTCGGCATTTGCTACGGCGAGCAGGCCATGGCGCAGCAGCTCGGCGGCAAGGTCGAGGGCGGGCACCATCGCGAGTTCGGCCGCGCCGAGGTCGAGATCGTCGACAACAGTCCGCTGCTCGAAGGCGTGTGGACCAAGGGCGAGCGCTATCCGGTGTGGATGAGCCACGGCGACCGTGTCACGGCGCTGCCGCCCGGCTTCCGCGTGCTCGGCATCTCGCAGAACGCGCCCATCGCCATGATCGGCGACGACGTGCGCAAGTTCTACGCGACGCAATTCCATCTCGAGGTCGTGCACACACCGCACGGCGCCGCGCTCTTACGCAACTTCGTGCGCAAGATCGTCGGCTGCAGCGGCGACTGGACGATGCGCGCCTTCAAAGAAGAGGCAATCGAGAAGATAAGGAAGCAGGTCGGCAACGGCCGCGTGATCTGCGGGCTCTCGGGCGGCGTCGACAGCGCGGTGGCGGCGGTGCTGATCCACGAGGCGATCGGCGATCAGCTCACCTGCGTCTTCGTCGATCACGGGCTCCTGCGTCTCGCCGAAGGCGAGAAAGTCGCAGCGCTGTTTCGCGGCCACTACAACATCCCGCTGGTGCATGTCGAAGCCGAGGACATGTTCCTCAAGGCGCTCGCCGGCATCGACGAGCCGGAGCAGAAGCGCAAGATCATCGGCAAGCTGTTCATCGACGTGTTCGAGCAGGAAGCGAAGAAGCTCGGCGGCGCGGAATTTCTCGCGCAGGGCACGCTTTACCCCGACGTGATCGAGAGCGTCTCGTTCACCGGCGGGCCGTCGGTGACCATCAAGTCGCACCATAATGTCGGCGGGCTTCCCGAGCGGATGAATATGAAGCTCGTCGAGCCGCTGCGCGAACTGTTCAAGGACGAGGTGCGCGCGCTCGGCCGCGAGCTCGGCCTGCCGGAGGTATTCGTCGGCCGGCATCCGTTCCCGGGTCCGGGCTTGGCGATCCGCTGCCCTGGCGCCATCACCAAGGACAAGCTCGACATCCTGCGGCTCGCTGATGAGATCTACATCGAGGAGATCCGCCGTGCCGGGCTTTACGACGACATCTGGCAGGCCTTCGCGGTGATCCTGCCGGTGAAGACCGTCGGCGTGATGGGCGACTTCCGCACCTACGACCACGTTCTCGGCCTGCGCGCCGTGACCTCGACCGACGGCATGACCGCCGACTTCTATCACTTCGACATGGCCTTCCTCGGCCGCGTCGCCACGCGCATCGTCAACGAGGTGAAGGGCGTCAATCGCGTCGTCTATGACGTGACCAGCAAGCCGCCCGGCACAATCGAGTGGGAGTGAGGGCGAGTGCTGTGGGACAAAATCGGATAGCACAGCCTTCGGATGGTCACTTTAGGTCGACAGACTAGTCGATAGCTTGCTGCTTTGCGCCCTACCGCTTCATCGATGTGGTCCCGCTTCCGCGATCGCAATTTCACAGGCGAACTGCAGCTGAGGAGGCGTTATGACGAGAGTGCGCGTTGCAGGCTTTTCGATCTCGCTCGACGGTTTCGGAGCCGGGCCTGAGCAAAGTCTCGAAAATCCGCTCGGCAAGCGCGGGCAGGAGCTGCACCAGTGGATGTTCGGTACGCGCATGTTCCGGGCCATGATCGGCCAGGATGGCGGCTCAGACGGCGTCGATCAGGCCTACGCACATCGTTCGATGGACGGGTTCGGCGCGTTCATCCTCGGCCGCAATATGTTCGGGCCGATCCGCGGTCCCTGGCCGGACGAGAGCTGGAAGGGCTGGTGGGGGACCAATCCGCCCTACCACGCGCCGACGTTCGTGCTGACCCATTATCCGCGCGATCCGATCGAGATGGAGGGCGGCACGACCTTCTTCTTCGTGACGAAGGGGATTGAAGCGGCCTTGCAACAGGCGAAGCAAGCCGCCAATGGTCGCGACGTGAAGATCGGCGGTGGTGTCGAGACAGTGCATCAATATCTCCGCGCCGGCCTGATCGACGAGCTGCATTTCGCGTTATCCCCGGTGGTCCTTGGGCAAGGCGAAGCGATGTTCGCCGGGATCGATCTGCCGGGGCTTGGCTACCGCGTCACCGAGCATCAGGCGACCGAGTATGCCACCCACGTCGTTCTCAGCCGGTAAAGTCCACCATCGACCGCGAGCGACTCTCTCGGTACCCGTCCATATTTTCACAATCTATCGCCGCTCCAGAAACCCTCGTCCTGCGAAGATCGCAGGCATCGCCTTCTCGATCCGCGCTGTTCGCGTCGCAGATTGTTTCGCGCCGGAGAAGTGAAACAGGTAACCCCTTTGCCGGCCTGGCGTGAGCGCCTCGAACGCCCGCTTGAATCGTGGATCTTTGCGAAACTTATCCTTCAATTCTTTGGGGACGGGAATCGCTAGGGGCTTCTTCTCAACTTTCATCCCAGCCTTCTCAGCTGCCACGGCTTCGCGCACATATGCCTTGATGGTGGCCGCGTTCGCGGCAATGTCCTTGGCGCTGGTGAACTTCATCACCCGCGCTGCCTGAACCCGTCCAAGCTGCACCAGCAGCTTTTTTGGATCCTTCAGCAGCGCACCCTGAAAAAAGCCCAACGCGCAATAGTCTTTGAAGCCCTGGATGATGACGACGTTTTTTCCATCCATCGTGTAGCAGGGCTTCCCCCATTTGCGCTGTTCTCTTAAGTCGAACGCAGAGAGGATTTTCTTCAGCGCGGCAATTTCAGACTGCCACCGATCTCGATACGCCATCTCCATTCTGCATTCTCTTGCTGCCGATTGCCGCCTCCCTGAACAGTCGTGCGGGGATTGCGTATGTCAAAAATCGGTGGGTCGATTTCTCAGGCGCATCTCAACCTTCACGCCGCTCCGATCCGTCTGACCTCGGCGCCGACGAAATCGGTTGCTTCACCGAGCGCGCGATAGCGGTCGATGTCGGCCATCCGTGCCGCCATGGTGCGATCCAGAACGTCATAAGCGTCGCCGCCGAGCACCAGCCGGCGCGGCGGCGAGGGATCGTCGACCACCGCAATCATCGCTTCCGCGGCTTTCGCCGGGTCCCCGGGCTGACGGCCGTTTTGTCCATAGAGGAACTCTTCAATCGGACCGATGATCGCGCGATAAGCATCGAGCGGCGCGGCCGGCCGCATATTGGCGTCGCCGGCGAACTCGGTGCGGAAATTGCCCGGCTCGACCAGCGTCACCTTGATGCCGAGCGCCGCGACTTCGTCGGCGAGCGCCTCGCTCCAGGCTTCCAGCGCGAATTTCGAGGCGCAGTAGGCGCCGAAGCCGCCGATGGAGATCAGCCCGCCGATGCTGGTGAGGTTGAGGATGTGGCCGGCGCCTTGGCGGCGCATCGCCGGGAGCGCCTCACGGGTTAGTTCTGCCGCGGCGAAGAAGTTGAGCTCCATTTGCGCACGCAACTGCTCGGGTGCGAACTCCTCCACGGCACCGAGCGAGCCGCGCCCTGCAATATTCGCCAGCACATCGATACGCCCGAATGTCTCCAGCACGGAAGCGATAGCCGTCTTGCGCGCCCCGTCATCGGTTACGTCCAGCGGCAGTGCCAGTACGCGGCCACCACCGCTCTCGGCCAATTCCGCGAGCGCCTCGCGGCGGCGCGCGCCGACCGCAACGCGCTCGCCGCGACCGATGACCGCCTGCGCCAGCGCGCGCCCAAAGCCCGAGGATGCGCCGGTAATGCACCAAACCCGATCCGAATTGCTCATGGCTTTTGTCTCCGTGCGGGGCAGCTGTTCGCGCTCGACATAGGTACGACGCTTGTCGTGCAAAAGGCCGGCCTTTAGTGAATCGTCCTTGTGCGCTCACCCGCGACTTCAGCAATACTGAAGCCGGACCAGCGCACTTGCCGCATCCGCCAAAAAATCAGCCGGCGGGAACATCAGCCTGTCGATTCGAGCGCGTCTCGTTCGTCTTCTACCCGGTGAGTGCCAAACTGGAGATCAGGAATGGACAATTCTCGCTATCGCTGGGTGATCGTCGCGGCAGGCGGCATCCTGGGCTGCGTCGCCATCGGCGGCATGTTTTCACTGCCGGTTCTGCTGCAGTCCATGGCGCGGGACACCGGCTGGTCGGTGACGGGCGTCTCTAGCGCCATGACTGTCGGCTTTCTCGCCATGGCGCTGACCAGCATGATCTGGGGCACCGTGTCCGATCGCTTCGGACCGTTGCCCGTGGTGCTGACCGGCTCGATCGTGATCGCCACAAGCCTAGCGCTCGCCAGCCGGGCGACCTCGCTGCTCGCCTTTCAAGTCCTCTTCGGCGCCGTGCTCGGCGGTGCCACGGCTGCGATCTTCGCGCCGATGATGGCGACCGTCACCGGCTGGTTCGACACCCATCGCAGCCTTGCCGTGTCGCTGGTCTCTGCCGGCATGGGCATGGCGCCGATGACCATGTCGCCGCTTGTCGCCTGGCTCGTCTCCCATCATGACTGGCGGACGTCGATGCAAATCCTGGCCGTGGTCGTTGCCGCGATCATGATCCCGGTCTCGCTTTTCGTGCGCCGCCCACCGGCGCTCGAGGCGGGCGCGACGAGTTCGTCGGCTGCAGATGCGCCGCCCGCGGAGCTCTCGCTTTCGCAGGCGCTGCGTTCCCCGCAGTTCATCATCCTGCTGCTGACGAACTTCTTTTGCTGCGCGACGCATTCGGGCCCGATCATCCACACCGTGAGCTACGCCGTCAGTTGCGGCATCCCCTTGATCGCGGCGGTCACGATCTACAGCGTGGAAGGGCTTTCCGGGCTCGGCGGGCGGCTCGCGTTCGGCTTGCTCGGCGATCGTTTCGGCGCCAAGCGCGTGCTCGTCGTCGGCCTGCTCATCCAGGCATTCGGCGCGCTCGCCTATGCGTTCGTGCGCGAGCTCAACGCCTTCTATGCTGTGGCGGCGCTGTTCGGCTTCGTCTATGCGGGCACCATGCCGCTCTATTCCGTGCTCATCCGCGAAAACTTCCCGCTGCGCATGCTGGGCACCATCATCGGCGGCACCGCGATGGCCGGCAGCCTCGGCATGGCCACCGGGCCGGTGGCCGGCGGTCTGATCTACGATACGTTCGCCAGTTACGCTTGGCTCTATATCGGCTCCTGGGCCGTCGGGCTTGGCGCCGTTCTGGTGCTGCTCACGTTCAGGCCATTCCCGAAGGTCGAGGCGCGGCCCGCGGTGACGACAGAACAATTCAGTGGAGGTTAGCGAATGGCACGCGTGCGCTGCATCACCGAGATGGGCATGGGCGTCGATGTTCACGGCAAGGACGCGACTAAGGCTGCAAAGCGTGCGGTCTCCGATGCCATCCGCCACTCGAGCTTGAGCTTCGTCCGGTTGTTCGGCAAAACGCCCCACGACATGTTCGTCGACGTGACCATCGCCGTGCCGGATCCGGGCGGTGTCGACACGGCGGCTGTCGCGAAGGAGCTGCCTTACGGCACAGTGACCGTCACCGCGGTCAGCGGCGGCCTGGAAATCCCTGCCGCAAGCGGCGGCGATTCCATCGTTATCGCCAACGCCGCGGTCATCGTCAGTCTCGATGACGGGAAGTCAGGGTAACGTGGGCATGTTGGCACTCGATCTTTCGTCGTCGAAGCGGACTCTCGGGCATCGTCTGCTGGCCTTCATCGCATGCGCGCTGCTGTGCGGGCTTGTCGCTGCGCCGGCGTTCGCACAAACCTATCCAGACCGTCCGATCACCATCATCGTGCCTTACGCGGCCGGCGGCAGCTCCGACGTGCTGGCGCGGCTCCTGGCCGACCGGCTGTCGCCGGCGCTCGGTCAGCCGATCGTCATCGAGGACCGGGCAGGGGCGGGAAGTCGTGTCGGCATCGAAGCCGCCGCCCGCGCGACGCCCGACGGCTATACGCTGCTCCTCGCCGACATGCCGCACGCCATCATCCCGGCAATCCAGAAGGACGTGCGCTACGACCCCGTGCGCGACTTCACGCCGATCGGGCTGATCGGCACGGCGTCGATGGTGCTGTTCGTCAATCCGTCGGTTGCCGCGAAAACCGCGCCGGAGTTCATCGCGCTCGCCAAGTCTGATCCGGGCAAGATCACCATCGCCTCGGGCGGCATTGGGAGCACCACGCATCTCACCGCCGAGCTGTTCCAGCTCAGAGCCGGCGTAAGGCTCCTGCACGTGCCGTACCGCGGCGCCGGGCCGGCGATCAACGACCTCATGGCGGGTCATGTGCAGTCCGGCTTCACCACCCTCGCGACCGCAAGCGGTATGCTCGACAATGGCAGCGTGCGCGCGCTGGCGATCGCCAGTGAGCAGCGTCTGCCGTCGCGCCCGACGATCCCGACCTTCAAGGAGATCGGTATCGATCTCGTCGTCGAGCATTGGTGGGGCATCCTGGCGCCGGCTGGCGTGCCGCCTGCGATCGCGGCGCGGCTCTCCAAAGCTCTGTCGACCCTGCTCGCCGATGCCGAGTTCGTCAAACGCCTCGACCCACTCGGCGTGACGCCATCACAGGCAACGCCCGCCGAATTCGGCGCGCTGCTTGCCAGCGACACCGCGCGCTGGGCCGCTATTGTGAAGGCCGCGGGGATTACGCCGCAGTGACACAAGCGTTCGCTTCGCCCGCGCCACGGCTGCCAGCGGGCATCGAACAGGCGCTGTGGTCGGACTTCCTCACGCTCTGCGGGTTCGGTGGCCGCCTTGCCGGATCGGCAAGCGAGGCCACGGCGATGGACTGGCTGCGAGCGCGGCTCACGGAAGTGCCGGGCGGCACCGTGCGTGAGGATTTTGTCGAATACCCCGCGTGGCGTTGTGACCGTGCTGAGCTGCTGGACGCGGACAGCGGCGCCGCGCTTACCTGCACGCCGCTGCTTGGAGCAGCCTTCACGGCGCCCGAAGGAGTGACCGCCGAGGTGCTCGATCTCGGTCTCGGCCGTGCCGAGGACTTTGCCCGGCAGGCCCCGAGCATCCGCGGCCGCATCGTGCTCGTGCGCCATGAATATCCGTTCGCCGCCGGGCATGTGCATCGGCGCGTGAAACTTGGCCTGGCGCAGCAGCACGGCGCCGCCGGCTTTCTGATCGCGCATCAGGAGCTGGGTGTCGGTCCGGTGTCGGGTTCGAGCGGCCGCGACGGCGGCCCGGGCATCCCCGCGCTCGGCATCAGCGCCGGGGCCGCGTCACAGCTCAGCGCATCGCGCGGCGGCGCGCGATCGCTCGCTCGCCTGCGGATCACGGGACAAGATTACACCGGCCAGGCGCGCGTGCTCGTGCTCGATCTGCCTGGTCGAGCACCCGATTGGATCGTGGTGAGCGCGCATGTTGACGGGCATCCGCTGGGCGAGAGCGCGATCGACAACGCCAGCGGCCTCGCTGTTGCACTGGCGTTGGCGCGACTGCTGGCGCCGCATACGAGAAGCTTGCCGCATGGATTACGCATTTGTCTGTTCGGCGCGGAAGAGTGGGGTCTCGCCGGCTCGCGGCGCTGGCTTACGCAAATCGACGAGGCGCAGCGCCGGCGCGTGTGGATGAATGTCAATCTTGATTCGGTCGCCGGAGCATCGAGGCTTACCGCGCTGACCTCTGGCTTCGAGCAGCTCGATGGCTGGATCAAGCAGGTCGCGGCCGAGCGCGCCTTGCAGCTGGCGACGTACTTGCCGCCCATGAACAATTCCGATCACGCGAATTTCGCGGCGGCCGGGATTCCTGCGTTGCGCCTGCTGGCGGGGTTCGACGAGCCGGCGAGCAACCTGCGCCTGCTGCTCACAGCGGGCGATACGCGCGACAAGGTGAAGCCGGACGAGCTTGTTCATGCTTTGGAGACGAGTGCCGTGCTTGTCTGGGAGGCTCTGTCTACATCCGAGGCCGCGCTCGAGCATCTCAGAAATACTTAGCGAGATCAGCAGCTTGTGGTTGCGACTTTGACCTCGATTATTCCAAACACGCGAATCATGCGATAGGCCAAGGAATGCAGATTGATCCGTCCACGGTGCTGTTCTTCGGCGTCCTCATCAAGCTGCTGCTGAGTGTTCTGCTGCTGGCCTTCTGGATGTCGGACCGGCGCGCCATCTGGTTCGCCTGGTACAGCGTCGGGCTAGCCTTTGGCGGTACGGGCGCGCTGATCCTGCTGCTGCGTGGCTTCGAGCCGGCCTTTACGGCCATCGGCATCGCGGCGGCGTGCCTCGTCAGCGCGATTGCCTGCGTCTGGCAGGGCGCCCGCGTGTTCGAAGGGCGCTTGCCCCTATGGCTGCCATTGATGGGGGCTCCCGCGCTGTGGTTGGCAGCGTGCGCCGTTCCGGGGTTTCTCGATTCAGCCGCCTGGCGCGTCGTGCTCTCCTCGACCTTGATCGCCTCGATGCTGGCGCTGACGGCGATCGAATATTGGCGCGGCCGCAGTGAGCGGCTGCCATCGCGTTGGCTGACGATCGTGCTGTTTTCCGTTTTGGCGCTGGTCATCGGCTCGCGGCTGCCGCTGCTGACATTGGCGCCGTTCCCGATCGGTGCGCTGCCGATCGAGCAGAGCTGGCTCGCCGGGCTCAATCTCATCGTGTTCGCCTTGACCATCACGCTTGCCGTGCTGGTGGTGTCGATGACCAAGGAGCGGCTCGAGCTGCAGCAACGCACGCGCGCGCAGACCGATCCGCTCACCGGCGCGCTCAACCGTCGCGCCTTCATGATCCGCGGCCGCCGCCTGGTGCTGCGACATCAGACCAGCGGCGATCCGCTGTGCTTGCTGTTTCTCGATCTCGACCATTTCAAGTCGCTCAACGACCGGTTCGGGCATTCCGGCGGCGATCAGGTGCTGATGAAGTTCGTGTCCGTGGTTCACGACTTCATCCGACCCGGCGATTTCCTGTTTCGTCTGGGCGGCGAGGAGTTCTGCTGCCTGCTGCCGGGGACTGGCGCGGAAGAAGCACAGCACGTGGCCGAGCGCATCCGCCGGCAGTTTGCGTCGACGCCGGTCGATATGAACGGTGCGCCCGTGACCGTGACCGTGACCGTGACCGTGAGTATCGGCATCGCTGACTCGCGGCGCTTCGGCTATGAGGTCGAAACGCTGCTGCATCAGGCCGACAGGGCGACCTATGCGGCGAAGCGTCAGGGCCGCAACATGGTGGTCGTGGCCGATGCTGACGCGACCGTAGATGAGGCCGCGCGCGTCGCGGCGGAATAAGCCGGCGCCGCCGCTGCCGCGTTAGCCGCCTATCCGTCGCATCCACGCGGCGGCCGCGTCGAGCAGCTCCGCCAGCACATCGGCATCTTTGCGGCCGCTTTTTGCCGGAACATGGAAGGAATGGTCGGCGCCGTCGGCGAGCGTCAATGTCGCGCGCTCGCAAAGCTTGGCGACGACCGGCCGCAGCAAGGCGAGGTCCGCCAGCGCGTCATTCGTTCCGGCGAGGAACAGCATCGGGATAGCGACATCGGATAAATGTGTCGCGCGGCTGGCCGCGGGCTTGCCGGCGGGATGCAGCGGGAAGGCGAAGAAGACGAGCCCGCGCACATCGGGAAGGGGGGCGATGGCCTGCGCCTGCGAGGTCATGCGCCCGCCGAAGGAGCGTCCGCCCGCGAACAGCGGCAGGCCGTTCGCGTGTCGTGCGGCCTCAGCGACGGCGGCGCGCACCGCCGCGTGTGCGACTGGCGGCGGATCGGGGCGCCTCGATCTGCGCTCCATATAGGGAAACTGGTAGCGCAGCGTGGCGATGCCGCGCGCAGCGAGGCCGTCAGCGACCGCGGCCATCGACTTGTGTGTCATGCCGGCGCCGGCGCCGTGCGCCAGCACCAAGCAAGCGGATGCATCGGGTGGGACGAGCCATAAGCCGGAGACGGGCTCCGCGCCTTCAATCGCAACCGTCACCGCCCACGCATCGGTCATCGCGACATCATTCCTCAGTGAGCGTGGCGAGCTTGAGGAGCGTATTCCAGTTGCGCCCCGTTCCGCGCCTCGCCAGCGTCTTCTCGATCAGCGCCACCGTGAGTTTCGAGCGACCGATGCCATCGGGATAGACGATGTAGAGCTCTCGGCCGGCCGCCGCCACGGTCTCGCGGCCTTTGATGGCCGCGCGCAGCGCGGTCACCGCGGCAGCGCCGGGCTTGTCCTTGAGGACCATCACCAGGAGATGTGCCGGATCGCGCTTGGCCTCGGCGGGAAACGGGTTCTTGGCGATGATCGCGGCGAGCTCGCGCGCCGAGCGCACCATGCATTCGATCTTCGATCCGAGCCGCTTTTCGGCACGCGCCTCGAGCAGGGCTTCGAGCTTTGCCACCGTGGTGCCGTCGGCGGTGAAGACGAGATTGCCGCTTTGCAACAGCGTGCGCGGATTGCCGAGCCCGAGCGCCTGCGCGTAGTCGCGCAGCGTCGCCATCGGCAGCGTTTTGCCACCGACATTGACGGCACGCAGAAAGGCGACGTAGCAAGTCATCAGTGCTTCTCGCGACAGGCGATTTCAGGGATTGTCATGGCCATCACCATTTACGGCATCAAGAACTGCGACACCATGAAGAAGGCGTTCGCCTGGCTCGACGGCCAGGGCGTGACATATGCCTTCCATGACTACAAGAAAGAAGGGATCGACCGGAAACGGCTGGAGACATGGTGCAAGGAGCTCGGTTGGGAAACCGTGCTCAATCGTGCCGGCATGAGCTTTCGCAAGCTGCCGGAGAAAGACAAGGCGAACCTCAACGCCGACAAAGCGATCAAGCTGATGCTGGCGCATCCCTCGGCGATCAAGCGGCCGATGCTCGACCTCGGCAAGCGGTTGCTCGTCGGCTTCAAGCCTGACGAGTACAAAGCGGCGGTGAAGTAGGACCGGCTGCCCAATGGTGGAACTGCCTGCGCTTGCGCGGGATTGGCATCGCGAGAGAGGTGCGCGATGAAAATTACATGGTCATTAAGCAGAAGGTGAAGGATCTGGCGCGTTTTCAGCAGGTCTTCGACGGCCTGAAGAAAGAGCGGGAGGCGGCCGGGCTGACCGACCTTGGTCAATTCTGTGCCGCCGATGAGCCCGACACCGTGATTGTCGTCATGGAGGTTGCCGATCTCGATCGCGCCAAGAGCTATTGGCATTCAGCGGTCTTGGCCAAAGGTCGTGCGGCGGCAGGGATCGTCGGCACGATCGAAGCCAAATCCGATCAGGTGTGGCTCACGGACGGCCTGGTGCGGGAGCGCGTCGATAGCGCGTAAAGAATGTCACGCCGCGCGCTGCTGCGCATTCCAATAGCGCTCGAGATTGCTGATCAGCGCCGGGGAAAAGTGGCAGGCGGCCTGCTCGCGTGAATACACCGCCATGTATGAGCGGAACAGGTCGAGTGGCTCCTGCGCGATGCGAAAGGCACGGCGATTGCTGGCGGCGCTGACCACGCCAGACGTGGTCAAGCGGTCGATGACATCCGTCAGCGCCTGCTCGATCTTCTCCGGATCGACCACGTCGTCGCAAACGAGCCGGCCTTCGGGACTGTCGCAGTCGAGGCGCCGCTCGTACATCACCAATTGCCGCGCCAGGCGGTCGCCGACGAAGCGCGTCAGTCGCAGATTGGCGACACCGGGAATGATGCCTTCCTTGCGCGCCGGCAGCGTCATGTAGGAATCGCTCGCCGCCAGCACGTAATCGGTCGCCAGGAGATATTGGCAGCCGCCGCCGATGGCGAATTTCTCCACCACCGCAATCCACAGCTTCTCCAGAGTGTCGCCGAAGATCTCGTCCGGCGGCAGGTCGGGCAGGGCCAGCCCGCGGAACATCTTGTTGACGAAGCCCATGTCGCGGATGAGATACCAGAGGAACGAAATCTTGCCGTTATAGAGATGTGTGAGATTGATGCCGGTCGAGAACACGTTCTGACCGTTGTACTTGCCGCCTTCTATGCGCGAGCCGCGCAGCACGCAAACAGACGTGTCCGAATCGAGCAGCGCGAGATCGATCGCGGTCTCGACACCGGGTAGCGTGTTGTCATCCTCGGCATTGAGGTAGCGCGGATTGTTCATGGTCACGATCGAGGCTTTGCCGCGGCGCTCGACGCTCGCGGTGCCGAGATCGACGCGGCCCTCGCGCGCCAGGCGCTCGCGCTGCGCCAGCGCTTCCGCGCGCGGCAGCAGCATGGTGTGGCAGAGATGCAGCCCGCAGTCCTTGTCGCCGATGAAATGGTTGAACAGGAGACCCTGGTCGATCTCGTGACCGTCCTTGTTCTTCTGCAGGCAGGCGCGCTCGGCGGCGACCTGCGCCTTGGTCGGGGTGAGACCCGGGACGTGCTCGGCCGCGGCCTCAGCCAGCGCTTCGACACGGACGTGCCGGGTAAGATCGGCAGTGAGGCGGCGATAGAGTGCCGGTGCATGCGCACGCAGAAACACCGAGCGCGTCCTTCGGCTTGCATCGAGAATGGTTTGCGCCAGCGCTTGCTCGGCCTCGTTGCGCTTGTCCTTTCCGGGCACCTGCCCGAGCAAGGCGAGGCCCTTTTGCCAGAATTCGGAAAAAGTCAGCGTGTCGCGGTCGAGGTCGCGGGTCGCGCTCGGCGGGCGCGCCGTCCAATCTGCGATCGCTGCCGATTGCGGATGGGTTGCCGCCGCGCCTGTCGATCCTTGCGCCATGTTCCGCTCCCGAACATTATTTCGAACTCAGGCTTTCATAGACAGTCCATTGAGACAAGCCAGGCGGTGCGTCATGCGAGCTCGTAAGAAGAAGCAGGACTTTCCGGTCTCCGAAATACGCCGCTTTCTCGAGCCAGGTCCGATCGTGCTGGTGAGCTCGGCATGGAAGGGCGAGCGCAACATCATGACCATGGGTTGGCATATGGTCATCGAGTTCGTGCCGTCGTTGGTCGGCTGCCTGATCTCCAGTGGCAACCACAGCTACGAACTGATACGTCGCAGCCGTGCCTGCGTGATCAATGTGCCGACCGTCGATCAGGCCAAGACCGTCGTCGAGATCGGCAATTGCTCAGGTGCGAGCGTCGACAAATTTGCCAGGTTCAAGCTCACCGCCGAGCCGGCGGAACAGGTCGGGGCGCCGCTCATCGGGCAATGTTACGCCAACCTCGAATGCAAGCTTGCCGACGACCGGCTCTGCGACAGATACAACATGTTCATCTTCGAGGTGGTGAAGGCGCATGTGGCTGCAGCGCCGAAATATCCGAAGACCATCCACTATCGCGGTGACGGCATGTTCATGGTGGCCGGGCGCTCGCTCAATCTGCGCCGCTACTTCCAGCCGCAGATGCTGTGAGCGGCCTGACCCGCTCGTTTCACGCCAACGCCTTGATTTTGGGCGCTTTCCCTGCCACATGCCGCTCATGAACAAGCCGGTTCGCGCCGATTCCCTGCCCAATTCGCCGCTCGCTGCCGAGGTCGAGCGGCGGCGCACCTTTGCGATCATTTCGCATCCGGACGCCGGCAAGACGACGCTCACCGAGAAGCTCCTGCTGTTCGGCGGCGCCATCAATCTCGCCGGTCAGGTCAAGGCCAAGCGCGACCGCCGCTCCACGCGTTCGGACTGGATGGCGATCGAGCGCGAGCGCGGCATTTCCGTCGTCACCTCGGTGATGACCTTCGAGTACGACGGCCGCGTCTTCAATCTGCTCGACACGCCGGGCCACGAGGACTTCTCCGAGGACACCTATCGCACGCTCACCGCCGTCGATTCCGCGGTGATGGTGATCGACGCGGCAAAAGGCATCGAGGCGCGCACCCGCAAGCTGTTCGAGGTCTGCCGGCTGCGCGATATCCCGATCGTCACCTTCATCAACAAGATGGACCGCGAGAGCCGCGATCCGTTCGAGCTGCTCGACGAGATCGAGAAGACGCTTGCCCTCGACACCGCGCCGATGACTTGGCCGATCGGCCGTGGCCGCGATTTCGCCGGCACCTACGATCTCGCCGAGGGTTCGATGCGGCTGCTCGCCGAGGACGGCCGCACGGTCGAGCCGCAGCCGCTCGATCTGCCGGCACTCGCGGCCAAGAATGCGATGCTCGATGCCAAGGCGATCGAGGAAGAGCTCGCGCTAGTCAAGGAGGCATGCCGCGGCTTCGAGTTCGCCTCGTTCCGCGAAGGACATTTGACGCCGGTGTTCTTCGGCTCGGCGCTGAAGAATTTCGGCGTCAAGGATCTGCTCGACGCGCTCGCCTCGTTCGCGCCGCCGCCGCGCGCGCAGGCCTCCGCCGCGCGGACCATCGATGCGCATGAAGCAGCGATGACCGCGTTCGTGTTCAAGATCCAGGCCAACATGGATCCCAATCACCGCGATCGCATTGCCTTTGCGCGGCTCTGCTCGGGCAAGCTCACCCGCGGCATGAAGGCGAAGATCGTGCGCACCGGCAAGCCGATGAGCCTGTCGACCCCGCATTTCTTCTTTGCCCAGGACCGCGCGCTGGCGGATGAAGCCTTTGCCGGCGATGTGGTCGGCATTCCCAATCACGGCACATTGCGCATCGGCGATACCCTGAGCGAAGGCGAGGATGTCAAGTTTCTCGGGGTGCCGAACTTCGCGCCGGAAATCCTGCGCCGCGTGCGGCTCGCCGATCCGATGAAAGCGAAGAAGCTCAAGCAGGCGCTGCAGGAAATGGCGGAGGAGGGCGTCGTACAGGTGTTCCGCCCGCTCGACGGCTCGCCGGCGCTGGTCGGCGTCGTGGGTCCGCTACAGCTCGACGTGCTCAAGGTGCGACTCGACAACGAGTATGGCATCGACGTCGGCTTCGAGACCGCGGAGTTTCAGCTGGCGCGCTGGATCGCGGCCGAGGAGGGCAAGAAGCTCGACGATTTCGTCGCGGCCAATTCCGCAAGCGTCGCCGAGGACCTCGACGGCGATATCGTGTTCATGGCGCGCAATCAGTTCACGCTCGATTACACCCGCGATCGCGCGCCGGGCATTAGCTTCACGGACGTGAAGGACGTGAAGTCGACGGCGGCTTAGGGGCCGCGCCGCATTTACGGCTCGCGCCGGACCCTCGCTTCGCTCGGCGGCGCGAGATGTCAATTGATCCTGATGTGGCCGGTCTCGATGACCGGCGTCCAGAACTTCATCTCGCTGTCGATGAACGCGCGGAATTCCGCGGGCGTGCTGCCGATCGGCTCCATATAATTCGCCTTGAGCTTTTCGCGGATTTGCGGGTCCTTCAACGCCTCTGCCACCTCGCGCTGCAGTGTATCGACGATCGCCTGCGGCGTCTTCGCTGGCGCCACCAGACCCATCCAGGCATTCGCTTCGACGTCGATGTCGGCTTCCTTCAATGTTGGCAGCTCTGGCAGGAGCGGCGAGCGCTTCGCCGAGGTGACCGCGAGCAGGCGGATTTTGCCGGTGGCTTCCTGCGCAACTACCGAGGCTGCCGGCAGGCAGACGAACTGCACATCGCCGCGTATGAGCGCCGTCACCGCTTGCGGCGAGGAGGCATAGGGAACGTGCACCAATGTGGTGCCGGCTTTCAGCGCGATGGCTTCCATGGCGAGATGCGACAGGGAGCCGGTACCGATCGAGCCGAAATTGTGCTTGCCCGGCTCGCGCTTGAGCAGCCCGAGCAAATCCGCAGCGCTGCGTACCGGCACCTGCGCGTTCACAGCGAGGATGCTCGGCTGATCGGCGACGCGGGTGATCATCACGAGATCGGTCGATGGATTGTAGGGGAGCTTGGAAAACAGGAGCGTGTTGATCGCGAGCGGGCCGGGAATGCTCATGCCGATGGTGTAGCCGTCGGGCTCGGCCTTGGCGACGAGGTCGGTACCAAGATTGCCGCTGGCGCCGGGCTTGTTCTCCACCACGAAGGGCTGATTGAGCCGCGCCTGCAAACGCTCGGCCAGCATCCGCGCGACGATGTCCGGCGTGGCACCGGCGCCGAACGGGACGATGAACCGCACCGGCTTGCTCGGCCAGGTCTGCGCGGTTGCCGGCATCACCATCGCGCAAAGCGTCGCCACCAGCACCCAAAGGAAAGGCTTCTTCACAGTGTCGTTCCCTCGAAAATCAAGACTCGTCGCGTCCGAGATAGACGCCAGCATTTTCCAGAAGGCTCTGCAACATTCCGGTGTCGATCTCGGCGACGGCCGTGTTGCCTTTGAGCGCGAGATGCGACGCGGTTCCGGCGGCTTCGCCCATGACAAAGCAGCCGCCGCTGACCCGCGCCGCCGATTGCCCTTCATGCGTCATTGAGGCGCAGCGGCCGGCGACCAGAAGATTGCCCACGCCCTGCGGCAGCAGCATGCGGTAGGGCAGGTGATTGAAGCCGCGCGATTCCGGGATCGGCGGCCACGCCCATTCGACGTCGCCGGCGACATGCTTCTCCAACGGCCAGCCATTGACGCCGATCGTATCGGGAAAGCTGGCGCAGGAGATCACGTCCTCGCCGCTGAGCTGATAAAGGCCGCGCAGTCGTCTGGTCTCGCGGATGCCGATCTGCGGCGGGATGTCGACGATGTAGGCATTGCCGAAGCCCGGCGCCTTGGCCTTGAGGAACTCGAACACGGCGCGCGCCTGCTTGCGGCCCTCGATCTCGCCGGCGCTGAGCTCTTGTGCATCGGTGCCATCGACCGCGCGGCCGTTTGACGACGCAATCTGCGTCACATTGACCCGCCACTCGATGGCATTGCGTTGCGGCCGCACGATGCCGCCTTTGCGCGGGAAGCGTGCGGTGCCGGCGCGCTCGGCCTCGCGCATCAGCTCGGGAATGGTGGCCCAAGCTTCGCCGGCGGCGGCAGGATCGACGCCGTTCACGCGAAACATCAGCGTCGGATAAAGGAGATCGCCGTGATCGTCGCCAAGCTCGAAGGGCGCGCCTGCCCAGGCCGCAAGGTCGCCGTCGCCGGAACAGTCGATGAAGACGCGGCCGCGCACCGCACGGCGTCCCGACTTGGTCTCGACGATCAGCGTGTCAATCGCCTGCGGCGTGCGCATCGTCACACCGGCACCGAGCGCGTGAAACAGAAGCTCGACGCCGCGACCAAGCAGCAGATCGTCTGCGGCGATCTTATAGGCAGCTGTGTCGTAGGCCTGGGCCTTGGTCTTCCCGAGCACCAGATGCGGCGTGTTGAGGCCGCCGAGACGCTCGAGGCGTACTAGCACTTCGTCGGCAATACCATGCACGACCTGGCGGATGTCGCCATACACATTCGCATAGAGACCGCAGAAATTGGTGACGCCGGCGGCGGTGCCCATGCCGCCAAGAAAGCCGTAGCGTTCGAGGAGAATGGTGCGGCGTCCACGGGCCGCGGCGGCGGCGGCGGCCGCAATGCCCGCTGGTCCGCCGCCGAGCACCACGACGTCGTATTCGCCATGCAGCGGAACGTTGCGCGCCGGCTCTTCAATTGTTTGTGGAATCGCAGCCATGGATGACCTTCTCGCCTGCATACAAGGTCTGCCGGCGATCCGCCATGCGTGGATACGCTTGCCTCGCTGCGCGGCATCGCTTACGTCCTCGGCATTGAGCGGGACCTTTTCGCCATGGGCCTCACCATCCTGATCTGCGGGCTTGTCCTGTTTCCGGGCGTGCATCTTGTGGTCGCGAGGCGCAACCTGCGTGCAAGCCTGATCGCTCGGCTTGGCGAGGTGCCGTACAAAGCGTTGTTTTCGCTCATCTCGGCGATCGGGGTTGGGCTGATCGTGTGGGGTTTCGCGCGCTACCGCGCGACTGAGTGGATCGACGTGTGGCACCCGCCGGGATGGACACGGCACGTTGCGGTCACGCTGATGCTGCCGGCGGTCATTCTCTTTGTCGCGAGTTACCTCCGCGGCCGTATCTATCTCGCGGTCAAGCACCCGATGCTCGCCGGCACCAAGCTGTGGGCGCTGGCGCATCTCATCGCCAATGGCGATCTCGGCGGCATCCTTATATTCGGCTCGCTGCTGGTATGGGCCGCGATCGATCGCATCTCACTCAAGTATCGCAGCGACCCCGGCGCGCCGCCGATCCCGGTCGGCAGCTGGCGCAGTGACGTGCTCGCCATCGTGGTCGGCTTGCTGATCTATCTGGCGCTTGGTTTCGTATTCCATCCGCTCGTCATCGGCCTCCCGGTTTTTGCGAGGTAATGGAAATGTCTGCGCAACAGGACATCAAGCGACTGACCGCGCCGGACATCCTCGCACGCAAGGGCGGTGAGCCGATCGTCTGCCTGACCTCCTATCACGCGCATACCGCGCGGCTGGTCGATCGCTACTGCGATTTGATCCTCGTCGGCGATTCCCTCGGCATGGTGATGCATGGGCTCGAGACCACCGTGCCGGTGACGCTCGACATGATGATCCTGCAGGGGCTCGCGGTGATGCGCGGCTCGCAGCGTGCGCTGGTCGTCGTCGATATGCCGTTCGGCAGCTACGAGGCGTCGAAGGAGCAGGCCTTTGCTTCGGCGGTGCGCGTGCTCAAGGAGACCGGCTGCGGCGCGATCAAGCTCGAAGGCGGCAAGCGCATGGCCGAGACCATCGCTTTCCTGGTTGAGCGCGGGGTGCCGGTGATGGGCCATGTCGGCCTCACTCCGCAGTCGATCAACGTGCTCGGCTCGTTCCGCGCCCAGGGGCGCGAGGAGACGGACTGGGCGCGTATCGAGGAGGACACGTTGGCGGTCGCGTCGGCGGGGGCCTTTTCGGTGGTGATCGAGGCCGTCGCTGAGCCGCTTGCCAAGCGGCTCACGGAAAAAGTCGCCATCCCGACCATCGGGATCGGCGCCAGCTCCGCCTGCGACGGGCAAATCCTGGTGCTCGAGGACATGCTCGGCCTCTCGCCGCGGGTTCCGAAATTCGTCAAACGCTTCGGCGATCTCGGCCCAGGCATCGAGGCGGCGATATCGGCCTATGCCGGGGAAGTCCGCGCCCGCAGCTTCCCAGGGCCGGAACACACCTATCCCATGAAGGCCAAAAAGGCTTGATTCCGCTCCTGTAACGGGCGCTAACCCCCTGAAAGTTAACGGCCCCGGCGCTTTTGCCTTGGCAGCGCCACACCATTAGTTTACGCCCCGGCCTATGTTGAGGGGCCCGTTGGGGGCGGGGAACGTATTCGTGAGCGACATTTTCCACGAGGTTGATGAGGAAGTCCGGCGCGAACAGCTCAAAAAGCTGTGGGACCGGTACAGCATCTTCATCATTGCGCTCGCCGTCCTTGTCGTCGCCGGTGTCGGCGGCTGGCGCGGCTATGAGTGGCTGGAGGCCAAGAAGGCCGCCGAGAACGGCGCCGCTTTCGAGGCGGCGGTGACCCTCGCCGAGCAGGGCAAGCACGCCGAGGCGGAAACGGCATTCGCCAAGATCGCCGGCGACGGCACCGCCGGCTATCGCGTGCTGGCGCGGCTGCGCGCGGCAAGCGAGCTCGCGCAAACCGATGTGAAGGCCGCGGCCAAAGCCTTTGACGAGGTCGCAACCGATCCGGGAGTCAGTCAGACTCTGCAGGATCTGGCGGCGATCCGCGCCGGGCTGCTGCTGGTCGACAGCGCGTCATTCGATGAGATGCAGCGGCGGCTGGCGCCGCTCGCCGAACCGGGCCGGCCGTTCCGCCACACCGCACGCGAATTGCTCGCGCTCTCGGCCTGGAAGGCCGGCGATGCCAAGGACGCCAAACGCTATATCGACATGATCGCGAGTGATCCGGAATCGCCGCAAGCCACACGCGCGCGCGTCGACGTGCTGTCGTCGCTGATGGCCGGCGCAGGCAAGAGCTGAGGTCGCTATGCGCCGTTACTCCCACGCCATGATCTTAGCTGCCGTCGTGGCGGTCGGACCGGTGCTTGCCGGCTGCTCCGATTTCGACCTCGACAAGCTTGATGTGTTCGGCCTCAACAAGAAGAAGCCGCTGCCGGGCGAGCGCAAGGAGCTGTTTCCGAACGGCGTGCCCGGGGTCGAGCAGGGCGTGCCTCCGGAGCTGATGAAGGGCTATCAACCGCCACCCGAGCCGGAGCAGAAAACGGCCGAGGCGCCGCCGGTCGAGGAAAAGCCGAAACCAAAAGCCAGGCCGAAGCCGAAAACCCGGGTGATGGTGCAGCGGCCGCCGGCACAGGCCGCGCAGTCGGCGGCGCCGTGGCCGGGCACGCAACCGCAGCAACAGCCGCAGGCGCAGGGGCAGTCCTCGCCGGCGCCATGGCCCGGACAGCAACAGCAGGCGCCGCAGGCTGCCTGGCCGGCGCCGCCACCGAGCGGCACCTTCTCGCGCTAAGCTCCCTTAACGACTGACGCCGCTTGTCATGCCCCGCCAAAGCGGGGCATCTGCTGCACGGCGATCGACATTACCCTCGAGCCTCTCGCATGCCGTTCACCGTTGCCATTATCGGCCGCCCGAATGTCGGCAAGTCCACGCTGTTCAACCGGCTGGTCGGCCGGCGCGTGGCCCTGGTCGACGATCGTCCGGGCGTGACGCGCGACCGGCGTGAGGGCGAAGCCCGGCTTGGCGATCTCGAATTCACCGTCGTTGACACCGCCGGCCTCGAGCAGGGCGCGCCGGAAAGCCTGCCCGGCCGCATGCGGGCGCAGACCGAGACCGCCATTGCCGATGCCGACGCGATCTTCTTCATGATCGATGCGCGGGCCGGCCCGACGCCGGTCGATCGCGCCTTTGCCGATCTGGTGCGCAAATCCGGCAAGCCGGCGATCGTCGTCGCCAACAAGAGCGAAGGCCGCGCCGGGGAGAGCGGGCGGCTCGAGGCCTACGCGCTCGGGCTCGGTGAGCCGATCGCGATTTCGGCGGAGCATGCGGAAGGCATGTCCGACCTCTACGACGCGCTGCGCGCGGCGATGCCGGAGCGCACCGAGCCGGCCGAGGACGAGCCGGAAGCCGACGTGCCGCATCCGATCCGTGTCGCCGTAGTCGGGCGGCCGAACGCGGGAAAGTCGACGCTGATCAATCGATTGATTGGCGAGGAGCGGCTGCTCACCGGACCGGAAGCCGGCATCACCCGCGACGCCATCGCCGTCGATCTCGCCTGGCAGGGCCGTGCGTTTCGGCTTTACGACACCGCGGGACTGCGCCGCCGCTCCAAGATCGACGAGAAGCTGGAGAAGCTCTCGGTGGCGGACGCGCTCAACGCCGTGCGCTTTGCCGAGGTTGTCATCGTGCTGCTCGACAGCGAGCGCGCCTTCGAGGAGCAGGATCAGCGCATTGCCGACCTCGTCGAGCGCGAGGGCCGCGCGCTGGTGCTCGCGGTCAACAAATGGGATCTCGCGGAAAAGAAGCCCGGCGCCATCGGCAAGCTGCGCGAGCAGGCCGAATATGCGCTGACGCAGGTCAAGGGCGTGCCGCTCGTCGCTGTCTCAGGGCTGACCGGCGAGGGCCTCGACCGCCTGATGCAGGCGGTGCTGCAGGCTTACGACGTTTGGAACAAGCGCGTCGCCACCAATGCGCTCAACCGCTGGCTCGAGCATGCGACATCGGCGCATCCGCCGCCGGCGGTGTCCGGGCGGCGCATCCGCCTCAACTACATCACGCAGCCGAAGACGCGGCCGCCGAGCTTCGTTCTCTTCTGCACGCGCGCCGATGCCGTGCCCGACGCCTACAAGCGCTACCTGGTCAACGATCTGCGGGAGAGTTTCGATCTGCCGGGCACGCCGATCCGTCTGACGCTGCGCGAGAAGGAAAATCCCTACGCCGACCGCAAGCGCCGCTAAGGTGCGATTTCAGGCCGGCGATTGCAGCGACACGAGCTTGTCGGCGCGGCAGTCGTAGAGCTTGCCGCTCTCGGTGAAGCTCGGCAGGCACAGCGGCACGATCTTCGGGGCCACGGTTTCCGGCGCCGGCAGCGTCGCCGGATCGACACCGGGCCAGCCGGTCGCATACATGCGGGTGCGCGTCGGGCCGGGATTGAACAGGTTGACGCGCACATTGGTCGAGGCCGTCTCCGCTGCATAGGTCGTCGCCAGCATGTTGAGCGCGGATTTGGAGACGGAGTAGGGCGCGCAATAGGCCTTGCTCATCCACGACAACCCGGACGTGACAAAGACAACGCGTCCCGCATCCGAGCGCTTGAGCAGTGGGTCCATGGTGCGGATCAGCTGCCAGTTGGCGGTGAGGTTCACCGCCATGACGTCGTCCCAGGTCTTCGGCTCGATATGGCCGAGCGGCGATAGCGCGCCGAGAATGCCGGCATTGCCGACGAGCACGTCGAGCCGCGCATAGCGCTCGTTGAGGGCCAGCGCCAGCCGCGCGATGCCGTCGTAGTCCTTCATATCGAGAGGCACCAAGGTCGCAGAGCCGCCGGCTTGCCGGATCTTATCGTCGAGCTCTTCCAGGCCGCCGGTGGTGCGCGCCACGGCGACGACATGGGCGCCGGCCTCCGCGAGCAGCAATGCAATCGCGGCACCGATGCCGCGCGAAGCACCGGTGACCAGCGCGATGCGGTCGATAAGCGGCTTGGTCATGAGCTTAACCTCGTCCTTGTAAGTCGAATAGCGCCGGATCGGCTAATCTGACCGACGCGGTGGCGGACGGAAGACCGTCTCGTCCTCGGGCCCATAAGCCCGTTCCTCAGCACGGGAATCCGTCCGTCGTT